>JABAOE010014494.1_pt2 | contig 10696 bp, 14 predicted proteins | sample 7062141 | NCBI WGS metagenome assembly JABAOE01 (sample SAMN14538627, study PRJNA623070) | marine sediment metagenome | biome: marine biome [ENVO:00000428]; feature: marine pelagic biome [ENVO:01000023]; material: deep marine sediment [ENVO:00002113] | place: India: Gulf of Khambhat ...
CGTGCTGGCGTTCGGCACGAGGATCGACTCGTTGAAGTCGACGACCAGGCGACCGTCCATCAGTGTCAGGCCGTCGAGCGCCTGGGACGTGGTCGGATCGAAGAACGACGTGAGACCGGTCATCCGCTCCTCTTCGTTCGGTCCGAAGATGAGGTTGCGCAGGGTCCACTCGATACGGTCGATGGCCTCACCGTCGCCCCCGGGAACGATGCGCGGGGTGGCGATGTAGGTCGTCGGGNNTTCCCCATCGCCTTCCGGAACGAGGCGCGGCACGGCGATCCCTTGCGTCGGGAAGAGGCCGTCCCCGCCGCACTGGAACAGCACGGTGATCTCGACCTGACCGGGCTGCGGATCGCCCACACGACTCGGTTCGCACGTGGCGGCGATCCGGGCGTCGACGAGTACCGGGGCCCCGGAGGTCAGCTCGACACCTGCGAGCGGCTCCTGTGCGACCACGATCGCTGAATCGGCCACGGGCGGGACCGCCTCGATCTCGAGACCGAGACCGCTCAGCAGGGCCCGGGCGTCGCCGAGCGACAACCCGACGAGATCGGGCACGGCCACCATCGTCGGCGGAGCAGTGGTGGGAGGCGTCGTCGTCGTGGGCGGCTCGGTCGTCGTGGGAGGGGCGACGGTCGTCGTGACCGGCGGCTGTGTGGTGGCGACCTCGTCGCCTTCTCCGCCGAGGCTGCCGAGCCACAGCGAGACACCGACTGCGGCGGCGACGGCGACGAACGATGCGAGCGCAACCGCCGGGCCCCGCCGCCGCAGCGTCTTCACGGGACGGGGTTCTCTGATACGGGGTTCTCTGGTGAGCATTGTCGGTCTCCTGGCTTGATCGAGGAAGACATCGGCGTCGGGGCGTTCGATGGCCGCGACGACCGACTCGGGGGCCGGATCGGCGTCCGCGAACAGCTGGTAGATACGCTCTTCGGAACTCATGGCCGTCCACCTTCCTCAGTCCGCGGGTGTCTCGACGCCTCGAGCTTGCGGAACTCCTTGGCCAGACGCTTCCTGGCGCGATGGAGCCGCTGATCGACGGCGTTGACCGAGATCCCCAGCAGACGGGATATCTGGTCGTGAGGAAGCTCCTCCCAGGCGGCGAGACGCAGGATCTCCTGGTCCGCATCCCGGAGCCGTGCTGCTGCAGCCAGCACCAACTCGTACTCGGCGCTCTGGACCACCTGGCGTTCGGGCTCGTCCCGCTGCTCGGGCTGGGGCACTGCACGAAGCCGTGTCTCCAGCCGGGCGCTGCGAGCAGTGCTGCGCCGTTGGTGCGCAGCGACGTTCGCCGCGACACCGTACAGCCACAGCACGGTCTCCTCGCCCCGGGGCACATCGTCGATGCGTCTCCAGGCCACGAGGAAGACCTCCGCTGTCAGATCCTGAGCGACGGCCCGGCCGCTGCGACGGAGGAAGTAGGCAAGAATCGCGTCGTAATGCCGGTTGTAGAGGGTTCGAAACTCGTCCCGGCTGGTGCCCACCAGGGTCAATCCTCCCGCTGCGGCCAGGGCCGTTGCTTCCTTCATACCCATCCATTCCCACATTCGTCCATTCCTGACAGGGGAATGTGGACGCAAGAGGGCGGGGACCCGGAGGTCCCCGCCCTCTGGCTCGGTATGCCTTCTAGCTCACTTCTTCTTCGTGTGGACGATGATGCTGCCTGCCTCCATCGGCTGGTCGAAGCCGTTGTCGTAGTCCTGGGGCGGCGGCCGGTCAGCTCCGGTCGTCGCCGTGGATGATCTCGTCGACGAGCGCGTCGAGCGGCTCGTCCGACAGTTCGTCGTGCTTGAAGAGCACGCGGTCGAGGACGAAGAACTTCGCCACCCACACCACCCCGAAGGCGGTCAGGTTGGTGGCGTTGATCACCAGCGGATGGGGATCCCACTGGTTCTCGACGTACCAGACCGCCGCCGTGGACACGACGAAGCCGAGGAAGGCCAGCGTCCAGAACGGCACCACCTCACGGAGGAAATGGTTCTTGCCTCGCTTCTGCCAGACCCAGTAGCGGCTCAGCAGATACGCGGGAATGGTGCCGACACCCACCGAGAACACGTTCGAGGGCACCGCAGACCATCCGATCACCGTCTGGGCTCCAAAGAGCAGCACCTGCCCGAACACGACGTTGAACGCGCTGCTGACGGCGCCGAAGCGGATCAGCTTCATGCCGTGCTCGGTGCGGAAGACCGCGATCAGATCGGAGGAGGCGCCGGTCATCATCTCCGATCGTATCGGCCGGACGTGCTCCCGAATCAAGCAGACCGTTGCGGCGCCCCGATCGTGGTGCTCTGCTCCTGTCGGCGCGAGACGCTCAGGACTCCTGGCCGCAGTGGACGCGAACGGCCATCTGCCACCCCTGCACCGTCTCGGGCTGGTCGAACCCCGGGTGCCTGCCGAAGCGGACATCGACGGAGTGGGCGATGCCGCCGTCATCGCGGGCGTGCATCGAGTTCAGGATCCCGCGGCAGTTCGGCAGCGTGGGATCGATGCGTCCCGGTCGGTCGAAGTTGCCGCCGTGGGCGGCGGCGACACCGGTGGACGAGAGCGCCATGGCAGCGGCCACGGCGAGCGTGACGAGAGTGCGACGAGCTCGGCGCATGAGGCCTCCTTGTCGTAGGTCTCGATGCTCCTACCCATTCCCCTTCCCTCACCACAAAGCGTAGCAGAGATGGCTACTTTACGTGAGCCTCCCGAACCGGACCCGATGCAGACGACACCACCACGAGCCGTCCCCGTCGAGAGGCGCATCGGCCGCGTCCGACACGCGCACGACACCGTCGCGATGGCCAAACGGGCACTCCCCGGAGTCCTGAAGCGCCGCATCCCGCGCACGCCAGTGCTCGTCCTCGAGTGCTTGCAGCGACTCATGATGGGGTCCGTGTTCGTCCGGGTCGTAGATCCGATAGCTCACCGCTTCACCTCACCGTGGCTCCACGCACCGATCAGCGTATTGGCTCGCAGCGTGACGGTCGAGACGGTCAGACCCATCTCGATTGAGCCGCCCCGAGACGGATGGACCGTGGAGCCGGGTAGGGTCGCCCGATGCGCGATCGCATCCTGCAACTCGAGGAGGAGTCGCGGCCGCTCGAACCGACCCTTGCCGAGCGGCGCGACCTCCTCCGACGCGTCGACGACGACGTACAGACGTGGCTCGAAGCCCTGCCGGATCTCCCCGGCTACGGCGCCGACGACGACGAGGCGATCGCGGCCCTCGCTGCGGTACCCATCCCCGAGGAGCCGAGACCGGTGGCCGATGTGCTCGCCGCGGTGAGCGAGGGGGTCGATCGGCTCGGGGTCAACGAGTCGAGCGGCTCGTTCCTCGGTTTCATCCCCGGTGCCGGGAGCTATGTCGGTGCCGTCGCCGACTACCACGCCGCCGCCGTCAACCGCTACTCGGGAGTGTTCTATGCCGCCCCCGGGGCGGTGCGGCTGGGGCGGGCGTGCATCGAGTGGCTGGCGGGTGTCCTCGGCTACCCCGCGGACTGCGACGGTGACCTGACGAGCGGCGGCAGCATCGCCACGCTCTCCGCCGTCGTCACCGCCCGCGAGACGGCGGGCCTGCGGGCGGCGCATGTCCCCAACGCCACGGTCTAACTGACCCCACCCCCCAGACGCATCACGCCGTCGCCAAGGCGCTGCGCGTTGCGGGTCTCGGCGATGCGGCGATCCGCATGGTGCCGCTCGACGACCGCTACCGGATGCGCCCCGATGCGTTGGAGACGATGCTCGCCGAGGATCGCCGCGAGGGGCGGGCTCCGCTGCTCGTGGTTGCGTCGGCGGGATCGACCGACACCGGTGCAGTGGATCCGCTCGACGCCGTCGCCGATGTGTGCGGGGACGTCTGGCTCCACGTCGACGCCGCCTACGGCGGCGCTTTTGCGCTCACCGAGACCGGGGCCCGCCGCANNCGCATGCGCGGCATCGAACGCGCCGACTCGGTCGTCGTCGACCCGCACAAGGGTTTCTTCCTGCCCTTTGGCAGCGGAGTGGTCCTCGTCCGCCGCCGTGGACTGATGGCGAACGCCTTCACCGGCTCCGCCGCCTACATCGAGGACGCCATGAGCTCCGAGCCGGACATGGTGTTGTCGCCATCGGAGATGTCACCCGAGCTGACCCGCCCGTTCCGCGGGCTTCGCTGGTGGCTGGCGCTCCAGATCGCAGGCGTCGCCGCCCATCGAGCCGCACTCGACGAGAAACTGCTGCTGGCACGTCATGCGCACGAGCGCATCGCACGCATACCCGGGTTCGAGACGGGCCCCGAACCCGACCTCAGCGTCTTCGTCTTCCGTCACACGGCGAACCGGGACCCCGACGCGTTCAACCGTGCCCTGGCCGGCGAGATCGAGAGAGACGGACGGACCTACCTGTCGGGCACCACCATCGACGGGCGCTACATGCTCCGGTTCGCCATCCTCAACAACCGCACCCACTTGCGCCACGTGGACCGGGCAATCGACGTGGTCGCAGAGTTGGCTGGTCGGCTCGGCGAGGGTGACTAGCCCCTCTGTTCACCCACAGAAACCACTTTCCGTGGTCGGCAAGGCGCTCTACGATTGACCGGAGCAGACGATCGGAGGACGGATGAGACGGCTGCTGCGCACCCTGGTTGCACTGACGACGCTCGCCGCCATGCTGAGCGCGGGCTCGGCGGTGGCTCCCGCCGGAGACGATGCGCGCTCCGAGCACCAGCGGATCGTCGACTTCTGGACACCCGAGCGCGTCGCCCAGGCCGTCCCCCGCGACTTCGTCTTCGATCCCGCCAGGGGCGGATTCGTGCCGGCCGCCAAGCCCGAAGGGAAGCCAGGAGGCGGCAACGGCGGTGGCGGCGGCGGGAAAGACGGTGACGGTGGCGGTGGCGGCACGGTCACCGGGGCGCCGTGGGAGCAAGGTGGCTTCGCCCTCACCGGCACCGGGAAGGTCCTGTTCGCCCTCGGTTCCACCTACTACGTGTGCTCGGCGAGCGTTGTCGCCGACACCGCCGCCGATCGATCACTGGTGCTCACCGCAGCCCACTGTGTGTACGACAACGCCACCGGCACCACCGCGACCAACTGGATGTTCATCCCGTCGTACGACAGCGCGGGGGCCGCACCGAAGTCCGCCGTGTGCGAGCCGCTCGGCTGCTGGACGGCCAGCGCGCTCGTGCTCCACGACGGCTTCTACAGCGCGGGCGGGTTCAACGGCACGGCGATCCTCCACGACTTTGCGTTCGCCGTGCTCGGCCGCGGCGGGGACGAGTCGACCTACGTCGAGGACGAGACCGCAGGGGAACCGACGGTCGCCTTCTCCGACGTCTCCAAGGGCACGTCCGTCACGGCGTTCGGCTACCCCCACGCAGACCCGTACGACGGCACCGATCTCACCTACTGCGCCGGTGACGCGAACTTCGACAACCGGCTCTTCAAGCTGACGTACAAGCTGGGTTGCACGATGACCGGCGGCTCGTCGGGCGGGCCGTGGTATGGACCCTTCGATCGGAACGACGGCGCCGCATCGGTCGCCGTCTCCGTGAACTCATACAAGTACTCAGGTCAAGACAGCATGTACGGGCCCAAGTTCGATGCCAACACCGCCGCGGTGTACTCCGCAGCGGTGTCGACGTCGGCAGGTGGGCTGGTGGTCGTCGGGGGCTGAGCCTCCGTCTCGCCGCGTCAGCTCGCGTCGCCGAGGATGGATGCGACCACGGAGAGTGCGTCGAGCACAGCGGTGGTCGCCTCGTCCCAGGCGTCGTCGTCGGCACCCGGATCGAGTAGGCGCGCCGCGTCGTAGGCGCCGTCGATCGAGTCGATCAGGCTCTGGTGGATCTGCCGGAGATCGGGCACGATCTCGAGGGTTTCCGGGGTGTAGGCAACGCCCGTGATGACCCACTCCCCGAACACGGAGATGCCGTCCACGAGCTCGGCGATTTCGGCTCCGACATCGGCCCCTGCCGACCTCCGGGCGGCGAGGTCGACGACGGACTCACCGAATCGTTCCGCACGAGCCTCGACTGCGTCGCGGAGGTCGGCGAGGAGTCCGACGCGCGTCGGCTGGATCGGCTCGGTCTCGACACCGTCCTCGATCTCCAGCTCGATCTGGTCACCGACTTCGGGCACGTCCACGTCGCCGGGGTCGGCGAGCGCGAGATCGTCGCGAACGTCGTCGCCCTCGACGGCCACGACGTCCGATGCGACATCGATCATGGAGGCCGGTCCGGTCTCGTCGGGGTCGCCGGCCAACGCGACGGCAACGCCCACGGTGAGTGCCGCGGCGAAGCCGATTCCCAACAGGTACTTCTTCACGATCGCTCCTTCATGCGAGGTGACCCTCAGACGTCGCGGCCTGGACCGAGGTTCCCGCCGGAGCGCCTGCCGACCGGATCGACCTGGTCCCGGCACGTCCGGGGATGCCGATGCGCCGTCGGCCCCACGGGCCGGACCGCGGCGAGGCCCCCGATGGTTGTGCTCTTCATGGCGCTGCGCGCTCGCCCGACCGTGGCCTCTTCGTGGTCGCAAGCGGCGACACAGCCGGCCTTCGTCCCGCCCCCGGCAACACCGTAGGCTGGCGCCATGTGCCGATCCATCAAGCCTCTCCACAACTTCGAGCCGCCCGCCACCGACGACGAGATTCGCAAAGCCGCGGTGCAGTACGTACGCAAGCTGTCGGGCTCACAAAAGCCGTCGCAGGCCAACCTCGATACCTTCGAGCGAGCCGTGGACGAGGTGGCCGCGGCGACACGAACGCTCATCGACTCACTGGTGACCAAGGCACCCCCGCGCTCCCGGGAAGCCGAGGCCGCCAAGGCGCGGGCCCGGGCTGCGACACGCTTCGAAACGGCATGATCGGGCCGACATGACACCCGAGGAATTCCGAGCCGCCGCCCACGAGCTCGTCGACTGGATCGCGGACTACCGCATCGGCATCGATCGGCACCCTGTGAAGGCACAGGTGGCACCAGGGGACGTGCGACGTGCGCTTCCCACGCAGCCACCCGACGAACCCGAGCCCATCGCCTCGCTGCTCGCCGACCTCGATCGAGTCGTCGTACCCGGGATGACGCACGTACAGCACCCCATGCACTATGGCTGGTTTCCGTCCAACGCCAGTCTCGCCTCGGTCCTCGGAGACTTCGCGTCCTCGGGTCTCGGCGGCCTCGGGATCTCGTGGGAGTCGAACCCGGCGCTGACCGAGGTCGAGGAGGTCGTGTGCGAGTGGATGCGCCGGCTCACCGGTCTCGGCGAGGGATGGAAGGGGACGATCCACGACACCGCATCGGTGGCCAGCCTGGTCGCCATGCTCGTGGCGCGGGAGCGGGCGTCTGACTTGTCGCAGAACCGCGGCGGCATGCAAGGCATCGACGCACCGCTCATGGTCTACGCGACCGCACAGTCGCACTCCTCGGTGGCGAAGGCCGCTCTGTTCGCCGGCTTCGGCTGGGACAACATCCGCCTCGTCGACGTCGACGGGGCCTACGCCATGGATCCTGAGGCCCTGGCGGAGACGATGGCGAGCGACGCCGCCGACGGCTTCGTGCCCACTGTCGTGGTGGCTACCACGGGGACGACCGGGACCACGGCCATCGACCCGATCGACGCCATCGTGGACGTTGCCGCGACCCACAGGGCATGGGTGCACGTGGACGCGGCGCTGGCCGGGACGGCCATGCTCCTTCCCGAGTGCCGGCATCTGTGGGACGGGGTCGACGGTGCCGACTCGCTGGTGTGGAACCCGCACAAGTGGCTCGGGACGATCCTCGACACCTCCCTCTTCTACGTCCGTGATCCCGAGCTTCTCCAACAGGTGATGTCGACGAACCCCAGCTATCTCCGCTCGACNNGCTCGACGTCGGGCGAGGTTGCGACCCAATATCGCGATTGGGGGATTCCGATGGGCCGCCGCTTCCGGGCCTTGAAGCTGTGGTTCCACCTTCGTCTCGACGGCGTCGATGCGATCCGGCAGCGTCTCCGACGCGACCTCGACAACGCGCAGTGGCTCGCCGCACAGGTGGCGGCCACCCCCGGCTGGGAGGTGCTGGCACCCGTCGTGCTCCAGACGGTGTGCGTGCGTCATCAGCCTCCGGGTCTCGAAGGCGAGGCGCTCGACCGGCACACGCTGGCTTGGGTCCGCGCCATCAACGAGTCCGGCGAAGCATTCCTCACCCCATCGCGTCTGGACGACCGCTGGATGGCCCGCGTGTCCATCGGCGTCGAATCGACCGGGCGCAGCGACGTCGCCCGGCTCTGGGATGTCATGCAGCGAGCGGCGGCAGACGCCGGCTGAGTCTTCAGAACGGCAGCTCCCGCACCGAGTAGGTTCCCCGACATGGACCCGTCATGGGTTGCGGCGCTCGGGATCAGCACCGTCGTCGTGATCGCAACCACCCGTCAGGCAAAGACGTCACCCGAGCTCATGGCGTTTGCCGAGCGGTCCTACGCGGTGCTCTGGGTCGTGGAGATCGTTCTGGGAGCCGGCGCCGTCGTCCTCGTGTGGACGGCGGGGGCGCACCTCGTTGCAGGAGTTCTCTTGATCCTCGCCGCAGCGCCGGCGGCACTCGTCAACGCCGTCTACAGGGCCAGGCGGGGGCTCTGAGCTTCGACGACCACGGTGCGTCGAACGCGATGGCCGGGGCATGGGCATGACGGCCGGGACTGCTGCCGGCGCCGCGGAGCCGCGAGCGACTCAGAGGTGCTCGAGTTCCCGATCCTTCTCCCTGCGGTACACCTCGTGCACCCGGTACTCACCGAAGAACACCGAGATGGCGTGGCCACAGACCCCGAAGCCCCACGGGATGATGATCCAGTACGCCCAGTCGAGACCGAAGAGCCCGTCGCCGACGCCGTCACTTCTGTCGATCACGACCATCATCCCGCTCACGAGCAGGTAGGTCATGAGGTGGTAGAAGAAGTCGCGCACACCTTTGACGTGCCGCTTCGCGCGTTCCAGCGCCGGGTCTTCGACGGTCATCAGCTCCTCCACGAAGGCTCCTTGCCATTTCACGCCGGATGCACTCGTCCGGCTACGGCCGAAGGTCACGAGCCGGGAGGACCGCGGCGGCCGCTGCACCCGGAAGAGGCCACGAACGAGNNNATGAAGCGCATCGTCGGCACCCTCGCTGTGGCCGTGACGGCGTTCCTCGTGTACGGCATCGCCGTCGAGAACGGAGCCGTGGCCTACTACGTGCCGATCACGGTCGTCATCGCTGCCCTCGTTGCGGCCATCCACCGGTTCACGAGGCTCACGCAGGGCACGCTCTGGGCACTCGTCACGATCGCCATCGGCAACCTGGCGGGAGGAGTGTTGCTGGTGGATGACGCCCCGCTGTACGAGGCCGTGGTCCTCGGGCCGCTGCGCTACGACAAGGTGTACCACGCCGTGGCGAGCGGAGTCGCCGCGTGGGCGTTCTACGAACTGCTGGAACGCTGGGCCGGTCGGAGCGGACTCCACCTGGTCCTCGCCGCGTTCCTCATGGCGAGCGGTGCGGGGGCGTTGGTCGAGATGGTCGAGTACATCGGCTCCCTCGTGCTCGAGAACAACAGCATCGGGGGCTACGCCAACAACATGGGAGATCTCATCGCCAACTCGTCCGGCGCTCTCGTGGGAGCCGTCGTGGCATGGCGCAGCCGCTCCGATCCCATCCCCCGACCGCCGCCTCCCGGGTGAATCTCCCCACCCGACGTGTTGCGGCCTCGCTCGCAGCGCAGGTACGTTCGCTCACCCGATCAGCGAAAGTGGCATGAAAGCGATTCGATACGAGCGGTACGGCCCACCGCAGGAGGTGGTGGAGCTGCGCGATGTTCCTGAGCCCACCATCGACGCGAACGGCATCCTGGTGAAGGTGCACGCGGCATCTGTGAACCCGCTCGAGTGGCACCAGGTGACCGGCACTCCGTACGTGGTGCGGCTGTCGGCGGGACTGCGTCGGCCGAAGACAGGTGCCCTGGGGACGGATGTGGCGGGAACCGTCGTGGCGGTCGGCGCCGACGTGGTGGGGTTCCAGCCCGGTGACGAGGTGTTCGGTGGAGCGTCCGGGGCGTATGCCGATTTCGTCCGGGTGACGGAGAAGGCCATCGTCCACAAACCCGCCGGGGTCGGCTTCGAGGAGGCCGCGGCCGTGCCCGTCGCCGGGTACACGGCCCTCCAGGGTCTGCGCGACAAGGGGGCGCTCGAACCGGGCGATGCCGTCCTCGTCATCGGCGCTTCCGGTGGTGTCGGCACGTTTGCCGTCCAGATCGCAAGAGCGTTCGGTGCCGAGGTGGCCGCCGTGTGCAGCACCAGGAATGTCGACATGGTGCGCTCTCTCGGGGCCGACAGGGTGATCGACTACACGACCGAGGACTTCGCCGCTCGCAGCGAGCGCTACGACGTCGTTCTCGACATGGTCGGCGGCCGCCCGGTGGCCGCGTATCGCGCCGTGCTCGCCCCCGAAGGAACCTATGTGTCGGTGGGCGGGAAGATGGGCGACTGGGTGGGCCCGCTGGTCCATGTTGGCAAGCTGCTGGCCGCCTCGTTCCGCAGAGCGCAGAAGATGCGGCCGATGCTGGCGCGCCAGACGAAGAGCGACCTGCTCGAACTGCAGCGTTTGCTCGCGACGGGAGCGATCAGCTCCGTCGTCGATCGCCGGTTCGATCTCGCCGAGGTCGGTGAGGCACTGCGTCGCCAGGGTGAAGGCCACGCCCGCGGCAAGACCATCATCGCCGTGTGACCCCGCCCGGGCAGC
>JABAOE010005901.1_pt1 | contig 10695 bp, 8 predicted proteins | sample 7062141 | NCBI WGS metagenome assembly JABAOE01 (sample SAMN14538627, study PRJNA623070) | marine sediment metagenome | biome: marine biome [ENVO:00000428]; feature: marine pelagic biome [ENVO:01000023]; material: deep marine sediment [ENVO:00002113] | place: India: Gulf of Khambhat ...
CCAGTCGGAGGATCAGGAGAGGGAGCCTTTCGGCATCGGAGGCTTCCTCCCCCTCGACACGGTCTACGCCTACGAGCCGGTGCCCGAGGAGCTCACCCCGGCCGAGGCGACTCACGTTCTCGGCGCCCAGGCGAACGTCTGGACCGAGTACATGAAGACGTGGGACCACGTGGAGTACATGGTCTTTCCGCGCCTCTTCGCGCTCTCGGAGGTCGTCTGGTCGGCACGGGCGCGGAGGGACTTCGGGCATTTCACGGCCCGGCTCGACTGGCACCTCGATCGGCTCGACGCCCTGGGAGCGAACTACCGCCCGCTCGATCGCTGACCCGAGCCTCCGGCGTGCCGCGGACGGGGCGGGCGCGGGGTCGGCGTCGGCCTCGTCAGCCCCCGCGCTCGAGCGTGCGGGCGAGGCAGGTGGGTCCGCCGCAGCCCTTGTGGCTGATCTCCCGCCCCTCGTAGAGGTGAACCTCCACGCCGGCCGCCTCCAGCCGACGCCGGGTCCCGGGGTTGCCGTCGACCGCGATCACCACCCTCGGCGCCACCGCGAGCACGTTGCAGCCCAGGGTGTCGAAGTCCTCCGCGGCGACCTCGACCAACTCGAAGTCGCGAGCCAGGAGGAGCTCCCGGAAGCCGACCGGAAGGAGCCGCGAGTGGACGAGCAGGAGATCCTCGTCGACGGGGCTCAGGAGCGACATCAGGTGCAGGACGTCGCCGGGGCCCCGGTGGTGCGGGAGCGGCACCGCCACCAGCTCGACGTCCGGGGGCAGCGCCGCCGCGAGCTGAGCGATGCCGGCGTCGTCGGTGCGGTAGCCTCGCCCCACGGCGAGCGAGGCCGGCGACAGCCAGGTCGCGTCCCCGCCCTCGAGCCGTCCCCCACCCGAGACCTCGGCGGCGACCGCCACGCCGATCCCGGGCAACGCGCGGCCCAGGGCGGCGGGCTCGGGGGCGCGCGCGGGCTTGCCCATGCGACCGAGGACCGCGCCCCGGTCGCACACGACGGCCGCGTCTCGCACGTAGATCGAATCCAACCCGAGATCCTCGCGCGGCATCCACTCGACGGTGACGCCGAGGCGCTCGAGGAGCGAGACGAAGGCATCGTACTCGCGGCACGCCTCGTCGAAGAGCGGACGATCCGTGTAGCCGAGCGCGCGCCACTGGGCGTCGACGCGCTCCTGGTCCACGAAGGCGTCGCGAGGGTGCTTCAGGAGGACCCGCCGGAGCGGCGCGACGTCGCTCTGCAGCGTCACGGAAGGGGCGGCTCCGGAGCCGCTGCGGAGGGAACGGGCGCAACCGCGGCACGCGGCAGCCCATCGCATCGCTGCATCCGAGATCCTCCTCGCTCGTTCGGTCGGCCGCGAATGTACGGGTCGTCGCGGCGCGCGCCATCACCCACGCAGCCCCTACGCAGCCCCGGGGCGTCTTGCCGCCGGCCGGTGCGCCGGGATACCCTGGCCGGGTCATGGACGCCTGCACCCTCCGACGTCATGGGCCCGGCGACATCGGCTGGGTGATCGAGCGGCACGGCGCGCTGTACGCCGCGTCGCACGGATGGGACGGGCGCTTCGAGGCGATGTGCGCCGAGATCGGGGCCCGCTTCCTGGAGCGCTACGACCCGGCCTGGGAGCGGAGCTGGATCGCGGAGCGCGACGGGCGGCGCGTCGGAGCGGTCTTCCTCGTCCGGCGCTCGGAGCGCGTCGCGCAGCTGCGCTTCCTCTTCGTCGAGCCCGACGCCCGCGGCCTCGGGATCGGCGCCCGGCTCGTCTCCGAGTGCGTCGGCCACGCCCGCCGGCTCGGGTACCGCGGCATGACCCTCTCCACCGTGGCGGGGCTCGACGCGGCTCGGCGGCTCTACGAGGCCGAAGGGTTCGAGCTCGCCCACGAGGAGCCCGGGGAGGGGTGGGCCGAGGGCAGCACCGTGCAGCGCTGGGACCTCGAGCTGTGAGCGGGACTCCACCGGGGGCGCGGTCCGTCCATTACCTGCTCGGCCACGACGCGCGCGAGCTGCGCAGGCTGGATCTGCAGGGGCGGCTGTACCGCGACGTGACGGTCCGGGCGCTGCGCGACGGCGGGCTCCGCGAAGGGATGCGCGTGCTCGATCTGGGGTGCGGATCGGGTGACGTGTCCTTCACGGCCGCCGGCATCGTCGGCGCGTCCGGGCACGTCGTCGGCGTCGACCGCAGCCCGGAGGGCATCGCCTTCGCGCGGGAGAGAGCCGCGGCTCTGGGGGTGGACAACGTGCGCTTCGACGTCGGGGCGATCGAGGAGCTCGAGCACGCCGAGCCATTCGATGCGCTCGTCGGCCGGTTCGTCCTCATGCACCAGGCCGATCCGGTCGCGGCGCTCCGCGCCGCGGCCCGCTGGATCCGACCCGGCGGAGCGGTGGTCATGGTCGAGACCTACATCGCGCTGCTCCGGCACGGCCTGCACTCCGAGCCGTTCTCCCCGCTGTACGACCAGGTCGTGCGCTGGAAGACCGAGGTGGTCGGAGGCTCCGGCGTGGACCTGGTCGCCGGTGCGCGCCTCCGCCGCACCCTTCTCGACGCGGGGCTCGTCGAGCCCGTGGCCCGGCTGGAGGCGCCCCTGGAGGGCGGCCCCGACAGCCCCTACTACGAGTACCTCGCGGAGAGCATGCACAGCATGCTCGCCGAGGCCGAGCGGCTCGGGATCGAGGGCTTCACCACCGAGGACGCCGAGCGGCTCGCCGGGCGCCTCCGCGAGGAGGTCGTCGAGGCGGGAGGCGTCCTCGTCGTGTGGCCGGTGGTGGTCGCCTGGGCGCGCGCGCCCTGATCGGTCGGGCCCACGAAACCCCGCGGGAAGCCTCTCCGTAGAGGCTATCGAAGCCTACCCTCATCTCGTGAGGCCAATACGCCGGCCCGCGGCACGGACGTCCACGGACCGGCAGCCTCCAAGCGGCGGATCGCACCCGCGAGCCTCCGGAAGGGCAGACCGATGACGCGACGACCCCGAGCGCTGCTCCCCGGCACCGTCGACCTGGTCATCCTCCAGACGCTGACGCCGGGCCCCCTCCACGGGTTCGGGGTGTCGCGCACGATCCGGGCACGCTCGGAGGGCGAGCTCGACCTGCAGGATGCGGCGCTCTACCAGGCTCTCCACCGCATGGAAAGAGCGGGATGGATCGAGGCCGAGTGGGGGGTCTCGGACGCGGGCCGGCGGGCCAAGTACTACCGGCTCACCCGGTCGGGCCGCGCACGGCTGCGCCAGGAGATCGGGTTCTGGCGACGGTACGCCGCGGCGGTCTTCAGGGTGCTCGAGCCGCTCGAATCGGAGGCCGGGGCGTGATGACCGGCGCGAGGCGGTCCTGACATGGCCGACCGGTTCAAGCGGGCTCTTCGCATCGATGGGGTGTCGCGCCGGGGCGCGCGCGCGGCCGTCGACGAGGAGCTCGCGCACCACATGGAGCTCTGCACCGAGGAGCTCGTCACGGAGGGCTGGAGGGAGGAGGACGCGCGACGCGAGGCCGCGCGTCGGTTCGGTGATCTCGAGGAGACCCGCGCATACTGCGAGCGGATGCAGACGCGCAGGAAACGGGAGGGGAGGAGGATCATGTCTTTGGACAACCTGTGGCAGGACGTGAGATACGCGCTGCGGGCGATTCGCGGCGCCCCCGGCTACGCCGGCCTGGTCGTGCTCACGCTCGCGTTCGGGATCGCCGCGAACACGACCATCTTCAGCGTGATGAACCCGTACCTCTTCCGTCCGCTGCCGTACGGTGAGCCGGAAGAGCTGGTCCAGATCAACGTCTCCAACCCGATCACGGGTTGGGACATGGACCGCCTGTCCTTTCCCCAGTACGAGGACTGGAGGGAGCGCTCGCGCGCCTTCGCCGACCTGGCCGCCTACTCCTACGGCTCGGCCAACGTGACCGACGAGCAGGGTCCCGAGCAGATCCAGCTCGCCCGCCTGACGGCCAACATGTTCGAGGTCCTCGACGCGCCCGCCGCGCTGGGCCGCACCTTCCGACCCGAGGAGGGGCGCGCGGGGGGGGAGCGCGTCGTGGTCATGGCCCACGGGCTCTGGGAGCGCCGCTACACCGCCGACCCCGGGATCGTCGGTCGCACGATCACGATGGACGGCGCTCGGCACACGGTGATCGGCGTGATGCCGCCGGACTTCAACTTCCCCTTCGGCGGCGTCAAGCTCTGGGTCCCCGTGCAGGAGGAGCGCTCCGCCGCGGACCGGGCACGGAACAACTATCAGCTCGTCGGGCGCATGAACGCCGGCTGGACCCCCGACCGGGCCCGCGAGGAGCTGGGCGGGATCCACGCCGAGCTCGCGGCCCGCTACCCCGAGGCGGACGGCCGCATGGACGGCGTCACGGTCAAGCCGCTGCGCGAGGCGCTGAACTTCGCCTGGGACGTGGTGCGCGTCCTCTTCGTCGTCCTGCTCGGAGCGGTCGGCTTCGTCCTCCTCATCGCCTGCGTCAACGTGGCCAGCCTCACCCTCGCGCGAGGGAGCAGCCGCCTGCGGGAGATCACGGTGCGGTCCGCAATGGGCGCCGGGCGCGGCCGAATCGTGCGCCAGCTCCTCACCGAGAGCCTCGTTCTCGCCCTGGCGGCGGGCGCCCTGGGCATCGGGATCTCCTACTGGATCACGGGATTGCTCGACCCCGTGATCCCCGAGGACCTCTACAAGGTCGGGGCGGTCGACATCGACCGGGTGGTCCTGGGGTTCTCGGTCCTCGTGACGCTGCTGACGCCCATCGCGTTCGCGCTCCTGCCCGCGCTCGGCGCGACCCGCGCGGACCTGACCGCGGCCCTCAAGGAGAGCGCCAAGGGCTCCGCGGGGCTGGCGGCGTCGCGCAGCCGCCGTGTCCTGGTGGTCGCGCAGGTCGCCCTCGCCGTGGTCCTGATCAGCGGGGCCGGCCTGATGCTGCGCAGCTTCCAGGCCGTGCAGGACCTCGACCTCGGCTTCGACACGCACCGCGTCGTGACCGCCGAGATCATCCTCCCCTCGAGCGAGTACCCCTCCGCCGAGGAGCGACGCGCGGTCCTGGTCGAGGCCGTCGAGGCCGTCGCGGCGGCCCCCGGCGTCGGCTCGGCCTCGGCCGTGACCTGGCTTCCCCTCAACCACGAGAGCATCACGACCCAGGTCGCTCCGCCCGAGCACTCCGGGGCCCCGGCGGAGGAATGGCCGTTGGCGATCCACAACTACGTGTATCCCGGCTACTTCGAGACGATGGGGATCGCGCTCGTGGCCGGGCGTGGGTTCACCACGCTCGACGCTTCGGACGCCGACCCGGTGGCGGTCGTGAGCCGGCGGGTCGCCGAGCGCTTCTGGCCGGGCGGAGGCGCGGTCGGACAGACGATCCTCGCCGGCGATCCTGCCGATCCGCGGCCCCACACGATCGTCGGCGTGGCCGAGAACGTGCGGCACAGCGATCTGAGCATGAGCGACATCGCGGCGCAGATCTACCGTCCCTCGCTCCAGGCGGGCGCCCGTCGCTTCTTCGTCGTGGCGCGGACGCCCGGAGAGCCCGAGGACGCCGTGCCCGCGCTGCGCGAGGCGTTCGGCGCCGTCGTCCCGCACCTCCCCGTCCTCGTCCGCCCGATGCGAGCGGTCGTGGCCGAGAACCAGATGCAGTGGAGCCTGAGCTCGGTGTTCCTGGGCATCTTCGGCGGCGGGGCGCTCCTGCTCGCGGCCCTCGGCATCTACGGGCTGATCTCCTACTCGGTCGCCCAGCGCAGTCGCGAGCTCGGCGTGCGCATCGCGCTCGGCGCCACCGCCTCGGAGATCAGGAGGACGGTCGTGGCCCAGGGCCTCGGCCTGACCGGGGTCGGCCTGGCCATCGGCCTGGTCGCGTCGCTGGCGCTGGCTCAGCTCGTCTCCTCGGTCCTGTACGGGGTGAGCCCCGTCGATCCGGTGACGATCGGCGCGGTGCTCGCGGTCTTCGCGGCCGTGGCGGCGCTCGCGTCCTTCGTGCCCGCCGCCCGCGCCTCGGCCACCGATCCGATCACGGCGCTGCGGTCGGAGTAGGGGGCGGGGCGGTATGCGCGTCGCACGCCAAGGCTCGCTCGATGGAGACGGGTGATCCGGGCACGTAGCAGATGTACGGGGACGCGGGAGCCCGCGATCGCTTGACACGCCGGGGCGGGGCCCTGAGGGTTCGGCGCCATGCGACGCCACGCCCTCGCGCTCCTGGTCTTCGCGGGAGCCTCCGCCCTCGCGCTGCGGGAAGCGCCGCCGACGCCGCTCCGGGCCGCCCAGTCCCCCGGCCTCACCCCGTGGGAGATCGTGCGCGCCGAGCGCTTCCTGGAGGAGCGGGCCGCGTGCCTCGGCTGCCACGTGATCGCGGGCCGCGGAGGCCGCATCGGGCCCACCCTGGACGGCCTGGGTGACCGCGCCGACGCCGACTACGTGCGGGCCGTGATCCGGGATCCCGACGGGACGATCCCCGGCACCCTGATGCCCCGTCAGCCGCTCCCCGATCGCGAGGTCGAGCTCCTGACACGCTATCTCCTCGGCCGTCCCGTCGTCGCCCCGCCGCAGACCGCGTCCGCCCCCGAGGCGCCGCCCGCCCTCGAAGAGGCGCAGCGCCTGGACGGCGCCGCGCTGTACGCGCGCCACTGCGCCGCCTGCCACGGGGAGGGTGGAGGCGGCGACGGCTGGAACGCCGCCGACCTCCCGGTGCCGCCGACGGCGCACGGCGACGCCGAGCTCATGGGAGCCCGCACGGACGACAGCCTCTACGACGCGATCTTCGCCGGCGCGCACGTGCTCGACGGCAGCCCCCGCATGCCCGGGTTCGGCTCGATGCTCACGCCCGAGCAGATCGATGCGCTCGTGGCCCACGTGCGGAGGCTGTGCGACTGCGCGCAGCCCGCGTGGGCGGGGGACGGGGCACGGTGAGCCGGCCCGATGGGCCGCGTCGACGCACGGGCGGGCCGGGGGCGCGCCCGCGCCCGACGTGGTGATCGCGCCCTTCGACGGCCGTGCCATCCGCTTCGCGGACGCCACGATCACGCCACGGATCCGCGGCGGCGCCTACGAGTTCGCCGTGGCGCAGGAAGGCTTTGCGGAGCAGGTCTACCGCGTCGACGGCGTGATCGGCGGAGCGCACATGATCGGCGGTGGCACCCAGGGATTCGTCAGCGGCCTGCCCGACGGCACCCAGCGCTTCCTGCCCTGGGACTGGTCCGGCACCGCCTCGGAGTGGTTCTGCAACACGGGCTCGCGCACGGAGCGGGGGTGGGAGCCGATCACCGCGGAGATGCGGCTGGCCGACTGCGGCGACTGGCCTCCCCTCCGCCCGCTCGGCACCATCGACCGCTTCGCCAACTGCCAGGAGTGTCACGGGAGCCAGATCCGGGCCTCGCTGGCGCCCGGCGAGGGGTATCGAACGGAGTACGCCACGCTTNNCCGAACCGGCTACACGACGCTGCAGGTCAACTGCGAGTCGTGCCACGGGCCGGGGCGCAGGCACGTCGAGATGGCCACGACGGGCCGGTTCTCCGCCGACGGGGACATCGGGCTTCGCGGCCTGACCTACCTCGACAAGGACGCGTCCCTCGAGGTGTGCTTCCAGTGTCACGCGCTCAAGGACGTGCTCGCGGAGGGGTACCTGCCCGGTGAGCCCTTCGAGCGGTACTACGCGCTGAAGTACCCGGTCCTCGGCGATCAGCCCTACTGGCCGGACGGGCGCGTGCGCAGCTTCGCGTACCAGGCCAACCACCTGGCGAGCGCCTGCTACCTGCAGGGGCCCATGGACTGCGTCAGCTGCCACGAGCCGCACGCCCAGACGTACTGGGACGTCGACCGGCGGCCCCTGGCCGACCCCTTCGACGACGGCCAGTGCACGTCGTGTCATCCCAGCAAGCTCGTCGACGTCGAGGCCCACACGTTCCATCCCGCCGACTCCGAGGGCTCGAGGTGGGTCTCCTGCCACATGCCCTACCTCCAGCACCCGGAGGTGGGCGACGGCGTGCGCTTCGCGCGCTCGGACCACACGATCGCCATCCCCCGCCCGACCTTCGACGCCGACCTCGGCATCGACGGCGCCTGCGCCCAGTGCCACGCGGACCGCAACGCGGCGGAGCTCGAGCGGCAGGCCAGGGCGTGGTGGGGAGAGATCCGACCCCACCGCCCGCTCGTCGCGGGCATCGCCGGCGAGCTGCGCGCGCGCGACCTCGCCGAAGCCGCGGGCCTGCTGCTGCACCCCGAGGAGGTCGACCCGCTCACGCAGTTCCAGGCGCTCGGCCGGCTGCTGACCGGCTACCTGCGGCCGGACGCGCCCGAGCTGCCCGACGAGGTCGTGAGCGACCTGGAGCGCCTCGCGGAGAGCCCCGACCTCGACGTCCGCTCGCTGGCGCTGGCCGCGCTGCACTGGACCCGCGGGGAGGATCCCGAGGTGCGGGCCCGCCTGGTGCGCGCCCTGGGGGAGGCGGACGGGGACGAGGCCCTGCGCGGCCGCTGGCTCCTGGCTCTCGGCTTCCTGGGTGACCGCGCCCGAGACCGAGGGGACTTCGAGACGGGGAGGATCGCCTACCGCAAGGCGCTGGAGCTCCGGCCCAGGGACGCGCGGGTCCTGCACTCGCTGGGCCAGCTCCACAACCGCGAGGGCGCGTACGCGCTCGCAGTGACCGTCCTGCGCGAGAGCCTGGCCGCGGATCCGCTGCAGCCGCTCGCCCTCGTCAATCTCGGCATCGCCCACGCCGGCTCGGGCGACCCGGCCGGCGCGCGGGCGGCGTACGACGAGGCGATTCGGCTCAACCCGCACGAGGCGCTCGCGCACTTCAACCTCGGCAACCTCCACCAGCGGGCCGGGCGACTCGACGACGCGGCCTCCTCGTACGCCCGGGCCGTGGCCGCGGACCCGGGGCTCGGGCTCGGCCACTTCGAGCTCGCGCGCACCTACATCCGCCTCGAGCGCCTCGCGGAGGCCCTGCCCCACGCCCGCAGGGCGGTGGAGTTCCTCCCGGACCACGCTCCCTCCCGGCAGATGCTGAGCGACCTCCGGCAAGCCCTGGGAGCCGCGCCATGACGCACGACGAGTACCTCGCGCACGACGCGGCGGGGCTGGCCGGGCTGGTCCGAGCGGGGGACGTCACCGCCCCCGAGCTGCTCGCGATCGCGCTCGCGCGCATCGAGGCGCTCAACCCGGCGGTGAACGCGGTGGTCCGGCTCATGGAGGAGGAAGCGCGCCGGCAAGCGGCGCGCCCTCCCTCGGGGCCCTTCGGGGGCGTGCCCTTCCTCGCGAAGGATCTCGTGAGCCAGTACGAGGGCCACCCCACGTCCGGCGCGAGCCGCCTGCTGGCCGACTATGCGGCCCCGCACGACACGGAGCTGGTGCGGCGGGTGCGCGCGACCGGCGTGTCGGTCGCGGGAAAGACGAACACGCCGGAGTGGGGACTCCTGCCGGTGACCGAGTCGGAGCTCTTCGGCCCGTGTCGGAATCCGTGGGCCCCCGACCGGACGCCCGGCGGCTCGAGCGGCGGCAGCGCCGCGGCCGTGGCTTCGGGGATGGTGCCGATGGCGAGCGGCGGAGACGGAGGCGGCTCGATCCGGATCCCCGCCTCCTGCTGCGGCCTCTTCGGCCTGAAGCCCACGCGCGCCCGGACCCCGACCGGCCCGGACCGGGGCCAGCTGTGGCGGGGGGCGACGGTCGAGCACGTCCTCACGCGATCGGTGCGCGACAGCGCGATCATGCTCGACGCGACGCAGGGGGCCGACGCGGGAGCGCCCTTCGAGATCCCGCCGCCGGCCCGGCCCTTCGCCGACGAGGTGGGCGCCCCGCCGGGGCGCCTGCGGATCGCGTGGAGCGTCGAGCCCGTGGTCGCCACGGCGGTGCATCCGCACTGTGTGGCGGCCGTGCAGGACGCGGTCGCCCTGCTGGAGGAGCTGGGGCACGAGCTGGTCGAGGACCGCCCGAGCATCGATGGCGCCGCGTTCGCGCGCAGCTTCCTCACGATCGTGGCGGGCGAGATCGGCGCCGACCTGGACGAGGTCGAGCGCGACACCGGTCGCTCCGCCGGACCCTCCAACCTCGAGCCGGCGACGTGGGCGCTCGCCCTGCTCGGTCGAGGCCTGACCGCTCGAGACTTCGCCGGCGCGCTGCGGCAGATCGAGTCGATGGGGAGGGACGTCGGCGCCTTCTTCGAGACGTACGACCTGCACCTCACGCCCACGCTCGCCTCGCCCCCGGTCCCGATCGGCACGATCGGCCCGACGCGCGCCGAAACGGTGCAGCTGAGCATCCTGGGGCGGTTCGGCTCCGGCCGTCTCCTGAAGATCGCGGGCCTGCTCGACGAGGCCGCGAAGACGGCGCTCGACTTCACGCCGTGGACGCCCGTCTTCAACGCGACGGGCCAGCCGGCCATGTCGGTCCCCCTGCACTGGAGCCCCGACGGGCTTCCCATCGGCGTCCACCTGGTCGGCCGGTTCGGCGACGAGGCGACGCTGATCCGCCTGGCCAGCCAGCTGGAGGAGGCGCGTCCCTGGTTCGACAGGCTCCCCCCCATGGCGCGGCGCGCCCTCGGCGTCGACGACGGCCCGAGCCCCTGAGCGGTCCGATTGCCCACGACCTCGGTCCGCCAGCGCCCGCGCGGAGTCACCGGTAGTCGGAAAAGCGCCCGCACAGCATGTTTCTGCGACACCTGCCGGGAAGTCGGCGCCTGCGGAGTCATCCGCGTCCGCTTGTTCCGAAACGGCACGTTATGGGGCATTGCGGGGACTGATCGC
>JABAOE010024612.1_pt2 | contig 10693 bp, 7 predicted proteins | sample 7062141 | NCBI WGS metagenome assembly JABAOE01 (sample SAMN14538627, study PRJNA623070) | marine sediment metagenome | biome: marine biome [ENVO:00000428]; feature: marine pelagic biome [ENVO:01000023]; material: deep marine sediment [ENVO:00002113] | place: India: Gulf of Khambhat ...
ACGTGCAGCGCCGCGTCTTCCAGCGCGACGTTCAGCAGATAGCCGTTCAATTCAGCGTCATCCTTGACATACTGCTCCTGCTTGCCTCGCTTGACTTTGTACAGAGGCGGCTGCGCGATATACACGTGCCCGCGCTCGATCAGCGCCGGCATCTGCCGATAGAAGAACGTCAGCAGCAGCGTGCGGATGTGCGAGCCGTCCACGTCGGCGTCGGTCATGATGATAATGCGGTGATATCGCAGCTTGTCCGGATCGAAGTCGTCGCGGCCGATTCCGGTGCCGAGCGCCGTGATGAGCGTGCCAACTTCCGCGGACGACAGCATCTTGTCGAAACGCGCTCGCTCGACATTCAGAATCTTGCCCTTCAAGGGCAGAATCGCCTGCGTGCGCCGGTCCCTGCCCTGTTTCGCCGACCCACCGGCCGAATCGCCCTCGACGATGAATAACTCGGACAGAGCTGGATCTTTTTCCTGGCAGTCGGCCAGCTTGCCCGGCAGTCCGGCGACGTCCAGCGCGCCCTTGCGGCGGGTCATCTCGCGGGCTTTTCGAGCCGCCTCGCGGGCACGCGAAGCATCGATGATCTTCGCGACGATGATCTTCGCCTCCTGCGGGTGTTCGAGCAGAAAATCCTCCAGCCGGCTCGACAACGCGGCGTCGACGATACCTTTGATCTCCGAGGACACGAGCTTGTCTTTGGTCTGCGAAGAGAACTTGGGATCGGGCACCTTGACGGACAGCACTGCAGTCAGGCCCTCGCGGGCGTCATCCCCGGTCGTCGTTGCCTTGTTCTTGCTCCCAACCTCCCTGTCGATATACGTATTCAGTGTTCGAGTCAGCGCGCTCCGGAAACCCGCCAGGTGCGTGCCGCCGTCGCGCTGCGGAATGTTATTGGTGAAACAGAACATGCTCTCCTGATAGCCGTCGTTCCACTGGAGCGCACCCTCGACGGTGACGCCATCTTCCTCATCCTTAAAATATAGAACAGTTTCATTAATGGGCGATTTATTGCGATTGAGGTGTTGCACGAACGCCCGGATTCCGCCCTCGAACTCGAACACGTCGTCCTTGGAAACCCGCTCGTCGTGCAGGTGGATGCGGATACCCGAGTTCAGGAACGAAAGCTCGCGCAGCCGCTTCGCCAGGATGTCATAGTGGAACTCGATGTTCGAGAAGATCTGCGGGCTCGGCCTGAATCGGATCATCGTCCCGGTCTTGCTCGTCTTCACGGTGCGTTCCAGCGGCCCGGCCGCATCGCCGAGCCGATAGCGCTGTTCGTGGACGTAGCCGTCGCGGTAAATGGTGAGGTGCAGCGACTCGGATAAGGCGTTGACCACCGAAACGCCGACGCCGTGCAAACCTCCGGACACCTTGTACGAATTGTCGTCGAACTTGCCGCCGGCGTGGAGCACCGTCATGATGACTTCCGCGGCGGACCGCTTTTCCTCCGGGTGCTCGTCGACCGGTATCCCTCGTCCGTTATCGGCCACGGTGATCGATTCATCCGGATGAATCGTCACGGAAATGTCCGAGCAATGTCCGGCGAGCGCCTCGTCGATGGAGTTGTCGACGACCTCGAAAACCATGTGGTGCAGACCGGTGCCATCGTCGGTGTCGCCAATGTACATCCCCGGTCGCTTACGGACCGCTTCGAGGCCCTTTAAGACCTTGATATTAGTAGAAGTATAGTCGTCGTCGATCTGCATGTAAGTAACCCGTGAGCGAAACGATCCATTATACCAAACTCACCAACTCTCCACGTTCCACGTGAAACACCCGCGCCTCCGTTTCGAGGGGTAGCGCGCCGCTTTCCAACGCCGTCATGAACAGCTGAGCGGGGCTGTCCTCTAACAGCTCAAGCAGCACTCTCAGCCTCGACTCATCGAGCTCCGCCGACGGCTCATCGACCAGCAGGGTCACTTCGGAGTCGAGCGCGTCCGAGACCAGCCGGGCCTGCGCCAGCACCATGGAGATCCCCAGCAATTTCTGCTGGCCCCGCGAGAGCCGATGCCGGGCCGCCGCTTCCCGGACTTCGACGATCAGTTCCGCCAGATGCGGACCGACGTGCGTCCGACCGTGTGCCCTGTCGCGTTCCCAGCTCTCCGACAAGGCCTTGCCCAGATCCTGCTCCTGCGGCCAGCCACGGCGGTACCGATACCGAGCCATTTCCCCCAGCAGTCGCTCCGACGTCAGCGCGAACGTCGGCCTTAGCATCTCCAGGTAGATCCGGCGCAGGCGATCAATCTCCTCACCCGTGGCCACCAGCTCCTGGTCCCAGGCTTGCACCGCGTCACGCGGGAGTGTCTGCCGGAGTGCTTGATTTCGCTGCTGGAGCGCCCGGCGGTAACGGCGCCACGCGGGGTAGAAGTCGTGTTTCACGTGAAACACGCCCCAATCGACGAACCGGCGCCGGCCCTTCGGCCCACCCTGGACCAGCTCGTGGATCTCCGGCTCGATCACCTGCAAAGGCAGCGCCGCGGCCAGGTCTGCCGCCCCGCCACCGCCCTCGCCATCGACCCGGATTTGCCGACCGCCAGCATCCAGACGCACGCCGACCCGGCGATGGGATCCTCCGGATCCGAGCTCGGCAAACAAGACGAAATCGGCCGCCCCGTCCTGGATCAGCGCCGCGGACCCGCCCGGACGAAACGACCGGCCTCGTCCCAGGAAAAACAGCGCCTCAAGTACGCTGGTCTTGCCCGCCCCGTTCTCACCGACGATGATATTCGACCGCGGGTGCGGCTCGATTTCGATCGACTTCAGGCACCTGAACCGTTCGATCCTGACCCTTTCGACGCCCACGCCAGCGGTCGGCTGTATCCCGCGTCGGTCGCTACAGCCGCATCGGCATGACCACGAACTTGGAGTCCTCGACCCCCGGTCCCCTGATCACGCAGCTGCTATTGGCGTCGCCGAATCCAATCTCGACCTCCTCCGCGTCTACCGCCGCGAGCGCGTCCAGAAGGTAGTTGACGTTGAAGCCGATCTCCATCTCGTCTCCGTCATACTCGACCTCGATCTCGTCCTGCGCCTCTTCCTGTTCCGGATTATTCGCCTGAATTTTCATGGACTTACCTGACAGATTCAGGCGAATGCCGCGATACTTCTCGTTCGACAGGATGGCCGCGCGCTGCAGCGCGATGCGGAGATACTCGCGGTCCGCCCGGAGCTTATTGCCATTGGGCTTCGGTATCACCCGGTCGTAATCCGGGAAACGCCCGTCGATCAGCTTGGATGTGAACCGGATATCGCCGACCTGCGCCCGAATGTGGTTTGGACCGATCGCGAGCTCGACCGCTTCATCCTCCCCCAGCAGGCGTTGCAGCTCCAAGACCCCCTTGCGTGGAATGATGACCTGCTGCGCCGCTCCCTGCTCCTCGTCCAGACCGACCTCGCAAAGTGCCAGCCGATGGCCATCTGTCGCCACCGCCCGCAGGACCGCACCACTTGTCTCGAGCAGCAGACCGTTGAGGTAGTACCGGACGTCCTGCTGCGCCATCGAAAAATGTGTCTTCTCGAGCAGTCGCCGCGCGTCCGCCTGGGATAGGCGCAGCTCGCGATTGGCCTCGATATCTTCGATCACCGGAAAGTCCGCCGCCGCCAGCGTCGACAAGACGAACCGGCTGCGCCCGGACTTGACGACCATTCGGTCGCCCTCGAGTCTGAGCGTCACCGTCGCCTCCTCCGGCAAAGCTCTGCAAATATCGAGGAGTTTCCTCGCGGGCACGGTAATTTCCCCCTCACTCTTGACCGCCTCGACTGCCGAATGCGCGACCAACTCCACTTCGAGGTCCGTCGCCGTGACCGACAGGTGTCCATCCCTGGCCACTAGCAACACGTTGGCCAGCACCGGCATCGTTTGCCGCCGCTCGACGACCCCGATGACCGCCTGCAACGGACGCAGTAATGATTCCCTGGATGTGATCAGATTCATTCGAAACCTCTTCAATATCTTTAGATCAGATATATATTTGATGTAGTTATTGGTCTTGACCCCAATCGTTGATTACCAAAAAAAGTCCATTAAAATCATGGTGTTATTCGATATTCACTTGTGGATAAGTCGTTCCTGCAGAGCTTGGTCGCGTGTGTATAAGCTGTGCGTCATACCCGGTCGAAAACTTATCCACCGGAAATCGACAGGTGGTGTGAGCATTCATCCCCAATCTGTGCGCGGGCTGCTGCCCATCAGCTCGTTAACGTCCGCAGCAAATTCTGATAATCCTCGCGTATGCGGTTCTCCGTCTCGCGGAGTTCCCTGACCTTGCGACAGGCATGCAACACGGTCGTGTGATCCCGCCCACCGAAAGCGTCACCGATCTCCGGCAAGCTGTGCGTCGTCAACTCCTTCGCGAGGGTCATCGCGACCTGCCGGGGGCGGGTAATCGATCGGCGTCGACTCTTCGACAGCAGATCAGCCATCCTGATTTTGTAGTACTGGGCCACGGTCTTCTGAATGTTGTCGATCGTGACCAGTCTTTCCTGCAGCGCCAACAGGTCTCTCAGCGCGTCTTTGGCGAAGTCGAGGGTGATTGGCTTGCCCGTAAACGCCGCGGTGGCAATGACCCGGCGGAGCGCACCCTCCAGTTCCCGCACGTTCGAGCGAATGCGCTGCGCGATAAAGAATGCGACCTCTTCGGGCAGATCTATCCTCGCTGCGGCCGCCTTGCTCATCAGGATCGCGACGCTCGTCTCCAGCTCCGGTGGTTCGATCGCCACGGTCAGCCCCCAGCCGAACCGTGATTTCAGCCGTTCCTCCAGGCCCTGCACCTCCTTCGGATAGCGATCGCAGGTCAGGATCACCTGCTGCTGCCCCTCTAGTAACGCATTGAAAGTGTGAAAAAATTCCTCCTGAGATCGTTCCTTTCCGGCAAAGAACTGGATGTCGTCGATCAGCAGGGCATCCAGCGACCGGTACGCCCGCTTGAAGTCATTAATGGTGTTGTGCTGCAGCGCTCTGACCATGTCGCCGACGAACTTCTCGGAATGCACGTAGGCGACGCGGGCATCGGGGCGATTCGAGAGGATCATGTTGCCGACGCCCTGCATCAGGTGAGTCTTGCCAAGCCCGACGCCACCGTAGATGAACAGCGGGTTGTACGCGCTGCCGGGGTTTCGCCCGACCTGCATCGCCGCCGCCCGCGCCAGCTGGTTGCTCTTGCCTTCGACGAAGCGCTCGAAGGTATGCTCCGGGTTTAGCTTGCCGCCGACGGACTGGACCGGTTGCGCAGCCGGGGCCCGCGGCGGGGCGGACTGGCGCGGCGCTGGTTCGGATACTCGAGTGCCGACCTCGACCGACACGGCGAAGTCATCGCAGGCACTATCCGTCCGAATGAAATCGTGGATCTTGCCGATGCAGTTGGCATTGACCCAGTCGACCACGAAATGATTCGGTGCCAGCAGTTTCAGCGTCAATTCACCCTCGACCGCCTGCAGCGGGCGGATCCAGGTGTTGAACTGTTGTTCGGACAAATCGGAGCGAAGCTGGCGAACGCAGCGGTTCCAGACGGAGGCCTGCACGTCACGTGTCCCGAGGTGATGATTGTTGTTGTGCCGAAGTAGAACGACGAAGTCTATACGGGTTTCGGAGCGTTATCCACAGCCGGGACCGCGACGACGGCGCTATTGACAACTTCGGGTCCCCCGCGTACGCTTCGCGCTCCCGCTTTCCGGCTCATCTTATTGTTTTCAGATACATTTTTAATCGGTCATGAAACGCACATATCAGCCGAGCCGCATCAAGCGCAAGAGAACGCACGGATTTCGGGCCCGGATGTCAACAAAGTCGGGACGCCTGATCCTGAAGCGCCGTCGCGCCAAAGGCCGAGCAGAACTATCCCGCTAAACTGACACCGTCGTCGACATCCGACGGGCGCTCTCGTGACCGCCGGCCGACAAATTGGGCAGGTTTAGTCGAAACAGTCGCTTGCTCACCGCGGCGGACTTCGACCGGGTTTTCCGGCGGAGCCGGCGTTCTGCGGATGCGATGTTCACCGTGCTCTACCGAGCGAACAGTTTGGGGTATCCTCGCCTTGGCCTGGCGTTGGCCCGCAAGCGGGTCCGTCGTGCCGTCGACCGGAATCGGCTGAAGCGGCTCGTGCGCGAAAGTTTTCGGCAGTCACAACGGTCGCTGGGCGGCATCGACATCGTCGTCATGGCGCGCGCCAGGGCTGGCATGGCGCCGAACGCAGCAGTATTCGACAGCCTGAGTCAGCACTGGCGGAAGCTGAGCGAGCGCGGCGAAGATTCACCGGAACTACCTGCACGGACTGATGGATAACCTGCGACTATTTCTCTGGGCCGGCCTCGCGGTCATGATCTGGTTGAGCTACGACGCGTGGCAGAGTCAGTTCCCGCCAGGCCCTCCAGTCGCTCCGTCGCAGTCCGAGGCGCCGGGCCTCGAATCTCCGGCCGCCGACGCATTGCCGGCAATCCCCGAGGTGCTCTCGGAAAGCCCCGTGTCGGCCGATCTTCCGGAACCGACGGCTGCAGCGGCGGGAGGCGAGGCGGCCACGCCAATGATCCGGGTTCAGACGGATGTGCTGGAACTCGACATCGATCTCGCCGGCGGCAATATCGCGCGTGCGAGGCTGCTCGAGTACCCGCTTAAAAAGGATGAGCCGGACGTGCCCGTGCAGCTGCTATCGCCGGCGCCGGACGACTACTTCGCGATCCGCGCCGGTCTTCGCGCGGGTGACGATATGCCGGAGCCGAATCATCGCGCCTCATTCGCGGCGCCCGAGCAGTCGTTTGCGCTCGCGGACGACAGCGACGAGCTCGTCGTGCCGTTGGACTGGGTCGGTGCGGGCGAGATCCGGGCGCAAAAGATCTACCGCCTGCGCCGGGGCGGATACGCAATCGAGGTCGAGCACGTGGTGACGAACGAGGGACAGGAACCGTACCGTGCGGTCAGCTACCTGCAGATACAGCGCCGCCACCGTCCGCCCGAACGCTCCATGTTCGACGTTGACTCATATTCGTTCGTCGGACCGGTGATCTACGACGGAGACAGCTACGCGAAACTCGAGGCCGATGACCTGCTTCAGGAACCGATCTCCATGCAGGTCGACACCGGCTGGATCGCTTCCATCCAACATCATTTTCTTGCAGCCGCCGTGCCACCGGCAGGCGAGGTCGCCGCGTACTCGGCCACCTACGACGGCAAGTCGACCCTGCTGAGCGTGATCGACAGCACCTTCACGACGGTGGGCCCGGGTGAGACGGGCAGGTTTGCCTCTACGCTGTTCGTCGGACCGAAGCTTCAGGCGCAATTGTCGGAGGTCAACGACACGCTGACGCTGACCGTGGATTACGGGATGCTCACGGTGCTGGCTCAGCCGCTGTTCTGGTTATTGCAGAAGATCTATAACTTTGTCGGCAACTGGGGCTGGTCTATCGTGCTGGTCACCGTGCTGATCAAGCTCGTGTTTTACAAGTTGACGGAGAAGAGCGGTCGGTCGATGGCAAAGATGCGCAAACTTGCACCGCGCCTCAAATCGATCCAGGAGCGCTACAAGGACGACCGTGAGCAACTGAGCCGCGCGATGATGGACCTGTACAAGCGCGAGAAGGTGAACCCGGCCGCAGGCTGCTGGCCGATGTTGATCCAGATCCCGTTCTTTATCGCGTTCTACTGGGTATTACTCGAAAGCGTGGAGATGCGGCAGGCACCGTTCATGCTCTGGATCATCGACCTGTCGGTGCGCGACCCGTTTTTCATCCTGCCGCTGCTGATGGGTGCGGCGATGTATTTCCAGCAGAAGCTCAACCCGCCACCGCCCGACCCGATGCAGGCCAAGGTCATGCAGTTCCTGCCCGTCATGTTTACGGCGATGTTCGCCTTTTTCCCGGCGGGGCTGGTGCTCTACTGGTTGACGAACTCGGTGCTGTCGATGGCTCAGCAGTGGCGGATCAACAAGTTGATCGGAGCCGACTGAACCGGCGCGGATCGATGGACACGATCGTTGCACGAGCGACGCCGCCCGGGCGGGGCGGTGTCGCGATCGTGCGCGTCTCGGGGCCGGCGGCCGCAGCCATCGCGCGCGGCATCTGTGGCGAGGTTCCGGCGCCGCGTCTGGCCACATTCACCCGCTTTATGGATGCGAAGGACCGGGCCGTCGATTCCGGCCTCGCGCTCTATTTCCCGGGGCCCGCGTCGTTCACCGGTGAAGATATCCTGGAGCTGCAGGGTCACGGTGGTCCGGTCGTGTGCGATCTTTTGATCGAGCGCGTCCTGGAGCTCGGCGCGCGACTCGCGGAACCGGGAGAGTTCGCTCGCCGGGCTTTTCTGAACGACAAGCTCGACCTGAGCCAGGCCGAAGCCATCGCGGACCTGATCGACAGCGGTTCGCGCGCCGCTGCGCGCGCGGCTCAGCGTTCCCTGGATGGCGCGTTCTCTGCGGAGGTACTGCGGTTGAACGAGCGGGTCACGGCACTGCGGGCGTTCGTGGAGGCGGCGATCGACTTCCCGGACGAGGAGATCGACTTTCTCGACGACGCCGAGCTGCATGCGCGCCTGCGTGAGCTCGACGGCCATTTTCGGCGCCTGGAGAAGACCGTGCGTCAAGGCCGACTCCTGCGCGACGGAATTCATCTGGTACTCGCGGGTCGGCCGAATGCGGGCAAGTCGAGCCTGCTGAATGCGCTGGCGGGTTACGACGCGGCGATCGTCACCGAGATCCCGGGCACGACGCGAGACCTCGTGCGGGAGCATATCGAGATCGACGGTCTGCCCGTCCACATCGTCGACACGGCGGGGCTGCGCGACGACGTGGGCTTGGTGGAGCGGGAGGGCATGCGTCGCGCGATGGAACAACTCGCTACCGCTGACCACGCGCTCGTGGTGATCGACGCGAGCGCCGAGGAGTGCCTCGAGGCGATGGCCGGCGAACTTCCGGCCGAGCTGCCCTATACCGTGGTGCGCAACAAGATCGACCTGACCGGGGAGGATGCGGGGGCCGAGGAGGGTAGCAACGTCGTTCGGGTATCGGCGCTTACGGGCGCCGGCGTCGACACGCTGCGCCGATACATCAAGGAACGTGTCGGTTTCGAAGCCGTGGGCGAGGGCCTGATCACCGCGCGGCAGCGGCATGTCGATCGGCTTCGCACCGCCCGCGAGAGCTTCGATCGGGCAACAAGGCAGTTGCTGGATAACCGCGCCGGCGAGCTGATGGCCGAGGAGCTGTTGCAGGTCCAGAATGCGCTGGCCGAGATCACCGGCGAATTTACCAGCGACGACCTGCTCGGGGAAATCTTCGGCAGCTTCTGTATCGGCAAATAGCCTGGCGCGCGCGATCAGCGCCGGACTTGCGGCAGCGTGAAGACTTCCGCCTGATGCCGACGGGTTTCCCTGCCGCCCGCGATCCGATTGCCGCCCGCGGCCTGTGCCAGCGCCAGCGCCGCCTCGGCGCGTCGGAGCAGGCCGCCGACGCTCTCACCGCGACGGTACTCGGCAATCCCCCCCGACACGGTGATCCCGAATCGATCGTCGATCGGATCCTTGCGGACGGCGCACCTGATCCTCTCGGCACAGCGGCCCGCGCGGTCCAGGGTCGTCTGCGGCAGGATCACGGCGTATTGCTCGTGCCCCAACCGGCCGAGCGAGTGTCCATCGCCGATCGAACCGAGGCCGTCCATCGCGCGGAGTTCGCCGCGCGCGTGCGCGGCGACTGCCCGGAGCAAGCGTTCAGCTTTCTCTGTCCCGTGCAGGGTGGCGAAGCGATCCATGTCGTCGACGGCGAGTATGCAGATCGAGAACGGGTGGTTCGTCCGATCCGCGCGGCCTTTCTCACGCCTCAGGGTCTCGTGGGTGTGGCGGCGCTCAACCTCGTGCGCCGGCTCAGGCTCGTCTGCCGATTCGGCGAGAGCCGCTTCCGGGACACTCGCCGGGAAGCGAGCGAGGTCATAGCGTTGATATCGAATGGCGAGCATCAGCCCGACCACCGCGGCAAAGACGGCCGTTCCGATCAGCTCGGGCCACAGCGGCCGTTGCGGCGCCGTCAGAGTCGCCTTGACGACCTGCACGAGCGCGTAGCTGGTCATGGCAAATGCACCGAGTTGAGCGAGCGCATTCAGTGGAACGCGCGGAAGCGCGATCAGAATCGCCGTGACGTACATTCCGACGACGAGTTCCGCAATTCCGCTGCTCATGAACAAGAACAGCGTCGCCCAGGTGATCCCCATGACGCTCTGGGCCAAGGTGATCGTCGCCGCAGGGGGTCGGTACAGCGGGCTCGAGGCTGAGATCAGAAGGAACAGCGCGTTTGTCGCACCGATGCCCATCAACAGCACGAACGCGCCGTGTCGCGCCAGCGATGTCTGGCCCGTCTGCACGCTGACCCAGGCGAGGGTCGCCCAAAGGGCGTACAGGCCGAGCGCCAGGCGAAATTCGACGAATGGCGAGACGGGACCTTCGCAAACCCACCGCGGGTGCTCGTCCTGGCTCGTGATCTTGTCGCTGGTGACCGCCATCGTCGATGTGACTCGAGGCCGAGTTTCGACGGATGATGTCAAACGGGACTTTCGTATACCGTGATGCAGTTCCCATCGGGGCAAGGTTAGAATGTGCCGCCCAATGCAGCAGTTACAGACATTCGACGTCATCGTCGTCGGTGGCGGCCACGCCGGCACGGAGGCCGCGGCCGCGGCGGCCCGCATGGGGGCGCGCACGCTGCTGTTGACGCAGAACATCGAGACG
>JABAOE010033374.1_pt2 | contig 10689 bp, 8 predicted proteins | sample 7062141 | NCBI WGS metagenome assembly JABAOE01 (sample SAMN14538627, study PRJNA623070) | marine sediment metagenome | biome: marine biome [ENVO:00000428]; feature: marine pelagic biome [ENVO:01000023]; material: deep marine sediment [ENVO:00002113] | place: India: Gulf of Khambhat ...
CGCGAGGATCCTCATCTCGCCGCCACAGGCGGGACAGAGCAGCGACAGCACGTGGTAGATCCGGGCCAGGAGACCCCCTGGGGGCCGTGAGTCTACACTCCCTCGAAGTGCGCCCGGATCGCCCGGATCCACGCCGACGCCCGGTCCGTAAGAGCTCCCGAGCCGGTCATCGCCCGCCCCCTGAAGACCAGGACGCCCAGGTCGTCGGCGCGCCGGACGAGGTCGCCCACCTTGGGGATGCGCAGGAAGAAGGCCTCGTCGTCGCGGTCCACCGTGCGCCGGTGCGTCTGCGGGAAGAGGAAGGACGCGCCTCCGTCCGCCCCGAGCCTCCAGACCCCGGTCGCCGGTGCCCGGGTCAGTCGGACGGAACCCTCCTCCGTCCGCTTGACGATGAGCTGGCTCCAGTCGTCCAGGTTCTCGGGGTCGCGCCAGCGGCCGTTCAGCCGTTCCACGTCGAGCTCGAAGTCGTGGTCGGAGTACTCGAGGAGGTGGAAGAGGAAGAGGGGGGCGTCGGCGTGGGCGAAGGCCGCCAGGTTCGTCAGGGGGCTGGCACCGCTGAGGCGCGGGTTGACCTCTCCGAGGTACACCTCGTCCGTGTCCTCGTCGATCAGCCAGTCGATCTCGAAATACCCGCGGTAACCGAGCTCCCGTAGCGCGTTGCCGAAGCGGGCGGTGCCCTTTCCGGCGGCCTCCCGCTGCGCGTCGGTGAAGGCGCCGTTCGCCGCCTCGTTCCCGGCCCAGCCGCCCCGGAAGGGGGTGAGCTCGTCGAAGCCGATCACCTCCGTCATGAGCGGACCCACGATGGTCCCCTCACGGGTGACGCACCCCTCGATGGCGGCCTGCTTCGGCCGGATTCGCTTCATCACCTTGATGGCCGGCTCCGCGACGATGGCGCGCTCGTGGCGCCGGAAGTCCTCCTCGCAGCCGACGAAGAAGGTCGTCATCCCGCTGTCCCCGAAGGGGGTCTGCACGACCAGCTCCGGGCCCAGGCCCGACGCCAGCGCCCGCAGCTCCTCCCAGCTCCCGGCTCGCCCCAGGGCGTTGGGCACGCTGGGAACGCCGGCACGGTCTCCGATGCGGGTGGCCTCGACCTTGTCGTCCACCATCCGCCGAAGCTCGGACTCGGGGAGGATCAGCTCCAGGTCGAGCTCCGCCGCCAACGCCCGCGTGGTGTCGTCGAACATCATGAGCACGACGCGCCCGGGGCCGTGCCCGCGCACGTGGGCTCCCACGTCCGGTCTCCGCAAGAGGTCGTTGTTCATCTCCTCCAGGAGCTCGTACGGGAAGGTCTCGGCCGTCGGCTGCTCCGGCACGAAGACCCGGGGATGCCGCCCGTCGAAGCAGTCCGCGTAGGACACGTACCGAAACCCCCGGACCCACTCGTCCATTCCCATGAGGGTGTAGGGCGTGGCGCACACGTACCAGGTAGGCGTCTCGTCGCGGATGAAGTGGCCGCGGATCTCGGACAGCCCCCTCAGGATCTTCCGCATCGCCTCTCCAGCGCCGCTTCGGTGAAGAGCCGCAACCCCAGCTCGGGGTCGTAGCCGTGGATCTCCTTCACGTCGACCTTCGACAGGTAGTGCACGATCTCCTCGGAGAGGACCTGGCCGGGTACGAGGACCGGGAAGCCGGGCGGGTAGGGCGTCACGAAGGAGGCCGATACCAGGACCTCCCCCCCGGAGAGCCGCGACCGCAGCTCGGCGTCGAGGGGCACGTAACGGACCTCTGACGGCTGATTGGAGAGGTGGAAGGCGCGAAAGAGATCCCCCTCCCGGGTGGAGGTGTCCGGGTCCGCACGGAAGCTCCGGTGGAAGGCCGAGAAGTCGGGGAGCGGCGGGAGGTTCTCCACCAGGCTCTCCACGCGTCGGCGCCGCAACTCCGCCCGCTGCTCGCTCTCGGCGGCGGCCTCGTCGGCGAGCTCGTCGGCGAGGCGGGCGACGACGTCGATGAGGTACGCCACCGACCCGCGGGACGTCCCGATGTGCGTCATGAAGAGGAGGGTGTTGCGGCTCGTCTTGTTGACCTGGATGTCGAAGTCCTCGATGAGGCGACGCTTCAGCGTGTCGCCTTCGATGCCCGTCCTCCCGACGAAGAGGGTGAGGCGCGTGGGGTCCAGGCAGAACTCGTCCTGCTCCCAGGCGGCGTCCATCCCCTTCCAGTCCGTCCGCGCCGCCCGGTAGCTCCGGAAGCCCGACGGCCGGAACCGCTCGGGGATCAGGTCCTCCGGGGCGAGCATCCGGAAGAAGCGCGCGATTCCCGGATGGGCGTTGATCCGCTCCCGCAGGATCATCGCCTGCTCCACCGCGCCCTGCACCAGCTCGTACCCCTCCAGCTCCACCTGTCGGCGGCCGAGATCCAGGGACGCGAGGATGGGGTAGCTCGGCGAGGTGGAGGTGTGCGTCAGGTACGCCTGCTGGAAACCCTCCGCCACGCGCCGCCCGAACTCCTGGTCCCGGATGTGGATCATCGATCCCTGCCGGAAGCTCGTGAGCGTCTTGTGGGTCGATTGCGTGGCGTAGACCCGCACACGGGCCGCATCGGGGTCGGGGCGGAGGCGGCCCATCCACTTCTCCTCGCCCTCCGTCGCGTCGAACTCCTTTCTCCACTTCGCGTGCAGCGCACGATACTCCGGCGACGAGAGCCGCTGACGAAGCGTACGTGCCGCCTCCATGGCCACGCGCCGCCGCGTGATGGGCGTGAAGTACCCGAAGGCGAACCAGGCCTCGTCCCACACGAAGGCGATGTCGGGGTGGATGGCGAGCACTCCTCCATCACCCGCTCGACGTTGTAGACGATGCCGTCGAAGGTGCAGTTGGTGAGCAGCAGCATCTTCACCCGGTCGAGCTTGCCGGCCGCCCGCAGGGCGAGGAGCTCGCGCTTGATCTCCGCCAGGGGCACGCCCCCGTAGAAGGAGTACGGGGTGAGCGGATAGGGGTTCAGGTAGACGGGCTGCGCGCCGCACAGGGCGATACCGTAGTGGTGCGACTGGTGGCAGTCCCGGGCCGCGAGGACGATGTCTCCGGGACCCGCCAGCGCCTGGAGCACGATCTTGTTGGCGGACGAGGTCCCGTTCGTCACGAAGTACGTCCGCTCCGCGCCGAAGGCCCGGGACGCCGCGTCCTGCGCCTCCCGCAGCGAGCCGTGCGGGTGGAGGAGGGAGTCGAGGCCCGCCGTCGTGGCCGACGTCTCCGCCATGAAGGCCCCGGGTCCGAAGAAGTCCTCCATCTCCCGGATCCAGTGCGACTTCGTCACCGACTTCCCGCGGGCGATGGGGAGGGCGTGGAAGACCCCCGTCGGCTTGTGGCTGTATTCCTTGAGGGCCGAGAAGAAGGGCGTGTCGAAGCGTCGCCCGATCCCCTTGAGGATCGAGTGGTGCAGCTCCCGGTAGTCCTCCTGGCGGAAGAAGACGCGGGAAAAGGTCGACCCGCTCCTCCCGGCGAGCGTCTCGACCGGCGCGTCGGTGACGAGGAAGAGATCCAGCTCGGGGCGGACCGCCTGGATCGCCCTGCCGAGGGTCAGCCCCACCTCGGCCTCCTCCACCTTGGCGGCGTTGAACTGCGCCAGCGTGCGGTCCAGCACGGTGAGGCGGTTCCGCGACTCCAGCGGGAACCCGTAGCGGATGACGACGCTCTGGACATGGTAGTTGAGGAGCACCCCGATGAGCGCGTCCTCGAAGGAAGGCACGATCACCACATCGTACACGAAGTCGTCGTCGTCGGAGCGGTACGAGCGGAGCCGCTCGATGAGCGCGTCCTCCTCGGCCGCCGTCAGGTCGTCCACCACGAGCACCTCGAAGTAGGGCCGCTCGTCCTCCACCAGGCCCGGGTGGACCGGGAGGGCGTGCTCGGCCCCGGGCTCGGGCCATGCGCTGCTCTCGTCCTCGTCCAGGTACATCCGGAACGCATGACTGACGAGCATCCGCACCACGAAGCGCGAAAGCCTCCCGAAGGATGGCTGGTCGCCCCGCTCGGCGAGCCCCCGCAGGCGTTCCACCACCTCACGGCCGGGGTACGCGAAGTAGGCCTCCAGCCGCTCCAGCTCGTCGAGCTCCGACCGGAGGCTCTTGTCCAGGCGGGGGGAGCGGCCCTCCTCCTCCCACTCGTCGGCGAGGGTCTTCAGGCGCTGCCAGGCGTCGGTGCGCTGGCGGCGCGCCGCGTAGTAGGCGCTCAGCGAGGGGCGCCTGACCTTGATCAGCTCGGTCACCGTCCGCTCCCCTCCCTCAGCGTCCGTCCGCCCCGTCCGGGTCGTTCCCGGCCGGCGCGTCGAGCCCGGCCCGGGACCCCCGGGCGGGCTTCCTCAGCGAGCCCAGCGCGTCCAGCGTCCCCGAGCGGTACCCCGGCTGGTAGTGGGGAAAGTCGAAGGTACGATCGCGGAAGCTCTTGAGCGGCTGCCCGAGCCCGCGCAGCCCCACCTCGCGGCTCCGCGTGACACGGTCGAGATCGATCTCCAGGGGGATCTCCTCGGAGTGCGTTCCGGCCTGATGCAGCACGTCGCCGGCGGGGCCGACGAAGATGCTGCGCCCGATGCCCCCCTCCGCCAACCCGTTCACATCGAGCACGTAGCACTGGTTTTGGGCGGCCGTCGCCCGCACCATGGCCAACTCGATCTCCCGGTCGATGGTGTCGGTGAGCGCCGGCCGCAAGATGACCTCGGCGCCGAGCGCCACCAGCCACCTGGAGGTCTCCGGAAACCACATGTCGTAGCAGATGGACACACCGAAGCGGCCCACTGAGGGAACCTCGAAGACCAGCGGCTCCGTCCCCGGCGTGACGCCCGTCTCGTACGGCTCGAAGGGGAAGAGCTTGCGGTGGCGCCCCACCACCGACCCGTCGGGGTCGATGACCGGCGTCGTGTTGTAGATGCGCTCTCCGTCGCGCTCGTACAGCGAGCCGGGCACCAGCCAGATCCCGTGCTTCTTCGCCATGCGGCAGAGCTCGCCCTCCGTGGGGCCGGGCAAGGGCTCCGCGGAGGCGACGGTCTGACCCCGGAGGCTGAGCTCGGACAGGAGGACCATCTGGACCCACGGGAAGTTGGCCATCAGATGGTCGAGCTTGCCCTCGAACGCCTCCAGCCCGCCCAGGTTCGGGCGGACCTCCATCTGGATTCCGGCCACGGCGAAGGGCCTCACCCCGCCCCCTCCACCGCCGCCGCGGCCTCTTCGAGGATCGCCAATCCGGCGTCGAGATCCTCGTCGGAGATCGTGAGCGGCATGAGCGTCCGAATGACGTTGCCGCTGGCCGTCATGATCAGGAGCCCCCGGGCGCGGGCCTCGGCGACGACCCGGCCGGCCCGCGCCGGATCCGGCACCCCCGTCTCGGGGTCCACCACCTCGATACCGCGCATGGCCCCCAGGCCCCGGGGCCGGACGAATCCCGCCTGCTCCGCGGCCATCCGCTCGAAGCTGCGCATGACGCGCGCGCCGACGATCTCGGCCCGCTCCCGCAGCCCCTCCTCCTCGATCACGTCGAGAACGGCCAGGGCCGCCGCCAGCGCCACCGGATTCCCTCCGTAGGTGCCACCCAAGCCACCGACCTGCGCCGCGTCCATGATCTCGGCGGACGCCGTCACCGCGGCCAGCGGCATCCCCCCGGCCAGCGACTTCGCCATGATCATCACGTCGGGAACGATCCCGTAGCGCTCGCAGGCGAACCAGGCGCCGCACCGCCCGAAGCCGGACTGCACCTCGTCGGCCACCAGGAGGATGCCGTGCTCCGAGCAGACCTCCCGCAGGCCCCGGAAGGCCGCAGGATGCACCGGAAGGAACCCTCCCTCCCCCAGCACCGGCTCCACCACCAGGCAGGCGATCCGGTCCGGCTCGGCCTGGTACGCGAAGAGGTGCCGGAGCGCCTCGCGGGCCCCCTGCGCGACCTGGGTCTCGTCCCCGGAGCCCGGGTCGAAAAAGGGCTCGTAGGGGAGGCGGAGCACCGACGGCAGGAAGGGTCCGAAGCCCCGCCGGTAGGGGTCGACCTTCCCGGTCATGGAGAGGGTCAGGAGCGTGCGCCCGTGGAAGCCGCGCTCGAAGACCAGCACGGCGGCGCGCTTGGTGTGCGCCCGGGCGATCTTGACCGCGTTCTCGTTGGCCTCGGCTCCGCTGTTGACGAAGAGCGTCTTGTTCGGACCCGGCATCGGCACCAGCGCGTTCAGCCGCTCGGCCAGGCGGACGTACGGCTCGTACATCACCACGTGCCAGCAGCTGTGGATGAGCCGGGCGGCCTGGTCCTGCACGGCCTTCACCACCGCCGGGTGGTTGTGGCCGACGTTGAGCACGCCGATTCCGCCGCAGAAGTCGAGGTAGTCGCGACCGTCCACGTCCCGGATCCAGGATCCGGAGGCGGACTCCGCGAAGACGGGGGCGATGTTGAACGCTCCCCTCGGGACCGCCGCGGCGCGGCGAGCCAGAAGCGATTGGTTGTCCATGGGGTGTAGTAGGGTCAGCGAACCCAGACGGTCTTGGCGCTCGTGAACTCGAGGATCCCGATGGGGGAGAGCTCGCGGCCGTACCCGCTGTCCTTGATCCCCCCGAAGGGGAGGCGCGGATCCGACTTCACGATCCCGTTCACGAAGCAGTTCCCGGCGTCGAGGAGATCCGCGGCGATGCGCTCGCCCCGCTCCACGTCACGGGTGTACACGGAGGCGCCGAGCCCGAAGGCCGTGTCGTTGGCGATGCGGATCGCCTCCGCCTCGTCGGCGGCAGGGACGACGACCGCCACCGGACCGAAGAGCTCCTCGGACCCGGCGGGCATCCCCGGATCGACGTCCGCCAGGAGGGTGGGCGGGTACCACGCCCCCGGGCGGTCCGGGACCTCGCCACCGTGGACCAGACGGGCGCCGGCCTCCACCGACCGCACCACCTGGTCGTGGAGCTGGTCCCGGAGGTCCTCCCTGGCCATGGGGCCGATCTCGGTGGCCGGATCGCGGGGGTCACCCATGACCGTGGCGCGGATCCGCTCGGACATGCGCTCCTCGAACTCCTCGCGCACGGCGTCGACCACCACGAAGCGCTTCGCGGCGATGCAGCTCTGCCCGGCGTTGAGGAAGCGCCCCTGGGCGCAGCTGGCCACGGCCAGCTCCAGGTCGGCGTCCCCCAGGACCACGGCTGGATCGCTGCCGCCCAACTCCAGCACGCACTTCTTGAGGTTCCGACCGGCACGCTCGGCGACGGCCCGGCCGGCCCGCACGCTCCCGGTGAGGCTCACCGCCCGCACCAGCGGATGGTCGATGAGGGCACCCGTGCTCTCCAGATCGGCGAAGACGTTGACGAAGAGCCCCTCGGGAAAGCCGGCCTCCCGGAAGAGATCCTCCAGGGCGAGGGCGCAGCCCGGCACGCTGGGGGCGTGCTTGAGCACCGCGCCGTTGCCCGCCACAACCGCCGGCACGGCGAACCGCACCACCTGCCAGAAGGGGAAGTTCCACGGCATGATCCCCAGGACGACGCCCAGGGGCCGGTACGTCCAGTAGCTGCGGGTGGCGTCCGTGTTCGCCGGCACGGGGGCGAGGAAGCGCTCGCCATCCTCGGCGTAGTAGTCGCACACCCAGGCGCACTTCTCCGCCTCGGCCACGGCCTCCCGCGCCGGCTTGCCCATCTCCGCCGTCATCAGGGCCGCCAGCTCCGGGGCCCGCTCCCGCAGGAGCGCGCCGAGGCGGCGCACCGGCCCGGAGCGGTCGGAGACGGAAAGGAGCGCCCAAGAGCGTTGGGCCTCGGAGCACCTCAGGAGGGCCGACGCGACCTCGTCCGGGGTCGCCGTCGGATAGGAAGCGATCCGCTCGCCTGTGGCGGGGTCGATCGCCTGGAAACGCATCTCGGCTGCACTCGGCTGCACTGTGAGTGGCATGAACGATATCCGGACCGCGCCGACGCACAAGTCGTGACCCCGTCGGGCGATGCCCTGCCGAAGGCACGACCCCGGACTCGGGATCCGGGGCTCAGGAAGCCTGCGTTCGCCGACGCTCCCGCGCCTCCGCCAGGAGACGCCGCGCCCAGACGTGCCGGGTGGCCAGCACGGAGAGTCCGAGGGTGACCATGACCGTCCCCAGCCCGGGGATGACAAGCGCCAGCGTCCGCCTCGCGGAGCGTGAGCTCGCGGGCGTCCCGGTGGAGCACGCCCAGGTCCACGGCCAGGAGGCCCAGGACGAGGAGCAGGAAGCCCCCGAAGATCAGCGGCTGCACGCGCGTCGTCTCTCGGTGGAGCGCCGGCCATGGGCGCTCGGAGGCGTCACGCCCGCTCCTCGGAGCCGTCCGGGTTCTTCCACACGACGCCGTACAGATCGGTCCTGCGGTCGCTCCACGGCTGCACCGCACCCTCGTAGCGGTGGCGGCGCAGCTGGTCGAGATCGACGTCGGCGGTGACCAGCGTCTCCACGTTCTCGGTGGCCTCCCCGGCGATCCCGTCCCGGGCGAAGGAGTACCCGATGGGGGTGAAGATCCCCGACTGGGCGTGGTGGGTGTCGGCGTGTGGCACGAAGGGGAGGTTCCCGGTCGTGCCCGAAGCCACGACGAACACGTCGTTCTCCACCGCGCGAGCGAGGGCGCAGTACCGGACGCGCAGGTAGCTTCCCCGGTCCTCCGCCGCGAAGGGAACGAAGAGGATCACCGCCCCGCGGGAGGCGGCCAGGCGGGCGAGCTCCGGGAACTGGATGTCGTAGGAGCCCAGGATGGCGATCCGCCCCCGGTCGGTGTCGAACACTCCCAGCTCCGCCCCCTCGTCGAGCCCCCACCAGCGCATCTCGTCGTTGGTGACGTGGATCCTGGGCTGCTGCTCGATGGTGCCGTCGCGGCGGAAGAGGTAAGCGACGTTGAGGAGGCGGTCTCCCTCGCCCCGGGTGAACTGCGACCCGCCGACGATGTTGACGTTGTACTTCACCGACGCCTGCGAGAAGTAGTCGAGGTATCGAGGGGTGAGCTCCGCGAGCTTGCGCACGGCCTCGGCGGGGCGCCGCCCCCCTTCCAGACCCGTCAGCTGGGTCGTCAGCAGCTCCGGGAAGATCACGAAGTCGGCCTTGCTCTGGGCGGCGGCGTCGATGTAGAACGAGCACTGCGTCTCGAACTCCTCCCAGCTCTCGATGGCCCGCATCCCGTACTGGACGGCGCAGAGGCGGACCCGGGTCACGCGATGCCACTTGCGCTGGGGGTCGCGCACGAAGTCGAGGTTGGTCCACTCGAGGTGCGTGGCGTACCCGCGCGATGCGGCGTCGGACGGGAAGTAGTCCGGAATGAGCTCGACGAGCTGAAAGCCGTTCGCCGTCTGGGTGGTGAGCACCGGGTCGTAGAGGCCCCGCTCGATCACCTTCTCCACGTACTCCCGGGCGGTCATCGCCTCGGGCTGCGCGCCGAAGCCGGGGATCCGTCCCCCGATCACGATCCGGGCGAGGTTGAGCCTCCGACACAGATCCTTGCGCGCGTCGTAGAGGCGACGCGCCAGATGCATCCCGCGGAACTCGGGATCGACCATGATCTCGATCCCGTACAGCGTGTCCCCATCCGGGGCGTGGTTGCGGATGTAGCCCGCGTCGGCGACGAGCTTCCAGTCGTGCCAGTCCTCGTAGCGGTCGTACTCCACGATGAGCGACGAGCAGGAAGCCACGATGCGGTCCTCGTGCTCCAGGCAGAGTTGTCCCTCGCCGAATCGCTCGAGCTGGCTCTCGATCTGATCGCNNGAAGCAGCGCTCCTGCAGGGCGACGAGCTCCGGATAATCGTCGATGACGATGTTCCTCAGGCGGATTTGTCTTTCGAAATCGCTGAGGCGTAGTTTGCCGCCCGCCGGGCTGCCCTTCTGTTCGGCTGTCATGGGTCGGAAGAATAGCGGAGACGAGTGCCTGCCACATGCTCATCGACTGCCACGTGCACCTGAACAACTACTACGAGTCCCGGAACGGCCCGCCGCGGCCCACCGAGGAGAACGTGGAGATCCTGCGGGAGACCATGGCTGCCAACGGGATCGACCACGCGGTGGTCCTCACGTCGTACAAGGTCAACGTGGATCGCCCGAGCGCCGAGCAGGTGCTGGAGATCCTCGCCGAGGACCCTCGCACCACCGTGGTGGAGGGACTCCGCTGGAGGGGCGACTCTCGCACCGACCTCTTCCGCATGGAGGAGCGGATCCGGGACGGTATGGTGAAGGGGATCAAGCTCTATCCCGGCTACGACCACTATCCCATCAACGACCGGTCGCTGGAGTCGGTCTTCCGCATCGCCGAGAAGTACGACGTCCCCGTCATGATCCACTGCGGAGACACCTACGCCCGCGACGCGAAGGTGCGGATGGCGCACCCCCTCCTGGTCGACGACGTCGCCGTCGACTACCCGGACGTCCGGTTCGTCATCTGTCACCTCGGCAACCCGTGGTTCCAGGACACCGCCGAGGTCCTCTACAAGAACGACAACGTCTACGCCGACATCTCGGGCCTCGTGTTGGGCAACTTCACCTACGAGTTCGAGCGCTACCTCGTGGCCCGCGTCCGCGACCTCATCATGTACATGGGCGACCCCGGGAAGCAGCTCATGTTCGGGACGGACTGGCCCCTCGTGGAGATGGCGCCGTACGTCCGCTTCCTGGAGAGCTTGGAGTTCGAGGGCGAGACGCTGGAGAACATCTCCTGGCGGACGGCCGCCAAGCTCTTCCGCATCGACACGAGCCGGCTGGGTTAGGGCGGCTCTGCTCTGCTCCGGCAGCTCCCCCGGGTGTTCGCGA
>JABAOE010012476.1_pt1 | contig 10688 bp, 6 predicted proteins | sample 7062141 | NCBI WGS metagenome assembly JABAOE01 (sample SAMN14538627, study PRJNA623070) | marine sediment metagenome | biome: marine biome [ENVO:00000428]; feature: marine pelagic biome [ENVO:01000023]; material: deep marine sediment [ENVO:00002113] | place: India: Gulf of Khambhat ...
TTCGAGCAACTCGTAGAAGTTCGCGACTGTTGTGGTCGGGCGTCCGTCGACGGCAAGGATCCAATCGCCTGCGGACGCCTCCACACCCGGTTCGGTCAGCGGGGAACGGAAGCCCTGATGCCAGTTTTCGCCGGGGAAGATCTTGTCGATCCTGAAATAGCCCGAATCGCCGGCGGTGATTTCCGCCCCCAGCAATCCGTTGTCGATGCGCTCCGGCGTCGGGAAGTCGCCCCAGTTGACGTAGAAGTGGCCGGCGTTCAGCTCGCCGCCCATCTCGCCCAGGATGTAGTCGAGATCGCCGCGGTGCGCCAGATGCTCGACCAGCGGGGCGTAAAGGTCGTGAATCTCCTGCCAGTCCAGCCCGTGCATCCCGTCGTCGTAGAACCAATCGCGCGTGATGCGCCAACCGTCGAGGAAGATCTGATTCCACTCCGCCACGGGGTCGATGCGCATCGTCATCCCCGACATGTCGAGGCGGCCCGCGTCGGGTTTCTGGTCGGGCTTGACGTCGGCGATGCCGTAGTCGTTGCCGGACCTGTAGAGCAGTTTCTTGCCGTCCGCGGAGACGCGGTAGTTGGCCACGCCCGGGATGATCGTCTTGACTTCTTCCGACTCGAGCGAGAACTTGCGCACCTGCGGGCCGTCGTCGTCGATGCGGACGAACAACACGCCGTCTTTGACGGCTTGCACCGAAGCGTAGTTGCTCGCCCCGCCGGGAAGCGCGACGACGCGATGGTCGAAGCCGTCGAAATCGATCTCGATCCGCAGATCCTCTTGTTTTTCCTTCCCGTCGTCGCCGTTCCCCTTGTTGCCGTTGCCGTTGGCGCCGTCGCCGTCGTTTTCGCCGGCGGGCTCCTCTTCGTCGCTCTTGGGCTGGAACAAGGCCGGCCCGTCGGCTTTCAGCAACGCCGCGTAGACGCGCGTGGGGTCCGTGTAGAAGTAGTTGAACTCGTAACCGCTGAACTCGAGGTTGTAGTCGCGGTCCGACAGGAAGTAGAGGTACCGGCCCTCGGGATCGAAACTCGGCGAAAAGTCGTTGGTGAAATCTCCGGTCAGCTTGCGGTTGGCCCCGTCCTCGACGGAGTGCACCCAAACCGAGCTGAACTGAGCGTCGTCGGCCTTGGTATAGGCGATCCAGCGGCTGTCGGCCGACCAAACGTAGGTCGTGATCGGCCCGAAATCGCCCTTGTCGACGTCGACGATGTTGCCGTTTTCCACGTCGGCGTAGCGCAACCGCTGCCTGGTGTCGCCGAACGCGAGTTTTTTGCCGTCGGGCGACCAGGACGGCGGGAACCGCCAGGTGTCTCCGTCCGTCGTGATGCGGCGCTCGTCTCCGTTGCCGTCCTGGGGCCTCACGTACAGCTCGTACTCGCCGCTACGGTCGGAAAGATAAGCGATGGTCGCGCCGTCGGGCGACCAAACGGGCTCCATTTCGCGGACCCCGGGCGTACGCGTCAGGTTGCGGATCTCCCCGTCGCTCGCCGGCACGGTGAAGATGTCGCCGCGAGCGGCGAAAACGGCACGTTTGGCGCTCGGCGAGATGTCGCCGGCGGAGATCAGCTCCGAGACGTTCTCGCGGCGCGGCATGCGCGCGATGAAATCGCCGTGGAGGCTGATCTCGATCTTCGTCGACGACCCGGATGCGGGATCGAGCCTGTACAGGTAACCGCCGGCCTCGTAGACGATCGCCGACGGTCCGGCGCTGGGCCAGAGTACGTCGAAGTCTTCGTGACGGGTGACCTGCCGCTGGTTCCCACCATCCTCGTCGCAGGCCCAGATGTTCAGCCGCCCGTCGGCTCGATCCGACGTGTAGTAGATCGTCGAGCCCACCCACATCGGCTGGTTGTCGGTGCCTTTCCAGTCGGTCAACCGCGCGGAACGGTGCTTCTCGAGGTCGTAGGTCCAGACGTCCTGGGCGCGACCGCCCTCGTGGCGTTTCCAAGTGCGCCACTCGCGATCGATCGGCGTGTAGACGATCTTGTTGCCGTCGGGCGAAAACATGCCGGCGCCGGATTCGGGAATCTCGAGCGCGCTTTCCATGCCCCCGTCGGCGGCGATCAGGAACAGACGGCCCATCCGAACGCCCCACGGGAGCCGGTTGCCGCGGAACAAGACATGCTTGCCGTCGGGCGTCCAATCGAGGACGCGGTAGTCGAACCCTCCTCGCGGCGGCATCGCGCCGACGTCGTTGTACCAGGTGAGCTGCCGCGGCGTGCCGCCGTCGATCCCGATCACGTAGACCTGGCGGTTGCCGCCGTACTCGGCGGAGAAGGCTATGCGCTTGCCGTCGGGCGAGAATTTCGGGAACAGCTCCATACCCTCGTGGGACGTGAGCCGTCGCGCCTCGCCGCCCGTCGAAGCGGCGAGCCAGATGTCCCCCGCGTACACGAAGGCGACGTGATCGCCGTGGATGTCGGCAAAGCGAAGAAGACGGGCCTCCTCGGCGCCGGTTCCGGCGGCGAAAAGGAACATCGACAAACCGGTCAGACAGACCGCGACGGCGCGCACCATGGCGTCCCCCCTTTTGCAACCCTCTGATTAATTGGAAAACTGGGGCGAATTATGCCACAGGCGCTTGACTCATGCGCGGCGGGCGACGCGACGCCCGGAGAGTTGCGCGCGCGCTTCGGACTGGGCCCGCATGCGGCCCAGTGCCCTGTTCAGCGGGTTCTTGCGGGACAAAAACGGAAGCACGGACTTTTTGCGCAGGCCCATGCGTTTGATGTCGCTGACCAGACCCTTGTGGCCCGGCTGTTGCTTGATGCCACGGATGAAAACGCGGTAGGCCTCGCGCCTGCGCCCGGCGTCGTACAACACGCGGCCGAGATTCCACTGCAAATCGGGGTTGTAAGGTTCGTGTTCGATCGCCACCTGGCACATCTTGATCCCGAGGTCGTGGTTCTTTTTCGCCAGCCCCAGGCACAAACCGTAGAACGACCGGTAGCGTGCCTGCGGTTCGCGCGGCGTCAACTTTTTCTCGAGTGTCAAGGCGGCCTCGAAGAACGCGGTCGCAGCACGCCAGTCGTTTGCTTCGAGTGCCCGACAGCCCTTCTCGAAACTGTCCTCGGCTTCCCGGTTCAACATGATTCTCGTCCTCCCGATCCAGCCTTGATCAATTGGAAATATCGGGCCTGCCCCGGTGCAGGAACCATAGTTAATTTGGTGTACGGGATGACGAATCCGTAGGCTACGGTTTCGTAACCATGCGAAAACGTGGGGATCTACGGTTCGCGAGCGGGGTCGTCCGTCCGTTGCGCCGACGCGGCGAATCCGGGGCCGTCGCGGAGCGCTGGCGGGTCGTCGTACGAGCGCAACCGCCCGACGTCGGCCGCGACGTGGCCGTGGCGCCCGGCGCCGGCCCGGGCGAAGCCGGCGGGCCCGCGGCGCGGCCGGAAAGAGCGGGCGGAATCAGGTGTAGAGGATAATCCTCACGGGGTCGGATCGCCCGGCGGGAACCCGATCCGGGGTTCGGACGTATCAAGGGGCAGGGAGGAGAGGGCTATGGCGAACTACAAGAGGATCTATCGATCGCGGTCCGAGACCATGGTGGCGGGTCTGGCCGGAGGCTTGGCCAACTACTTCGAGATCGACCCGACGCTGGTGCGGCTGATGTTCGTCGGCGCCCTGTTCCTGACGGGGATCGTGCCGGGCCTGCTGGCCTACATCGTCGGCTGGATCATCGTGCCGCTCGAGCCTTTGCCGGTATCGGCGAACCAGGCGGCCTCGCCTCAACCCGACGGGGGCTGATCGAATCTTTCGGCCCGCACCGGTCATCGCGCGCTCCTCTACAATGACGCGGTGACCCTGGCGACCCAGCTAGCATCGGTGCTTCCGCCGGACCGCGTGTCCACGCGGTACCTCGACCGCGTCGCTTTCGCCAACGATGCCAGTGTCTATCGCCTGTTGCCGCGGGCGGTCGTGCATCCCGCCAGCGTCGAGGAAGTTCAAGGACTGCTGGCCTTCAGCCGCCGCGAGCGCATTCCGCTGACCTTCCGCGCGGCGGGCACGAGTCTTTCCGGTCAGGCGGTTTCGAGCGGCATCCTCGCCGTTCTTTCGCGGGGATGGCGCGAATACGAAGTGCTCGACGACGGCGCGCGGATCCGCCTCCAACCGGGAGTCATCGGCGGGCTCGCCAACCAGGTGCTGCAACCGTACGGGCGCAAGATCGGGCCCGACCCGGCGTCGATCAACGCCTGCATGATGGGCGGCATCCTGTCCAACAATTCCAGTGGAATGTGCTGCGGCACGGAGCAGAACGCTTACCGCACGCTGGAGTCCCTGCAGTTCGTTCTCGCCGACGGAACGCTGCTCGACTCGGCCGATCCCGACGCCGAAAACGCGCTGCGGCGCGACTCCCCGGAAATCGCCCAAGGGATCCAGGCGCTGCGCGATCGCATCCGCGGCGACCGCGGCCTGGTGCGCAAGATCCGCCACAAGTACCGCATCAAGAACACGATGGGGTACTCGTTGAACGCCTTTGTCGACTACGACGATCCGGTGCAAATCCTCGCGCACCTGATGATCGGCGCTGAAGGCACACTCGGTTTCATCGCGGAAGCGGTCCTGCGCACCGTCCCCGATGCGGCGCTCAAGTACACGGGTTTGTTGTTCTTCGACGACGTTCCCGCCGCCTGCGCGGCGATCGAGCCGCTCAAACAAAGCGGCGCTCGAGCGCTCGAGTTGATGGACTACCCATCGCTGCGTGCGGTTCGCGACCAACCCGGCGTCCCGGATCGCGTCGCCCGGCTCGGCGAAGGCGCGGCCGCGTTGCTCGTCGAGTACCAGTGCTCCGACGGGAACGAACTCGATCGATGCCGCGGGGAGTGTGACCGGCTTCTGCCGCGTCTTCCGCTGGCCGGCGACGGCGAATGGACGCTCGATCCCCGACGCCAGGCGGCCCTGTGGCGCGTACGCAAAGGTTTGATCCCGTCGGTCGGGGCGATGCGGGCCCGTGGCACGTCGTTCATCATCGAAGACGTCGTTTTCCCGGTCGAAAGACTCGCCGCCGGGGTCGCGGAACTCCAGGCTTCGTTCCGCCGCTGGCAGTACGACGACGCAATCGTTTTCGGCCATGCCAAAGACGGCAACCTTCACTTCGTGCTGACGCAGTCGTTTCAGGACGAGAACGACGTCCGACGTTACGACGGTTTCATGCGCGAATTGGCGCAGCTCGTCGCGGTGCGGTACGACGGCGCGCTCAAGGCCGAGCACGGGACCGGGCGCAACATGGCCCCGTTCGTCGAACTGGAGTGGGGCAAAACGGCAATGAACGTGATGCGCCGGCTCAAGCGGCTGATCGATCCTCGCCACCTGCTCAATCCCGACGTGATCCTCAACGACAACCCGGCGGCGCACGTCACCGACCTCAAAGGCCTGCCCGACGTCGAGCCCGAGGTCGACAGCTGCATCGAATGCGGTTTTTGCGAGCGTTGGTGCCCAAGCCGCGACCTGACCCTCACGCCGCGCCAGCGCATCGTCGTGCGGCGCGAAATGCAACGGCTCGCCGCGGCCGATCCGCTGGGGGCCGAGCTGGCCGAGTTGCGCGCGGGCTGGCGCTACGCGGCGGAGGATACCTGTGCGACGGATGGACTTTGTGCGCTGGCTTGCCCGGTTTCGATCGACACCGGCCGTTTGACCCGACGTCTTCGACGTGCGAGACAACGTGAGGCCGACGAACTCTTTTCGTTGTGGGCAGTCGATCGCTTCGGCTGGCTCGTCTCGATGGCCCGTACGGGTTTGCGGATCGGGCACTTGCTGGAGCGCGTGATCGGCGCCGATCGTTTCGAGAAGTGGACCCTCGAGCGGGCCCCGCGACTCCTGCGTTGGTCCTGCCCGATGCCTCCGGTGTCGGCACCGCTTTCCGCGGCGCGCCCGGAGCGCGTCGATGCCGTTTTCTTCGCTTCGTGCGTGTCCCGCGTTTTCGCCGAGCCGGGCGCGAGCGAACGTCCGGGGCATGCTGTCGAGCGTGTTGCAAGGCGTGCCGGCGTGTCGGTATGGACGCCGCGGGAGGCTCACGGACTTTGTTGCGGGATGCCGTTCTCTTCGAAAGGCTTGGATGCGGCCCACCGCAAGGCGCTGAACCGATCGATCGCGGCGATGTGGCGCTGGAGCGACCACGGCNNGCGTCGTCGATGCGAGCCCCTGCGCGCAAACCCTGAAAACGGCGGGCACAGCCTTGAGTCCCGAAAACAAGGAACGCTTCGAGCAGTTAGCCATCCTCGACGGGATCGAATTCGCTCACGACATCCTGCTCGACAAACTCGAGTTGAGCCGCGTGGAAGGAAGGGTCGCGGTGCATCCGGTGTGCTCGGTTCGCAAGATGGGGTTGGAGGGCAAACTTCTCGCCGTGGCCCGCGCCTGCGCCGAGCGAGCCGAAGTTCCCGTCAACAGCGGGTGCTGCGGCGTCGCCGGCGATCGCGGATTCCTCCACCCAGAGCTTCCCCAAGCCGCGCTTGCGCCTCTGGCGAACGAACTCGATTCGCTTCGCTGCGACCTTTTTCTGGCCACTAGCCGCAGTTGCGAGGCCGGGCTAACACGAATCACCAAAAAGCCGTACACTTCCTTCTGGCGAGTGCTCGATGAAGCATCGGCGAAACAGCCAAACGATTGACCCGTCTCGGAGTCAGCGATGAGTCTTGTTCGTCGCGCCGGTCGAAGACAGGCGCTACCCAACTACGAGCAACCTTACGAGGCGCTGTTCGAACAGACGAACGACGCCGTCGTGATCGTCACGCCCGACGGCGTCTACAAAGCGGCCAACAAACGCACGACCGAGATGCTCGGCTATCCACTGCACGAATTGATCGGAAAAAACGCTCTGGACATCGTCAAGCCGGAGGAATACGACGATGCGTTGCAACGCAAAGCCGCGTTGCTTGCCGGCCGGCAGTTGCCGATTTACGAGCGGCGCATGATCCGCAAGGACGGAACCGAAATCGCCGTCGAGATCAACGCATCGTTGGTTCGGGACGAACGGAGCCGCCCGGCGTACTTCCAGATCGTCGCGCGGGACATTACCGGACGGAAGCGGGAGGAGCACGCCCTGCAATTGATCGCCGAGGCGACGATCGAGGCGGATGCGGGGTTCTTCAACAGGACCGCACGTCACTTGGTCCGTACGCTCGACGTCCGCGCGGCGTGCATCACCGAGTGCGACGGACCCGAGCCCGAACGTGCAACCGTGATGGCCTGGGGGGCCGGCGAACACTACAAAGAGACGCCGGAATACGAGGTCGCCGGAACGCCGAGCGAGGAGGTCTACAAAGGCGATCCGGTGTTCCACTCGTCGGGCGTGCGGCGGAAATATCCTTCAGACCAGATCCTGGCCGAACTCGAAGCGGAGAGTTATTTCGGCATTCCACTTCGCGCTCCGTCCGGCGACGTGATCGGCCATCTCGCGGTGATCGACGACAAGCCGATGGCCGACGATCTGCCGCAACGCGCGGTGCTACGTATTTTTGCCTCGCGCATCGGGTCCGAACTCGCGCGCCGGCGCTCCGATAGAAAACGAGAGGAATCCGAAGTCCGGTATCGGGCGCTGATCGAGCAAATACCCGCGGTGACCTACGCCACGCCGCTCGATCCGGCAGCGCCGACGCTTTACGTCAGCCCTCAGATCGAGCAGATTCTCGGTTTTGGCGTCGACGAGTACTACAAAAGCCCGTCGCGCTGGCGGCGCCAGTTGCACCCCGACGATCACGATGAAGTGATCGCGAAGCTGGTGAGCAGCCTCGAAAACGATACGCCCTTCCGTGCCGAGTACCGCATCTACCGCAAGGACGGCTCGCTGGCATGGGCCCGCGACGAGGCGGTCGTGGTGCGCGACGGCAAAGGCAAGCCGCTTTTTCTCCAGGGCATCATGCTCGACGCAACGGTCGAGAAGCGGCTTACCGAAGAGCTGTTGAACGCGCGCAAATTGGAATCGGTCGGGATGCTCGCGGGCGGGATCGCGCACGATTTCAACAATTCGCTGATGGGGATCCTCGGTAATCTGTCGCTGGCCAAATCCCGAGTCGGCGCCGAGCACGCCGCCTTCAGCCGGTTGAACGAGGCCGAAAAGGCGGCGCTGCGGGCGAAGGGACTCACTCAACAGTTGCTGACGTTTTCAAAGGGTGGCGCGCCGGTCCGGCGTGCGACCTCCATCGAAGGCGTTCTACGCGACACGACACAGTTCGTGCTCAGCGGCTCCAACGCAAGTGGCCAAGTGGATGTCGAACCGGATTTGTGGCACGCCGAAGTCGACGCGGGCCAGATCAGCCAAGTGATCGAGAACCTCGTGCTGAACGCGGTTCAGGCGATGCCCGGCGGCGGACCCGTCCACGTGGCCGCGGACAACGTCGACGTCAGACGGGGATCCGGCCTGCCCGTCCGGGAGGGTCGCTTCGTGCGCATCCGGGTACGCGACGAGGGGTGCGGGATCTCCCCCGAGTTCGTCGATCGCATCTTCGACCCGTACTTCACGACGAAAAAGGACGGAAGCGGCTTCGGTTTGGCGACGAGTTACGCCATCGTGCAGAAACACGAAGGCCACATCGGCGTGCGACCCCGGCCGGAGGGCGGATCCGAGTTCACGGTGTACCTGCCGGCCACCGAGGCGCCCGCGATTCCGCGCGTCGAGCACCGCCCGCCCGCTGCGTCCAAGTGCGCTCGTTTGCTCGTCATGGACGACGACGAGCTCGTGCTCGAGACAATCCGCGCGATGATCGAGCAGTTGGGACACAGTGCAGATTTCGTGCCCGACGGCAAAGCCGCCGTGGCCGCCTACCGCGCGGCGATGCAGGCGGGCAAGCCCTACTGTGCGGTGATCCTGGACCTCACCATCCGCGGAGGCCCCGGTGGGGAGGAAACGATGCGGCGGTTGCTTGAAATCGATCCCGGCGCGATCGGCATCGTGTCGAGCGGCTATTCGGAAAGTCGGGTGATGGCCGAGTCGAGGCGCTTCGGGTTCAAGGATTGCATCGCCAAACCCTACCGCCCGGCGGAGCTTCAAGCCGTGCTGGAAGGCCTGCTCGGAAGGCACGGCTAGACGCGATCACTCGATCCGGATCCGCCCCTGCATCTTCGGAGCGTGCTGCGGGCAGATGTATTCGAACGCGCCCGCTTCGGGCGCGGTGAATTCGATCACCGCCTGTTCTTCCCAGCGGATGTGGCGCAGCGTGTCGTCGATGCCGGGCAAGCGGATCGAATGCAAAACGCCGATGTCATTGTTGCGAACGATCAGCCGGATCCGTTCACCGGGCTCGAACGAGAGCGTCGGATTGCCGTCGAACGTGAGATCGCGGATCTCGATGACGATCTCGCGGGCTTCCCCGGCCCCGGCGACGGCGCTTTGCGACCAGATCGGGAACACCACGATGGCGCCGAACAGCGTGAGTATCGCGGCGAAACCGAAACCGCCGATGAGGCGCCTCTTCATCTTCCGGCTCATGCGGCCCCCACGAGCAGGCCCGTGCCGTACATCACGAGGTAGCCGGCGAGCATGCCTGCGAGGTTGAGCGGCGCCAGCGTCTCGCGCAACGCGCTGCCGCCGAGGATCGCGCCGATGACTTGCACGATCGCGCCCGAGCCGATGCCGAGGAACAGCAGCGCCCAGAACTGCGAGTAGGTAAACGCGCCGACCCAGCAACCCAGGATCGTCGGCCCGCCGGCCAGCGCACCGAGCCCGACCAGCCGGGCCAGTTGGCCGCCCGGCTCGCGCAGCATCGGGGAAACGATGGCGATCCCCTCGGTCGCGTTGTGCAGGGTGAAACCGGCGACGAGCAACGCGCCGAGGGTCAACTCGCCGAGCACGTAGGCCGAACCGATGGCCAGACCCTCGCCGAGATTGTGGATGCCGATCCCCAACGCGACGAGCCAGGCCATGCGGAAGCCGCTCGCCGACGCGCTGTGGCGATCCGAACTGCGCAACTGCAGTCCGGCAAGCAGCGCCCAGGCCCCGGCGAAGCCCAACAACAGGAGCGCCTGCGGATGGTAGATCCCGGGCAGACCGCGGGAAGCCTCGAAACCCTCGAACATCGCGTCGACGACGAGGAAAGCCAACAACCCGACGGTCAGGTGGATCAGGAACCCGAGCCCGCGTCGCCCCAGACGCCGGAGGAACGGGAACCACGTCAGTCCCAAGGCAACCGGGATCACGCCGACAAAAATACCGAGCATGGCGAAGCGCCCCAGCGCGCGCGCCGTGATGCCCGGGGTCGCCGCGGCGACCTCGATCCCGTAATCGAACGTCAACCCGGTAGAGCTGAGCAGGACGACTTCGACAGGTTCGCCCTCGTTCCACGGGAACGGGATGGTGACGCGCGCCGTTTGCAGCGGGTCGAGCTCGCGCTCCGGCGTCACTTCGTGGTACCAGAACGCCCCGCGCACCATCACCTGTGCGATCGTCGTCGGATCGGGCCCGCTGTTGACGACGTCCAGATGGATCACATCGTCTTCGAGCACGTGGCGCATCACGTCGACGGACTCGACCGGCGGCAGGTCGGTTGCGAACAGACTCTCGGCGCCGTCGGAGAACAGCCAGGCGACGAGGGCGACCAGCAACGCCAGCGGGATCACCGCGAGAAGCGCGGCCCCGGCGCTGATGCCTTCACGCGGCTCAGCCATCGCCGTCTCCCCCGGGAAGCACGCGGAACAACCCCATCCAACCGCGTTCGGCAAATTCGGTCTTGTGGGCGTGGAACATGAAGTCG
>JABAOE010014348.1_pt6 | contig 10688 bp, 8 predicted proteins | sample 7062141 | NCBI WGS metagenome assembly JABAOE01 (sample SAMN14538627, study PRJNA623070) | marine sediment metagenome | biome: marine biome [ENVO:00000428]; feature: marine pelagic biome [ENVO:01000023]; material: deep marine sediment [ENVO:00002113] | place: India: Gulf of Khambhat ...
GACCGACGGCTTCGAGGTGGGAGTCCGGACCGCGCTGCAAGCGATTCTGGCGAGTCCACAGTTCATCTTCCGACTCGAAGAGCAGCCCGAGGGAGTTCGGACCGGGGAGAGCTATCGGCTGAGCGACCTCGATCTGGCCTCGCGCCTCTCGTTCTTCCTGTGGGCGACGAACCCCGACGACGAGCTTCTCCGTGTTGCCGTAGAGGGCCGGCTGTCCGATCCCGACGTTTTACGTCAGCAAGTCGAGCGGATGCTCGCCGACCCCCGCTCGGAGGCGCTTTCCACGCGCTTCGCAGCACAGTGGCTGAGGCTCCAGGACACCGAGGACAACCAGCCCGAGCCGTATCTCTATCCGGACTTCACGGGCCAGCTGCGTGAGGACCTCGTCCGAGAGACCGAGCTCTTCTTCGACCACCTCGTCAGAGAAGATGGCAGCGTATTCGAGCTTTTCACGGCCGACTACACCTTCCTGAACGAGCGCGCGGCCCGTCACTACGGGATCCCGGGGGTGGCCGGAGACGAGTTCCGTCGGGTCCAGTACCCCGACGACAGCCGGCGCGGGATTCTCGGGCACGGAAGCGTGTTGCTCCTCACGTCGATGTCGGCCCGCACGTCTCCGGTGCTCCGCGGAAAGTGGGTCATGGAGGTGTTGATGGGCACGCCTCCTCCACCGCCTCCGCCCAACGTCCCAGCGTTCGACGATACCCAGAGCGCGGTTGAGGGCCGCCGTCTTTCGACCAGGGAGCGGCTCGAGATACACCGTGAGAATCCGACGTGCAACGCCTGTCACCGATTCATGGACCCGATCGGTCTGGCGTTGGACAATTACGATGTCACGGGACGCGTCCGCATGCGCGAGAACGGCGTCCCCCTCGACACGCGTGGAACCTTCTACGATGGAACGGACGTGAGCACGCCTGGAGAGCTCACCCAGGTTCTGATGAAGCGTCCCACGCCTTTGCTCCGGAACTTCACTGCGAACCTGCTCGCATACGCGATCGGGCGTCGAGTGGAGTACTTCGACCAGCCCGAGATTCGGGCGATCGCCCGCGAAGCGGAAGCGAACGACTATCGGATGTCCTCGTTCATTCTGGGAGTCGTCCAGAGCGCTCCCTTCCAGATGTCCCAATCCCTAGACCTCGCCGACCAGCAGTCAGCACAGGGGAACTAGAGCCATGACTTCGATCATCACCGGAAAGTACCTCTCCCGCCGCACCTTCCTCCGGGGCGTGGGTGCCAGCGTCGCGCTGCCGTTCCTAGACGCGATGGTGCCAGCGGGCCGACTGCTGGCGGACGTTCGTCGTCAACAGAGCTTCACGCGGCTCGTGGCGATCGAAGAGTCGATGGGCACGGCCGGCTCGAGCGATTGGGGAGACGCTCAGCACCTGTTCGCTCCGGCGCAGGTCGGACGCGATTTCGAGTTCGTGACGGACAACGCGCTCAGGCCTCTCCAGGAGTTCCGTGAGTACATGACGATCGTCAGCAATACGGACTGCCGGTCAGCCGAGGCGTTCCGGGCCGAGGAGATCGGCGGTGACCACGACCGGTCCACGGCCGTCTTCCTGACGCAGGCGCACCCGAAGCAGACGCAGGGCTCCGACATCTACCTGGGCACTTCCCTGGATCAGGTGCACGCCAGGCGGTATGGCCGAGACACCGCACTGCCGTCCCTCGAGCTCTGCATCGAAGGGATCGACCGCGGCGGGGGCTGCGCGTACAACTACCACTGCGCGTACACGACGTCGCTCGCGTGGGCGTCGCCGAACCAGCCGCTGCCCGCGATCCGCGAGCCTCGGGCCGTGTTCGAGCGGCTCTTCGGAGCCGGCGACAGCCCGGAGGACCGGGCGGCCCGTCGGCGCACCGACCGGAGCATCATCGACTGGGTTGCCACCGAGGTCGCGCGCCTGAGGCGGGAGCTCGGTGCTGCCGACCGGGTGGCCCTGGATCAGTACACGGATCACATCCGCGAGATCGAGCGCCGGATCCAGCTGGTCGAGGCGCGGAACACGAGCGGCGAGGAGCGGGAGATGCCCGAGGCGCCCTCCGGCGTTCCGGACTCCTTCGAAGAGCACATGCAGCTGATGTTCGACCTTCAGGTGCTGGCGCTACAAGCGGACCTCACCCGGGTGATCACCTTCAAGACCGGCTTCGACCAGTCGAACCGGACCTTCCCGGACAGCGGCACGACGAAGTCCATCCATGGGGCCTCCCACCACGGGAACGTCCCCGGGGACATCATGGACTTCAACAAGATCAACACCTACCGACTGAGCCAGCTCAACTACTTCCTGCGCCAGATGCGCGACACGTACGACGGCGGCTCGTCGCTGCTCGACCAGACGGCCATCGTCTGGGGCTCGCCGATGGCCGACCCGAACCTGCACAACCACCGTCGGGCTCCGCTCCTTCTGCTGGGACGGGCGAACGGAGCGCTGGAGGGAGGCCTTCACCTGAGGGCACCCGAGGGAACCCCGATGGCCAACGTCTTCGTGAGTCTCATGCAGAAGATCGGGCACGAAGACATGAACTCGTTCGGGGACAGCGACGGAGAGTTCTCCCTCGACTATCCGCGCGGGCCGGGGACGGCCGGGAGCGACAGCGCATGACGGGCGCCGGCGGACGGTCTGGGGGGGTTCGGGGCACGAGCCTGCGTGCGCGCGGCCTTCGGGCCGCACGATCGGTCGGGTATCTGTTCGTCGGGGGTATCCTTGTCGGGGCGGGTTTCCAGGCTCCTACTTCGCTCATCGATGCCGCGAGAGAGGGAGACGTCGAGCAGGTGAGGTCGCTCATCGCTCAGGGCGCAGACGTAAACATGTCTCAGGGCGACGGGTTGACAGCGCTCCACTGGGCGGCCGAGCAGGGTCACACCGAGATCACGGAGCTCCTGCTCGCCGCATCCGCGGACGTGGACGCCAAGACCCGCATTGGCAGCTACACACCACTTCACATGGCGAGCCGCGCGGGCGACTCGCGCACCGTCGAGCTTCTCCTGGAAGCGGGCGCCGGTCCTGGTGCGATCACCACCAACAGCGGCGTCACGCCGTTGCACCTCGCGGCTTCCGCCATCGACGGTGAGGAAGCGGTCCGCGCGCTCCTGGAGCGCGGTGCGGACCCCAACGCCCGTGAGTCCTCGTCCGGCCAGACCCCGCTCATGTTCGCGGCCGCGTCGAACCGTGCGGCGGCCATCCGAGAGCTCCTCGAGGGTGGCGCAGATGCCGCACTTCAGACGGCAACGGTGGATGTCCTGCCGAGCCTGGCGCTGGACCGGGAAGCGGAACGTCGACTCCGTGAGACGCTGTCGGAGCTCAAGGAGGCTCAGGCCGATGGTGAGGATCTCACCCCGGCCCAGATCCAGGCTGCGATTCGTGCGCAACGGGAGTTCCTTCGGTCCGGCTACGACGTCGGAGAGGNNGCTACTCGCTCGCCAACGTCCGCCCCGATTACCCCGGCGGGCCGGACGTCGTCCGGCCTCCCTTCCGTGAGGTAGTGGTCGGGAAGACGGGAGCGATGACGGCTCTTCTTCACGCGGCTCGGGAGGGTCACATCGACGCGGCAACAGCACTCCTCGAGGGCGGGGCCGACATCGATCAGGTGAGCGCCGATGCCACGAGCCCCCTGCTCATCGCGGCGCTGAATGGTCACTTCGATCTAGCCTTGGTGCTGATCGAGCGGGGCGCCGACCCCAATCTGGCCGCCGCAACCGATGGAACGACTCCTTTGTTCGCAGTGCTCCAAACCCAGTGGGCACCCAAATCGAATTACCCGCAGCCCCGAGCCCAGGACGAGCAGGAGGCCGAGCACATCGACGTGCTGCACGCCCTTCTCGAGGCCGGCGCAGAGCCGAACGTTNNGTGGTACTGGGAGTACGGGCTCAACAAGATGGGCATCGATCTGACCGGAGCGACGCCGTTCTTCCGTGCTACCTTCGCGCAGGATCTCGAGGCCATGAAGCTGCTGGTCGAGTTCGGGGCGGACCCAAACATTCCGACCACGTGGCCGGAGCTCGGAATGAGGGATCGCCGCCAGCCCGACGGGCGGCAGCAGGAGGACTCGGCGCTTCCGTACATCCCGGAGGGTGCCCCGAACGCGTATCCCGTGCACGCTGCCGCCGGCGGAGGCTACATCGGGCTGGGCGCTTTCAGCGTGCGGAACGTGCCGGATCAGTTCATTCCGGCTGTGCGATATCTGGTCGAGGAGCACGGCGCGGATGTGAATCTTGCCGACTCCTGGGGATACCGCCCGATCCACTACGCCNNTCTCGCTCGGGGCAGACGTCACAGCGCTCACTCGGCTCGGCCAGTCACCGGCCGACATGGCCCGGGGCGGCCGAGCTGGATTCTTTCAGCGCGTGGCGTACCCGGAGACGGTCGAGCTACTCACGAGCCTGGGCTCGACCCTCGAGTGCCTGCACACGCACTTCCTCGACACGGGGGACTTCTGCGACGGGGCCGGGGCGAACGACCCCTGGGCGCGCGAGGCACCGCCAGCGCGTGGGCATGCGGGAGCCGCGTCCGACGCGGACCGCTAGGCCAGCCCACACCTTAGACTCAGGCGGGACGCGCTCCACCCAGGAGCGTCGTCTCGCCGTGTCTTAGAATCCTCAGCGACTGCGGATCGAGCTCCGCGAGGCGCCAGGCCTCGCGTAGCCGAATCGGCGGTTCGAGTGGCGCCTCGAAGGTCAACCGGAACGTCCCCCAGTGGGCCGGGATGAAGGCGCCCCTCCCTCCTAGATCGCGGTAGGCCTGGACCGCCTCCTCGGGGTTCATGTGCGATGCAGCCATGAACCAGCGTGGCTCGTACGCCCCGATCGGGATCACCGACGCATCAAAGGGACCGAGCCGACTGCCGATCTCCTGGAAGGCGGAGACGTACCCGGAGTCACCGCCGAAATGGATCCGAAAGCCTGACTTCGCCCGTGGCAGCAGCGCCCATGACGACCACAGCCGGGTGTTCGTGCTCCACGGGGTGCGCCGTGTCCAGTGCCGGCAGGGCGTCGCGGTTACCGTGTACTCCCGTCCCGGCAGTCCCGCCGTCTCCCACCAGTCGAGCTCCACGATCCGCCGCACCCCCAGCCTCGCGAACCAGCTCCGGTAGCCGAGCGGCGTGAACCAAACCAGATCCTCGAAACGGCGGTGAAGGCCCCGCACGGTGCCTCGATCGAGGTGGTCATAGTGATCGTGCGAAAGAAGCACTGCGTGAATCGGCGGAAGTGCGTCGAGGCTTGGTAGGGCTTCCACGAAGCGCCTCGCGCCGGCGAACGGCACTGGGGAGGCCCACTCGGACCAGACCGGGTCGGTCAGGACGTTGAGACCCGGTAGCTGCAGCAGAAAGGAGGCGTGCCCAGCCCACGTGATGCGGAGCTCTCCCGCTGGCGACGTGGGTTGCGCCAGCTCTGGCTCCGCGACTGGGAGCTCGCCGGGAGCGGGATCCGGCGGCAGGGACTGGGTGAGCCACTGCCACGCCACGGCTCCGACGCGCCTCCTGAGGGTTTCGTCCCCGGCGCACTCCGGCCACGGATTCCGAAAGCGTCCGCTAGGATCGTGGTGCGCGTGTGCAGTCACGGGGGCGACGAGTCGTTTCCACTCGATTAGTGTTCACGTGGCCCGACCGTCCCATCCTCCCAAGGCCCAGTCTTGCGCAAGGGAATCGGTCCTGCACACGGTGTGGGAGATGCTCGAATGGATGCGGCGGCACGTGGAAGCTCCAGCCAAGAGCTCCGAGGGGGACTGCGGCAAGTGAGACAGCCTGACGGGCCATCTCGGCCGCGGGGCGGTAGCCTTCCCTACGCCGCTCCTGCCTGGGCCACGTGGATGCGTTCGCGCATCTCGGCCACGTCGGCCCGAAGCTGCGCGGCCGTCGCCTCGAAGCGAGGGTGGGACGCAAGCCCGCTGAGCTCGAAGGCGCGCAGATACGCGTCCCGTGGACCGAGCAGCCCGGCCACGTAGCCTCGGCCGATTTCCCGAGCTTCCTCGAATTCCGCCAGGGCCTCGGCGGTGTCCCCGAGAGCGGCATGGGCCACCGCGAGCTCGACCCGAGGGAACGCATCCTCGTTTCCCTCGGCGATCTGTGCCTGTCTGCGCTCGATCAGCTGACGGAGCAGATCGCGACCTCGACCCTCCTCCCCCGTCCGCATCAGCGCGAAGCCATACAGGAACATTCCTCGAGGCCTGGAAGCGCTTCCCACCGCGGCATCGAGAACCGTCGGCGACACGCGGCTGACCTCCTCCATGTGCTCCACCACCCGCTCGAAGTCACCGACCATGAACGCGGCTTCGGCCGCCTCCAGACGGAAGGCCGTCGAGGCCGGGCTCCTCTCTATCAGCTCTTCCCAGATCTGTAGCGCTCGCTCATGGTCACCGTGTTCCAGCACCTCCAACTGCGCCTGGATCTGCCGTGCCGACGCACCGTTCGGGGGTCGCCGACTGAGGTCCTCCCGAGCCATCTGAACGACGCGGGCCGTGTCCCCGATGGTGACGTAGATGAACGCGATGTTCCTTCGGTATAGCTCACTGGTGGGGTCGATCGTCAAAGCCCGCTGATACCATGTCAGCGCTTCATCCAGGCGTCCTCGCGCTCGGTGCGAGGCACCGACGTTGTTGATGGCGCTGGGTCCGTTCGGATCCAGCTGCCAGGCCCGTAGATACGCCTCGTAGGCCCTCTGCCTCCAGCCTCGCGCACCGTAGACGAACCCTCGTGCATTGTGGACCGCAGCCTCATCGGAGTTGAGCTCCAAGGCCCTTTGTGCCACGACGAGCGCGGAGTCCGACCAGGCCGGATCACCACTCAGCCGATATGGACGATCGGCGTACGCCTGCGCCAGACCCGACCACGCGAGGGCGTACTCGGGGTCGAGCTCCAGAGCCAACTTGTAGAGACGGATCGCTTCGTCGTTGTCCGATGGTGTGTGCCTGAAGTACGCCTCCCGGCCGCGAAGGTAGTAGTCGTAAGCTCCCAGGTTGCCCGTGGGAACGCGGGAGATCAGCTCAATCTCACGTGGGGTGAGCGTCGCCTGGAGAGCTTGCGCCACTTCCCGGGCGATCTCGCTCTGCACGGCGAACACGTCCTCCAGCTCCCGATCGTAGGTCTCCGCCCAGAGGTTCGCGGCGGTCGCAGCGTCGATGAGCTGAGCCGAGACCCGGATCTGGTTCATGACGCGCCGAACCGAACCCTCCAGGATCGCGGTCGCGCCCAGCTCCTCCGCGATCCTGCCCAGGTTCACCTCCTCGAGTTCCCGATACTGCATCACCGCGCTTCGCGACAGCACGGTCAGGTCGCTGATCTTCGAGAGCTGAGTGAGGATGTCCTCGTGGACGCCGTCGGCGAAGAACGCGTTCTCTGCATCAGGGCTGTTGTTCCGAAACGGTAGCACCGCGATGGACGCACCTCTCACTTCAACGAGCGGACTCGCAACGGCCGCTGCCGGAGGCGGGGTCGACGGGTCACCGTCCGCCAGCTCATCCGCCGGACCCTGGTAGATCATCAACAGGACCCCGGCCACTGCGAGGAGCCCGCCGATGATCAGCAGCTCCACGCTGCTCACCTTCTGCTGCCCCTGCTCTCCGTGGTACCATGCCAGGACGAGCGTCACGAAGAAGCCGAGGACCGCCGCGGCTTGGACTCCGCGCATCAGACCGAAGGGGAGGCCCCAGGGCTCCGCCGTTACCTCCAATACTTGGAGGATCAGCCAGACACCGGCCAAGTACGCCAGCCCCCACTGCACCATCTTGCGTTCCTTCAACCTCTGGAGGAGGTCGTCCATGGGCGGCTTGGCCGGGTGAGGGAATCCGTGGCGCTCTCTAAGAATGCTGGCCCGTCAACGCCGCTGCAAGACGACTCACGGCCTGCGGGACCACCAGAGCAGCTCGAGCCGGGCTCAGGTTTCCATGAATACCGGGTGAAGGGATCCGGTCAGGGTGACGTTGGTTCGCAGCTCCGAGCTGCTGCGACACATCGCACCGATCAGCCGACCCTCGGCCAATCCCAGGGCCAGGTCGTGATGACGGCGGTCCCGACCGTCGGGCTGCTCGGTCTCGAGGAGTGTAGTGGGACAGAAGCTCTGGACCAGCCAGGCCTCCTGCACGGCTCGCTCCACCGCCTCGGCCCAGGCCTTCGCCGCGCCGACGTCCCGGCCAATCACGACGCCCTGACCCTGTGTATCGAGCGAACGCTTGAGCACGTAGTCCGCAGGCTTGGCGCGGATATTCCCCAACTCTTTCGACGTGCAGAGCGCCGCGTTCCTGGACCAGGGGATGTGCGGGCCGATCAGCGCGAGATCCTCCGGCTCGAAGAGCGCCGCGAACCTCGGGTCCGAGAGCACGGCGAGGCAGAGCTTGCTGTCGGCAACGACACGGCCCGCGACGCCGTTTTGAACGAACAGGGCGCGGGTCTGAACGGCTCCGAGGAGGGCGTCGAGGTCTGCCGCATGACGCCGCAGGCCCTCCATTCCCAGCTTCCAGTAGGCGTGGCGAACGGCTCTACCTTCCAGCGAGAGGGAGCCACCACGACATCTCTCGAGCTCCCTTGGATCGGCCTCCCTCGCCTCCACCCCAAGCTTGGCCAGCTCACCGGCGAGCCCCGGAAGCTCGAGTCGATTCCCGCCTTCCCACCGGAGTAGAACGACGAAATCGGGCGCTTCCCCCGTCTCTGCTTCCGCCGTCTGCAGGTACCAGGTGGCCATCCAATGCTGCGCCTCGTGCTCCAGCGGCTCTGGCAGCCTCAGGCCGGCTTCCAAAAGATGAGGTCTCCACTCCCGACTCGCCGATCCGGTCGACGCAAGACCCCCGGGGCAATTCGCGTTGGTCTCCACAACGTGGTGCCCCCCGTCCTCCTCGAGTAGGAGGTCCAAGCGACAAAGGTGGACCCGCGCGCCAGCCGGGCTCGGGTCGCGCTCGACGATCTCAGCCAGCTCGAGTGGTAGGGCGATCACACGGCGCAGGTCCTCGCTCTCACCCCAGGCTTGGACGATCGCCTCGACGCTGCGGTAGTAGGCGCTGGCGAACTGCCGCAGCTTGGCTCCATGCTCCCGGCGCACGAGCACCGGGGCGCCCCACGGGGAAATCCTGCCGCGTTCACGGGCCAGCTCCAGGTTCAGCGCCCGCTGGAACCGCTCCCCCCTCCTAGAGGCACCCCAGCGCACCGCTCGCTCGTGGAAGTCGCCGTCCAGCCCAGGCCAGGCGTGCGGTGCTGCGCCGCTGAATGCGGTCCCGTCGGGTGCCCGCCTCCTCGTGGCCCGACCAGGGGCGGTCGGCTCTGGGGTCATCGTCCGGAATCCTCGTCGTTTGCCGAGCCCGTGGCCGAATCCGCCTCGGCGCCTTTCGGTGGGCCGGGCTGGGGAGAGGTGGGGGAATCTTTAGCCTTCTCGGTAGTTGGCTGTAGCTGCCGAATCAGAGACTCCGGAAGAATCTGGATCGGTGGGTTAAGACGGATCGGACGGTCGAAGCGAAGCGAGCTGTCGACTAGCTCCATGGCAGCCCCCGCTTCCTCGACAATTCCGAACTTCTTCTCTTTTATCTCGAGTTTGAACGGCTCCGGCTTCAAGGCCTTCGCGGCCTCCAGGGCCACCGCAGTAGGAGAGCCCTTGGGCGGTGGAGGGAAGGGAACGAGCTCGATCGTTACGATGCCTGAAAAAGTGAGGTCGCCCGGATCGACATACTCGAGGCTCACGCCCGCGATCCCCAAGCTGGCTCCTGTCAGGTCGAGCTTGAACTTGCCCTCAAACTTCAGGCTACCGAGGACCTCCCGGTTGGTCTCCACCTGCCATTCATGCTCCCGCTCGTAGCCGATGAGGTGCTTTCTCTTCAGGTCAATAGTCTGAGGCTTGCCCTGAAGAAGCGCTTTCAGCCGCGTCTCCGTGTCCGAGGCATGCTTGGAGATCTTCCGCGCCTCTTTCTCGATGGAGCGAGCATGTTTTTGCACTTCGCGAAGCTTCAGATATGCCTGCCCGAGGGTATCGCTGATGGGGAGCTCCATGAGCTCATCGATTTCGGCCTCCACCGTGCGCTTCGCCAGCGACCAGAGGAATCGTCTGGTCCAGCCGAGTCTCGTGTCTTGGCTGCGTCCCTTGACCGTGCCACCGATCCACTCCTTCACTTTGGCCAGATCGTCACCCATGAGCTTCCCGAGGGTGATCGGATTCTCCTGCGCGCCGACTGGATGCTCGACCGTCGCAGGCTCTAGTTCATGAACTTGGCTCATCGACTTACTCCCGTGGACGCATGCTTATGGTCTGCCGATCCGCTTGGCGTACCGTTCTCACTCGCAGGCTGAAGAGCCGCCTGAACAGGCGCCGGAGCAGGTAGGTCAGGGCTGCGGCCAACGCGAGGTTGAAGAGCAACAGCGCCAGAAGTAGCAGCCACCAGGGCCATCCGGGTCGCGGGATCACCGTGTTGGCCAGCCCAAGATTCGCGAGGAAGAGGGCGATGAGGATCCACCACAGCGGCCACCAGGTCGGCAGCAGCAGCACGGGCACCAGCGCCAGCGTGAGTAGGATCAGTCCGCCGACGAGCAGCCACCAGGGCCACCACCGTGCGAAGATCTCGGGACCCACCACGACTGTGTCGACCAGTCGAATGGTGTCGACTCTCGGAGGGAGCTGGATCGTAGCGCCCGGGAGGCGGATCGTATCGCCAGCGGGCACGCTGATCGTGTCCACGACTAGGACGGTATCGGGGGGCGTGGCCGTAGTGTCG
>JABAOE010009422.1_pt5 | contig 10687 bp, 17 predicted proteins | sample 7062141 | NCBI WGS metagenome assembly JABAOE01 (sample SAMN14538627, study PRJNA623070) | marine sediment metagenome | biome: marine biome [ENVO:00000428]; feature: marine pelagic biome [ENVO:01000023]; material: deep marine sediment [ENVO:00002113] | place: India: Gulf of Khambhat ...
GCGCTCGTTTTCTTTTTCTTGTACTCGCCTGGGCTGTTGTCGAACCCCACGGACTCGTATTTTGAGCACCACCAGTTCGATTCCACGCAGTAGTTGGAGACGCTTTGTAGTGGGAACTCCTCGTCCACCTCCGGCCTGCCCTGAATATCACGAACCATGATGTTGGCTCGGTCTGGATGGCAGCATTGGAGCATCATCCGGTGATCACATGCGTAGGCGCACGTTCCACATGCGTTATACATCGCCTCTAGAGCTGCGCCCGGAGTATTCTCCGCGTAAGGGTTTATCTTAGCCATTTCGTACTGCCTCCGCCTTTAATCGTTGACGTCGTTTCTGGTCCTCACGCACAAATTCTCGCGCGACACCCTGTGGTATCTCGTTACGTCTGGCAAATTCGGGGTCGTGTGCCGCTGCACGCATGAAACGTCGCTGCTTTGAGGACTTCGACGGCATGTGCTCCTTTATACGCTCATAAGCGCGTATATGCAATCCCTGATTTCATGAAAATTGAACTTTATCTCCGGATGTCGGGTAAAGGTGAAAGTAAAAGTTTTGGGTGGGCACTCCCCCCGGTCGTCGTCCGGGGGTAGGTCGCCGGCAGCCCTGGTCCCTTGTGCGCTGCAACATGGAGCCATGCAATCCTCGTGCCAACACGGCTGAATACAACCTGAAGTTTTATAACCAGATGTTATGAAACAGGGGTGATTGGGGCGAAAATGTTATAACGAAAATGCTTGCATTTTGATGAGAGTGCACCTATAATGATACCATAGCTTAGGAAAGGGGAAACGCCCTGCCAAGCTGAACAAGCCAGGGGAACCGCTAACCCGCCTGGACAAGCCAACCCAACACAGAGGACAAGCTAATGACAGCCAAAGCCAAAACCGAAGCCACCCCGAAGCAGGACAAGCGCACGCTGACCTACAAGGGATGCAAGGAGTTTAAGGGACGCGTGGAGCACACGCAAAAGCAGATGGACCAGCTAAAGGCAGCCATTGACAAGGGGATGACCTACGCGGAGATTAACCGCAAGGACGGCCCGATAACCGCTGGCGACGGACACAAGTTTGTGGCCTACGCCGTGCGGAGGAAATGGGTGCGGTTTAGCTGACCGACCAGGGGCGGCCTGCGCGAGCAGGCCGCCCCGATTTTTTTGTGCCCGCCCGAGACGAGACGAGACGAGACGAGACGATCGCGATCGTCGTCCTCCTATAGCCGTTTGAACAGATCGTCAAGAGTACCGACGATCGCGATCGTCTATTCTATCATTCTATCCTCCGGGATGGGGATGGGACATATTTTTGTGGATCGTCGTCGCCAAGGGCCGCAGTGCTACATGAGCTACATCCGCTACATTGCTGCCTATTTCATTTATTTTAGACCCTTTTATGACGATTACACTCATTACATTAAAGACACACTTATTTAATATCTAGATGTAGCAGATGTAGCAATGTAGTAGACGACACCGAACGGTAGGTCTTTCAAGCACTTACGACGCGCTCCTCCTGCTACACCACATGGTCGCTGCTACATCACCAAGTGTAGCAGTTCCCTACAGAACTGTTCGACCTGCTCTTCTGAACCTTCCAGTGTCACACGGAGCACTGTCACGCCTGCCAATTCTGGCACGTCAGTGTAGCGGGTGTCGAGACGGGTCATGCAGCCAAGGAGCTCTAGTTGTCGTGCTTCGGCCAAGGCACGAAGCCACTCTTCCAGTGTATCCTCGCCCTGTAAGTCTTCGAGCTTTTCGACGCAGCGTGGTCCTAAATAGATATTACGAGTTATCATGGCTGCTGGACCGTGCAGTAGGTCTGACCACTCTGCAATATCGTGCAGAATAAAGTTTCGCCATTGGGGCCGACGTCAATCCATGTTTGGCCGATGAATTGTGCCAGCACCAGTGTCATCAGTATCCTTTTCATCTTGCACCTCGTTCAAATAATACCAGAGGTTCGCTAGTGGGTAGGCGAAGATGCCTAGCACTAGACAAACCAATATGAAGATAAGCGCCACGACGCCAATGGTATTCAACGCGATAAGCATTACTTGAGCTTCCTCTGGTTTTGGTTGGAAGTACCAAGCTGGTCAGACAGGTTAAGGGACTCGCCATAAGCCTTCCCATCATGGTATGCGCCCCAATTCCTCACCTTGGTCGGGCCACGGGTTCTGATCTTGCCAAAGTGCTCGGCAACCCAGTCATTAGTAGCTTGCATTTCGTTCTTGAAATGGTCAACAAGGACAAGGGCCTTGCTCGCGCTCACGCCTTCGTGGGCCTTAGCACGTTCTTTCAAAATGCGTTTCACAGTGGTATGGATTCCCTGCGCTGCTCCCTTGCGGAAATCGGCCTTATAGCTCTTATCGCCACTCATGGCCTTGGCTTCGCGCTCAATACTCGCCATGAGGTAGTGGGCCATGTCGCTCACAACATTGCGGTAGTGAGCTCTGCCAATCATAGTCACGAGGCCACGGCCATAGAGTATTTTCACGCCGTACAGGGGAGCGAGGTTATTGTAAACCATCGCCTTCCACGGCTTGGCGCCGATGGAATGCTCCTCCTCACCTACTGGCCCAAGGTCTTCCGTGTCACCTAGGTCAATAATCTCAATGCTGTACTGTTCCATAAGAGCATTGGCTTGGCGCAGAGCGATGGCACGTTCATGCTCGTTGGCATTACGCTCCTCGTCTGCACGGGCAAGACAGGCTTTTATCTTTTGGATAATCCTGTCACGTGCTTTGTCGTTCATTTAACTTCCTCATTGCTTCTTGCAAGGTATATTTTGACGGCGTGGTCATTAGCATTAATCCATTCTGGCATAGGCCGCTTAGTGTACGTGAGTAAGTCAGCTTTGACTTCTTTATAATACCTCCGGTATGCTATGACCGGGTTACTGTGTCTGTACTGCTCAGGCATAGCCTGTGCGAATGGAGTTCTATCTGCTGGTAGCGTGCTGAAGGGTAGATTATCATCGAAAGAATAAAGAAAAGTATCCCGGCACCATTCAATGATATCCTGTGACTTGTGACGCTTGTCATAGCGATACGTATACTCAGCACACAGCGCATCAGCATGGTCTAGTAGCCACTCATAGTTATCTAGGCTAGCTCGCGCCCAAATAGCGCACGGGTGATTATAATGTGTGCGATTGTATGGTGCAGTACCTGGCTCATATACTGAGCATAGCAATTGCGCTGACTCTAGCACCATCTTGACTACATGCTTATCGCATTGCATCTGCGCTGCTTCGACTGGATTAGTAGATAATATAAAGATATTCATTTGTTTACTCCCGATGCTGACCTACTGCCAGCTAAGTAAGTATAAGCATGATCCCCATGACGTGCCATGTTCGTATAGGTAGAACTCACACCTTATATATACGCCCTGGCAAGCCCTTGTGATCACAGTGGTACGTCGCCTATGAACAATGGTATAATGGCTCTGCCATTTGGCAATTCAACCATAGCAATGAGGTGTGACATGGACAATTATTACGACGAGTTTCCAGACGCTGTCAGAGCAATCATGGCAGCCCATCCGGACACAAGTGTGTCGGGCTTTACCATCACTCAAGAAATATTTGATGAGGACGAGCCTATGTATTATCTACGTTTCGTAGACAATACGGGCTATGTCCTTAATTTCAGTGCCTCCACTCCGGGCGGTATTTACGTCAGTGAGGCCCATGAAGATAAGGCCGTGCGAATCGCTACACGGTATCGGGAAGCTATTTTAGACGAGCTTGGCCGGTATATCTTCAACCACCCCAACGCCTACAAAGATGAAGACCCACACATGGACCTTATCCAGTGGCGCGTCTTTGAAATTATTGAAGAGCTACGTTGGCTGAACTACCAAACGCCCGAGCTCTGCAAAACATCCGCTTTCTGCGGGTACCTCAGGAACCTTATCACCCCGGCACGCGAGCGGGGCAAGCTGACTGGCTTGTGAAGGAGGTGCCGTAGTGAAATCACTGGTTATTATCAACGCTCAAAAGGTTATTGAATATGAAACTGATGAGCAAATGATCCAACACATTGACCTCATTATTAAGACTATGGAACAATGTGGGTGGGAAGCAACCGTAGATTATGACGAGAGGTGTGACAATGGCCAAGCCAAGCGAAAAGAGTGAACAACTGGAAAGAGACACTGCAAGCATTTTCGGCTTTGACCGCCGGGAGAATATCCGCAAAGACATCTGTGTACCGGCTCCAATCGGGTGCGGTGGACCAGCCACCGAGTTTCGGGATGACATAAGCCGCAAGGAATATACGATAAGCGGCTTGTGTCAGAAGTGTCAGGACGCATTCTACGGAAAGCGTGAGGAATAGCGGCGCCCCTTCATTCTACTAAAATCAAGGGCAAGGACCAAGCCGCTCCCATTAACCCTGGACTCCTCTACACCTCGGGATCCGGGGTTTTGTTTAGATGTATTATTCAATCGAGCAGAGTATGAAGAGTACTAAAACTTTTCTTTTGTCGTTTCTTTTTCTGTCTTAAATTGGTCTAGATGCTCTTTACACATTGCGATACTGGCTTTCTCGAACTTATCACGTTCACGTATAATCCAATACCGCTCTTGTCTACCGCCCCAGCGAATAGGTTGGCCGCTCCCTGCCTGCTTAAATCCTCGGTTGGCCATACACTTAGACATCGCCCTGGCAGCACTGGTGATGTCACGTACATCACCTTCATAAAATACCTGAGCTAGTTCACGCGCTGTGACAAGGGCGCACTTCCCTGGCCATACCTTGTCGGGGTCATTGTACAGATCTTTAACGAATAGCTGCGGCCCGGACATGGCCGCCTCCTCCATCACTTGCTTATAATCTGTCTCAATTGCAGGCGCAAAAGGATCAAAGCCTTCCATGTCCACATTAAGCAGGTGATGATACAGGGCAGCAGGACCAGTAGAATCCAGCCAATGACCGTATTGATTCCAATGGCTGTGACCACCAGGATAAAAATGACGGGGGTCAAAATGAACCACAAGGAACCTTCGGTCATTACCTTCAAACGGGATGGCGTCGGCGTGGTTGGTTGTGACAATCCAGTTGATACAGTTCTTAATGGCATATTCTTTCGTATGCTTCGCATTGACAGTTATGTGCTCGCTCGTACTATACATCTTGAAGCGTGACATAAACGAGCGACTCGTCTTAACGTCGCTATACGCCTCCTCAATGGCTACCAATGTGCTCTTAGCCCAGATGTCATTAAACGAGCTAAGAAAAACTGGAAGTTCTATGGCCTTAAAGTTTCTATGACCATGGACAGCACCGAGCGTAAGGGCGAATAAAGACTTGCCTGTACCCTGAACACCGACCAACACAGGAGTGACGATGCCAGTTTTACCCAGGTTTTGAACAGTCCATGCACACCATTGAATTAGATATTTACGGACATCGTCATCACGTATGTTGTTTTCTAGAAGTTCAAGCCAAGGCTCTACATCGCCTTCCTCTGGCTCACAGCCCATTCCTTTCCATGTATTGTAGTATCCATCCGATATGGTGTCCTGCCCTGGTAGATAATCAACAGCACGTACAGACGTTCTGTTTTTCCAATCTAGCCATGCCTTAGCGATGGATACCGGCTTGCCTTCAATGTTATGACGTATCCAATTGGAGTAGTTAATGCCTTTGAATTCTGCTTGCGACATTAGGGTGCCGCTGGCCAACTCTACAACCTTACTGATGTTCTCAACAACGGCTACGAGCTCATTAAGATCGTGCATAGCCTGTCTTACATCGTCTAAAGTGATGGCAAAGCCGTCACTTTCTAGAAATTCTTTGGCCCATACGTCGCCAAACTCTGCCCTGGCGTCGTCAAACCCCCAGTCAGAACCATCTTCTTGTTTAGGGAGGGGGAGGTAAATGGGCTGTGGTGACTTGCAGAGAATGCTGAGCTTGTTAGCTAGAGTTTCGTAGGCGCGGGTGATGTCATATTTTTCGTGGTCACTGTCATACATAATGACAGGTTGGAGCTCTAGTTTCTCCCAAGGTAGGTCTTTAATCTCCTCTATAAGGTCTACGCCTTTCTTTGCCGATCCAAACGCTGCTACCCCGTTCAAACCAATCGCGTGGTATCCCAATATCGAGACATTCGCCGCTTTTATTACGGATTCGCAAATATATACCCTCTGTCCCTTTTGCAAATTCCGCCAGTTGTTGAGGGGACATAAGTAGCCGTGTATCATCTTGCCCTTGGGACTGCTCCTCGTGGGGCGAGTATCTTCTACCAAATTGCTGAAACTGGGACCTTTCGGCTGCTTTGGTTTGATGAATTTTACGCTGTTCCATTCTATTTCCTTACCATTAAGATCGTAATGGGTGAATTTAATGGCTACGCGCTCATCATTAGACTTGCTGCCATAGGTTTCAAGATACCAAGTGGCAGCGGACATGAGCTTCATGCCCAACTTATCAACTGTTTTGCCTGTGATTCCGCGCTTGGCTAGATATTCGAGCGCGAGCTTAAAGTGATTTTGCGGAGCTTGGCCGCCGTCAATGACCGTAAATGACGGTGGGTCGTTCTTGTCGGCCATAGTACACCTCTGACGCGGCCCTATAGTATGCGCCCGACTGCTTGTTCTGACAAGCGGTCCGTGCTATTATGACCGCAAGTGCCGCTTCCCGGTCACTAGAGGGTTTCACCTCCCCTCGGATTCAGTCCCTCCAAGCGAGGGACTTTGTCTTTCTATGTACCAGCCCGACACACTAAGCCGTAGATTCTCAGCTTTAGGAGTAACCTTGAGAACTTCATGCACGCATGGAACGTCAAACCAAATTAGCGTGCCAGGAGCAGGAGGATAAAGCTCCCCGTTAATTGACAACTCCCCTCCCCATCCTGCCTCCCACCTGTCATGGAGGTAGCCTATGACTGCTATTTGCCTCTTACCGTTCTTATTATAGATCCCTGCATCATCTGAAGTATATTCATCAGTATGCGGCTCAAGACTATCCCCGATGTTATATTGGAAGTAAGTGGCGGCAAGATCATATTCTGAGCCATAGCCAGTGACGGGGTCAAGTCTCCTACGTAAGTATTGAAATTCCTTTTCTGCTATGTCTGAGATTACCCAACTACTGTCTGGAAACATGGCCTGGACTGATGGCATTTCTGACATCTTAATCCAACGGCTATTGTCCATAGCTCTTCTAAGGTAAGCCCTTTCGTCTTTATTCCAGAAATGAGGAAATATATTGAGCATTGTGTCAGTATAACATAGACCTGTTCATTTGTGTGCGACAACGAACAGGGTTATACTTACTATGCTGGCAGCACGCCAGCGAAGAGGTGCATCAATGAAATTCATTCAACTTGGCTGGACAGCCGATGGTATCTTTTTCATCGCTGTGCATTTTAGAGGGAAGGGCTATATTGTTCATCCTGGGCAATTGACCTGTGTTGTGGTATAATCCACTTTAGCGCCTGCGGGCTATGAGGTGAATATGGACTTAAACGAACTGCCTGCTGTTATTGATCAATACCAGCAAGCTCGCAACCATCGCCTGGAAGAACAAAAGAAGGTAGATGAGCTTAAGAAAGAGGAAGATAGCCTCGCTATGCTCATACTTACCGCGCTTCGGGATAGTGAAACCGAGGCAATTGGGGGGACCACACATCTTGCGAAGCGTGTGGTATCTAACGAGCCTACTGTGGAAGATTGGGATGCCTTGCATCAACATATCATTAATACCGGGCATTGGGATCTTATGCAGAAGCGCGTCGGCAGTGCAGCAGTCAAGCTGCGGTGGGACGAAGGCGAGGAGGTGCCCGGTGTGGGAGCCTTCCCCGTCGAGAAACTGTCCCTAACGAAACTCTAGGAGCGAAATACGTGGCCAAAGAATCGAAAGAGCTGACTAATTGGGAGCAGGAGCTTGCTGACCAAGCTGTCGCAGTGGCAGCGAAGGAACGGCCAGCGGTTAGCGTCATCAGCCTGCGTGGGGGCATCATGACCTACGAGGGCGACGCAATGCCGGACAATAAGCTGACCTGCATCGTTGTCAATCATTGCTTTGAAAACAGATGGTATAAGGGCGCGTTCGACCCGGACAACATTGACAGTCCGGAGTGCTTTGCCATCGCAATGGAAAAGGAGGAACTGGCACCCCACTCAAATGCGAACGCACAAGCTGAGGTCTGTAGCAAGTGCGGTAAGAACGAATGGGGCAGCGACCCACGACCTAACAGCCGAGGGAAAGCGTGTAAAGAAATTCGCCGGCTGGCGGTCATTCCATTTACAGACCAGTTGACGCCAGAAAACGTGGCGGAAACAGAAATGGCGATCATAAAGTTGCCAGTCACCAGTGTAAAGAATTGGAGCAACTATGTGAACAAGGTGGGCGCTTCGTTGAAAAGGCCGCCTTGGAGCGTCATTACCCAAATCAAAGTAGAGCCGAGCCAGAAAAATCAGTTTACGGTTCTCTTTGACTGCGGTGGAGCAGTGGATGCGGAGTTTCTACAGGCACTCAATGAAAAGCGAGAGTCTGTACTGCCTGCGCTCACAGCTCCATACGACCCACCTACTGAAGGCACCGAAGAAGTGTCCGAGAGCGAGAAATACTGAAAACGAGGTACGAAATGGCTAAAAGAAAAGTGTACTGCATCGTTGACGGATGTTTCGACGAACGCAAGTATGTCCAGAGTGGTCTTTGCAATGCTTGTTATCAAGGATTGTATTACTGGAAAGACCGCTCACCCACCGACATTGTCAAGAGAAAGCAGAAAATCGCCCGTCTACAAGCCAGGATGGACTATATGCAGCCATCCACAAGGGTTGTCAGGAGACGTAGGCGAGCATAGTGTGGACTCTTGACTTTGAAACAGAGGGTATAGAGGGCCAGACCTCTTGGCACCCACCGAAGCCGGTGGGTGTCGCCCTCAAGCATGATGGTGGCGACAGCTATTATCTTGCTTGGGGGCATCCCTCCTTTAATAATACCGATTGGGAAGGCGGTAGGAACGCCCTCGGTCATGTATGGGAGTCAGGTGAGCCCATACTATGCCATCATTCTAAGTTTGACCTCAGTGTGGCATCGTATTGGTTTGACCTTCCATGGCCAAGCGACCCCCTTGATATCCATGACACTATGTACCTTATATTCCTGCACGACCCTTACTCGCAGGACTTAAAGCTCAAACCTAATGCTGAAAAGCTGCTCAATATAGATGCTTCAGAGCAGGATAAGCTAGAGCAGTACATTCGTGAAAACATACCGGGAGCTGATAATAAAGAATGGTCAGCGCACATCAGCAAGGCTCCCGGGGATGTTGTCTCCCCCTATGCCTGTCAAGATGTGGATATGACCTATGACATCTTCTGCCTACTCATGCCCACCATTCAGGGACTACACATGGTTGAGGCTTATCAGCGTGAACAACGTCTCATGCCTATCATGTATCGTAGTGAAAAGCATGGAGTTAGGTGTGACACCGCTCGTTTGGGACGGGATCTTGATATTTACGAGCAAGCCCTTAGGAACGTTGAGTACATCCTTGGGAAAGCAGTCAATGATACAGATGTAGAATGGACAAATCCTACAGCAGTAGCCGATGCTCTTGAAGCGGCTGGCTTGATAAGCGAATGGATACGGACCCCCACCGGGCGCAGGTCAACATCTAAAATTAATCTACCGAAGGCGGTAAAGGATCCAGAGGTAGTCAACCTCTTGGCTTACCGTCAAGCTCTGGCCACTAGCCTTCAGACTTTCATGCGCCCCTGGCACGAGGATTCGGCAGCCGACGGCAGACTGCACACAACCTGGAATCAAGTACGTACGGACTTGGGCGGGGGCAGTGTCGGAACCAGGACCGGGCGGTTGTCAGGGGCGCGCCCTTATTTCATGAATATAAGTAACGAGTATGAGATAAAGATACCTCCGGCGCTGCCAGAGCTCCCCCTTATGCGTCGGTACCTGCTTCCAGAGGAGGGGCACGTATGGTTAAAACGGGATTTCAGCAGCCAAGAAGTTAGAATAGCAGCCCACTACGAAGATGGGGCACTGCTGGAAGCGTACATCCGTGACCCCTCCCTGGACCCTCATGCTCTGGCACAACAGATTATCTTAGCACAAAGCTCATTAGAGCTAGCGAGGAAAAATGTCAAAATTGTTGCGTTTCGCATTATCTACGGAAGCGGCATCACGGGTCTTGCTGGCGGGCTTGGCGTTGACTACGACAGTGCAGCTCGTACTCTTGATGCTTATTTTCGGGCATTTCCTGGCATTGCCAAGCTCAGCAAAGCAACCAAGAATAGAGGACATCAAGGCAGGCCGATACGTACTTGGGGAGGACGGGTATATTACACCGAGCCTCCAAAGCTGGTCAAGGGCCACATGCGGAGTTTCGAATACAAGCTGCTGAATTACCTTATCCAAGGAAGCGCAGCAGACCAAACGAAGCAATGTATTATTGAATGGGATGAACTACGTAGCCCCCTGACAGTATTCTTGGCCACTGTCCATGACGAGATAAACATCAGCGCCCCTATTGAAAACTGGCGCTACGATATGATGGAGCTCCGGCAGGTAATGGATGCTCCGCGTTTTGATTGCCCATTCCAAAGCGAGGGCTTTGTAGGGCCGAACTGGTATGACTTGGAGGAATGCTCATGAGTTGGTCCTACAGTAAAATTTCAACGTACGAACGCTGCCCCCAAATGAAGAAGTACAGGTACGA
>JABAOE010000787.1_pt1 | contig 10680 bp, 8 predicted proteins | sample 7062141 | NCBI WGS metagenome assembly JABAOE01 (sample SAMN14538627, study PRJNA623070) | marine sediment metagenome | biome: marine biome [ENVO:00000428]; feature: marine pelagic biome [ENVO:01000023]; material: deep marine sediment [ENVO:00002113] | place: India: Gulf of Khambhat ...
GCTGAATACAGTGAACTACATAAAGATTGGCGACGTGCTCGAAATGCACAACGACTTTCGCAAGAGTGACGGCACGGTTCGCACGGTCGTTCCGTTTGGCAATCCGCAGTCGCATATGTTCGAGGTTCGGTTGAATGTCGATCCGGAGTTGTGGACGGTCGGTGAAAGCGTACGCCTGTCGATGCCGACGGCCGAGGCCAAGGAAGTTTTGACGGTGCCGCGGGATGCGCTGGTCTTGCGCCGAGAAGGCACGTTTGTATATCGCATCGACGAAGAACTGGTTGCGGAGCAGGTCGGCGTCCTCACCGGGCTCGGGGCCGGTGACCTGATAGAGGTCATCGGGGACATCAAGGCCGGTGACAGGATCGTGACGCGCGGTGCGGAACGTCTCGCCAGCGGAATGCAGGTGCAAATCAGCGACGACCGGGGCGCGACGGCGTCAGGCACCGCAGCCGTTCAATAATCTCTTGGGCCCGACAGCTATTTGCGCAGCTCCAATATTTATTTGCCTCGAGCTGACAGCCGCTAACGGATTCATTTAGTTAGTCGCCATGAATTATTTCGTCATTGTTAATTTGCTCGTTTTCGCGGGAGTCATCGTCTTCCTGACGCGCTTCCGCCGGCCCGCATATTCACTTTCGCAACAAATACTGGCTGGTCTTGCAGCTGGCGTTATTTTCGGTTTTGCGCTGCAAATCGCCTACGCGGGCCATCCGGACACTATTTCCGGCACCCTCGAATGGACCGATGTCGTCGGTTCGAGCTACGTGAACCTGTTACGCATGATAATCATGCCGCTAGTGCTCGTCATGATGATCGCGGCAGTTGTTCGGATGCGTGAAGTAGCGGCACTCGGCAAGATTGCCGGAGTCGTGATCGCCATCCTGATCGGCACGACCATGGTTGCTGCGCTGCTCGGTATCTCGATGGCGAATGTATTCGGTCTGACCGCTGAAGGGCTTACCGAAGGCGCGCGAGAACTGGCCCGCGCGGAGACCCTCGCTGCCCGCCAGGAGACCATCGAGGACCTCGGACTGGCCGACATGCTGGTCCGCTTTGTGCCGCGCAACATTTTTCACGACCTTACTGGCGCGCGGCCGACCTCAATCATCTCTGTCGTGATTTTCGGCGTCCTTTTCGGCATTGCCGCATTGCTCGTCGCAAGGGACGAGCCGGAACGCGCCGACGCAATCACCGCTTTCGTCGACAACACGCAGGCCATCATCATGAAACTCGTGCACATGATCATGGCATTGACGCCGTATGGCATTCTTGCGCTCATAACCAAAGTGGTTGCCGGTTCAAATGGCGCTGACATCCTGAACCTGATTTCCTTTGTAGCTGCTTCTTACATAGCAATCGCACTCATGTTTGGCGTGCACAGCCTGCTTTTGAAATCAAACGGGGTAGACGTTGCCGATTACTACAAGAAAGTATGGCCGGTGTTGACTTTTGCGTTCAGCTCGCGCAGTTCGGCTGCGACGATACCGCTAAACGTGGAAACACAGGTCGAGGAACTCAAGGTACCGACACCTGTCGCCGATCTTTCCGCCGCATTTGGTGCAACGATCGGGCAAAACGGATGCGCCGGCATTTATCCGGCCATGCTCGCGACCATGATCGCGCCGACCATGGGCATAGACCCGCTCGCGCCTCTGTTCATACTGAAACTCGTCATGATCGTCGCAATCAGCTCATTCGGCATTGCGGGTGTCGGCGGCGGTGCGACATTTGCAGCGCTCGTCGTTTTGCCGGCGATGGGTTTTCCGGTACTGCTTGCGGCGTTGTTGATTTCGATCGAACCTTTGATCGACATGGGTCGCACGGCACTCAATGTCAACGGGTCGATGACGGCCGGCGTGCTAACCGGCCGATTGCTGAAGGCAGATATCGCGCAGGATGCTGATTTAGCTGCCGAACCGGAGCCGGTTTCCTCCGAGTAAATCGCTTATCGCCGGGTAACCGAACCCAGGTAATCTCGCGCAACCTGGCCTGCGGCATTCGCGACCAGTACTGCTGCCTGCCGCATAGACACCTCGCGAGGCAGTCCCTCGCCGATCACGACGTAATTACGCAGTCCAGCCTCGAGGCATTGCTCTGCTCCCGGGCCGGCGGCGCCTACGAGCGCGACCGTCGGCACCTTGTGCTTCAGTGCAACCCGCGCCACGCCCATGCAGGCCTTGCCGGACAGGGACTGCGAATCGATTTGCCCTTCGCCGGTTATGCATAGATCGCAATGTCTGACACGCTTCTCGAACTCGACTGCATCGAGGACCGTGTCGATGCCGGAGGCAATCCTGGCGCCGGCAAATGCGACCAGTCCGCCGCCAAGGCCGCCCGCGGCTCCCGATCCTGCAAGATCCTCGATGTCGATGTTCAGATCGCGCCGAATCAGCTCGGCAAGGTGCCGCAGACCGGCGTCCAGAGCAGGCAACTGGTCTTCTGACGCCCCTTTCTGTGGTGCGTAGACGTAGGCGGCCCCTTGCGGTCCCGTCAAATTGTTTCGCACATCACAGGCGACAAGCAGATCTGTATTTTTGGATAGCGGCACGCGACTGCTCGTATCGATGCGGGAGATATCGCCCAGCAAGCCGCCGCACATTGCCTGACGTATTTCATCGCCGTTCATGTCGTAAAAGCGGATGCCGAACGCCTGTGCCATGCCGCAGCCGCCATCGTTGGTCGAGCTGCCACCAATGGCGATAACGAGCTTCTGCGGAGCTGCTTTGCATGCCTGCAGAATCAGTTCGCCCAGGCCGCGGCTGCTGGTCTGTGCCGGATCGCGCAGGTCATCCGGGACGAGTTGTAGCCCGATCGCCGTAGCCGATTCCACGACCGCGAGAGAACCATCCGCAAAGGTCGCGAACTGTGCCTCGACCGGATCGCCGAGTGGCCCGGTCACGATGACCCGGTGCAACTGGCCGCTTATTGCCGAGGTCAACGCGGCCAGCGTGCCTTCGCCACCGTCGCCGATCGGGCAGCAGTCAACGACGGCATCAGGCACGGCCTTGTGGATTCCTGCAGCCATCGCTTCTGCGGCTTCGCTGGCTGTTATCGATCCCTTGAAGCTGTCCGGTGCACAAATGATTCTCACGGGCAGAGTTTACCCCGCAATCCGTGTCACAATATTACTTTTGGGGGAGAACTAAATGCCCGGACTTTTGCCGGACGTGGACCCGGACGGCCTGCTGGAATATTCGGTCGTTTATACGGATCGCGCCATCAACCACATGTCCGCGGTATTTCGGTCGGTGATGAATGACCTGTCCGCGATACTGAAAAGCGCATACAACGCGGACGCCGTGGCGATCGTTCCGGGAAGCGGGACTTTCGGTATGGAAGCGGTCGCCCGCCAGTTCGCCACAGGCAATAAGTGCCTGGTCATAAGAAACGGCTTCTTCAGTTTCCGCTGGACACAGATCTTCGAAAAGGGCGATATACCGTCCAGTTCGACTGTACTTAAAGCCCGCAAGACGGGGCCCGGAACGCAAGACCCGTTTGTGCCCGCGCCGGTCGAGGAAGTCATCGCAACAATTGCCGAAGACAAACCGGATCTCGTGTTTGTGCCGCACGTGGAAACCTCCTCGGGCATGTTGTTGCCCGACGACTACCTGAAACAGGTTGCCGATGCCGTGCATTCGCATGGTGGATTGTTCGTTCTCGATTGCATTGCCTCGGGGGCCATCTGGGTCGACATGCAGTCGATCGGCGTCGATGTGCTCATAAGCGCGCCGCAGAAAGGCTGGAGCGGTTCCCCTTGCGCTGCATTCGTCATGTTGAACGAAACAGCACGCGACGCCGCCATGTCCGGCAACAGCACGAGTTTTGCGTGTGACCTGGCCAAGTGGCTTGAAATCATGCAGGCCTACGAGAAGGGTGCACATCTCTACCATTCGACAATGCCGACCGATGCGCTTGCCACCTGCCGGAATGTCATGCAAGAAACCGAGTCATACGGTTTCGACAAGGTTCGCGCAGAGCAACAGGAGCTTGGTGATCGGGTGCGTGAGCTGCTCGCAGGCAAAGGCATCAAAAGTGTTGCGGGGCCCGGCTACGAAGCGCCGGGCGTGGTTGTCTGTTACACCGGCGACGTTGATATCAGTAACGGCAGCAAGTTTGCGGCGCAGGGGATGCAGATCGCTGCCGGCGTGCCATTGATGTGCGATGAACCCGATGATTTTCGCAGCTTTCGCATCGGGCTCTTCGGCCTCGACAAATTGCATAACGTAGAAGGTACCGTGGGTACGCTTGACAAAGTACTGAGCGAAATCCTGTAATCGGCCAACGGCGTTACCCGCGATAAATAACAAGAAATCGGGAGCAATCATTGAGCAGCCAGTCCACGATTCATGAGCTTCTGCAGGCCGGGCGCGGTGACGCTACCGCTGTTTCAGGGCTGGAGCGCTCCGCGCTCACCTATGGGGGATTGCGAAATCAGGCATCGGAGACGCTCGGCGCGCTTAACGATCTTGGTATCGGCCGCAATGACCGGGTATGCATCGTCTTGCCGAACGGGCCGGAAATGGCAACGGCATTCGTCTGCATTGCGTGCTGCGCGACGACGGCGCCGCTCAATCCCGGGTACACACAGGAAGAATTCGGTTTCTATTTGTCGGACCTCGGCGCCAAAGCGCTCCTCGTGGAAGAGGGCAGCGACTCGCCGGCGATTGCCGTGGCGCAAGGCAGGGGTATCCGGATCCTCGAACTCTGCGTCGACAAGAAAAAGCCCGCGGGAACGTTTTCTCTGCGACCGGCGGACGATGCAACCAGCATCCCGTCGGCGCATGAGGGGCTGGCGATTGCCGACGACATCGCGCTGGTACTGCACACATCCGGCACCACTTCGCGCCCGAAAATCGTGCCGCTGAGCCAGTCGAATCTGTGCGCGTCGGCACGCAATATCCAGGCAACCCTTCGTCTCGAAGCTGGCGACGTCTGCCTCAACGTAATGCCGCTTTTCCATATTCACGGGTTGATGGCGGCCGTCCTCGCGACTCTCGGCAAAGGCGCGAGCGTTTTCGCGGCACCGGGTTTTGATGCGCTAAAATTCTTTTCCTGGCTCGATCAGGCGAAAGCCACCTGGTTTACGGCCGTTCCCACGATGCACCAGGCAATATTGACGCGCGCCGGAAGAAATCAGGAGATCATCGACCGCGCGCGACTGCGGTTCATTCGTTCGTCTTCGTCATCCCTTCCGCCGCAGGTCCTCGCCGAGCTCGAGGAGACTTTCGGCGTGCCCGTGATCGAAGCCTATGCGATGACCGAAGCATCGCACCAGATGACCTGCAATCAACTTCCACCGCAGACGCGCAAGCCCGGAACGGTTGGCTGCGCAGCAGGGCCCGAGGTCGCCATCATGGACGAATCCGCGCCGACATTACTCGAGACCGGCCAGACCGGGGAAGTGGTGATCCGGGGTGACAATGTGACGTCCGGATACGAAAACAATCCGGCAGCGAATGCAGAATGTTTCGTGGAAGGCTGGTTTCGCACAGGCGACCAGGGCGTCATGGATGATGATGGCTATCTGACGATTACCGGCAGGCTCAAGGAAATAATCAATCGCGGCGGTGAAAAGATCTCGCCGCGAGAGGTCGACGATGTGCTCATGGACCATGCCGCCGTGCAGCAGTGTGTGACCTTTGCAATGCCGCACAAGTCGCTCGGCGAAGAGGTTGCCGCTGCCGTGGTGTTGCGCGATGGGCAGGATGCGGATGAAAAGGACATACGCGAATTCGCCGGACAGCGATTGGCGACATTCAAGGTGCCGCGCAAGATCATCATCCTCGACGAGATTCCCAAAGGCGCAACCGGCAAGTTACAGCGTATCGGCCTCGCGGAAAAACTGGGGGTCGCCTGATGCGCATCTGCATATACGGGGCGGGTGCGATCGGAGCGTGGCTGGGCGTGCAACTGTCGCTGTCGGGCGCGGACGTCACCCTGATTGCGCGCGGACCCCATCTCGCCGCGATGCAGAAAAACGGCGTCAAGCTGCTGATCGACGGAGAAGAGAAGATCGCGCATCCCCGTTGTATCGAAAATCCGCGCGACGCCGGACCGCAGGATTACGTCATTATCACGCTGAAAGCGCACTCGTTTCCCGGTGTCGCGGAATCCCTGCCGGTCCTGTTCCATGATGACACCGCCGTAGTGACGGGAGTGAACGGGATTCCATGGTGGTACTTCTATCAGCTCGAGGGCCCTTACGAGAACCACAGACTGGAAAGTGTTGATCCGGGCGGCAGGATCTGGGACGCAATCGGGCCCGAGCGCGCGATCGGTTGCGTCGTCTACCCGGCTGCAGAGATCGCGGAACCGGGCGTTATCCGCCACATCGAGGGCGACCGTTTTATCCTGGGGGAGCCAGACGGGCGGCAATCGGAGCGCGCTGCGAACCTGTGCGACGCATTGAACAATGCCGGCTTTACCTCACGCGTGCGCAATAATATTCGCGACGACATCTGGGTCAAACTCTGGGGCAATCTCTGTTTTAACCCGATCAGTGCGCTGACACTCGCGACGCTCGACAAAGTCGCCGGTGAACCCGAGACCGCGGCAGTGTGCAGGAACATGATGCTTGAAGCACAGCAAATCGGCGAAAAGCTCGGCGCGAGATTCAGGGTGAGTGTCGACAAACGGCTCGCGGGCGGCGCGGCGGTCGGCGCGCACAAGACCTCGATGCTGCAGGATCTCGAGCTCGGCAGGCCGATGGAGATCGATGCCCTGGTTACGGTCGTGCAGGAACTGGGGCGTCTGGTCGAAGTGCCGACGCCGACGATCGATGTGGTGCTCGCGTTGCTTCGTCAGCGGGCTGCCGTTGCCGGTACTTATTAATAAGAATAGACATGAGCGACGAGAACCTGGACGATCCCGGCGCATTCGATAAGCTCGAATTGCCGTCGATGACGCCAGGCAGCCTGGTACGGAAATTCGGTCCGGGCATGATGCTGATGATGACCGGTATCGGTACCAGCCACCTGGTAACGGCGCCGGTGGCCGGCGGTCGATTCGGCTACGCTTTACTCTGGTGCCTGCCGATCGCCTACATCTTCAAATACTATGGATTCGAGATGGCGATCCGATTCACGCATGCGACCGGCCGAAGCATGCTTGATGCATATGCCACCGCCTGGAAGAAAATACCTGTCTGGTATGTGCTCATAACCACGGTAATCCAGTCAGCCGTCGGACAGGCCGGCCGCCTCATCGCGGCGGCCGCAGTCGTCTTCTATTTCTTTCGCTTGTATATCGGCCTCGACATTCCCGGCATCGACGACGACATGGAGCTTGCGGTCTACGGTTTTCTCCTCGGAGTGATGTCCGTGGCAATAATTCTGCGCGGCCGCTACGTTATCGTGGAACTGGCTACCAAGATTGCCGCCGGGATACTTATCGTCTGTACCTTCGCTGTCTATGCGGTGCAACCCGCACCGGTCGGTGAATTCGTTCATTTTTTTCGGCTCGATACACCGGACGGTTCATGGCTGATCATCGCGTCGTTTCTCGGCCTGTTACCGACCGGTATCGACGTATCATTGCAGGCTTCCGAGTGGGGTAAAGCGAAGCAGGCCGGTACGGGCCACCTGCGTGGCACCTTGGAGGACAAGGGGCTGGCAGCAGCTTTCGATCCGTTCAATGCGCGGAAATCGGATCTCGGCATCGACCAATCTCGATTGCCGGAACACGCCCGGGAGTATTGCCGGCGCTGGTTCAAGATCGGGCTGCTCGACTTTCGCATCGGTCATGCGATTTCCTTTTTGCTCGCGTCGATATTCCTGCTGCTGGCGGCGGTCTGGCTTTATCCGAGCGATGTCAGCGGCAATGCCGTCATGGGCGAAATAGCACGAATATTCACGGACAGCGTCGGTCCGCACCTCATGCTCATTTTTCTCGCCGGCGCACTGGCTGCCACATATTCGACGGCATTCAACTATTTCGACGGTTGGCCGCGCGTCGTCGGCGCTTGCTGCAGAAACCTGTTTCGCAGGACCGCGTCGTTACCCAGGACATCCCGCGAACAACTGAGTGAGAAACAGAGGAAGACCTGGTATTCGGAATACAACGTTTACCGGGCCACAATGTTTTTCTCGCTGATTGCCTCGGTCGCAATCATCGCCGGTCTGCCGCGGCCCGTTTACCTGGTATTGCTCGCGTCTGCGCTCGCTTACTTCGTAGCGCCAGTTATTTTTTTCCTGAATCTTTACTATTGTGTGACCGTAATTCAAAAGGATGACAAAATCTTTTACCCATCGATGTTTGCGACCTGGTTTGGCGTATTAAGCCTGCTCGTTTTCACGGGCATGTCCGTAATACTCATTCTGCAAAGGTTGTTCGGAATATCATTGTTCGCCGGTTGATAGCGTACGCAGAGGAAAGAAATGCAGATCGACATCAAATCGCCCTACCTGATTTTTGTTGGTGACGAAGCAGAGAAAACGCATGTCAAGACCGGCCTGGGTCTTGCACACTGGCGGCCGGAACTCTGCGCCGGGCAATATCGCCTGCCTGGATCGGGCGTGGATCTGGGCCTGCCCGAGATGACCCCGGCGGAGGCCGGCGCGGCCGGTGCAAAAACGATGATCTGGGGTGTCGCCGGCGTCGGCGGGACCATTCCCGAACACTGGGTCGCCACGCTGTTCGAGGCAGTGGATGCGGGTCTCGATATTTGCGCTGGCACACATTCGGCGCTGAGCGAGGTTCCCGGGCTGGCGGAAGCGGCGGCCAGCAAGGGCGTTTCCCTGATCGACGTGAGGTCGCCGCCGCCGGATCTGCCGGTCGGCACTGGTGCCAGGAGATCGGGCAAACGGTTGCTGACGATGGGAACGGATTGCGTCGTCGGCAAAAAGTTTACGGCTTTGTCACTGGCAAAGGAGATGCAGGACCGCGGCTGGAAGGCGGACTTCAGGGCAACCGGACAGACCGGCATCATGATCGCGGGCAGCGGCATCCCGATTGATGCAGTGGTGTCGGATTTCGTTTCCGGCGCGGCCGAAGTGCTGTCGCCGGCAAACGATGCCGATCACTGGGATGTCATCGAAGGGCAGGGATCGCTTTTCCATCCCGGTTACGCCGCCGTGACGCTGGGTCTCCTGCACGGATCGCAGCCAGACGCATTCGTCGTCTGCCACGCTGCCGGCCGGCAATTTGCCGAAGCATTTCCGGAGTGTCGATTACCGGATATTACGACATTGATCGAGCACACGATCGCCTCCGGCCGCGTAACCAATGCCGGCATCCGCTGCGCCGGTGTCAGCATCAATACTTCGGCGATGAGCAGTGACGAACGCGAGTCGCACTTGCTGGAGCTGTCGCAAATGACTGGATTGCCGTGTGTCGATCCGGTTGCGACCGGAGTTGCGCCAATTGTCGATTACCTGGAAGAGAATTTTTGAAAGGAGCCAGCGTGGCCTACGAAATAAATGTTGAAGAGAAAAACTGGTTGCTGCGTAAACCATTCAGAATTTCGCGCGAGGAACAAACGCATGCAAAGACGCTGCTGTGTCACATTTCGGATGGTACTCACCGTGGTTCGGGTGAGGCGGCAGGCGTATCTTATAAAGGAGAAACGATCGCTTCGATCAGAAAACAGATAGAGTCGGTCATGCCGCAGATCCAGGACGGCATTGGCCGCGATGAATTGCAAGATTTGTTGCCGCCGGGCGGTGCGCGTAATGCCGTCGACTGCGCATTATGGGACCTCGAAGCGAAACAGTCCGGCCAGACGGTCTGGCAATTGCTGAACTGGCAGCCGCATGCAGTCACGACGGTCTATACGGTCGGTATCGAGACGCCTGAGAATATGCGCAAAGACGCGGCGGCACATGCGGATTTTCCGATCCTCAAGGTAAAGGTCGGCATCGGCGACCCTATCGAGCAGATCGCGGCAATACGCGACGGCTCGCCTGATGCTGCGATCGTCATCGATGCCAACCAGGCCTGGTCGCTCGAGGATCTCCGCGCCTATGCAGGAGGACTTAAAGAACTGAATGTCGAAATGGTGGAGCAGCCGCTCGCCAGCGGGGACGACGAAGCCCTCAGGGGGTTCGAATCGCCGATTCCGCTGTGCGCGGACGAGTCCTGTGATTCGCGCGCCGACCTGGACAGGCTAGCCGGCCTCTACGACATCATCAACATCAAACTGGACAAGACCGGTGGGCTCACGGAAGCAGTCGCGCTTGCCTTGCATGCGGAATCCATGGGGTTCGAGTTGATGGTCGGCAACATGCTCGGGTCATCACTTGCGATGGCACCGGCTTTTGTGATTGCACAGCGCTGCCGCTACGTCGACATCGACGGGCCACTGCTGCAGGCAGAGGACTGTCCGCATCCGCTCGTCTATGAAAGGGGCAAAGTCGAACCCTTCAGTCCCCGCCTGTGGGGTTAGGCGTGACCGCTAAAGACAGCTGGTTTCAGCGCTACCTGCTGCCAGGATTCATTTTCCAGTCGGTCATCATTGCCGGCGCTTACGGCTCCGGCAAGGAGTTGGAGCAATTCTTCCTGCACCTGGGTCCGCTCGGCGGCTTGCTCGGCATGGCCGTCACCACCATCATTTTCAGCGTCGTGCTGATGGCTTCGTTCGAATTCGCCAGGCGATTCCGGCTCTTCGACTACCGCAGCTTCTTCAGGGCGTTGCTCGGTCGCGCCTGGTTCCTGTACGAAATCCTTTACGTACTGTTGATG
>JABAOE010002114.1_pt4 | contig 10676 bp, 10 predicted proteins | sample 7062141 | NCBI WGS metagenome assembly JABAOE01 (sample SAMN14538627, study PRJNA623070) | marine sediment metagenome | biome: marine biome [ENVO:00000428]; feature: marine pelagic biome [ENVO:01000023]; material: deep marine sediment [ENVO:00002113] | place: India: Gulf of Khambhat ...
CCCACGGGGTTGACGTGCCCCCAGTAGTCCTCGCGCTGCGGGTGCACCTCGGGGTCGCCGTACACCTCGCTGGTGGACGCCTGGTAGATCTTCGCCTTCACGCGCTTGGCGAGCCCCAGCATGTTGATCGCGCCGTGCACGCTGGTCTTGGTGGTCTGCACCGGGTCGAACTGGTAGTGAATCGGCGAGGCCGGACAGGCCAGGTTGTAGATCTCGTCCACCTCGACGTAGAGCGGGAAGGTGACGTCGTGGCGCAGGAGCTCGAAGTACGGGTTGTCCAGGAGCGGCGCGATGTTGTCCTTGGTGCCGGTGAAGTAGTTGTCGAGGCACAGCACCTCCGCGCCGTCGGCCAGCAGCCGCTCACAGAGGTGCGAACCGAGAAATCCCGCGCCGCCGGTGACCAGCACGCGCTTGTGGTTGGCTTCACGCATGGTTGGGATCGCTCCTTCTCTCAGAACACGGGTCGCGAGGCGGTGGCGGGCTTATCCAGCGCGGCGCGGCAGTGTCGAGGCGGCCACGCCCAGGCCCGCGAGCACGAAAAAGTACCCGGCGTTCGCCGGGATACGAAAGTTGAACTCCACCGCGGCGTGCGCGAGCATCGCCAGCATGCCGGTGAGCGCGCCGAAGAGCACGCCGCGCAGCAGGGGGTCGTGACGGTTGAGATAACCGGCGGCGATCTTCGCCAGCAGCAGCGCGACACCGACCGCGAGCAGGGCCGCGCCGACGAGCCCCAGCTCGATCAGCGTCTCCAGGTAGTCGCTGTGGGCGTGGTCGTAGAGCAGGTTCTCGCGCAGCGAGCCGTCGCGGTAGCTCGAGAACAGCCACACGTAGTTGCCGGCGCCGATGCCGAAGAGCGGGAAGTCCGCCACCATCTGCAGGCTCAGCTGCCACTGCGCCAGGCGCTCGTCGGCGACGAGGCTCTGGCGGAAGAAGCGGCTCAGCACGCTGCGCGGGCCCGTCGCCAGCAGGATGGCCAGCGCGCCGGCGCCGAGCCACGGCAGCAGCCTGAGCTCCGGCGCACGCCGTCCGCGCCGCATCACCGCCAGCGTCATCACAGCCGCCAGCGCCAGCGCCAGCGCCAGAACGGCGCCGCGCGAGCGCGACAGCACCAGCCCCGCGAACATCGCGGCCAGTGCCAGCAGCAGCAGCGGCGCCGGACCCGTCCACAGATCGTGCCGATGGCCGTAGCCGCCGTAGCGCGACGCGCCCGCGTGCAGCGCCGCCGGCAGCAGCCCCAGCGCGATCGCCGCCGTCATCACCAGGTGCGCGCCGAAGTGATTGCGGTTGACGAAGGTGCCCCCTACGACCCTTAAACCCCCGCGCAGCGACAGCGGCACGTATTGAATGTCGAGCTGCCAGACGAAGATGCCGAAGAGCGCCTCGGCAGAACCGACCAGCACCAGCGTGACGCACAGCGCCAGCACCCGCGCCCGGCTGTCGACCAGCGCCGCCACCAGCAACAGCAGGCCGAGATAGGCCGCCCACTTGAGGCACTCGCCGAGCGTGGTGCCGGCGTCGATGCTGAGTGGCGCGGCGGCGTCGGTCGTCGCGGCCAGCACCGGCGCGTAGAGCGCATAAGTGCGCGGCGACAGCGACTCGAGCAGCGCCGGCGGCAGCGGCAACGCCTGCGCGGCGACGTAGAGCAGCGCCAGCAGCAGAAACGCTCCCGCCCCAGCGAGCGCGGCCACAGCGGGGGGCGGCCGCCGCGCGTCGAGCACGCGCGCCACCAGCCACAACGACAGGATCGCGAACACGGCGAGCTGCATGAGCGCCCACGCCCAGGGGCGGTTGCTGCCGTAGGGTATCGGCAGCCACGCGATCAGCAGCAGCAGCAGCGCGAAGGCGATCCGGTCGACGAGGCGCACCACTCACCGCAGCCTCGCCGGCGCGCCCGCGGCCGGCGCCTGCGCGTTCTGCGCGGCCTTCGCCCGCTGGCCCACCTCATCCAGCAGCGCCAGGCGGTCGACCGTCCGTGCCGCGTGACGCAGCGCCTGCATCGTGTTCCAGTCCTTCTGCATGCTTGCCACGATGACGGTGAGCTCCCGGCGCAGCTCATCCGGCAGTTGTTTCCAGGCGACGAGGCCCGCCGTGACCGCGGGAATCTGCGTCGGCGGCAGGAACCGGTCCGCCTCCAGCGCGTGCACCAGGGCTTCCGTCACGGCGGGCGACTCTGCGTCGAGGCGGGCACGGTTCAGCGCCCGCATCGCCCAGGCCCGGCCCCAGCTCGGGCGGCGCTCGAGTGCCTCCCGGTAGTGGTCGTCGGCAAGCCTCCGCTGGCGGCGGGCATCGCGCCGGCTGACGCGCTGCTGCCAGGCGCGCCATTCCTGCAGCCGCGCGAACTGCAGGGGCACCTCGGCACTCGCCGGATCGAGCTGCCGGCGGGTCAGGGCCCGCGCCCGCGCCAGCGCCCACTCGTCGGCACGGGTCGCCCGACCGCTCTGATCCCAGCCGGTCAGCGTGGCGTCCACCGCGCCGCCGAGAACACCGCTCCAGCCCCACGCCGATGCCCACAGCGTCAGCGCCAGACTCGCGAGCAGCGCCAGCGTGTAAGCGAGGCGTCGAAGGGGGCGGGACATGATCGTGCGGCCGACGCGGCGGCTGTCAGGTATTGCGCCCAGGGCCACGTTGGCGTCGCGGCGGCCTGCCTGAGGCGCCGCCCCCCGGGCTTCACGAGGCCCGGGCTTGCTTGCGCTCGGCGTAGGCGTAGTAGCGGCTGTAATAGTCGCTGGCGTCGTAGTAGTAGGCCTTGCGGCGGTCGACCTGCGAGAGGACGATGCCGAGCGTCTCGATGCGGGCCTGCTCCAACCGCGTCAGCATCTCCTGCGCCGTGGCCTGCGTGGTGCTGTCGGCCTTCAGCACCAGCAGCACGGTGTCCGCGAGGTGAGCAAGCACCACGGCGTCGCTCACCGGCAGCACCGGCGCGGTGTCGATCACGATGTGGGCGAAGCGCCCGCGCATCTCGGCGAGCGCATCGGCGAGACGCTTCGACGACACGAGCTCGAGCGGGTTCGGGGGCACGGCGCCGGCATGCAGTATCGAGAGCCTGTCACAGTCGCGGTCCTTGTACAGGCACTCGTCCAGGGCATTGCTGCCGGCGACGAACTCGACCAGGCCGGGGTTCCCGTGCCGCCCGCTCAGATGCGCGAGCCGCGGCTTGCGCAGGTCGGCATCGATCAGCAGCGTGTCGTCGAGCTGTGCGAAGGCGGCCGAGAGGTTGGTCGCAAGCGTCGTCTTGCCTTCCCCCTGTGTCGCCGACGTCACCAGGACGACGCCCGGCGGCTTGTCGACGTTCGAGTAGAGCACGCTGGTGCGCACGTGGTTGATCGACTCCGCGAACGACGACCGATTCGCATGGAAGTAAAAACGCTCCGCGTCTGACGACGTCGAGCGGCCCTTTCTGGCGCGCGTGAGCTCGCGACGCTGCAGCAACGGCACCGCCGCCAGCACCGGCATGCCGAGCTTTTCCTCGACCTGCGCCGGCGCCTTGAAAGTCCGATCCAGGTACTCACGCGCCAGCGCGGTGGCGATGCCGCCCAGCAGCCCGATGAGCAGCCATTGACCGATGATACGGATCTCGTCGGGAGCGTAGGGCGCGCCCGGCACCAGAGCAGCGTCGACGATGCGCGCGCTGTTGAACTTGGGGTCCTGCGACACGCCGGCTTCCTTGAAGCGTGTGAGGAAGGTTTCGTAGAGCGTGCGGTTTGTGGCCGCCTCGCGCTCGAGCTGCGTCAGGCGCGATTTCTTCTCCTTGCTCGCGAGCAGTATGTCGGACTCCTGCTGCAGACGCCCGCGCACGTCCCTGAGGGCGGCTGTCGCCGCGATCATCTTCGGGTGCTTCGGGCCGTAGCGCTTGGAGAGCTCGTTGTAACGCTGCTGGGCCGCGATCACGGCGGCGTTCAGCGACTGCAGGCGGCTGTCGTCGAACGCCTCCAGGTTGTCGGAGTCCATCATCAGCCGCTCCTGCGACTGGAAGGCGGTAAGCTCGGCTTCCGAGGAGGCCACCTTCTGCCTGAGCTCATCGAGCTGCTCCGTGAGCCACGAGCTCGCGTGCTGCACGCGGTCGAGCCGCGACTCGAGCCGGAAGTCGATGTAGGCGCGTGCGACGGCATTGGCCACCTCCGCCGCGAACTCAGGGTCGTCCGCGCGGTAGGTGATGCTCATGATCTGGGTGTTCTGGCTGCCCCGCACGTCGAGACCCCCCTGGATCGTGCCGGTGAGGGCGAGGGCCCGCGCGCCGCGCTGCTGCGGGCTCATCGCCGGCGTCGCCGGGTCCGCGGCCGCTTCCGTGCCGCCGGGCCAGATCCGCTCGCGGGCGAGGCGTTTCCACTCGTCGAGGCGCTGCTCGAGCAGCCGCAGCGGTTGGTACTCGCGCCGTGCCGCCGGCGGCCGCGTGAGGGGGTCGCGATCCACCAGCCGCAGCCGCTCGACCACCCGCGCGGCGATGGCGCGGCTACGGATGAGCGCCGTCTGCGTCTCGTAGAAGCGGAACGACGGCACCATCACCACCGGCCCCGTGATCGACGCCAGGTTGGCGCGCTCGGGCTCGACGGCGAGCGTGACCGTGGCCTGGTACATCGGCGTCGCCGACAGCGCCTTGTAGGTGCCGACGACGGCGCCGAGGATGGCCAGCAGCATGATCAGCCACTTGTGGCGGCGCACGCTGCGCCACAGCCGTGCGAGCGTCAGGTGCTCCTGTGTGCCCACGGCGTCGAGCCCCGGATAGGCGGGCAACGCCTCGGCGACGGCGCGGCGGGAGATGGGGGTTATGTTGGATGCCATCGCTGGACTCGTGCCGACCTCAGAAGAGGCTCGCCCCGACGGTGATGACGTCCCCGGGCATGACCGGCGCGGTGAGCTTGGCGCGCTTGATCACGGTCGGCGGGTCCCCCTCGCGAGTGATCCTGATCTTGCGCTTCGAGGCCCGCAGCGAGAACCCGCCGGCGAGCGCGATCGCCTGCTCCACCGTCAGTCCGTCGCGGTAGGCGTAGCTCCCGGGGCGTGCGACCTCACCGTGGAAATAGATGAACTCGCCGGTAGGGCCGCCCGGCGCGGGCGGCACCGTGATGATGTCGCCGGGATAGACCGACATGCTCTTCTCGACCGGCAGCGCCCCCGGTGATCCGGCACGCGCGATGCTCGCTTCCTCGATCTGCGCGGGGTCGTCGACCCCGGCGAGCAGCAGCGCAAGCTCTACCGTGAGGCCCTCACGGTAGGAGACGGTGGCCGGACTTGCGACGCCCTCGCCACGCACGTAGATCGGCCGCGTCTCACTGACGGTCACCGTGACATGCGGCTCGCGCAGGTAACCGTCGAGCAGCCGCGCGGCGAGCTCGATTTCGAGTTCGCTCGCCGTGCGCCCGGCAACGAGCACGTCGCCGATCAGCGGATAGGGAATGACGCCGTCGTCGTCAACCTTGACGCTGCCCAGGCTGATGTCGGGCTCCTGGAAAACCTCGATCGTGAGCACGTCCCCGGGCGCGATGCGGTAGGCGCTGCCCACGGGCACGGCCGCCTCGGCCCAGACGCACAGGGCGAAAGCGGCCGGTAAGAGCTTGGGCCATCGCGTCGGCTTCACGGCTTCGGGCTCCGCGCGCTATCGTTGTCCTGCGCCGGTCACTGCCGCCGGAACGTCACGAACAGCGAGGCGTACTCGGCGTCGTACTCTACCTCGGACCGGTTGGAGGTGCGTTCGATGTGCCCGACCCGGCCGTCAAGGCTCATCCAACGCCGAAAAGCATAACTCAACCCCACCGCCGTGTCGAAGATATCGTCCTCGCGACCGTCGTCGAAGTCGTCGTTGGAGAAGTTGGCGAAGGCGTTGAGGCTCCAGCGCTCGGCGAGCCTTTGATTGACGGATGCGCCGAGCAGGGTGTGGACGAACGCGGCGGAGGTTGCGTCGGCGGACTCCTCGATGGTGCGGGCGCCGTAGACGCCGACGCCGGTGCGCGGGCGCGCCTGCCAGTTGAAGCGCAGGCTGTAGGTCTCCGTGTTGTCCCCGTCCTTGGTCGAATCGGCGTACTCACGCTCGCTGCGTCCGAAGCGAAAGTTGAGATTCGTGATGGCGGTGGTCTGGTAGGTGACGCCGACGCCGTAATTCAACGTGGTGCTGTCGTCGGTGCTGGCGGGGTCGAGGTAGTTAATGTCGCGCTCGGTGACGTCAAACAGGAGCTGCGTGCGGGGACCGAGATTATAGAACAGCGTGCCGTAGACGATGTCCTGGTCGCGGTCGCGGCCGCCCTGGTCGTTGTTGGTGAACGTCAGTTCCTCGTGAGTAATGCCCACCTGCAACTGCAGCGTGTTGGTGCGCCGCCCGAGCGTCACCGCCGCACCGACCTGCGTGCGCTGGAACTCGTCCCTGGGAGAATTCGGGTCCGAGCGCGTACCGGAGGCGCCGCGCTGCTCGACTCCCTCGGCGTAGCCGGCGAGCAGGTCGACGTCGAGGATGCGCGTGAGATCGAGGGAGAGACCGGCGTCGATGCCCCAGTTGACGGCATCCTCTTCGGCGAACCGGTCGTAGCCGTCGAAACTGGCGTAGAGACCGATCTGGAAGGAATGCCGTCCGAAAAAGCCGCCCTTGGCTAGGTTCTGTTTCCACAAGAGCGTCGGTGAGACCGTGAAGTAGATGTCCGACTCCTCGTTGTCCGGCGTGCGGAAGATGTTGCTGTCGTAGGTGACGCCCAGTGTGATCCCCGGGTAGAAACCCGAGATCAGGCCCTTGGCAACGGCCACCACGGGATTCAGCGCGCGCTGGGCGGTTTCGGGCGGCGCCACCGCGTAGGTCGCCGGCTGCGCCGCCGCCGGCGCGGCGAGGCACCACGCCGCCGCCGCGGCAAGCGCCGCACCAAGACTGCTGAGGCGGCCGCGGCTCCCGGGTCCCCTGGCGGCGAGAACCGTCATCCTCCCGCGCCGGCGCTCTCGTCCCTTTCCGCCTCGAGACCGCACTGGCACTCGAGCGTGCTGGTTCGCTCGGGCCGCTGCGCCGCCTCACCCGCACGCGCGGCGCAGCACACCAGCTCATCGCAGCTTGCGATGTCCCCGCACGGCAACCGGTCGAGCGCGTGGTAGAACATGACCACCGGCAGCTCGGTGAAGCCGAGCTTCTCGGCCATGGCGACGCGCTCGGGGTCGTTCAGCCACATCCGCTCGCCGCCCTCGTATAGCGTGATCAGTGCCGGGCGCACAAAGCCGTTATCGAGCATGTCGGCCTCGAGCATTAACCAGTTATCCTCACCAATGTCCTTCGCGCCCGGCAGGTCGAAGCGGTTTTTGAGCTCGCTCATCTGCGCGACGAAGTGGTGATCGCCCTCCTCCCACAGTGGCACCGGGGTGAGCTGCACGCCCTCGTCGAAGAACTTCTCCGACACGCTCTTGAGTGTCGGGTCGGCGAAGCGCGCCACCGGCTGCTGGAACGCCTGGTTGTAGACGATCACCACCGGCAGCTCGTCGACGCCGCTCTGCAGCGCGGCGCCGATCTGCTCGAGATTGGCGTCGACGACGATCTGCTCCTCATCCTTGTACAGCGCGACGAAGACAGGTCGGGGCGTGAGGGCGTCCGGCGCCATGGCGTCCGTGATCGAGTACCAGCGCAGCTTCGGGTCGATCAGCTCGGCGAGCTCGCGCGTTGGGATGCTCACGTGCGCGGCGCCGGTGAGCCAGCGCGGGAACGGTGTAAGCTTGAGGTCCTCCTCGAAGTAACGCCGCGCGATCTCGGTGAGCGTGGGGCGCTCGCCCAGATCGCTCGCCCGATAGACGCCGTAGAAAGGCGTCTCGCGATAGCGGCCGCGGCAGCTCCAGCCGGGCAGCGAAGGCATCAGCCGGATCGCCGTGTCGTAGATCTCCCTCACGCGTTCGGGCTGGGACTGTGTGACGAGGTTGGTGACGAAGTCGATGGGGATGCCGAGCGCGACACCGCGCAGCAGCACCGCCGTCAGGGGATAGCCCGTTATCAGCATGGTGCGGATCGTCTGGAAGGTGCGCTGATCGATGTCGAACTGCACCGGATCGTCGTCGGGATACATGATGTGCGTGTCCTCTTCCATGAGGGCGTGCGAGCCCTCGGCGACGAGGCACAGCGCCAGCGCCGCACCGCCGATCAAGCGGCGACGCCTGCCAGCGGCCCGGCCGGTGCTCGCGCACGCCCGCATCAGGCGCATCACTCGCGACCGTCGCCGCCCCATGGTGCGGTCGGCGCGGCGTGAATCTGACCGTGTCCCGGATTTGGCACGTCTTCTCCTCGTGGCCGTCGACCAATGGGTGGGCGGCGGACCCGCATACGCCCACCCTCGGGGCCGGCCAGGCGACGCCCCGGTACGGTGAAGACTCTGGACAACCCCACCACTCAATTATAAGCCCGGCTTTTCTAAGCGCGGGCCTCGGCCGGTCGGCCCTCCCCGCACGGCTCGCGCCGCGTCGCTGGTGGCGACCACGCTACCGCCACTGCGATAAACCAAAAAATATCGCAAAATCAGGCGCTAATCACCTGAAATTGAGGTAGATTCTGTAATGACAGAGGCACCCCCCAGTGCATTTTTCAGTCTAGCAAACCGCAGTCCGCGCCGACAGCGGCAGTGTGCTCACGCTGTTGCGGCCCCGATCCGCTCCAGCCCGCCCATATAAGGCCGCAGCGCCCCCGGGATGCGAATGCCGCCGTCGGCTTCCTGGTAATTCTCCAGCACCGCCACCAGAGCGCGGCCAACGGCCAGCCCGGAGCCGTTCAGGGTGTGCACCGGCTCGGGCTTGCCGCTGTCCGGACTGCGCCAGCGCGCACGCATGCGTCGCGCCTGGTAGGCCTCGCAGTTGCTGCACGAGGAGATCTCGCGGTAGCGTTGCTGTCCCGGCAGCCATACCTCCAGATCGTAGGTCTTGGCGGCGGCCCCACCGAGGTCGCCGGTGCACAGCGCCACCACGCGATAAGCAAGCCCGAGCCGCTGCAGCACCGCCTCGGCGTGTCCGGTGAGCTCCTCGAGCGCCTCGTAGGAGTCCTGCGGGCGCACGATGTGCACGAGCTCCACCTTCTCGAACTGGTGTTGACGGATCATGCCGCGCGTGTCCTTGCCGTAGGAACCGGCCTCGCGGCGAAAGCACGGCGAATAGGCGGTGACCTTGAGCGGCAGCGCGTCGGCCTCGACGATGCGCTCGCGCACGAGATTCGTCAGCGGCACCTCGGCCGTGGGCACCAGGTAATACGGCGGCTCGTCCTGGGTGGCGAACTGGTCGTCGGCAAACTTGGGCAGCTGACCGGTGCCGAACAGCGCCTGGCCGTTTACCAGGAACGGCACGCCCATCTCCGTGTAACCGTGCTCGCCGGTGTGCAGGTCCAGCATGAACTGAGCGAGCGCTCGGTTCAGTCGTGCCAGCGCCCCGCGCATGACGACGAAGCGCGCGCCCGTCAGCCGGGAGGCGGTATCGAAATCGAGCATGCCCAGACCGGCGCCGAGATCGACGTGGTCGCGCGGCTCGAAATCGAAGGCCGGCGGCTCGCCCCAGCGGCGCACCTCGACGTTGTCGCCCTCGTCGCGCCCCACCGGCACGCTCGCGTGCGGCAGGTTGGGCAGGCCCTCGAGGATCTCGCCGAGCGCGGCCTGCGCGTCGTCGAGCCGCGCCGCGGCGGCGTCCAGGCGGGCGCCGAGATCGGCCACCTCCGCCAGCAGCGCCGTGGCGTCCCCGCCGCTCGCCTTCAACCGGCCGATCTCCTTCGAGCGCCGGTTGCGCTCTCCCTGCAGCGACTGCGTTTCCGTCTGGCAGCGCTTGCGCTCGTCCTCCAGCCGCTGGAAGCCGTCCACGTCGAAATCGAAGCCGCGCGTTTCCAGGCGGCGCGCGATGGCGACGGGGTCCCGCCGCAGCTCCTGCAGATCCAGCATGCTCGCTCTCCGGGTCAGGCGTTGACTTCGGCCGTCCAGCTGATGACGTGGCCGGGCTCGATCAAGTCGTCGAGCTCTTGGAGGATGGCCGCCACGCGGGCGGGCTCGTCGAAGAACTCCACCACCAGCGGCAGGTCCAGCGACAGATCCAGCAGCCGCGACGAGTGCAGCGTGCCGGACTTGCCGAAACCGGATATGCCGCGCAGCACCGTCACGCCCGCCACACGGGCGTCGTCGTGCAGGCGGCCAAGCAACGCCTGCAGCCGGTGCTCCCCCTCGGTGAGGTAGATGCGCACGACGGTGACGGTTCTAGAGGCCATGGGTCACCAGGCACGGGCAATGAGCATGCCGAGCCAGCAGCCGCCCAGGCACAGCACCACGCTGGCGACGACGTTGGCGACGGCGCGGGCGTACTCGGCGTCCTCCAGCAGGGCCAGCGTCTCCAGCGAGAACGTCGAGAACGTGGTGAAGGCGCCGAGCAGGCCCACGAGCAGCGCGGCCCGCCACAGCTCGCTCGCCGCCGAGCGCTCGAGCAGCATCACGAACAAAAAGCCGATCGCCAGCGAGCCCGCCACGTTGACCACCAACGTGCCGTACGGAAAACCGCGCCCGAGGATGCCGTGCACCGCCTGCGACGCCCAGTAGCGCATGAGCGCGCCGGCGGCGCCGCCGGCGGCGATGGCCACCACCCTCAACACGGCCGCGGCACAAGCCCGGCGCTCACCGCCGCCCCGGCCCCGTGCGGTCGAGCTGGCGGAAGTGGGCCAGGCGCTCGGCGATGCGACTCTCGAGGCCGCGCTCCACGGGGCGGTAGTA
>JABAOE010001575.1_pt8 | contig 10675 bp, 10 predicted proteins | sample 7062141 | NCBI WGS metagenome assembly JABAOE01 (sample SAMN14538627, study PRJNA623070) | marine sediment metagenome | biome: marine biome [ENVO:00000428]; feature: marine pelagic biome [ENVO:01000023]; material: deep marine sediment [ENVO:00002113] | place: India: Gulf of Khambhat ...
CCCGCATCGCCCGGCTTGCCGCTCGCCAGGCGCAGGTCGATGAGGCGCCGATCGCCGAACAGCGACAGGCTGTCGGCGTGCTGTCTGAGCGTGCCCCAGTCGAAGCCGGTCTCCACGTTGAGCACCACGCGCTCGATGAAGCCGGCCCTGGCGGCGGCGGCCCGGATCGCGTCCCTGGCCTCCTGAACCTGCAGCGGCTCGTCCCCGCCGAGCACGTAAACGGGCGCCAGCGTGCCCTCGAGATGCCCGGGCAGCTGGTCGACGCGCAGACGCATGCCGCTGCCCGGCGCGCTAGGCCCCGAGGGCCGCCTGGGTCATTCGCACGATGGTCTCGGCCGCGTCCCGGCGCATGTCCGCCTGCAGTGCCTCGACGTTCTGGCGCGCGCCGATGACGGCGGTCTCATCGAACACGTATCGGCGGCGAACGACCACGTGCTCCGGCGGAATCAGCAGGGTGCCGTCCTTCATGCGCACGGAGAAATCCAGCGTGTACAGGAGCTCGAACTCGCGTCCCTTGCCGGTGCTCGCATCCACGGAGAGAACCCGCTCCTCGTAGGCCTGGGAGCGCACCTTGATGACCGCATCCGCGTCGCTGCTGGCATCGGCAAGCGATGCGCCGCCGCTTTGCAGGAAGATGCCGACGGCGTCGACGACCTCCAGCGGCGCGTCGACGTAGACCTGGCGGAAATCCTCGGGCAGGGAGACGCTGCCGCGCGGGCGAAAGCCGCAGGCGGAGAGCAGCGCCGCAGCGAGCACGGCGATCACGGCGTATCGCCAGGTGGCCGCGGTGCCCGGTAGCGACGTCATACGACGATGTTCACGAGCTTGCCGGGCACGACGATGACTTTTTTCACGCCGTCGCCGACGAAGCGCGCGACATTGGCATTGGCGAGCGCCTGCTCCTCGATGGTGCTCTTGTCGGCATTCTGATCGACGCAGATCTCGGCGCGCTTTCTGCCGTTGACTTGAACCACCAGCTCGATGGTTTCGCGCGTGAGCGCCTGCGGATCGTGCTCCGGCCAGGGCGCGTCCATCAGCGCCTCCGGGTGGCCGAGCGCCTCCCACAGCGCGTGACAGGCGTGCGGCACGATGGGTGCCAGCACCTGCACGATGACCTCCAGGCACTCCTGCACGACACCGCGGCCCTCGGCAGAGTCGTCGTCGAAATCGCCGAGCGCGTTGACGAGCTCCATGGTGGCCGCGATGGCGGTGTTGAACTTGTAACGACGCCCGATGTCGTCGCTGGCCTTGGCGATGGTGGCGTGGGTGCGCCGCCGCAGCTCCCGCTGGGCGGGGTTGAGATTCGATGCATCGGCGATCGCCGCCGGGCCGCCGCGGGTGTGCGCGTAGACGAGCTTCCACAGCTTTTTCAGGAAGCGGAACGCGCCCTCCACGGCGGAATCGGACCATTCCAGCGTCTGCTCCGGCGGTGAGCTGAACATCATGTACAGGCGCACGGTGTCGGCGCCGTACTTCTCGATGAGCGCTTCCGGATCGACGGTGTTGCCTTTTGACTTGGACATCTTGGCACCGTCTTTGAGCACCATGCCCTGGGTGAGCAGATTGCTGAAAGGCTCGTCGCCGGGCAGCAGGCCCTCGTCGCGCATCAATCGCTGGAAAAAGCGCGAGTAGAGAAGATGCAGGATGGCGTGCTCGATGCCGCCCACGTACTGGTCCACCGGCATCCAGTAGGCGGCGCGCTCGTCGAGCATGGCCGTGTCGCAGTCGGGACTGGCGAAGCGCGCGAAGTACCAGGACGATTCGACGAACGTGTCCAGGGTATCCGTCTCGCGTCTGGCCGGTCCGCCGCACGCCGGGCAGGTGGTCTGGTAGAACTCCGGGAGCTGGCTGAGCGGCGGCACCACCCCTTCGACCTGCACCTCGGGAAGACGCACGGGCAGATCCGCGTCGGGCACCGCCAGCGCGCCGCAGGCGTCGCAGTTGACGACGGGAACCGGGCAGCCCCAGTAGCGCTGCCGCGACACGCCCCAGTCGCGCAGGCGGTAGTTGACGGTGCGCTTGCCGAGCCCGCGCTGCTCGAGCCAGTCGGCGATGGCGTCGAAGGCGCTGGCGAAATCGCGGCCGTCGAACTCACCCGAGTTGACCAGCACGCCTTTCTCCACCCAGGCCTCGGCCTCGATGTCGATCCCGGTGCCGTCCTGCGGCGCCACCACCTGAACGATGGGCAGTCCGTAGTTCCTCGCGAACTCGTGATCGCGCACGTCGTGGCCGGGCACCGACATGATGGCCCCCGTGCCGTAGCTCATGAGCACGAAGTTGGCGACCCACACCGGCAGGCGATCGCCGGTGATCGGGTGAAGCGCATCGCAGCCGAGCGGCATGCCGCGCTTCTCCATGGTCTCGATGGCCGCTTCCGAGGTCTCGATGCGCAGGCTCTCCTCGATGAATGCGGCCACCGCGGGGTCCTTGTCCGCCGCGGCGCGGGCCAGGGGGTGGCCCGGGGCGACCGCCATGTAGGTCGCGCCCAACAGGGTATCGGGACGCGTCGTGTAGACCCTCAGGGGCTCGCCGCCGTCGGCCAGGGGAAAGTCGATCTCCACGCCCTCGGATCGCCCGATCCAGTTGCGCTGCATGGTGCGCACCGCGTCCGGCCAGCCGTCGAGATCGTCGATGGCCGCGAGCAGATCCTCGGCGAAGGCGGTGATCTTGAGAAACCACTGGGGGATCGCGCGGCGCTCGACAACGGCGCCGGAGCGCCAGCCGCGCCCGTTGATGACCTGCTCGTTGGCGAGCACCGTCTGGTCCACCGGATCCCAGTTGACCTCCGCGAGCTTCTTGTAGAGCAGCCCCTTTTTGAACAGGCGCGTGAACAGCCACTGCTCCCATCGGTAATAGTCCGGATCGCAGGTGGCGAGCTCGCGGTCCCAGTCGTAGGCGAAGCCGAGGCGCTTGAGCTGGCCGCGCATGTAGTCGATGTTCTCGTAGGTCCAGCGCGCCGGCGGGACGTTGTTCTGCATGGCGGCGTTCTCCGCCGGCAGGCCGAACGCGTCCCAGCCCATGGGCTGCAGGACGTTCCTGCCACGCATGCGCTGGTAGCGGCTGATGACGTCGCCGATGGTGTAGTTGCGCACGTGGCCCATGTGCAGGCGCCCGCTCGGGTAGGGAAACATCGACAGGCAGTAGAACTTCTCCTTGGCCGGATCCTCCACGACCCGAAAGGCACCCGTCGCCTCCCAGTGGCGCTGCACGCGGGTCTCGACCTGCTCGGGAAAATAGCGCTCCTGCATCGGTTCTCTGTCACCGCCGTCGAATCGCCGAAGAATACAGGCTCGTGCGGGGCAGGGACAGTTCAGGCGTCGTCGTGACCGGTGGCGTAGGCGTAATCGAAGGAGTCGGCGTGAAAACGGGCCGGGTCGAGGCCGCGCGCGGCGAACTGCTCGCGCCCCGCCTCGACCATCACCGGAGGGCCGCTCGCGTACACGCTGAAAGGCGAGAGATCCGCGAAGTCCTCGAGCACCGCCTGGTGGACGAAACCGGTGCGACCGGGCCAGGCGTCGTCGGCGAGCGGCTCGGAGAGCACCGGCACGTACTCGATGCGTTCGTGCTGCGCCGCCCAGGCGCTGGCCGTGTCGTGCATGTACAGGTCGCGCCGCGCACGCACGCCCCAGTAGAGATGGATATTGTCCGCGAAGCCTGTCGCCAGCGCGCCCTCGACGATGGCCTTGATGGGCGCGAATCCGGTGCCCCCTGCCATGAGGATGATCGGGCCGCGGATCTTGCGGCGCAGGTAGAAGCTGCCGAGCGGTCCGCGCAGCCGCAGCAGCGCCCGCTCCTCGAGGTGGTGGGCGACGTACTCCGAGAACGCCCCGCCCGGCACGTGACGGATCTGCAGCTCCAGGCGGTCGTCCTCGCGCGGCGCGCTGGCGATGGAGAAGGCGCGCCGCCGGCCGTCGCGCAGCAGCACGTCCACGTACTGGCCGGGAAGGTAGCGCAGGCGCTCGGAGGCCGGCAGCATCAGCTCGAGACCGATGACGTCGTGGGCGAGCGCGCGCTTGCGCGCTACGCGACACGGCAGGTTGCGCACGACGATGTTCTCGGAGGGGTCGAATTCCTCGACCTCGATGCGCAGATCGCCGACGGCACGCGCCATGCACAGCAGCGCGAAGCCCTGGGCCACGTCAAGGGCTGACAGGGCCTTCGGCACCCCGTCCGGGTAACGCACCTCGCCCTCGAGCACGCGGCCCTTGCACGATCGGCAGGCGCCGTTGCGGCAGCCGTAGGGAAGCGCGAAGCCGTGGCGGAGCGCCGCGTCGAGCACGCTCTCGTCGGGGCTCGCGTGCAGCTCGTGGCCGCTCGGCTCGATGTGGATGTGGTGAGTCAGAGAGACGTCTACGCCGCGGGCCGGCTGCTTCTGCTGCCGAGCCAGTCGATCAGCGGCTGCCACATCTCGACGTCATGGGTGGTCTTCGAGGGCGCGATCTCCCAGATGCCGAGACCGCGGTCGGCGGCGTGCGAGTAATTGATGCTGTTGCGCAGGCAGGCTATGAATGGCAGCGCGCGTCCGCCCGGCAGCTTGACCGATTCGAGAAACTCCTCGATCTCGAAATGTCCGGGGGAGTTCTCGCGGATGCGGTTGGCAACCGTGGCAACGCGCACCTTTCGGTTGAGCACGCGGCCGAGATCGGTGATTTCGTCGATGAACCGCCAGGCCGCGTTCAAATCGATGGCCGATGGAATGACCGGGATGATGCAGGTCTGGGCGCGGCTCAGCAGCTCCGTCACGGGGCGGCCATGGGTCGCCGCCGGGGCGTCGAGAATCACGACCTCGGTGCCGCGCGGCACCCGGGCGCCTTTCTGCAGACCTTCGACGCCGGTGATCTTCGGGCGGTCTTCCGGCCGGCTCTCCAGCCAGTCGAGGGCGCAGTACTGGGGGTCGTAGTCAACGAGCGCCACCTCGCGGCCCTGTAGCGCGTAGTAAGAGGCGAGATTGATGGAGATGGTGGTCTTTCCCGACCCGCCTTTGGCATTCATCACCAGGATCGAACGCATGACTCGTCCTCGGGCATCATCAGCGAAAAAGTATAGCAGGCCGTGCAACCCCCCTTCCGAGGGCTGCGTGCTCAGCGTGGGCGAAACGCGCGCACCGCGCGCCTGAACTCGCTCACGCGCGCGTCGCTGTCGGCATAACGCAGCGCCACGTACATGCCGGTGATGCGCTCGACCGCGGATCCGAGCTGCGGCCGATGGGCCGTGACCCTGGCGGCGAAAGCCAGTGGACCCTCGCTGGCGCGGCGGGCGACGCCCGCCCGTGCGAGCTTTCGGCAGAAGCGGCGATAGATGCGCAGAGCCGGGTCCACCGGCGCCGGACGCCGACGCGCCAGCCCCAGGGCGAGCAGCGCCAGCAGCCCGCCGATGCCGGCGAGCATGCCCGTCACCAGGCCCCGCACGTCGGCGGAATCGACGCCGAACATGCCCAGCAGCTGCCGTTGGCGGCGTGGACCGTAGCCGAGCACCCACTCGTTCCAGCCGGTCTTGACGGCATCGATGCCCAGGCGCAGGCGCCGCCAGGTCTGCCACAGGCGTCCGCGGGAGGGCAGCTCCAGGCCCGCCGGTCCGAGGGTCGGCGGGATCGCGGCGTCCATGCCGAGCTCGATGCGGTTGGGCGACACGGCGCCGGTGGGATCGACGCGCACCCAGCCGCGCTCGCCGAGCCACACCTCGACCCAGGCGTGGGCGTCGCGCTGGCGCACGATCAGATAGTCACCGAGGGGGTTCAGCTCACCGCCCTGGTAGCCGGTAACGATGCGCGCCGGGATACCGGCGGCGCGCATGAGCACCGCGAAGCCGGAGGCGTAGTGCTCGCAGAATCCGCTGCGTGTCTCGAACAGGAACTCGTCGACGGTGTCGTTCTCGAGCAGCGGCGGCGTCAGCGTGTAGACGAACGGCTGCTCGCGGAAATACGCGAGGGCGCGCGAAACCAGGGCGCCGGCGTCCACGCCGTGCGCCTCGCGCCAGCTGTCGGCGAGCGCGCGCGCCCTCGGATGCACCCCGGCGGGCAGCGCGAGCGCCGCGCTCTGCTCGTCGATGGAGACTCGCGTCAGCCGCGCCTCGGGAAAGGAGCGCACCTCGTAGCGTTGCCGCGTGCGCACCGGCTTGGGCGTGCGCAGCTGAAAATCCTGGGTCATCTGCGCGCCGCGCGGGATGGTGGTGGGCACCTCCAGGGCGAACAGTCGCGACTGCTGATGCGGCTCCAGGGTGATGGTGTAGTCAACGGGTTCGCCGTGCAGCTCCACGTACTGGGCGCGCCAGCTGCGCGTCGGATTGCCGCTCGTCCACTCGCGCCCGTCGGTGTGCCACATGACCGGGCCGCGCCAGTAGAGCTGGCTCGGCGGCGGCGCCTCGCCCCGGAACGTGACCCGGAACGCGACCGCGTCCGAGAGCGACAGTCGGCTGATGAGGCCGGGGCTCATGCGCTCGCTGAGACCGCTCATGGCGCCGTGGGCATCGCGCGGCAGACTCCACAGCGGACCGGGCAGGCGCGGGAACAGGAAGAACAGCACCAGCATGATCGGCGCCGCCTGCATCAGCATGGCGGCCGCCATGCGCAGGCGCGCGCGCGTGTCGAGCTCGCCGCTGCCGACGTTGAAACCGATGAGCGTCGCGGTCATGAGCAGCACCACCGCGAGCATGTAGATGCCGGTGAGGATGCTCTGGGAGTAGAGAAAGTTGGTGATGACGAGAAAATAGCCGAGCGCGCTCAGCACGTAGGCATCGCGAAGGCTGCGGCTCTCCATCAGCTTCATGCCCGTGAGCACGACCAGCAGGACGACGCCGGTGTCGCGGCCGAAGAACGTGCCGTGGGCGGCGTAGATGGCGGCGAGCATGACGGCGCTCAGGGCAATCACCAGCCACTTCGGCGGCAACGGCACGCCGCGGGTGGCGTTGGCCACCCGCCAGCCGGCGAGAAAAGCGAAGCAGGCCAGCTCCCAGAATGGGATGCGGCCCGCGTGGGGGATCACCACCAGCGCCAGGCAGATGCTCAGCCACAGGCTGCGCTCGCGGCCGAGCGTCCAATCGCGGGTCTCAGGATGCGCGCGCATGGCCGGTGGTCTCGCTGTCGAACAGAGCCAGCGCTTCGAGGCAGCGGTGACGGTGCGCGTCGCCCTGGTCCGGGGGGATCTCGATGCCCGGCAGCACCAGGCCGTAACGCAGGTTGTGCGCCTGCGCCTCGTTCACCCAGCGGCTCATCTGTGAAAGGCGCGCCTCGGTGTCGCCGGCGACGACATCCTGCCAGCGCAGCCACGTGCTGCCCGAGGCGGCGCCGCTGAACACCTTCACCGGAACGCCCTGGCCCCTGGCCACGGCCTTCCAGTGCACGCGGCGCGCCGAGTCGCCGGGGTGGTAGTCGCGCAGTCCCGAGAACTCGTCATCACCCTTTCCGCGGCTGCCGTGCTCGCCGCACGCCTCGGGCTGATGCAAGGGCATCGCCTGCTCGCCGGCGGGGCGCGGGTACACGAGGCAGCGGAGCCCTGCATCGACCCGCGACCAGGCGCGGAAGAAACCGAAGGGAAAGCGCGTGGCCACGACGATGGCGCCGGGAGAGAACCAGCCGCGCTCGGGGGCGACGGCCGCCAGCTCGATGCGCTCGAGGCCGCCGGCATCGAGATGAAAGCGCCGGGGGGGATTGGCCTCGCCGCTTCGTCCACGCCTGCCGGCGAGGCGCGCCAGCAGGCCGAAGCGCGGACGCTGACCGCGGTTGTCGACCTTGAGTGGGAAACGCGCGGTATCGCCGGCGAATACCGGCTCGCATTCGCCCCATCGCAGATCGATCCCGGCGAGATTGCGCACCGCGTGCAGCATGGAGATCAGCGCGGCAGCGATGAGCAGGAAACTGAGAACGTAACCGAGGGCGTTGTCGTAGTTGATCGAGCCGAGCAGCATGACCGACAGCGCGACGGCGAAGCCGATGCCCTGACGCGTGGGAAGGATGTAGATGCGCCGAAAGCGCAGCGTTGCCCGCTCGATCGGGCTCAGCCCAGCGGGCGAAGTGTCCATGTCACGGAATCGGCACCTGGCGCAGCAGCGCGTCGGTCGAAGCGGTTGCCTGGCGCAGACGGTGGTTCACCACCGAGGGCAGCACGGCTTGAACGTCCTCGGGCAGCACGTGCCGGCGGTCCTCCATGAATGCCCAGGCCTGCGAGCAGCGCAGCAGGGCAAGGCCCGCACGCGGTGACAGCCCCGGACCCAGGTCGGGCTCGCTGCGGGTGGCGGCGATCAGATCCTGCAGGTAGTCGAGGAGCGCGTCGGAGACGTGCACTTTCTGCACCTGTTTCTGGATGTCCAGCAGCTCGGCGACCTCGAGCGCCGGCTCCAGCGCCTCGACCAGCTCCCGGCGGTCGCATCCGGTGAGCAGCGCGCGCTCGGACTTGGCGTCCGGATAGCCGAGGGTGATGCGCATGAGAAAGCGGTCGAGCTGCGACTCGGGCAGCGGGAACGTGCCGACGTTGTGGTCGGGGTTCTGGGTGGCGATGACGAAGAACGGGTCGGGCAGATCCCGGGTCACGCGGTCCTGGCTCACCTGACGCTCTTCCATCGCCTCGAGCAGCGCGCTCTGGGTCTTGGGCGTTGCCCGGTTGACCTCGTCGGCGAGCACCAGGTTGGTGAAGATGGGGCCCGGGTGGAACTCGAAGCTGCCGGCGCGGCGATCGTAGACGGAAATGCCCAGAATGTCCGCCGGCAGCAGGTCGCTGGTGAACTGCACGCGCTGGAACGAAAGGCCCAGAATGCGTGCCAGCACATGGGCCAGGGTGGTCTTGCCGACGCCCGGGATGTCCTCGATCAGCAGATGACCGCGGGCCATGAGGCAGGTGACGGCGAGCCGGATCTCGCGGTCCTTGCCGAGGATCACGTCGCCGGCCCGGGCGACGATGCCCGACAGCTTCGCGCCGAGAGGCGATGCGGCGGGTCGCGTCGTCGGCAGACGGAATGCGCTCACGGACAACCCCCTGAGGTGATGGAGAAAAGAGTACGGTATGCCCCCGCGTCTGGCGAGGGGGTGGCTGTCTACTGGGTCACAATTCCGCCGAAGCCGGGCGTCTGCACGGCCACCCCCACCGCCGTGACGATCGGCGACGCGCGCAGCAGCCTGGTGACCATGGGCGGCAATTGAATCGGCCGCTTGCTTGCGTCTAAAGTGCCGCCATGACGCTGCCGCTCGAAAACGTTCGCGTGCTGGATCTTTCGCGCGCGCTGTCAGGACCCTTTTGCACCATGATTCTCGGCGACCTGGGCGCCGAGGTGATCAAGGTGGAGCCTCTGCCCGACGGCGAGATGATGCGCGCATGGGGTCCTTTTCACGAAGGCATCGGTGTCTTCTACCTCAGCATCAACCGCAACAAGCGCAGCCTGGCGATCGATTTTCGAAGCGAGCAGGGTGTGCATCTGCTGCGCACCCTGGCGACCCGGGTCGACGTGCTGGTGGACAACTTCAAGCCGGGCACCATGCGTGCCATGGGTCTCGACTACGCCAGCCTGCGCGAGGCGAACCCGCGCCTGGTACACGCATCGATAACCGGCTTCGGCGACGAGGGGCCCTACGGCACCTGGCCGGGCTTCGATCAGATTGCCCAGGGCATGTCGGGTCTCATGAGCATCAGCGGCTTCGCCGACGGCGAGCCGACGCGGGTGGGCGTGCCCATCGGCGACCTGGTGGCGGGCATGTGGACGGCCACCGGTATCACCGCCGCCATTGCCCAGCGCCACGTGACCGGCGAAGGGCAGAAGGTGGACACGTCGCTGCTGGCGTCACTGGTCGGCATGCTGTGCGTGCAGGGACAGCGCTACCTGAGTCTCGGGGAGGTGCCCGGGCGCGCCGGCAACGATCATCCGGTGATCTTTCCCTACGGCACATTCACCGCCAGCGACGGCCTGCTGAACCTGGCCGCGGCGACCGAGGGCATGTGGGCCACGCTTTGTCGCGTGCTGGATCTCGAGGCGCTGCGGGATCATCCGGATTTCGCCGACAACTCGGCGCGCTCGAGCAACCGTGAGCGGCTGCGCGAGAAGCTCAATGCGCGCCTTCGCACGCGCCCGGCGCTCGAATGGACGCGGGAGCTCATCGACGCGGGCATCCCGGCGGGCCCCATCTACACCCTCGATCAGGTTTTCAACGATCCGCACGTGCTGCACAACGGCTTCGCCGAGAGCATCGAGCATCCGGTCATCGGCCAGCTTCGCCAGCTTTCCAATCCACTGCGCATGGGCAGCATCGGCAAGCGCACGGTGCGCAGTCATCCGCCGATGCTGGGCGAACACAGCGAGGCGGTGCTGGGGGACTTCGGCCTCGCGGCCGACGAGATCGCTCGGCTGCTTGCCGACGGCGTCGTCGCCGGATCCGCACGGGGGCGATCGTGAACGTCTCCGGCCTCGCCTACGTGGCGCTGGCGGTGAGCGATCCGGATGCCGCGGCAAAGGTGCTCGAGCAAAGCTTCGCCCTGGGCCGGCGCGAGGCACGCACACCGGACGGTCGCACGGTGCCGCTCTTCGGCGTCGGCGCGACCGCGCTGGCTGTTTTCGCCAGCGACGATCCCTTCCTCGGCGACGAGGGGCACACCGGCGTGCACCACATCGCCATCGCCGCGGCGCAGCCCGCTGAGCTTCTGCCGCGTCTCGGCATTGCGCAGGCGGACACCATCGCCGGCGCGGGACTCGATGG
>JABAOE010012413.1_pt2 | contig 10675 bp, 7 predicted proteins | sample 7062141 | NCBI WGS metagenome assembly JABAOE01 (sample SAMN14538627, study PRJNA623070) | marine sediment metagenome | biome: marine biome [ENVO:00000428]; feature: marine pelagic biome [ENVO:01000023]; material: deep marine sediment [ENVO:00002113] | place: India: Gulf of Khambhat ...
AGAACCCGCACATCGCGGCATTCTTTTCGCCCTTGGCGTAGATGAACACGCGATTCTCGGCGATGTCTTTCTCGATCTGTCCGGTCCACTCTTCCAATGTGCGCGGTGCATCCATGAGGTGTTGCTCCTTCGTGATCGTCAAGCGGTCGGGTCCGGGTCGAGCGGTAGAGTCTTGAGCGCCAGCGCGTGCATCGGCCCGCCGATCAACCCCTCCAGTGCGGCGTAGACCATGCGGTGTTGCTCGATGCGGCTCTTTCCTTTGAACTGGGGCGCCTCGACGACCGCCTCGAAGTGGTCGTTCCCGGAAAACGTGCCGACCTGCACGCGGGACCCGGGAAGGGCCTGTTCGATCTTCGCTTTGATTTCTTCAACCCCGATCATCACTCGTTTCCCCGACTGCGCTCCAGTATAGCAGTCGGGCTCGCTCGCTTGCCGCGGGTTAGAATCCCGCAACCCTGAGGAGAGCACGATGCGCCCGACGAAAATCTGGACCGCCGCGTTTCTGACGTTGGCCACGATCCTTCCTTTGTCCGCGGCCAAGAAGGCCGACGACCGATTGCCGAGGATCGGCCAAAAAACGGCCGGGCTCGAACGCCACGAAGGCCTGTTCACTTTTTGGACGGACCGTGACGCCGGGGCGGTGTGGCTGAAGCTGCCCGCACCGTCGGGTCCGCGGGGGTTGCTTGCGAGCGTGCTTTACGTCGAAGGGTTGAACCACGGCCTGGGCTCCAATCCGGTCGGATTGGACCGCGGAAAGATCGGCAGCACCGTCGTACTGGAGCTGCGGCGCGTAGGCGGCAAAGTGCTGTTCGAACAACCCAACCTTGCGTTTCGCGCGCTCAGTGACGCGCCCGCCGAAATCGCCGCCGTACGCGAGTCGTTCGCCACGTCGGTCCTTTGGGCCGCGCCGATCGCCGCCGCGGATCCCGACGGGGCCGTGCTCGTCGATTTGACGCCGTTCATCGTGCGCGACGCCCACGGCGCTGCGGAAACGCTCCGTCAAGCCGGCCAGGGTGTTTATCGTCTCGACAAGAACCGTAGCGCGGCCGACCTGAGCGCGGCACTGGCGTTTCCCCGCAACCTCGAATTCGAGGCGCTGCTGACGTTTGCCGGTGACGAGCCGGGGAGATTCGTGACGAGCGTCGCCCCGGCAGCGCGCTCCCTGACGCTCGTCCAACACCATTCCTTCGTCGCCCTTCCGGAGCCCGGCTACCGCCCGCGCGAGTTCGACCCGCGCATGGGCTCGTTCGCGATTCGCTTTCAGGATTACGCCGCCGCACTCGACGCGCCGCTCGATCGGCGCTGGATCGTTCGCCACCGCCTGGAAAAGACCGACCCGTCGAAATCTCGTTCGGCGGTCGTCGAACCGATCGTTTACTACGTCGACCCGGGAACACCGCAGCCCGTCAGGCAGGCACTGATCGACGGGGCGATGTGGTGGGCCGAGGCATTCGACGCCGCCGGTTTCGTCGACGCATTCCGCGTCGAGCTGCTGCCGCCCGGCGCGCATCCGCTGGACGTGCGTTACAACGTGATCCAGTGGGTGCACCGCTCGACGCGCGGCTGGTCCTACGGCGGCGGCGTCATCGATCCGCGCACCGGAGAGATGATCAAGGGTCACGTATCCCTCGGTTCGCTCCGCGTGCGGCAGGACCGCTTGCTGTTCGAAGGCTTGCTCGGCGTCGAGAAGACCGGTAGCGGAGCCGCAGACGATCCCGTGCAACTGGCGCTGGCGCGCATCCGGCAGCTCTCGGCGCACGAGGTCGGCCACACGCTCGGGCTGGCGCACAACTTCGCCGCCAGCACCTACGGCCGCGCCTCGGTGATGGATTACCCCGCCCCGCTGGTGCGGATCGCCGGAGGCGCGTTGGACGTATCGGATGCCTACGGCGTCGGTATCGGTGCCTGGGACAAACACGCGATCCGCTGGGCCTACACGCAGTTCGAGGACCCTGCGGCCGAACCGGCCGGACTCGAGGCGATCGTTCGGGACGGCTTGAACGCGGGGTTGCTGTTCCTTTCCGATCAAGACGCGCGGCCCGCCGGTGCCGCGCACCCGCTGGCCAACCTCTGGGACAACGGCGCCGATCCCATCGAAGCGCTGCGAACCACGCTGGCGGTGCGGCAACTCGCTTTGGAACGTTTCGGCGAATCGAACCTCGCTCGGGGCCGCCCGCTGGCCTTGCTTGAAGAGGTGCTGGCCACGGTTTACCTGCACCATCGCTTTCAACTCGATGCGGCGGTCAAATCGATCGGCGGGGCGGACTACCGCTACGGGCTGCGCGGAGACGGCCAGCCGTTGATCCGGCCGGTTCCCGGCATGCGGCAGCTCGACGCTCTGGACGCCGTGCTCTCGGTGCTCGATCCCGCGGTGCTGGACATCCCCGAGACTGCGCTCGAGCGGTTGCTTCCGAGGCCGTTCGGTTACGGCGGGAACCGCGAGCTGTTCGAGGGCGCGACGGCGCCGTTGTTCGACGCGCTGGGCGCCGCCGCGACCGCCGCCGATCAGGTCGTCGACGGTCTGCTCCAGCCGCAACGTTGCGCGCGGCTCGTCGACCAGCACCGCCGCGACCCCGCCTTGCCCGGCCTCGACGCCGTGCTGCACGCGTTGCTCTCCGCCGGCTTCGCCGCCCCGACGGGCGGGGAACGGCGCGCGGAGATACGGCGCACCGTACAGCAGGTCATTGTCGAAGGGTTGATCGATTTGGCAGGGGACGCGCGGGCCACTGCGGGGGTCCGGTCCGCCGTCCGCAACGCGATGTCGGAACTGTCACGGCGGCTGCTCGCCGACGGGGAAGCTGCGCNNGCTGCGCCGGCCCACGCGCGTCATCTCGCCGATCGCCTGGAGCAAGCGTTGGCGCGACCGCTGCCGCCGGCCGAGCCCGGCGGGCAGGCGCCGCCCCCGCCCCCGGGCAGCCCGATCGGCTCGGGCGGAGCGCAGTTCCGCTGCGACGATTCGGATCGCTAGCTTCGTTCGTGTCTTCGCGCGAGCCCGGCGAGCCACGCCGCGCGTTGGCCGTCGAGTTGGTCCGGCTTGCACCGCCAGGCCCATTGGCCTTGTGATTCTCCCGGCCGGTTCATCCGCGAGTCGCTGCCCAGCTCGAGCAGGTCCTGCAACGGAGCGATGGCCCAGTTCGCCGGGGAAGCCCAGCAGATTTCTACGGCTGCACGAGCGGGGGTCGACGCCGCGCCGAGCAACCCGCCGGCCGTTTCGCGCCCCGCGGCGCCGACGGACTCGAACCACCCGTTGAACGTGTCGGTGTCGTGCGTCCCCGTGCAGGCGACCGCGGTCGTTCGGTGCCGCTCGGGGTGATGCGTGCTGCTCGGGTCGGTCAGTCCGAATTGCAGCACGTGCAGCCCGGGAAAGCCGTAACGGTCTCTCAGCGCGGTCACGTCGGGAGTGATGTCGCCGAGATCCTCGGCGAACAGGCGGCGGTCCAGGCCGGCACCCCGTACCGCCTCGAACAACGCATCCCCCGGCACCGCTTGCCAGCGCCCCGCCGCCGCCGTTTCGGCGCCGAACGGGATCTCCCACGACGCCGCATAGCCACGGAAGTGGTCGAGGCGCAGCGCGTGCACCCAACGCAGCGCTGCGCGACACCGGGCGAGCCACCAAGCGAAGCCGTCCTGCTCCATGGCGATCCAATCGAACAGCGGAGTGTTCCAGCACTGACCGGCGTCGGAGAAAGCGTCCGGCGGCACTCCCGCGGTCACCTCCGGCCGGCCGTCATCATCGACGCGAAAGAACTCGCGCCGGGCCCAAACGTCCGCCGAGTCCAGTGCGACCGTAAACGGCAGGTCGCCGATCCAAACGATGTCGTGGGCCTCCGCGGAAGCGCGCACGGATCTTGCTTGACGGTCCAGTTCGAACTGGACCCAGCCGTGGAATCGTCTCCGCTCGTCGAGTTCGCGGGCCGCCTCTCTCAAGGCCGCCGGTTCGCGGCGCCGCAACTCGGGATCCCATTCGAACCACGGACGTTCTCCGTGGTGTTCCTTGAGCGCGGCATAGAGCGTCCAGTCTTCGAGCCAGAACTCGCGTTCCTCGGAGTGGCGAAAGGATTCGCAGGCAACGCGTCGGTCGCTCGACGCATCGCGCTCGAAAGCGCGCCAGCTTTCTTCGAGCCGGCGGCGGCGGTCCCGCGACGCACGCGGCAAGTCGCATCGATCGAACCGTGCGGCCTCCTCTCCGGCCGGTGAACCCCGCTGGGCGAACCAGGTCGGGTTGCAGGCGAAGGCCGACGTCGCCGAGTACGGCGAGTGCCCGCGACCCGTGGGCCCCAGCGGCAGTACCTGCCAAAGACGCAACTCCGCCGCCCGGCACCATTCGAAGAAGTTCGAAGCCGCGAAGCCGAAATCTCCGCAATACCGCGGCCCCGGGAGCGAGCTCACGTGCGCGAGGACGCCCGCGCGGCGCGTGAGCGTCGGGTCGGTTGCCCGGGTGTCCATTCACGCGCATTATAGGTTCACGTTCGCCTGAGGAGAGCCGCCGATGTCGATCCTGGAGATGCTCGGTTTACGTTCCGCGTCGCCTGAAGAGCCCGAAGAACGGGCCGAGACGGAAACCGTGCGCAAGATCGTCGGCGAACTCGATCACCTTCCGCAGGAACGCGCCCGGTTTGTCGCCGCGTTCGCATTCATGTTGTCTCGTGTGGCGCATGCGGACCTGGACATCTCCGACGACGAAACGCGCGCGATGGAAGAACTCGTCATCGAGACGGGCGGCTTGCCCGAAGAGCAGGCCATCATCGTCGTGCAGATGGCCAAGACTCAGAACTTGTTGTTCGGTGGGACCGAGAACTATCTCGTGGCCAAGGAGTTCAATCGCATCGCGACGAGAGACGAAAAACTATCGCTGCTGCACTGCCTGTTCGCCGTCGGCGCCGCCGACGACTCGATCTCCACGACCGAAGACAACGTCGTGCGTCAGATCGCCGACGAACTCGAATTGGAACACCCCGACTTCATTGCGGTGCGCAGCCGTTTTCGTGAACAATTGGGTGTGTTCCAAAAGTCCGGCGACGGCGACTGAGCGGGCCCTAGTCCCCGCCGCCGAGCACCAGCGTTGCCTCCGCTCCGGGTGTCGTCGTCGTCGTCCCGCTCCACACGCGGCCGTCGCGATCCGCGACTTGGACCGTCCAGTCGCCCGGGGGAAGCGTCAACACTTCCCGTCCGCCGCGCATCTGCCAGCTTGACTGCGGTAGTCCACTCCACCCGAGCGTGCGATAGGGCCGCCCGTCGCTACCGCTCAGTTTGACGGTCGCCGGCAGACCCGATTCGATCAACTCGGGGACCTCGACCGTCAGCCGCGTCGCCGGCGCCAGCTGCACCGGCACCTTGGGTCCCGGGGCCTGCACGCGGAACGAACTCGTCGACGTGCCGGGTGCGGACACGAGGACGTCCCATTGACCCGCCGGTACGGTCGAAACGCGGACGCTGCCGTTTTCGCCGGTCGCGTAGCTGCCCGCAACCAGAGCCGTCTCCCCGGACAGCACGGCGAGGCGCACTTCGTCGGGCGGCGCGCCGGAGGGCATGCGAACCTCGAGGCTGATGCCCTCCGTCGGCTCCAGGGACAAACGGACGTCGTCCTCACTCCGCTCGTGCCGAACCTGGACCGTCTCGCGGCGTGCGGCGTAGCCTGATTTCTCGGCGCTCAACTCCCAGGTGCCGTCGGCGATGGCCGGGAGCTCGAAGCGCCCGGTCGAATCGCTCGTCGCCGAGTGCAACGGCATGAACCCGCGAGGCGTCTCGCCGACGGCGGTCAGCAACAGCTGGACCCCTGCGAGCGGTTGGCGGTCCGTCGCGTCCACGACGGTCCCGCGTACCGCCGCCGAGGGGATTTCGATCTGGATCTCGCGGGAAGTCGCCACCTCGACGGTTTCGTTGTGCGCCAGACCGCTGCGGAACTCGCGAACGGTCACCTCGTAGCTTCCGGGCACCAGGCCATCCATGCTGAAAACGCCGTCGACGTCGGTTTGACTCCAACCACTGCGGTCCTGGTCGGAGCTGCTCGCCGTGATCGTCGCGCCTGCGATCGGGACGCCGGCCTGCGAAACGCGCCCGCTCAACGTGAGGCCGGTGTCGAACACCAACTCGGCCGCCACCTCGGGCACACCCGGCTCGATTTCGACCTGCGTCGTTGCGCGCCGCGCGGAGTCGGTCAGCGTACCGACCAACTCGTGATCGCCGGGGGCGAGGTTGTCGATCCGGAAGCGGCCCTCGCGATCGACACTCGCGCCGTGGAAATCGAAAGCTCCCATCGAGCGGATCGTCACGCGATCGTAGTCCTCGGGCTCGAGCCCCGACACCCTTCCGACCACGCGGGTGCCGTGATCGAGGACGATCTCCAGGCCGGTCAGCGCCTGCCCGGCGACCGTGATCTTTTGATCGCGGGAGGAGGCAAAGCCCTCGGCCTCGGCGTGCAGCGTGTAGTCGCCGTCCTGGACCCCGGCCAGCGTGAAGCCGCCGTCGGACTGCGTCTGCGTTTGCGCGTTGCCCCAGTACTGTCCCGTCTGCATCGTTTGAACGACCGCCGCCGCCACGGGCTTGCCCGTGGCATCGACGACGCGGCCGGAGACTTCGTGCCCCCCCTCGAACGCGAGGTTGACGGCGTTGATCCCGGTCCGCAGGGCGACGTCCTTGGCGACGCGCGGGTATTCGGGGTGTTCCGCCTCGATCGACAACTCACCCGGCGCCAAACCTTCCAGGCGATAGTACCCGTCGCCGTCGACAGGTGCGCTGCCGCGCGTCCCGGGGCCGAACCCCGGCCCGCCCCGCACCTTGCCGACGGATGCGCCGATCGCCGGACGTCCGTCCGGCGTGAGCACGCGCCCTTGCACGATCGCACCCTGTTCCAACCGGATCTCGACACCCTCGAGATCCTCGCCCTTGGGAACGGCGAGGTCGGCGAGTTTTGCCTCTTGGAACCCCGAGGCCACGGCGGTCAGCGAGACCTTGCCGGGTTCTTGTTCCAAGAACGCGAACCGTCCGTCGGCATCGCTCACGGTGTCTTCCCGCGTGGCGATCTGGACGGCCATCCCGCCGGCCTCGACGCCGCGCATGCGCGTCATGTCGACCTGCGCTCCGGCGATCGGTTCGCCCGCCGGATCGAGCACCGTTCCCGAGATCCGCGACGACGGCTGCAGCCGAAACTCCAGCGGTTCGGTCCGCGGCACCGTCAACCCGTCGACTTGGGCCGCGACGAAACCGGGACGACCGGCGGTCACGGTGTACTTCAGTTCGGTTGACAGATCCGTCACCGCGAACCAGCCGCTGGGATCGGCCACCGCATCGGCATCCCCGGTCTCCCCACCGAACGACATTCCTGTCAACAGACCGGACATCGGTGACGATTCGGTGACGCGGATCTCGGCGCCCTCGACAGGAGCGCCGTCGCTGTCCAACACGAGACCTTCGACGGATTCTCCCGGCAACAGCGTGATCTCTCCTAAATCGACGCCATTTTCGTCTTCCAGATCGATGCCGGCGACCTTCTTGCTCGCGAAACCGCCGCGCTTCGCCGTCAGATCGAACTTGCCCTTGGCCAACCCGGCAACCGCGAACGCACCGTCCGCGCCGGAGAACGTCTCGTTCGACGTCGGTATGTCGCCGCCCAAGCGGATCATGCCGCCGCCGAACGCGCTGTTCGCCGCCTTCATCGTCGTCAGTCGCGCGTCGGCGATCGCGTTGCCGTCCTCGTCGACGACGCTTCCGCGGATCGTGCGTCCGGCGTCGAGCGTCAGCGTCAGACCGGAGACCGTTTCGTGGGGACGAAGGTCGCCGACCGGTTCCTTGGTCGGCGCGAAGCCCTCGGCCTCGGCTTCGATGTCGTAGTTCAGTTCCGGGTCCACGGACGCGACGCGGAAGCGGCCCTGCTCGTCGGTCACCGCGTCCGGGATGTCCACCGGCATGCCCGAGCGAATCCGCACCGTGCCCATCGATTGTCTTTCGCTCAGGGAGACCGTCGCGCCCGGAACCGGTCCGCCGTCCGCGTTGACGACGCGACCGCTGACCGCCGCGGCGGGGTCGAGGGCGATCGTCGGTCCGGGACGTCCGTCTCCCGTCAGCGGGAAGTCGAATCCAAACGGCCGCAGGTAGCCGACCGCACCGGCGAGGATCCGCAAGCGGTGGGAGGCGGGCCCTTGCAGGGCGAACTGGCCGGACCCATCGGTGACCGCGGAAATGCCGGGTAGCGTCTCGTCCCAGACGACGGCACCCGCGAGCGGCTCGCGCGTCTTGGCGTCGATCACCCGGCCGGCCATCGTCCGCAGCTCGCGCAACTCGATTTCGAACGCCGCCGGCTCGTCGTTTCGTGCGGCGCTGACGTCGCCGCTCCACAACGCCAAACCGTTTTCGTAAACGGACACCTCCGCACCGTCCTTGGGGATCGTCACGCTCAACCGACCGGCATCGTCCGTGCGCCCCAGAGGAATCGGATCGTCGGCCAGGACGACCGCTACACCGCTCGCCGGTCGACCCAGCGCGTCGACGACCTGCAACTCGCGATTCATGCCGCGCGAGAGTGTCAACGTCGCGCCGCTGCCGAGCACGCCGCGCCGTTGCGACGCGGTTCGACCCTGCCGTGCGGCCGCGACCCGCACACGCTCTTTTCTGCCGCGCTGCAGCGTGACGCTTCCGTCTTCCCCGGTGACGCCGATGCGCGAGGGCGTCCACCAGCGGATGCCGAAACCGGGGAACCGGCGCGAGCGGTCGGTCGCCGCGTACACGGTGGAACCGGCGAGCGCGGCGCCGTCTTCGTCCAGCGTGCGAACGATCAGCGGCTCGGACGGGGAGACCGCGACGTCTCCAACCTCCATCAAATCGGTCAACGGCTTGATCTCGGCGACCCGTGGCATGAACCCGGCGGCCTCGACACGGACGAGCCACAGGTCGGCGGAGGGCACGCGCAGGAAGAAGCGGCCCTCGTTGTCGGTCAACGCGCCGGCCACGGGTTCGTTCGATTCGCCGAGCAGTTCGCGCTCGAGCCTGCTCGCGGTGGTTTCGAGTTGGTGAAGCGTGACTTTGGCCCGCGCCAGCGGGGCGTCGTCGTCGGTGACGATGCGGCCTGCCAGGCCCGGTTCCCCGGCGGTCGCGGTCGCCGGCAGCAAGACGAGGACGGCGAGACAAGCCAAACGCAGAGGTCGCATCGTTTCCTCCGGCCCCGCTGCTTGGACGGCAACCGGGGCGCTCGATCATTGTCGGACACGAAGATGAGCAAGCAACGTACCCGTCCCCGACGGCCCTATCCGGGTCGATTCTGCCTCATGTAAGGTCAATCCGCCGCATTTGGGTTGACCCGTCGTCCCGTATACTGGTCCGGCGACACCTTGTAGGAACGAGCGATGCAAGAGCCCCGAATCAAACTCTTGTTCCTGTGCACCGGAAACTCGTGCCGCAGCCAGATGGCCGAGGGCTGGACGCGCGAACTCAAGGGCCGGCAAATCCAAGTGCGCTCGGCGGGGATCGAGGCGCGCGGCGTCGATCGTCGTGCCGTTGCGGTGATGCTCGAGGCCGGCGTCGACATCTCGCGCCAGAGTTCGACACGGATCGAGGAACTGCGCGGCGAAGAGTTCGATTACGTGGTGACCGTTTGCGACCACGCCAAAGAATCGTGCCCGGTCTTCCCGGCCGCAACCGCAGTCGTGCATGCGGCGTTCGACGACCCGCCCGCACTCGTCTCGGAGAGCGCCACCGAAGCCGACGCATTGCCCGTTTATCGCCGCGTGCGGGACGAGATCAAGGAGTTCGTCGAGGGTTTGCCCGGTAGCCTACGCGGACCCACGCCTTGAACGATTCGTCCTCGTTGCGCAGCAAGATTTGAACCTCGTCCGCAAGCTCTCCCTGCTCGCGCCAGTACAGCGGCCGCGGAAGTTTCTTCGTCTTGATCCGCTCCGCCAGAGGCTGCATCGCGGCCAGCACGCGCATAACGCCTCTGACGCCTTCTTCGGCACCCGCGGGGCCCAACAGCGTCAGCGCCGCGGCGAAGGTTTCGTAGGTTCGCGGTTCCCAGTGCGGGCGTTTGCGCTCCCAGTAGCCGTAACCCGTGACGGGCTCCCCATCGAGCGCGCGCGCCCAACCGTCGGGCAGCCACGGCGTGCTCATCCATTCGCCAACCTCGACGACCACGCCGTCGCGCAGCTTGAAACCGAAGCGACCGTCGAGCGGGCCGAGCACATGGAAGCCGTAGGTCGGATCTGCGGGCAACGCATCCTTGTCGTCGGTTTCACCGGCGTGAACGCGACTCCAGAAACGCCCGCTTTGTTCGGACCACAGCGGTCCGGCGACGGGAGAATCGGCGTCCCACCACAGCGCGTACTTGTCGCGGGCGAGCGCTTCGAGCTCGGGGGCCACGGCGTCGTACGGGTGACCGGCGGGACGTTCGACCCACACGGCGGCGCCGAGCTTGACCTCGTCCTTCGTCGGGTACCAGCGGAACGTCCACGGCGATTCGAGCACTTCCGTCAGGGTGTACGCGGTGGCGCCGTCGCGCGCGGGAGAACCGGTCATCCGCACGCGTCCGCCGGTCCACTGGTCGAGTTGAACCGAACGGCCCCAGGCGGACTGACGAACGAGCAGCTTGACCTCGTAGAACAGCTCGATCTCGTCGGCTGCGGAGGAGCTGCCGGTCAGAACCAGGCACAACGAAAAGAGGGCGGTGCGCATCGTGTCACTCCAGTCT
>JABAOE010001429.1_pt1 | contig 10670 bp, 9 predicted proteins | sample 7062141 | NCBI WGS metagenome assembly JABAOE01 (sample SAMN14538627, study PRJNA623070) | marine sediment metagenome | biome: marine biome [ENVO:00000428]; feature: marine pelagic biome [ENVO:01000023]; material: deep marine sediment [ENVO:00002113] | place: India: Gulf of Khambhat ...
GTTCAGCTCCTCGGCAAGTCGCTCGCAGGCCGCAACCGACGATCGCCAGACCTTGACACGAAGCTCTGGCGCCATCGTGACGAAGTCACTCCTGTCCGGAATCTTGCGGTTGGGCAAACTGTCGACAAACTCGGCGGACGGGCAGACGAGTATCGTGCGGTCGATGTGCCGCGGATCCGGACGGCGCCAGGTGAGTTTCTTGTCGAACCAGCCGGGTATCAGGTATTCGAAAAAGTGCGGGAACAAGGTAAGCCGGTCCGGGTCGCTGAGCGGAAGATCGAGGTGGTAGTCGATGATCCCGCCGTCGCGATAGATTCCTGCGGGCGCGCCTTCGATGTTCCGGACCCCTTTTAATACGAGCGGGATGGCACCCGTGGCCATGACTGCGTCGGGCAGGTTTTTTTCCGTCAGGCCGATACGGTCGATCGGAAAACCCCTCACGCTGTAAAAAGGCGGCAGGTCCCGTGCATCGTAGAACAGGCTGCGGCGGAAAAAGATGCCAAGTGACCGGCGACTGAGGAAATTCGATGCCGCCGCAGCGAACAGCCCGCTCGCCAAAAACGGGCGTCGCTCGCTGGCCGTGAGCATCCGGCTGCGAACCGTCATGATGTGGGTCCGCAACACCGGGTGATTCAGTATGTCGCGCGGGCCGTCTTCACCCAGCAACATTTCCAGTATCTCGCGGCTTTTGGCACTGATCTCTGCGGCATCGGGAGCATCGCTGTACGTCTGATCGAGGTATGCCTCCTCGAATCGATCGATCGCGGCCGTCGGCGCTGACTGCGCATAACAACAGAATCGCCAGGCGCCTATCGACGACCCGATCAGGTGCACAGGACCAGAGAGCTTCGGCAGGATCCTGCCGGTGACGACACGATCGATCTGGCTCAGGACGAGCCACTTGGCACCCCCCGAGGCGCCGGCGATCGTGCCTATGCGCTCCTCGGCGAAGCCGTGTTTCCTGATTTCATTGTACGCCGACGGTCCTGCCTTGAAGCGCAGCGATGTTTTGTTCAATGGTTGCATCCGCGTGGTTTCAGCGGGCTTATCATCCTGAAACTGAAGTCACATGCAAGCGGAAACACGACGTAGTTTCTGCCGGTCCGAGGGAACCTCTGCCAATGTGCGCCATCTGAATAGAGACCTCGCACTTCATTGACGTGGCCAGAAACAGACGCGAGGCAAATAAACGAGAGATTTGGGCACGACTCATATGAAACCATTAATCAGAATTGCTGCCCTTCTGCTTATAGCGCTTTCGTTCGGCGGTTGTGGCGGCAGCAGTTCAAGCGCTCCCACACCACCGCCTCCTCCTCCACCACCCCCACCGCCGGGACTCAGCACCGGACCCGAAACCTGTATGGGCGGTATGGCCAGCGACTTCGCCTGTTCCGGAATAAACCTGCGAGCGCGAGTGCCGAACGCCGATATGGGTGGCGGCGACGGCAACGACATTTGGGGCTGGGTCGATCCGATGAACAGCAACGAATACGCCATCATGGGGCAGACCAATGGCGCGGCTTTCGTTGACGTCACGGATCCCGAGAATCCCGTTTACGTCGGGAGAGTCGCGACCAACACGGTGAACTCATCATGGCGCGACATGAAGGTTTACATGGACCACGTTTATATCGTGGCTGACGGCGCGGGAGCTCATGGGATGCAGGTCTTCGACCTGACGCGACTGCGAGGCATCGCTGTGCCGCAGGATTTGATGCCGGACACCATTTACGCCGACTTTGGAAATTCGCACAACATCGCGATCAACGAAGCGACAGGATTCGCATACGCTGTCGGCACGAATACCTGTGACGAAGGCCTGCACATGGTCGATATCACGGTACCAAATAACCCGGTATTCGCCGGTTGCTACGATGAGCAGGACGTTCACGATACGCAGTGTGTTTCGTACCTGGGGCCCGATGCGGACCATGCTGGCAAGGAAATCTGTTTCAACTCGGCGAGTTCAAATACGGCAAACAATCTGCCGATTGGTACGCATAACCTCGGCATTGTCGACGTTAGCAATAAGGTCGCGCCGGTAACCATCTTCGAAAGGGATTACCCGGACGCGGGCTTTGCCCACCAGGGCTGGTTGACTGAGGATCACCGGTTCTTCCTCCTGGGCGACGAGGCGGACGAGACCGGTCTCGGCGTTAATACCAGGACGCTCGTGTTCGATGTATCGGACCTGGACGCGCCGGTATTTGTTGCCGCATACGAAGCCGCGACCGCGTCGATCGACCACAATCTGTACATCGTCGGCAATCGGGTATTCCAGGCAAACTACACCTCGGGGGTGCGTGTCCTGCAGTTCGGCGACCTGTCGATGGTGGACATCATGGAAATTGCGTTTTTCGACACCTTTCCCGACGGCAGCGGCACCAATTTCGAGGGACTGTGGAGCGTGTACCCGTTCTTCCCGTCGGGCAACATAATCGCCAGCGACAGGCAGAACGGACTCTTCATATTGACGATGCAGTAAGCGCTCAGTCGAAGGGGTGACGTTTCACGATTGTCTGGTCGCGGTCCGGACCGGTCGAGATGATGTCGATCGGCACTTCGACAAGTTCTTCGATCTTCGCAAGGTATTTGCGGGCGTTGTCCGGCAGTTCCTTTTCGCTCGTCACACCCACCGTCGATTCTGACCAGCCCGGCAAATCTTCGTAAACCGGCTGGCAGTCGGCAAACCTGTCGACGATTACTGGCAATCCGGAAATCGGTTCGCCATCGATTTCGTATCCCACGCACAGGCGAACGGTCTCCAGCCCGTCGAGCACGTCGAGCTTGGTCACGCAAAGCCCGGACAGGCTGCTGTTGACGATCGAGCGCCGCAAGGCGACTGCGTCGAACCAGCCGCAACGTCGTGGTCGCCCGGTTGTCGCCCCGAACTCAGCGCCGACGGTTCCGAGGTGTTCACCGAGGTCATCGTTGAGTTCGGTCGGAAACGGGCCGGCGCCGACGCGCGTCGTATACGCCTTGACGATGCCGAGTATGTAATCGAGATTCAATGGGCCGATACCAGTACCGATGCTGGCGGTCGCCGCAACCGTGTTCGATGAAGTGACGTAGGGATAAGTGCCATGATCGATATCGAGGAAAGTCCCCTGCGCACCCTCGAACAGGATGCCCTTACCGTTATCAGCGAGCTCCTGGAGAATTTGCGTGACGTCGGCCACGCTCGGCGCAATCGTCTCTGCGGCCTGCAACGCACCCTCCAGGGTCTGTGCGAAATCGACCGGCTGCGTCTTGAAGTAGTTCTGCAGCAAAAAGTTGTGGTAGTCGAGAATCTCACCGAGTTTCGCGGCGAATTTCTCGCGCACGAAAAGATCGGAGACCCGCAAGGCGCGCCGCGCCACCTTGTCCTCGTAGGCCGGACCGATGCCGCGCCCGGTGGTGCCGATGGCCGACGTTCCGCGCGCTTTCTCGCGGGCATTATCGAGGGCGACATGCGACGGCAAAATCAGGGGACAGCCCGGGCTGATACGTAATCGCTCGAAAACCGGCACGCCGTTGCCGATGAGATCGTTCGCTTCGCTCGTCAGCGCCTCCAGTGACAACACGACGCCGTTACCGATCAGGCAAAGGACGCCGTCGCGAAGAATGCCGGAGGGAATCAGGTGCAGGACGGTTTTCTTGCCGGAAATTACGAGCGTGTGGCCGGCATTATGGCCGCCCTGAAAGCGCGCCACCGCGGCAGCCTTTTCGGTCAACAGGTCAACGATCTTTCCCTTGCCCTCGTCGCCCCACTGCGTTCCTATGACTACTACGTTTTTTCCCACCAGATCCGTCCTTTCAACGAACGACAAAAAGAAGCAACAAGCCGGTCGCCATGATCGCGAGCCCGGTCGCCCTCAGGTGATTGTCATTGAGTTCGGACAACCTGGCTACCGTTCTGCGAAAAAAATCCGGGCCAATGAATGGAATCATGCCTTCGATAATGAGGTACAGGGAAAAGGCCGTCAGTATGTCCTGCCACATTTCAGCCACTCGCAATAAATGCCGCCGTGCAATGACGGCGGCATGCTCGATTCTCTTCGATTCAAATACCCGGAATTTCCGCTATTGTTCGACAGTCGACCGGTTCAGGTAGCGGAAGAACTCATTATTCGGATCCAGCACCAGCACGTCGCCCGATTTACCCATCGCTTTCTTGTATGCATCGATACTTCGGTAAAACGCATAGAACTCGGGATCCTTGTTATAGGCCTGAGCGTAGATCTCGGCAGCGCGCGCGTCTCCTTCGCCACGAATTTTCTGGCCGTCGCGATACGCATCCGCCAGGATGATCGTACGATCCTTATCTGCCGTAGAACGAATCAGTTCAGCCGCTTCTCGCCCCTCGGCCCGAATTTCCGCTGCCACACGAGCTCGCTCTTCGCTCATCTGCTGATAGACGGAGTCCCTGACGACGTCCACGAATTCAACCTGCTTCACGCGGAAGTCGACGACCTCAATGCCGAGACCCTGAGCCGTTACCGACGCCGTGTTCAGCATGTCGGCCATCAGTTCGGCGCGCTCGACCGATATCGCTTCCTGCACGGAACGGCGCCCGAACTCCGTCACTATTGAGTTGCGGACGATTTCCAGCAAGCGGTCCGCAGCGATCCGCGTAGAACCCGTCGTCGATGTATAGAACTGTACCGGGTCGACGATCCGCCATTCGACGAAATAATCCACTTCCATCGCGGTGCGCTCGAGAGTGAATACGCGTTGCGGCTCGTCGTCCATCCTGAGGATGCGGGCCGGAAACTTGCGAACCGTTTCGTAGACGGGGATTTTCCAGTAGAGCCCCGGCTCGTAATCGGATTTGACGATTTCGCCAACCCGCAGCTTGATCGCCAGCTCCCGCTCATTCACGGTGAATGCGGCTACGCCGACTCCGAGGAAAATCAGGCCGAGAATGACGAGTAAGGTGAAATTCTTGTTATTCATCGTGGATCCCTCCTCGTCCTCTCTCGCGGATCGATACGCTCGCGCTCGGGACTGGCGACGACGGCCGGCGTCTGCGCATCCGCACTCCGATTGGTCTCAGTGCCGGGCACGCCGCGATTATCACGGCGCATCAGCTGGTCGATCGGTAAGTAGAGCAAATTCCCGGCCCCCTCAGAATCGATCAGAACCTTATTGGAGTTGCCGTAAACCTCCTCGATCGCTTCGAGGTACAGGCGGTCCCGCGTCACCCGCGGTGCCTTCTGATATTCGGCCAACAGGGCCTCAAATCTTGCGGCCTCGCCCTCGGCATCGGCGATCACACGGTCGCGGTACGCTTCCGCATCCTGCAGCACGCGCTGGCCGGCACCACGTGCCCGCGGAATGATGTCGTTGCGATAGGTGTTGGCTTCCAGTTCGAATCGCTCCCTGTCGTTGCGCGCTTTTTGCGTATCGTCGACCGCTTCCTGGACCGAAGAGGGGTAATCGACCGTGCTCAGGTTAATCGAAGTAACCGTGATGCCGGCACCGTAGCCGTCCAGGGTATTCTGCAACTCCTCCATCGTGCGCTGAGGGATCTGCTCGCGACGTTCACCGATCAGAAGATCGAGGGACGTCGTGCCCACCACGCCGCGCAGCGCGCTTTCCGTCACCGCCTGCAAGGTGAGCTCGGGATCGTCGACCTCGAAACTGTATTTCACCGGGTCGGTGCGCCGGTACTGTACAACCATGTCGATGTACACATATTGCTCGTCGGCCGTCAGCATTTCGGTGCGGAATCGGTAATCATTGACCTCGTTGACATTAACGATGTCGACGACTTCGACGGGAAACGGCCAGTGCCAGCGCAGGCCGGGCATCGTCGTTTGCGTGTAGGCACCAAATCGCTGCTCGACGCCGCGCTCCGCCTCGTCGACCCGGTACAAGCCCGTCAGTGCCCAGGCAAGCAGGAGGAGCACGGACAGAACGTAGCCGCCGGATGCGCCGGGGCCCGATTTACGTCGGCCGCCGCCGACGATGCCGCTCAACTTGCGTTGCCAGTCCTGGACTATTTTGTCCAGGTCGTTCGGTTCCTCACCCTCTTTTTTCCAGGGATCCTTACCGTTTCCATTGTCATTCCAGGCCATAGTCTCTATCTATCTCTGTATCGCTGCGCTCTTTGGCGCCGTCGCCGGAGATTCTCGCAATATCGCGGCGGGCAGCTTTTCGCGCTTTAGGAAACGCCGAAAATCCCGCTCCACCATCTCAAGTTCCAGTATCCAGCCACCATCATCGGCAGGCTTCTCCTGCATCACCGCACCCATTTCAAAGAGTAAAGCACGTTGACGGCCCTGGCTGGGATGAAGTCGAATCAAAGCCCGAACTTTTTGCCGCCGCAGGCGCTCCCCTATGGTTTGCAAGAGCAGGGGGATACCATCGCCGGTCACGGCAGATAACCATACTGCTCGCGGACCACCCTGCCTCAATTTGCTCAGGCGCGGCTCACGTTCGAGCTTATCGATTTTATTGTACACCCTTATCTGCGGGACACGATCGGCATCCAGTTGTTTCAGTACTGCGTTGACCTGCCGGATCCGTTGCCAGCGATTCGGGTCACTGGCATCGATCATGTGCAGAATCAGGTCTGCCTCTCTCGCCTCCTGCAATGTCGAACGAAATGCGGCGATCAGTTCATGTGGCAGGTCACGCACGAAACCGACCGTATCCGCGAGTATGACTTCGCGGCCGTCCGGCAGTTCCATGCGGCGAACCGTCGGATCGAGTGTTGCGAATAACTTGTCCTCGACGTAGACGTCCGCCTGGGTCAGCGCATTGAACAGCGTCGACTTACCGGCATTCGTGTACCCCACCAGTGCCACGGTCGGAATTTCGGCCCGCAAACGGTTCTGCCGGTTCATCGAGCGGCGGCTGTCGACGTGGTCCAGGCGCTCTTTCAGCTGACGTATCCGCTTGCCGATCAGCCGCCGGTCGGATTCGAGCTGCGTCTCACCCGGGCCCCGCAGTCCGATTCCGCCTTTTTGCCGTTCCAAATGGGTCCATCCACGAATCAGTCTTGTCGACAGATGCCGCAGTTGCGCCAGCTCGACCTGCAGCTTGCCCTCGAAGCTGCGCGCACGCTGCGCAAAGATGTCGAGAATTAGCCCGCTGCGGTCGAGCACGCGGCAACGAAGGTTTTTCTCGAGGTTTCGTTCCTGGCTCGGACTCAGTGGCGCGCTGGACAGGATCAGTTCCGCCTCCGTGTCCTCGACGCTTTGCTTCAGTTCCTCCAGTTTTCCCTTGCCGATAAAGTATCGCGGGTCCGGATTTCGGCGCGAACTCACGAGTTCGTCCACAATGACGGCCCCCGCCGAGCGTGCAAGCTCGACAAATTCTTCTCGTTCGCTGATGTCCGGGGCCCCGCCAGCGGTTGCATGAACCACTATGGCGCGTTCGCCGCTCTTCGGTCGCTCAAACAATCGCGACCTCCGGGTAGGAATTTCTAATCGTCGGAATCACCCGCATCGTCGTTCGGCAATGGCAGCCGCACATTGCGCGCCGGCACGATAGTCGAGATAGCGTGTTTGTAAACCATCTGGTTGACGCTGTTCTTGAGTAGCACGACGAACTGGTCGAACGAATCGACCTGCCCTTGCAGCTTGATGCCATTAACGAGGTAAATGGAAACAGGAACTTTTTCCTTGCGTAATATATTGAGGAACGGATCCTGCAGTGACTGCCCTTTAGCCATTTGGGTCTCCTTATTCTTCTTATTGCCATCAGTTGGCTGAGTACTGTCTATTGCGGTGCACTGCGGGTTTCATCCCCACCTCGAACACCGACAGCCTGATGGACTCAAGCAAAGCATTCTTGGCCGGTTCATACCGGTGGCGCCGGTTGCCCATAAGAACTGGCCTGCTCCAAGCGCGTAAAAGTCTATCATATGCTTATATCGCTCAATTACCCTTTTTGCCAGCGCGAATCAGGCCTCGAGGCTGTCGCGCACGATGGCGGATATGGCGTCGAGGGCGCCGGTTTCAAGCGGATCGACCATTCTGACCTCCTGTTCGCTGCGAAGCCAGGTCATCTGCCGCTTGGCCAGCTGGCGGGTGGCTGCCAGCGCCTTCTGCTTGGCGTCCTTCAAACCGTACTTTCCCTCGAGATAAGCCCAGATCTGCCTGTAGCCTACCGCGCGCATGGACGGATGCCCGGCGGTCAGGCCCGGGCGCGCCATCAGGGCCCGGATCTCTTCGACGAAACCCTGGTCCAGCATTCGTTCGAGTCGTCGCGCGATTCTCTCGTGCAGCAGCGAACGGGATTGAATCAGCAAGGCGATCTTCAGGTAGCGGTTGTCGTCGATTTCGCCGCCTGCCTCGGCCTGCCACTCGGATAGTGGCCTGCCGCTGATGCGATACACCTCCAGCGCTCGCTGGATGCGCTGGCTGTCGTTCGGCTTGATTCTGGCCGCTGCTGCCGCATCGACTTCCGCCAGTTGCGCATGCATCGCGGGCCAGCCGCCAGCCAGCGCTTCTGCATCTATCACCGCCCGGATTTCTGCATCGGCCTCGGGAAGCTCGGCAATACCTTCGGTCAATGCACGAAAATACATCATCGTTCCGCCGACAAGTAATGGCACGCGTTCATTTCCAAAACTTGCTTCAATCTCCCTGCGCGCGTCACGCACGAACTCGCCTGCCGAGTAACTTTCCTCCGGGTCGCGGATGTTGATCAGGCGATGCGGTACGCGCTTAAGGGTTTCGACATCGGGCTTTGCGGTGCCGATATCCATGCCGCGATACACGAGCGCCGAGTCGACACTGATCAGGTCCAGAGAAAACCTTTCCGCAAGCTCGAGCGCTATCTCGGTCTTGCCAGAGGCGGTAGGCCCCATCAGGCAAACGACAGTCTGACTTGCCACGTTTAGCTATTGTCCGCGGAGAAAGAGCCGATCGAGATCCGCGATGCTGATGGTGGTCCATGTTGGCCGGCCATGGTTGCATTGGTCGGCACGCTCGGTCGCTTCCATCTCGCGGAGCAATGCATTCATTTCTGCCAGGCTGAGCGCACGGTTGGCACGAACAGAATGATGACAGGCCATCGTCGCGAGAATTTCATTGCAGGTGTCTTCGATGCGATGACTGCTGCCCGAATCCTGCAAATCGGATAACACGTCGCGAATCAGCGATTCGGCGTCCGCCTGCTTCAGCAACGCCGGTAATTGACGGATGCACAGGCCCGTCGGCCCGCTGCGATCGATCAAGAGGCCCAGTCGCGTGAAGATGTCCGCCGCCTCTTCCGCGCGATCCGCTTCAGACTCGGAAACCGAAATCGTCACCGGCACGAGTAGCGGTTGGCTGACTATCGACATCTGATCGAAAGACGCTTTCAGTTTTTCGTATACGATTCTCTCGTGTGCCGCGTGCATGTCGACCACAACCAGGCCGTCGGCGTTCTCCGCGAGAATGTATATGCCGGCAAGTTGCGCGATGGCATGACCCAGTGGCGGCACGCTATCCCCCGCCGGGACGGCGCGTTCGGTCATCTCGATATTGGTGAGCGCCTGGTAACCCGCCATCGCCTCGGAAACCGAGGACGATGACACCTGGCCTCCCGGCGACAATGACATCGCCGATTGCTGATAGATCTTGCTGCTGACCACCGACGGTTGCGCCGGCCTAATCGCATGTCCGCCCGGCCGCGTGCCGCGCAATGCGAACTCGATTGCCTGCGACACGATCCCGTGAACGTCCCGGCTGTTCCGGAAACGTACTTCGAGTTTGGCCGGGTGCGCGTTTGCATCGACGAGTGCCGGGTCCATCGAGAGGAACAGCACGTAGGCCGGGTAACGGCCGTGAAACATTACATCGCGATATGCATGCCTCGCGGCATGCGACAGCGTCTTGTCCGTAATGCTGCGTCCGTTGACGAACCAGTACTGCAGGTCGGGCTGGCTGCGGTTGTAGGTCGGCAAACCGACCCAGCCGGATAGCGCAATATCATCGCTTTCCCGGTCGATGAACATCGTCTGTGTCGCGAACGCGTCGCCACAAAGTGTGGCGACGCGTTCCAGGAAATCGTCGGTTTCGCTGGCGGGGCCGAGATTCAGCAGCGCACGCCGATTATGGCTGACCGAGAATGCGACGTCGGGCCTCGCGAGCGCGAGCCGCCGGATCCACTTGTCGATGTGCCGGAACTCTGTTCGCTCCGCGCGCAGGAATTTCCTGCGGGCCGGCGTGTTGTAGAACAGATCGTGAACTTCGACCGTCGTGCCGACCGGATGCGCCGCCGGCACCGGCTCAGCGATCCGCCCGTTATCCGTATCGACCTTCCAGGCCTTGTCGTCGTGCCGGCTCGTGAGGCTGAGCCGCGAGACCGAGGCCACGCTGGGCAGCGCCTCGCCGCGAAAGCCGAGCGAGGCAACCGCCTCCAGGTCGTCGAGACTGCTTATCTTGCTGGTCGCATGGCGGGACAGCGCGAGGGCGATTTCATCCCGCGGAATGCCGGCGCCATCGTCGCGCACACGAATCAGCTTCGCGCCGCCGGCGACGATATCGATACTGATCGACCGCGCCCCGGCATCGAGGCTGTTTTCCACGAGCTCCTTGACGACGGAGGCCGGGCGCTCGACCACTTCACCAGCGGCGATCTGGTTGACCAGGTGCTCGGGAAGTTGTCGGATCGGCATGGCACCGAAGGTTATCAGAAACCGGCGGTACGGAGTTTTTTCGCTATCAGGTGCCGGCGTAGATCGGAATGCGGAG
>JABAOE010030842.1_pt3 | contig 10659 bp, 10 predicted proteins | sample 7062141 | NCBI WGS metagenome assembly JABAOE01 (sample SAMN14538627, study PRJNA623070) | marine sediment metagenome | biome: marine biome [ENVO:00000428]; feature: marine pelagic biome [ENVO:01000023]; material: deep marine sediment [ENVO:00002113] | place: India: Gulf of Khambhat ...
TGGATCTGAGATCGCCATCTGCCGGAGTTTTTTCGCTCATTGCTACGGCTGCTCCTGAGTCGGAGGGTCGTTTTTAGCCTGTGCCTGCGCCTGAATCAAGCTCGAGCAGCAGCGAGTTCATGCGCCGCACGTAATCGGCCGGGTTGTCCAGCTGTGCGCCTTCCGCCAGCAATGCATGGTCGAGCACGACATTCGCCAGAGCGCCGAAGCGGGCGTCATCCGTTTCGGCGGACAATCGCGCCACGAGCGGATGATCGACATTGATCTCCAGTATCGGTTTCGACACCGGCAGCGACTGGCCGCTCGCCTCCAGCATGCGCCGCACCTGCGGATTCAACTCGTTTTCTCCGGCAACAACGCACGACGGCGAGTCCACGAGCCGCCGGCTGACCTGCACCGTCTCGACCCGGTCCTTCAGCACTTGTCTGACTTTCTTGAGCAACGGCTTGTGCTCATCATCTATCGCGTCCTGCGTTATCTTGCTGTCGCCGTCGGGCAGATCGATACCCGCGCGAACGACGTCCTGCAGCTTCTTGCCGTCGTATTCCGCGAGGCTGTCGACAACCCAGCCATCGATACGGTCCGTAAGCAGCAGTACTTCGATGCCCTTGTCGGCGAGTTGCTCGATATGCGGGCTTGCCGCCGCGGTAGCGTGATTGTCCGCGATGATGTAATAGATCGTATCCTGATTTTCCTTGCAGCGGCCGACATAGTCGTCGAGCGAATGCCGCTGGTCCGTACTGTCATCATGGGTACTCGCAAAGCGCAGCAGCTTCGCGAGCTTGTCCTTGTTCGCATGATCCTCGACAACACCCTCTTTGAGTACCTGGCCGAACTCGTTCCAGAACGCCTGGTATTCCTCAGGCGACTTGGCGGCCAGCTTCGACAACATGTCGAGCACACGCCGCGTCAGCGCGCCTCGCATGGCTGCCAGCTCCGGGTTCTGCTGCAGCAGCTCGCGCGATACGTTGAGCGGCAGATCCGACGAATCCACGACACCTTTTACGAATCGCAGGTAGAGAGGCAGGAATTGCTCGGCGTCATCCATGATAAAGACGCGCTGTACGTAAAATTTCAGCCCGCGGGGGGCGTCGCGGTTCCACAGATCGAACGGGGCGCTAGCCGGGATGTACAACAGGCTGGTGTACTCGCGTTTCCCTTCGACTCGATTGTGGCTCCAGGTCAGCGGCTCGGCGAAGTCGTGCGACAGGTGCTTGTAGAACTCCCTGTACTCGTCGTCGTCGATCTCCGTGCGCGGCCGTGTCCACAGCGCGGTCGCCTCGTTGACAACCCTGGGTTCTTCCTGCTCGTCTCCCGCCGCCTGCATCGCGACCGGGAACGCAATGTGATCGGAGTATTTGCGAATCAGGGTTTCGATCCGCAACGCCTCCGCAAATTCGGCTTCGGCGTCTTTCAGGTGAAGGGTGACCGTCGTGCCGCGCTCCGGGCGTTGTATCGGTTCTACGGTGAACTCGCCCTGGCCGTCCGATTCCCAGCGCACGGCCTCGTCCGCCGCTCAGTCCGGCACGCCGTGTCTCCACGATGACCTTGTCGGCAACGATGAACGCCGAATAGAAACCCACACCGAACTGGCCGATCAGCTTCGCGTCCTTCTGCTCGTCGCCGGTCATCTGCTGCAGGAACTCGGCCGTGCCCGAGCGCGCGATCGTGCCCAGGTGCTCGACGAGCTCCTCGCGCGACATGCCGATGCCGTTGTCGGTGACAGCGACTGTGTTCGTTGCTTTGTCGATCTCGATCCGGATGCCGAGGTCCGGATCATCGCTGAGTAACTCGGGTGACGCGAGTGCCTCGAACCTGAGTTTGTCGGCGGCATCGGACGCATTGGATATCAGCTCGCGGAGGAAAATCTCCTTGTTGCTGTACAACGAATGGATCATCAGGCTCAGGAGCTGACGAACTTCAGTCTGGAAGCCGAGAGTCTCCCGGCTCGTTGTGGTGCTCACGCTTGCTCTCCCACAAAAACAGCAAAACGGGCGACCGGTGCATCGGTCACGTCCGGTGACAAACGATAGGGCCTTGTCAGGCTATTTCAAGTGGCTGGTGAGAACTCGTCACCACGTGGTACAGCAGGGAGACGAACAGTAGCAATGCCATAGCAAGGGCGAGCGGCGGGTGGCGCAGCGCCAGCAGGACGCCGCCAACCTGGATCAGCAACAGCAGCATGGTGACAGTCAGCGAGATAAGTACAGCGCGGATGCGCTCGCCGAGCAGCCCGACTATCGAGACGAGGTCGTCGAGATCGTCGAGCAGCTGGACGAATCGTTCCATCATTGTTACCGCACGACAGAGAGCAGGGGACCGGATTTTTTCGTCTCGCTCGAAACGGCATCTGCCTCATCGAGTGCAGCATCATTTGACTGCTTGGCGTGAGCGATGGCCCGGTGAAAAAGTTCCCAGCGTTGCCGCGCAGATTCATCTTTCAGGGCAACCATGGGCGATTCGGCTTCCTTGCACTTGTTTGACATACTCTTTAAATCGCAAATGTAAGCTCAGTAAGATGGACTATAGATAGCTGCTGAAAGCACAGGCGTGAGGCAGATCACAGCTTCATTTAGAAAATCGTCCGAGGCCCGGTCAATCACCAAAAATCAGACGTAGTACCGGTTCCGGGGGGTGCTATGACAGCCTTTGCAGAGTGACCTCGATCACACATTTCACTTGCGTGCAGGCGTAACGAAAAACGCCGGCATCATGCCGGCGTTTCAAAACATAATCCTTGCTTGCAGAGTTCCTACTCGGAGTCCTCACCGGAGTCCGGGTCCCAGTTTCGCTTCACCTGTTCCGACCAGTTGCGGTAGCCCTTCCAGGTGTAGAGCGCGGGATCGATCCCGACCCGACGGCCCCTCGGCGCCGGTGCTTTGGAAATCCACTGCCGATACTGTTGCCAGCCATCGGAATCGTTTGCCGCCGGTACGGCATCATTCGCAGCGGGTTCGCTGGGCGGTACGGCATCGGTTGGTGCATCCGCTTGAGGCTCTGCGTCCTTGCTGTAGTCGTCGACCCATCTNNACTAGACTCGATCAATCCTTTGATTGAATGCTATGTCTCTGCCGGGGGGATTCACAGGAACTGCATCACAGTGCAGACTGTGATTTTTCACATAATTTTCAGCGGTTTATATAGCTTTTTTACTTAATCAACGGTGCCGCCGGGACCTGTGTCAGCATGTTTTTACAATAACGGGTGGCGCGGCAGGATGCGCTGGTGTCAGCTGACCTCGTAACAGGGCACATAGTCTCCGCCGGAGATCTTCATGCGTTGTTGCTCAACGAAGGCACCCAGGAGACCGTCCAGCATGCTCATGTATGCCGCCGACCCGCTGATCTGAAATGGACCGTGTGCATCGATCAATGCAGCCGTGTCTTCGCGGACGTTGCCTGACACGATCCCCGAAAACGCACGCCGCAGGTTTGCCGCCAGTTCGTGCACAGGCAGCCCCTCGCTGATGTCGAGTTCGCTCATCGCATCGTGAGTTGCCTTGAAAGGCCTCTGAAAATCCGGATCGATCGCCAGGCGCCAGTTGAAGTAATAAGCATCGCCATGCCTCGTGCGAAATTCGCGCACGTCGCCCATTGCAGTAATAACGTGGCGGGCAACTTCGCGCGGATCGTCGATGATAATCGAGTATCGTTTCCGGGCCTCGTCGCCGAGCGTTGCTCCGATGAACTCATCGATGCGGCGGAAATAAGGCTCGGCGGAGGCCGGGCCGGTCATCACCATTGGCAGCGGCTGGGCAGCGTTGTCCGGATGCAGTAGCACGCCGAGCAGGTAGAGGATCTCCTCGGCCGTTCCGACGCCGCCGGGAAACACGACGATGCCATGGCCGACCCGCACGAATGCCTCGAGCCGTTTCTCCATGTCCGGCATGATCACGAGTGAATTGACGATCGGGTTCGGCGATTCGGCCGCGATAATGCCTGGTTCGGTTATGCCAACATAGCGGCCGTTCCTGATGCGCTGTTTCGCATGGCCTATCGTCGCGCCTTTCATCGGCCCTTTCATGGCGCCCGGCCCGCAACCGGTGCAAACGTTCAGACCTCGCAGTCCGAGTTCGTAGCCGACCAGCTTGGTGTAGTCGTATTCCTCACGACTGATCGCGTGGCCGCCCCAGCAGACGACGAGGTCGACTTCGGCCGGCAGTTTGAGCAGTCCGGCATTGCGCACGATATGGAACACAGCATCAGTAATGCCGTCGCCGGCCTCGAGATCAAAGCGGCCGCTGTCGATGACCTCATTGCGGGTGAAAACGATATCGCGCAACACGGCGAACAGGAGCTCGCGGATACCCCGAATCATTCGACCGTCGACGAAAGCTTCACCGGGCGCGCTCTTGAGCGACACCTTCAGCCCCCTGTCCTGCTGAATGAAGCCGACGCTGAAGTCCTCGTAACACTCCAGCATCGCGCGCGCATCGTCCAGCTGGCTGCCCGAATTGAGCACAGCCAGCATGCAGCGGCGCATCAGGGAATAAAGGCCCCCCTCACCCGTGGAGCGCAGCTGGTCGACCTCGAGGTGCGACAAGACCTCCAGGCTGCCTTCCGGCCGCACCTCAGCGTCGACGGTTTCTACTTGATTCAATTGCTTCTCTTCAGGGGAGGATTTCGATCGGCGTGTCGTTCGCCGTCATCAGCCAGATATCGATCATGTCAGAGTTTGATACCGCGATGCATCCGTTAGTCCAATCCTGGGTGCGGTAGTACGTCTCCGAGCGAGTGGGTTCATTCGGTTGGCCGTGGATCATGATGGCACCCCCCGGATCCAGGCCGCGCTCCCGCGATTCACGAATGTCACTCCTGTTCGGATAGGAGATATGAATCGACAGGAAGAACTCGCTGTGCGGATTTCTCCGGTCGAGCAGATAGGTTCCTTCGGGTGTCTTGAAGTCCCCTTCGTACTCTTTGTCGCCTACCGGCCGAATGCCCAACNNCCAACGCGATCCTGAAGGTTCGGAATATTTCGCCGTTCTTCATGAGATGCAACTTGCGTGCGCCCTTTTCGACAACCACCTTGTCTGCCGTGGGAAACTCACCAGCATCGACGCCGCCGGGCAGCGGCAACAGCATCAGTAGTGCCAGCGCCGGGATGAGGGCTGAAAATCGCATGCGCCGAGGTTAGCAGACCTTTTAATGTGGGAAAATGTTGGCAATCACAGGTTCCTGCCCACGATCCAGCCAATCCAGAAACCAATGGCCCCGGCCACCACGGTGTAGAAGGGCAGGAATCGAAACAGCTGTCCAGGCTGCGTTGCATCGGCAAACATACCGTTCANNTCCAGGTACCGTGTCCGCGACGCAGGGTAACTGCCGCCAGTATCAAGACAATTGCAGGCGGTATCAGGTTACGCAGCACATAGGGGCCACCCTGTTGAACATCGTCGAACCAGAACCCGGCCGCCGCGAGGACCAGGGCGACGGGTAACAGACGCACGATAAACAATCGCGGCATCAGGAGGTATCGACCGACTTCAGGACCGGAAAGTGAACAGCGGTGCCCGGCCTGACAGCGTGCAGATCGACTTCCGGGTTGTACTGCCGGAACAGCCACATCGGCACATCGTACTGTCGTAATGCCAGAATCCAGATGGACTCGCCGCGCTCGATCACATGCTCGGTAACACCGGAGATGATGTTTTCGCGGAAGAAACTGTCTTGCTGGTCCCGGTGCCACGCGATCCTGCGGTCCTCGAACGTCTTGGCATCGACCTTGCCGAGGTCGAGGCGAATCCGCTCGCCGACCTCGACGGGCGTTCTGAACGCCAATCCGTTGATGTCCCGCAGCCGCTGCGTGCGAATTTCGAGCCAGTCCGCGAAATGGCCCAGCGTTTCGAGAGGATGAATTTCGATCGTGTTATCGCCGGCAACGCTGTAATCACTCGGATCCGATAACAAGGCTGTCTGTATGGTGCCAAGCAGGCTCGACGCGACGTCGTCCGTGGCCGTCGGGATCGTCACCGGTCCAAGAATATCTTCTTCGGTCGCCGTGGCCGGCTCCGGCGCGACCGCTGCGACGACAGGGACCGGCTCGGCTGTGGGGGGCGCTTTGACGACGACAGGCGCAGGACCCGCAGCGGGCAGCCGCAGTTGCTGGCCCGCACGTATTCGGTGTGAGCTGCTCAGATTGTTCAGCGCGACCAGCGTGGACACGCGTGTCTTGTACATCTGGGCGATTTGCGACAGCGTATCGCCGCGCTGAATGGTATGGAACAGGTCCGGCAGTTGCACCGACTCCCATTTGTCCGTACTCACGGCAGCGACGAGTTCAGTGATCGAACCATTTAGCAGGCTCTTTGGAAGCCGCACCTCGTAGCCCTTTGGCAGATGTTTGCTGCCTTGCCACACCGTGGCTTGCAGTGCCGGGTTATGCGCGGCGACCTGCCTTGTCGTGACACCGAGCGCATCGCTGAGGTCCCTCGCAGAGATGTAATTCGGCAACGTCAGCTCGGCATAGTCCGTTGGCCTGTCCGGGACCAGCCCCGGGAAGTATTGCCGGACATTCTGATCCACGTGCTTCGCCGCCAGAAAAGCCACATAGAAATTCCGCGACGCAAAGCCGAAGGTACGCCCCTTGTAGTTGCGCAGGATGTCAGCATACGCCGTGTCACCGAATTGCCGCATCGCCCGTCGCACGCCGGCCAGACCATGGTTATAAGCCGTAATGGCCATCGGCCAGTTACCGGCAATGGAGTAGTTATAAGAGAGCAGCTTGCCGGCAGCGCGAGTCGCCGCAAAGGGATCATTACGGTCATCGACAACGTGGTCGACCCGCATGAAGCGCCGTCCCGTGCTGCGCGTAAATTGCCAGATGCCGGATGCGCCGACGTGCGAGCGCGCATCGGGGTTGTAAGAAGACTCCACATGCGGCAAAGCTGCCAACTCCAGGGGCACCCCCAGCGCACCGAATTCTTTCTCGATGTAGTCGCGCCAGCGCCCGGCGCGAATCAGGCCCTGCCGAAACCGGTCTTTCAGCCCTTGCTGATAGCGGATGTTCCTGGATGCGTCGATGAGCGTCTTGTTGCTTACGCCCTCGGGCCACAGCCCCAGGATCCNNATACAACCGCGAGATTCCGAGAATCATGCAGGACGCCCTGGTCCGTCGTGTAGTCGGTGAAAATGCTCACCCAGAAATCGACATCGGGCTGCAATTCCGCGGGCTGCGGGAAGGTTTCGTCCGCCCGGGCGGCGCCCAGGCCGAGCAGCAACACGAGCAACCAAATTTGACTTTTTGCCTTCATTAGGATCAATTCAAGTTTCAAGTGNNTTCAAGTTTCAATCGCAAATTCTTGATTAGTTCACAGAAAAATGCACGTAATTGTTCTATCTTGGGCAATGCTAATGAGCCATGCCGATCACGGCAAGACGGCCGGCGGCAGGGGCGCGTGGTTCGCAAGCGTATGAGCAGTAATTTCCTTCAATTCGGGCTCCTGATTCGCGGCGCAATCGCCATCGTGATGCTGTGCCTCGGCATGGCGGGCGCCCATGCCGGTGAAGTGGCTATCGATCCCAGCGATAACGGTACCGACATCCTGGAAGATACGACCGACGATGCCGATTCGCGTTCCAGCGAAGTCGCGGTCGCGATGGAAGGTCTGCTCAGCGCGGCTGCATTGCAGAACGCGGAGGTGCCTCTGGCAGAGGCAGTCGAAGCTGCTGTCGGATTGCCGGAGCCACTGGTGTTTCTCGGTGACGAGATCATGCCCGCAACATCGCAGCGAATGTCGTGGTCGGCGACCGAGTTGTTCGAGGGCGTACCCGTATCGACGCCCGTACTGGTCGTCAATGGCGCGTTGCCGGGACCTACCCTGTGCCTGACCGCGGCCGTACACGGTGATGAACTGAATGGCATCGAGGTGGTGCGCCGCGTCATGCACGAACTCGTCCCGACGAAGCTCGCCGGCTCGGTTATCGGCGTACCCATCGTGAACGTGCAGGGATTTCGCCGCGGCTCGCGCTACCTGCCCGACCGCCGCGACCTGAATCGCTATTTTCCGGGGAATCCGAACGGCAGCGCCGCAGCGCGAATTGCGCATTCTTTCTTTACGCGCGTCATCGCTCATTGCGATGCGCTCGTCGACCTGCATACCGGTTCATTCGAGCGCACCAACCTGCCGCAGATTCGCGCCGACCTCAGGAATCCCGACGTTGTCACTTTGACCCAGGGTTTCGGTTCGATGGTGATCCTGCACAGCACGCCAGCTATCGGTACCTTGCGCTACGCGGCGACGCAGGCCGGCATACCCGCGGTCACACTGGAGGCGGGCGGCCCGTCACAGCTCGAACTCAATGAGGTCAAACACGGCGTCAAGGGCATCGAGACACTCGTCAATACGCTGGGCATGTTCAAGAAGCGCCGGCTCTGGGGCGAGCCCGAGCCTGTGTACTATCGCTCTTCGTGGGTGCGCGCAAACAACGGCGGAATTCTGCTGGCAGATGTCAGCCTCGGCAGCACCGTGCGCAAGGGAGACGTGCTCGGGACAATCACCGACCCGATGAGCAATGCGCGATCTGAGATACGTTCACCGTATGCGGGTCGAATCATCGGCATGGCTCGCAATCAGGTCGTCATGCCGGGCTTCGCGGCGTTTCACGTTGGCATACAGACCGACGAGACCCCGACCGAGATCGCGGAGGACGTGATAACCAGTGAGGCGCCCGGGGATAGCGACGACTACGTCGACGGGATGTCCGAGTAAGCGTATTCTGCATCGGCAATGGCCGAAACCCGTAAACCCCTGCGTCATTACATTGCACCGAAGTATTGGCCCAGCTGGTTCGGCCTCGGACTGCTGCGCCTGTTCTGCTGGCTGCCGCATTCCGCGGGCTTGGCCCTTGGCCGCCTGTTAGGGCGACTCGCCTACCGGATGGCCGGCAAACGCCGCCTTATCGTGCAGCGTAACCTGGAGTTGTGTTTTCCCGAGATGCCTGCCGCCGAGAGAAGAGATCTCGCGAAGCGGCACTTCAGGGCGCTCGGCATGTCCCTGATCGAGATGGGCCTCGGCCGGTGGGCGTCCGATGAACGCTTGACCGCGCTGACGACCATCGACGGTGTCGATCACGTCCTGAGTGCCGTCAATCGGNNGGGCAAAGGCGTCATCCTGTTGAGCGCGCATTTCACGACGCTCGAACTCAGCGGCCGGATCCTGAAGTTACACATCCCGCCGTTCGATGCCGTATATCGCCGCAGCCGCAGCGACTTTGTCACCGAGATGCTGCGCACAGGCCGCGAACGCTCTGCCGCCCGGACGATCGAGAAGCGCGACATCAAATCGATGGTGCGGAGCCTGCGCCAGGGCAGGGTCGTCTGGTACGCGCCCGACCAGAGCTATAGCCGCAAGGGCGCCGAAGTCGTGCCATTTTTCGGCGTGCCATCGATGCATACGACCGCCACGTCGACGCTGGCGCGACTCGGCGGCGCCGTTACGATTCCCTATTTCCCCGAGCGCTGCGCTGACGGGCGCTACAAGCTGCACATACTGCCGCCGCTGGAGAATTTTCCCAGCGACGATCTGGTGACCGATACGAAACAGTACGTGCGCGTATTGGAAGAGCACATTCGGCGCTGCCCGGAACAGTATTTCTGGCTGCACCGCAAGTTCAAAAACCTGCCCGACTCCTACCCCGACTATTACTCGGACTTCGACGCGGAAAAGTAGCCCTCGAGGAACTTTTCCCAGTTCCCGGCGTTGAAGTGCAATTCCGCGTTGGCCGTTCGAATTTTCTGTAAGGATCGATGCAGCCGACTCAGCGTCTTTTGCTGCCAGGGCCCCGGCTGCAGCAGCCGGCCGCGATCGAAATCCAGCATCCACAGCTCGCCGCTCTCGTCGATCTGCAGGTTGTGGGCATTCATGTCTGCGTGATACACCCCCTCCGAGTGAAATCCATAGACCGCCGCGCCCAGCGACAGCCAGAATTCGTCGGCGCATTTCTCGGCGGCGATGAGTTCCGACAATGGCCGGACCTTCGGGAGGCGGACCGTGATGATGTCTGCCGTGTAGAACGGACCTCGCCGGCAATACCGCGCGGCAGCCGGACGCGGTACGCGCAGCCCGCTATCGGCCATCTTGGCCAGCATCCGCCATTCCGCAAACGACCGGGTGGACTCCTCACTCGTCCAGACATACTTGTCCCTGACGAGTTTGTTGATCAGCCCCCCGCGAACAAAATGCCGCAAAACGAATTGCCGCGGAACATTGCCCACGAACATCGTGTTGCCACGTCCCGAGGACCCCTGGGATCCGGTGACGGGCTCGGCATGCAGCCAGCCCGAGGGTGAGAAGCGCTGCTCCGTCATCTCGCTGATCACAGAGCGATCGTAGAGCATTGCTCCGGTTGCTGTTTTCTCGACTGTTTCCGTCAATTTCGACTCATTTAGTCACAATTTTGCGAACGTTCAGCCATTTTTGAGCCGCCGATAGCGCCTTCGGCAGCATGGTTCAAGACAGATTTTTATAGATCACATTTTATGCTATTTTCGCGTTTTTTATCGACATTTTCATGAGTTTTAAAGAATTTTGCGGAATTTTTATCCCTCGCAGGGGGTCGGATCCTGCCACCGTCATTATGGCTTTCGGCATCATCGGCATCGACCAGACCTGGCAAAGCAAGCACTTTTTGAGCATTTAGCGACATTTTGCGAAAATTA
>JABAOE010007055.1_pt5 | contig 10651 bp, 13 predicted proteins | sample 7062141 | NCBI WGS metagenome assembly JABAOE01 (sample SAMN14538627, study PRJNA623070) | marine sediment metagenome | biome: marine biome [ENVO:00000428]; feature: marine pelagic biome [ENVO:01000023]; material: deep marine sediment [ENVO:00002113] | place: India: Gulf of Khambhat ...
GCGCTTTTGTTCCTGGCTTGATTGGCAGGAGGAAAGCGTTTTTTTATGACAGAAGAAAAGAAAAGTTCAACAATAATCAATAAATTGCCGCTTTGAGCGTATACAAAGCAAACCGGAGGGGTCACATGAACGAAAGCGAGAATCTAAAACCCATTCTGATGGTCGGTATTTTCCTGGCAAGCTTCATAATCGTGGCCTGTGCGGAAGAGGGACCCCCGAAACCTCCACCGCCAGCGCCACCGGAGTATGCGGATAAACACATGCCGGAGGGTTTTTGGAATAACCCGGAAATCCTGGAAGAAGGAAGGGCGATCTTTACGGGTGCCCAGAATATCGATGTCAATTGTGCCAGTTGCCACGGGAAAGATGGCAAACCGGTCAAAGCTGGCGCTCGGGATTTTCGCCGAACTGAGCAAATGACTCTTTATTCTGATGCCCAGTGGTTCTGGCGAGTCTCCGAAGGAGTCAAGGGAACCAAAATGAAAGCCTGGAAGACAAAGCTTTCAGAAGAAGAGCGCTGGAAGGTCATCGCGTATGAAGCAACTTTTGGTCTGGAAGGGCTAGAGTATGATGTTGCGGCCGAGAAATGGGTCCCGCAGGGAACCGCCGGCCAATCGGCCCCTGCTGCGGAACCCGCTGCCGGGGGGGAGGCTCCCAAAGAAGGTGGTGCTGAATAATTTTCCGCATACTTAGGGAAACTGAAAGCAAAAGAAGGAGGGCCACAACCCTTGAAAACATTAAGCCGAAGTTTTCTGATATTGGCAGGCTTATTGATAGCCGGCGCAGCGGTCGCCTATGGACAGGCTCCGGATCCGCCGCCGGTTGAGTTTCCCTACACTGGCAATCGGACGGGTGTATGGATTGTGGCCCAGCTTCATATTTTATTTGCGGCGTTTATCCTTGGCGCGCCGATTTTTGCCGTGGTTTCGGAGTGGCTGGGTTACAAAAATAACGACCCCAAATATGATCGGTTAGCCAAAGAGGTCACCAAAGTGACTGTCATTCTTTACAGCATGACAGCGCTGACGGGTGGCCTTTTTATCTTTGTCCTGCTCGCCACCTATCCCGGCTTTACCACCTGGCTGATTAAACACTTCTTCTTAATCTTCGCGGTTATTTACCCCCTCCTATTCATCGCTGAAACCATTGTTTTGTACTTGTATTTCTATTCCTGGGACTACATGAAGGGATCAAAAAAGGCAAGACATATTGCTTTAGGGGTTCTTCTCAATATAGTTGGGACAGTCACTCTTTTTGTGATTGACGGCCCTACCGCCTTCATGAACACTCCGGCGAAGGCGGCAGAGGGTTTATCCCTGGTTGAGTTTATTCAAACCGCGACCCTGTGGGACAAGGTGGCCAACTATAGTTGGATGCCTCTCAACCTTCACCGGTTGGTCGGAAACGTCACGTTCGGGGGGTTTATTGCAGGCCTCATTGCTGCATATATGTATATGCGATCGAAGTCTGATGAGGAGCGGTCCTATTATGATTGGATGGGATTTGTCGGCAATATGATCGGGGTTGGGGCCTTGTTACTGTTACCCTTCATGGGTTACCTCCTGGCCTACGAACTCTGTGACTATGATGCCTCGATCTGTCCATATATGATGGCCGACCAATTGTCGATGTTCTTCGAAATGCAGGGAGCCATGGTGGGTCTTATCTTTTTGGCCAGTAATTACTATATCTGGCTTAGTATGAAGCGAATTCAAGGGGTTGAGAATGTCGCAATTTCCGGTTTAGTCATGTTGGCGGTCATTCTGATGCCAGTGATCATGGGGATCGCCTGGAAACTTTTCCCACCGCCGGAATGGCAGTCCCTTATCTTTTTAGCGGCCCTCGTGATTCTCCCGCCTGTCCTGAGTAAACTGCCGGGTCTTCGATTCACCGTGTCGGCATTCACCATGATCAAAGTCGGGTTTTTGATGATTGTCGTGGCCGATGCCATCTGGATGACCCCACATGGTTTCGTAGCCACACAGGCCCTAGCAACGGAGGAGCTAGAGCTGCCCTCCTGGGCAAGCGAATTGGCCTTAATGCCCGCAAAAAATGCCGCCGCCTTTACCCTGGTTTATCTGACGATCGTCAATTACATTCTTTACAATCGGGCCATTCGAGGTGGAACGATTGTTTGGGGGAAAATCGATTTTGCCTCTCAGTTTGTGCTGATTTTCCTTGCCTTCAGTGCTATTTGGACCATGGGGCTTATGGGGACCGTTCGTTCCCTCACGAGGAAATACTATCACGTGTATAATTTGATGCCTGATTTTACTCCGGAAGCCTTCACGCCGACTTTGGCCTATTCTGCGTGGTGGATCACCGGGGTGACCCTGGTGTTTTATATTGTGGTAAGTTTTGCCATCTTGGTGACGTTGAGAGTTCCTGAACAAAAAGCCCAAGCCCCTATTAGGGAGGCTGTTCCCGCAGGGGCGAAGTAAGGACAAAGGGAGACATGCATGGCTGAACAAAGTCTGACCAAAAATATCCTGAAAAAGGGAATCTTTGGAATCGTGTTGGGGGTGGTATTATTTCTGGCTGCGGAGTATGTCCCCCCAATGTTTGGTGAACACGGCTTTCCCCTCGTCTTCAAAATTATGTTCTTCATGTACGCCATATTGGGCGCCCTCGTGTTTATTTTGCTTGATGCGCCTTCCATGAAAAGGTTGGAAGGGGTGAAGGCCATTATAGGGTTAGTATTATTTTATATCATCATCTCGGGTGTTTATATTGGCGGAGCCAGCAGTTTTCCGCAATATGATCCGGAAATCGAAAAAGGAAAAATTGAAAAATTATTAAAACGAAAACGAGCGATGACCGAGCAAGGAAAGGCTGAAGAGCTGATTGCCCGCGCCAAAGTCTTAAATGAAAGGGCGATGGCCATTACAAAGAGACTGGATACCTTAGGCGTAGGCGTACAAACTGGGGGCGTGGCGAAAGCCGCGCCTGTGGCCGCCAGTGGAGACCTTGTGGCACTTGGAAGAGAACAGTGGGACCTTCAAGAATGCTACAACTGCCATAAATTGTTTGGTCAGGGTGGAAAGAAACGCGGTCCCATACTTGATAATATCGGAAATCTTATGACGCCTGAACAGTTGAGGGAAAAGATTCTTTATCCAAAGAGTTGGAAGGCTGAAGGATTCGATAAGCAATATAAGAAAGGGAAGATGCCCGATAAATACAAGGACCTGATGTTTGACGAGGAGATTGACGCCCTGGTGGCCTTTCTTGCGTCGTTAAAAGACACGTCGGTGAACACCCCCAAGCCAATCAAAATGAAATAGACCCCGTTTTTTATCCTGATTGACCATGCAACCAAAATTAACTGCCAAGGCCCGCTGCGGAGACAAGGAAGTCGGTTCGATCTCGAANNTGATCCGATTTCTCACGAGGTCAGCCATGTGGTTGTCCGTGAATCCAATGGCGCGCGACTCGAACGCCAGATCCCCATGGGCCAGGTTCAGCAAGTGGTAAATGAGGAAGAAATTATCCTGCGATGCACCACTGAGGAGTTCGGTCAATTTCCTGCTCTTGAGCGGGATCAATATGTGACCATCAAGGAAGTGGAAATTGCTCATTTGGAAGATCATCTCCATGTTGAACCCGGAGAAGTTCTTGTTCCCCTCCCTCGGCTTGAGCAAGAAGTTCCCCGTCGAATGTTTTTCACCAATATGACCCATGCCATTGGGACGCTCATTGCCTTACCGCTGGTGTTCCCGGTGTTGAAGTACATCATGAAGCCGATGTACAGACCGTTTGATAATGCCTGGTTTCCCGTTGGCAATGTCAAAAAGGTCAAGCAGCAGAATATTGGTTACCAGTTTAAATTCACGCGAGGCTTTAAAGAAGCATTTATGCCCGAACAAGAAATTGAGAAAAACATTTGGGTGGTGAAGGCCACACCCGAAGTGAAGAAAGCAGTTTATGGGGGAAAAGACAAGAAGTTTTACGGCAATAAAGGCGAATTGCTTTGGGTCAATAAATCCAATTCTCCCTTCATTGGCTATTCGGGCAAATGTCCGCACCTGGGGTGCGGGTATAAATGGCGAAAAACAAAAAATTTTCCTGATGGGGTGTTTTTGTGTCCCTGTCATCTGAGTATTTATGACGAAGCCGGCAAAGTGTTGGACGGCCCGGCCCCCAGAGCGCTTGATGTGCTGCCTCTTGATGTGAATGCGGCCGGCGACATCAAAATTATCGATGTCGAATATAAGGCCGGCGTCAAAGACCAAATTCGACTTCTCTAATTGTTCTGGCTCATATGAACAGCCAACCTAATACCACCCAGCAACCCAATGCATTTGAAAAGGTTGTTGATTTTGTCGACGAACGAGTTGGCCTGAAGCACATTCAGGCCAAAATGCTCAACGAGCCGGTGCCTGGGGGATCACGTTGGGCCTATGCGTTCGGCTCCTGCCTCCTTTTCATCTTCATTCTTCAAGTGGTCACCGGGATTCTTTTGATGTTTTATTATGTCCCGAGCACCGACCATGCCTATGCCAGCACGCAATACATTATTCACGAAGTCGACTACGGCTGGTTCTTACTCAGTTACCACTTCTGGGGATCTTCGGCCATGGTGGTGATGGTGTTTGCCCATATGTCTCAGGTGTTTTTGTGGGGGGCCTATNNGGCTTATCGGCCTTGCCCTTTTCGGCATTGTGATGGCGTTTGGCTTTACCGGGTACCTGCTTCCCTGGGACCAACGAGCCTATTGGGCCACGGTCGTGGGTGTGGAGATTATGGATAAAACACCCCTCATCGGGGATTTTATGGCCCGATTCCTTAAGGGCGGTCCCACACCGGGGCAGATGACTCTGAGCCGATTTTTCGTCATTCATGTCATGATTTTACCTGCGGCGTTGATGGGGCTGGCGGGGCTACATTTGTTTTTGTTTCGAAAGGCTGGCCCGGCAGGGCCCATGCGAGGAACGCCCGAGGAACTCAAAGCCAAAACAGACTATTTCTTCCCACGTCAGATTTGGAAGGACATCGTGGCGATGGCCAGTGTCTTTCTCATTATTTGTAGCTTGGCATTCATTGAACCGGTTCATCTCTTGGAAGAAGCGACCCCGGATCCCGGGGATTACCATCCGGAACCGGAATGGTACTTCTTGTTTCTTTTTCAACTATTGCGTCTGAAGATCTTCGGGGGGGAATTCGGTCAGTTTCTCGGGGCGGTCGCCATCCCAGGAGCCTTTATGGCTTTCCTTGCTGCCCTTCCTTTTATCGACACGAATCCCGAACGCAATATCTTTAAACGACCGGTGGCGCTGGTGGGCTGGATCGTCATAATGCTGGGCATTCTAATCTTTACCGTCTCGGCGATCCTGAATAGAGAATTTCTCGATTAGCGGTTCTCATGGGGAATATCAAACTCGGTCTGCTCCTTTTTTGGCCAACCTTTTGGACCGGCTTTCCTATTAAACTCGCCTTTGGGCTTTTGCTCCTGGCCGGGCACCTTCATCCCTGGGAAGGAACTGGCCTCGCTTTCCTTCTTTTGCTCTCTATTCCCGTAGATATTTGGGCGCTGGGGTTGTGCGGCCGTACGCTCTTTCTAGAACGGCTGAAGGTTGAGCCGCAGCCTGGTTTAGGGCTAGCTCTTTGGTGTAAGTGGGCCATCTTTAACGTCATTTACTTGCCCATTCTTTATTACGCCGTTGGAGGAGTGGCGTCTGGAACGAAAGCGGTAGCCGCCAAGGTCATTGAATTCATTAAAGAGCATGTATGGGAGATTCCCATCGCCGAGCAGATCAGCATAGAGCTGGTGATGTGGGGCAGCGTCACTTCTGTGNNTCTTATTCTGGGATGGTTGTTTGGACTCGGCGCCATTGTGCAACGACATGTTCGGCAAGCAACTCCACAAGAGGGCACCTATCAGGATTTAATCTATCGGTGGGATCTCCTGCGGGTCCCAACCGATCAACCACTTCTTTTGACGGCGTTTACGGGTGTCGGGGTGGTGTTAGTATTCGTGTTCTGGGGACTGTTGCCTGCCACAACCCCTCATCCTCATGATGAATATGAGTATACGGAAGTGATCAAAGTCGAGCCTTCGGTCAAACCTCTCAAGGTTCTGAAAGAGACGGAAAACGTCTTAGCACGGGCAGATGTGGTGATAGAGGATTTGGAAAAGAAAAAGAAAGAGAAACCGGCTAAAGGAAAGGCGAAGGAGCAAAGTCCCAAAAAAGAGAAGTCAGCCCCGGCTCAGTCTGAAAAGAAATAATTTTTTCAACACCTCTACAAAATTTGAGTTCTAATGTCTTGAGAAATGAGTCAGTAGAGTGTTGTAATACATGGCCGGTGAGGAGAAGGATATGACGCAACAGATCTCACAGATTAATTTTCTGACCATCCTTCGGACCAAACGTCTGGTCTCGTTCCCGTCCGTCTTGAAGTGGGGCGGCTTTCTCGCGTTATTCTTATTTCCTGCTTTGGCTCTCGCCCAAGGTGGGGCCACGACGGCCCAAGCGGTTGAGTACCGGGACATTCCTGGGGTTGGCAGCAGAAACCTCATTTGGATTGTCGCACAACAGCATTTGTTGCTGGCAGGGTTTGTGCTGGGCGTTCCCATATTTGCATGGGTGTGCGAACTTGTTGGCTGGAGGACCAAGGAGCCCCGGTATGACAAACTCGCCAAGGAATTCACCAAGCTCCTGACTTCCGCCTATGCAACAACGGCCCTATTTGGCGGGATCCTGCTTTTCTTGCTGATTGGCTTCTACCCGAAATTAATGGCCTATCTCACGGATATTTTCTTCCCCTCCTTTATCGCCTATAGCCTGCTATTTCTTCTTGAAACGGCCACATTATACCTCTACTGGTATGGCTGGGACGCAATGCAAGGGAACAAAAAAGGATTTCACCTGTTTTTGGGACTTCTTCTCAATGTCTTCGCGTTTTTCATCATGGTAGTTCCCAATGCTTGGGCCACCTTCCAGGCCAGTCCGGTCGTGATCGCTGAGGGAACGGCCTTAGAACGGGCTTGGGCGGCTACCTGGAATCCAACTTGGTGGCCGGTCAATATTCATCGTCTTATTGCCAATGTAGTCCTCGGAGGATTCATTTGCGGGGCTTATGCAGGTGTTCGTTATCTATTGGCCGTCTCGCGGGAAGAACGGGAACATTACGATTGGATGGGATATGTGGGGAATTTTATCGGTGTGTTCGGCATGTTGCCGCTTCCGTTTGCCGGCTATTGGCTCATGCGGGAGATCTATCAATACAATCAGCAAATGGGCATCACCCTCATGGGAGGGTTCCTCGCCTGGCTGTTTATTCTCCAAGCGATGCTGATTGGTGTCCTGTTCCTCGGGGCCAACTATTATTTCTGGATGGGGATTACCTATCGCATTCCGGGCGCGGAATCGAGTTATAAGAAACCCATTTTAGCCATGCTGATTGTGTTGATGGTGTGCCTGGGAGTATGGATGACACCGCATTCTCTTGTCGCCAGTCTGGAAGAAGCGAGAAAAATGGGAGGAACCCATCATCCCTTATTGGGCGTGTTTGGCGTGATGTCGGCCAAGATGACCGTTGCGAATCTCATGATTCTGGTCACCTTTATGAGTTTTATTATGTATTGGCGAGCTGGCAAGGTAGAAACCGCCGGATGGGCCAAAATTGCAAAAGCAGTCNNGCTGGCAAAGTAGAAACCGCGGGATGGGCTAAAATAGCAAAGGCGGTTATGGGAGCCTTGTTGGTCATTGCCGGCATCGCCATTATTGTGTTGGGGGTTTATGGCTATTTCGTGCCCGCCCTCTTCCGGATTAACACGCTGTCAGTCGCACAGGTCTTGATCGTGCTGTTCATTCTTGTGACCTTTACACCCCTGACGGCCGGACTCATGAAAAGCGCGAAAACCACGACAGAAATGGTCTGGGGGCAAATGCCCATTCGGGCTGGGTATACCCTTGTATTAAATGCGGTGATGGTAATCCTATTAATGTCTCTGATGGGGTATGCAAGATCTTCTTCCAGAGTTCATTGGCATATCTATGGGGTGATGCGAGATACATCCGAGTATGCCTATTCTCCGGCGCTGGGATACGCGGCTGCCTTTATGTCGCTCAATACCTTTGTATTCTGTTTGTTGGTTGCCTTTATATTCTGGGTGGCGACCATGGGCGATAAGGGCAAAGGGGAACCGAAAAAGGAGCGCCCCGTTGAGATTCCCGCCGGTGGAGTAGCTCCGGCTATGGCTGGTGGTTCTCAACGGCCTAGTGAGTTGGAACGGTAAATACGGTCGATAGCGCGAGTCATATGAATAAGGATTCCATGTTCGTGAAGCCGAGTCGAGAGGTCTTATGAGCGAAGTTGCCCTGCTCCAAATAATTGGCCTGATTGTTGTCGGATTGGGAATTGCCATTCTCCTCTTCATTAAAGGCATGTTCACCAGGGTGATAGGGTTTGTGGTGATTGTCCTTGGCGCCTTCAGTCTGATTGCGTTAGGTGTTCCGCAAATGGCCTCCCTTCCTCCGGCCATTGAAAAGTTTGATATCGCCAGCGTAAAGACCCCAAATGATTTGGCAGCTATTGGGCAAAAGATTTTTTTCAGTAAGGGGCAATGTGCCCTTTGTCATTCCATTGGGCCCAGCGAGTCCGCCCGTTGTCCGGACTTAGCGGGAATTGGAGCCAAGCTGTCGCCGGAGTTTCTTTATGAAAGCTTGACGTCACCACAGTCCTACATTTACATGGATTTCAGACATGAAGGGCTTCCCAAGGAATATCCTGCACGGATGCCCTATATCAACAAAAATCCGATTGCCTTGTCTAAGCAAGAAATTTATTCAGTGATCGCATTTCTGCAAAAGATGAGCGGTGAACCGATCAGTATTAAAGTCGAAGATATCATGAAGCCGGAACCCGAAGAGACGGNNGTGAGCGTTCATGGTCATCAATGATCCCACAGGGCGAAGGGAAATCTCAGTGTTAAACGAAGAATTACAGGAGGGTGAAGGATGAAAGGCCCCCTTTCAGTAACGGCAATTTTATTGTTAGGAATGTATGTGTTTCTCTCGTTCATTCTCCCTTTATTTACCGCGCCTCTTCCCGCAAGTCTCATCTATTTGTACCTGGTGCTGACTCTGAGCGCGACGATGATCTTCTTCACCATGAGTGGGGCTTCTCTTGATGCGTTTATGGGGCCCATCGGTCGTTTTTTAGCTGGTACGGATGTGGGGGGCACTGCCAAAACCGCAAGGCTTTTGGTCTTGATTGTCTTTCCTCTGCTCGTGGGCTGGCAAACATACACTAGTCTGGCACCCAGTGACTTACCTCCTGCCGAAAATCGCACCATTCATCCGGCCCCTCCCGGGGAATTTGTGGGCCTCTCGAATCCTTATCCAAAGAATGAACAAAACATTCAAGAGGGAAAAGGTATTTATGCGGCCAATTGTTCGCCCTGTCATGGCCCGAACTTTGATGGCAAAGGAACAGCTGCACCTGGATTCAATCCTCCTCCAGCGAATTTCGCTGATCCGGGAACGATCGCCCAACTTCAGGAGTCGTATTTATTCTGGAGAATTAAAAAGGGTGGGGTGGGATTGCCAATCGAGGGGATGCCCTGGAAATCGGCTATGCCCCGATGGGAGCATGAGCTGAGTGATGAAAAGATTTGGAAAGTGATTATCGGCGAGTATGATGGAGCGGGCCAATCCCCGCGTACGTGGGAGGAAGAGGAGTAAGAATCTCCCCGGCATAGGTGACCTGATGGTAATGAAGAAAATGATGGCCGTCATCATTGGCGGTTTGGTTGGATGGGGTGGGGTGACCTATGCCAGCGAACCTCCGGCAGGGGGTGAACCCGCCAGTGTGTCCGTTCGAGTCTATTTGACGGAAGGGGCTTTACCTGTTGATGACCCGAACTCTTCTGCTTGGAACGATGTCGAAGCCTCTGAATTTAACCTTGCTCCCCAGGTACATTGGCCGAATCGGCTGCAAGAAGCCACCGTGAAATCCGTGAAGGTTCGAGGACTGCATAATGAACAAGATTTGGCCATTCTGGTTGAATACCAGGATCCCACGGAAGATGCCGCTGATGCCGCCGCGCTGGAATTCATGGTTGGCGATAAAAAAGCCCACTTTGCTCATGGCCAGGAAATGCTTCGGTTAGAAGGCGGTCCGGTCAACATCTGGTATTGGAAAAAGGAAAATGGGAAAGCCATTGATATGAGCGCCCAGGGTTTAGATCTGGAAGGTCCTAAAAAACTCCGTCCTCAAGAAGAACAATTTCAGAATGTGAAAGCCACGAGCGTATGGAATGATGGCACCTGGCGAGTCGTCTTTTCGCGGGCGCTCCAGACCGGGGAAGAACTAGATGCCCAAATTGAGCCGGGAAAATGGACAAGCGTGGCCTTTGCCTTTTGGGATGGGCAGCTTGTGGACGGCGTCGTCAAGGAAAAAGGCAGTCAAAAAGCCGTTTCTTCATGGTGGTATATCCGGGCGGAGCCACCTCCAGACAATTCAATTTTCGGGTATGTCCTCATGGGACTGCTGATCGCGGCCGCCTTTGAGTTTTTCCTGGTTCGGAAAATTCGAAAGGGACAATCCACATGAGCGTCTGGATACAAGACTTGCGTAGGGTTATTGGGCCGGTGCTTACGGTCATGGGGCTGGTCTTCCTGGTCAATGGGTGTGCCTTGTTTGAGGA
>JABAOE010007389.1_pt1 | contig 10651 bp, 10 predicted proteins | sample 7062141 | NCBI WGS metagenome assembly JABAOE01 (sample SAMN14538627, study PRJNA623070) | marine sediment metagenome | biome: marine biome [ENVO:00000428]; feature: marine pelagic biome [ENVO:01000023]; material: deep marine sediment [ENVO:00002113] | place: India: Gulf of Khambhat ...
CTCGATTCCATTCCATTATGTCATCTCGAAAGAAAGTGAGAGATCTAGAGACATTATCGGGCTGCGGAGGTTTGAAGAAATTTTATGGGAGCAGGCACTGTCTGCTACTTTATCTTCTCAACTGTCCAAAGCCTCTTCTTTGTCCACCTGCCCCAATTGGGTACATGAAGTAAGTATTTTCCCTTTAGCTCTTCGCCATTTGCTTCAATTATTAATTTAATGTTCTTAGAGGTCTCCAGTATGTATGAGCCCTTGTCCCAGAGCTTTATCTTACCTTTGCCGTATTCATCCTCCCCTGTTACCACAGACTCAAGCTCTTCTAGAGAATTACAGATAGGTTCGTTTTCAACACCTACTTTTTTCTCTTTTTTGTCTGTAGGAATACCGTTTGGAATAATCCATGACTTAAGCTCGTTTCCTACTTGCAGGTACAGGTCATAGTGGGGATGAGCGGTAGTGTGTTTATGTATAAGAAAATTATAGGTTTCGCTCATAGATCAGTTTTAATCCCTTAAGCGTTAGAAAGTCATCGACTGCTTCAATCGTCGCACTCTCTTTGGCTATTAGCTCCGCTGATCCGCCAGTGGCTATGACGTTGGGATCAGTCTTCATCTCAGCCTTAATCTTTTTTACTATACCGTCTACAAGACCTGCATATCCGTGCACAAGGCCCGATTGAATACTCTCAACGGTAGTTTTCCCTATTACAGTGTCCGGCCTTACGATCTCTACTCTTGGCAGTTTTGACGCTTTCTGATAAAGGGCTTCAGCTGAAACGTGAAGACCGGTTGTTATAAGTCCCCCCAAGTACTCTCCTTTATCTGAAATACAGTCAAAAGTAGTTGCCGTGCCGAAGTCAACAACGATCACGCTCTTATGGAATTTCTCATAAGCCCCCACGCCGTTTACTATCCTGTCGGCGCCCACTTCCTTTGGGTTGTGATATAGTATCGGCATTCCGGTTTTAACTCCGGGGCCGACAATTATCGGGTCTACGTCAAAATAGGTTTTAATGGCCTCAAGTATTGTCTCAAGCAGCGTGGGTACTACGCATGAGATGGCGGCGCCGTCGATTTGGCTTGTGTCTATCTCTTTTATGTCGATCAGCTTCTTAAATAGAACTCCATATTCATCAGAGGTTCTGGACTTATCACTTCCTATTCTCCAGTGGTTATTTATCTGATCCCCTTCAAATAGGCCGAATACTATATTTGTGTTCCCTATATCTATGGCAAGCAGCATCCATCTCTCCACTATTTATATTAATTATAGCAATATGTTACCAGGTTATTTGCAACTACTTTAGTCCCCATCTTCGTCTAAGCAGCCACTCTGAGGATAGCAATCCAATTAGCAATAGAAAAACAAAAGTATTATCCCATAATTTTTTTGTTTCATAGCCCGTTAGGATTTTCTTTCTTGAAGTATCTAATTTGAGACTGACGGGGCTCGTATCAGTTGTAATATATTTCCCGCCGGTATTTTCTGAAATAGTTTTAAGTAATTCTGAATTTGCAGTAGGTCCCCTGACTTCACTTTGCGGGGGTTCTGCCATAAAGATCGTCTCAGACTTATTCAGGTCTTGAAAGACCTCTGATGTACTACCTGGTACAAAAGATATTTTATAAATACCCTCTTCTTCAACTTGAAATTCCTCTGTATATGTATACGGCGAGACTTCCTTGATTTCTATTGTCTGCTCAGCTCCGTCTGGCATGACTACTACGGGCAAAGTGTTTTGATCAATATCCTCTGAGGTTAATGCTCTAACTTCTAATTTCGCTTTTTCACCGGTGTTGTAAATCGGTTTGTCGGTAGTGATTTTTATGTCTTGCAGCTCGGGATCATCTACAAACCAAAGAAACAATCTGTTCCAGAACTTCTCATAATGCGGCGATACATTGCCCTCACTTCCAGGGCCAAAGTTCCATCTCCAAGAGGAGTCAGACATAAACGCCGCGGCCTTTCCATTATCTATATTAGCAACAGCTAATATCGGCTGTCCTTCTTCGGTTGCGAGTAATGACATAGCCGATTCATTTAGTCCCTGCACGGTGTTTAATCCCTCAAGCTCTGGCATATTTCCCCAATGTCTCTCATTTTCCTCTTGGTTAGGAATAATTCTTGTAATTGGATGCTTTTTTCCAACCTCGGTTAGTTCAGGATTGTATCTCTGATCACTTATGGTTTCAGATAGCGTTCTCGGCATGTAGTCAAGCTTAACAGGCAAGATATCCGAGAGGGAGGTTCTGCCATAATTGCCGCTGTTGAAGCTGTTGCTGCCGCCTATCATCAGGAATGCCCCACCACCTTTTGAAATATAATCGCTTAAGTTTCTAAGGTGGAATCCAAAAATCCCATAGGGTTGAAAATGAAAATCCTGAAATATTACAACGTCAAAAGTATCGAGCTCCTTGCCAAATATTTCATTTACCGGAAATGGGATTAGACTCAACTCTCTTTCCGGAGCAAAAGCAAGGTCTGTCGGATCTCGTAGAATAAAAAAGGAGACGAGATCAATATTTGGGTTTCTTTTAAGTGCTTTTCTCAAAAACTTTACATCCCAAGACGGCCTGCCTCCTATATGAAGCACCCTGATTTTGTTTATTATTACGTCAGTAAAAAATGATTTTTGATTATTTTCATCTATAAGTTCTTTTGATAATACTGGGATTGATGCTGTATAAATTTTTCTTCCAAGAGATGACGGGATTACATTAAAATTGACGCTGCCTTGCATAGAGTCTTCATTCAAAGTGGCTTCCTTTATTGCAAGCAACCTATCCCCTTCATATAAAGAAACAGGTATTTGAAGGCTTTCATCGGTGGACGATTTAATTGAGACATCAATTGAAAGGGGATACCTTAAAAAGCTTACCTCACTTGTTTTTATACTATCTATCCAGACATCATATATGTTCTCTTCTGTTACAGGATTTATAGTATTTATTGGGAAATCTACACTTTCCAAAAGCTCGTTAATTGTCTCTGAAGATTCTTCTTTATCCGCTCCGTCAGAGATAATTATTGCCTGATCCAATTCTCTCTCTGTGTTTTCCTCAGCAAGTTTCTTTAAAGCTACGCCGATTTTAGTAGATGAGCCCTTAGGATTGTTGTTTATAATTGAGTCCAGAGAACTTGTCTCCATTTCATTATCAAACACATAATACTCAACATAAAAATCCTTCTCTAACTGAGAGAAAAAGTCGCTATGGTTTTCAATATAGCCCCTCAGATTCTTAGATCTACTGCCGGTGCCCTCACCGCCAGACAGATTTATGCTCCATGAGGAGTCTATGGCTATAGCCAGGTTCTTTTTATCTTCCTTATAGTTTTCTACGCGGTAGGCGGGGTTGAATAGCATTAACAATATCAGGATGAATGACAGAACATGAAGTGATACAACGACTGCCCTTTGTTTTAAATGTATTAAATGCCTTGTGCTCCTGAGTGATCCGTACAGCACCAGGGCAAAAAATAAGACACATATGGCCCCCTCAAGAATAGATGGAGGATTTAATAGAACAAATTGCTTAATCTCTGTATCCATTAAAATAAATTTACCACAACGTCTTGGGATTTTGTTGTTTTAAAGTATTAATATCTCACCCTTATCCATCACCTTATCTCCGTCTACGATCACCGTGGGTTCTTTAATTACTCCGTCCAGATGACTTGCAACACGAACTGTTCCCCCCATGCTTTTGTTATCGCCAAAGGCTATATGAACTGTCCCTATAACCTTTTCATCTTCAAGCACTTCACCGGTAATCAGAGCTTTATCATGAGTACCGATACCAAGCTCAGCCACATTAAATGCAAATTTCCCAAAAGGCTCCATAATAGAGTAGAGTTTCTCTGCACCCTGTCCCCCGGTAATCTCAGCTGCAAAACCCCCTTCAACCGCTACTTTTATAACTTCGTCTGTTAGTATCCCCACTCCAGCCATTGAGCCGTCAAAAACGATTACACCTTCTGATTTACCTTCAACTGGAGCAACATATGCCTCACCTGCAGGCAGGTTGCTGAAATCTCCGGCCTTATGATTTAAGCCCGTGTCCGAATGTCCATCCCTACCTTCCACATAAAGATTTACATCAGTTCCCTTCTCTGTGGTGATTCTTATATTTGATGCATTGCTTATTACTTCTGCAAGCGCATCACTCTTTCTAGCTATCTCTTTATAGTCAGCATTGAGAGTTCTAGTCATCATATCCTCGGTAATCCCGGGAAGTGTCGCAATTCTCACGCCCGCTTTGCTTGCTTCGCGCCTCGAGTCAGTGTGGCTCAAGGATTTTGAGGTGGGTATGAGTATTACGTCAACCAGCTTCATAAGCTCGGATACCGGCCCTGGCGGCTCTTCTCCATTGGATTTAGGTGTGATAATTTCAGTAAATATGGCCTCAGCGCCCATTTCTTTGGCACCTTCCCAAAGGGCATAGCCTATCTTTCTTGCAGGCTTATCAGTTATTACGAGCACTTTCTCGCCGCTTTTAACAGCCATACAGTCTCTAAGCGCTATCTCTGCTGCGTTCTTCAATTCATCCATCACGTGTATATCTCCTTGTGCTTATTAGAAGTACTATTATAATATGCCCTATCCTAAGGTATNNNAGTAGAATTTGCCCGTCTCGCAGAACATCTTGGATATGACTCAATTTGGGTGCCGGAGATGTGGGGCAGGGATGCTTTCTCAATTCTTGGACTGCTTGCAGCTCATACTAAAACAATAAAACTTGCAACCGGCATAATACCGGTATATAGCCGCTCACCTGCTATTATTGCCCAGACAATAGCAACTTTAGACGAAATATCCGAGGGGCGTATGGTCTTAGGTCTAGGCACAAGCGGGCCGATAGTCATTGAGAATTGGCACGGTGTTCCTTTCGAGAAGCCGCTTCAGAGAACAAGGGAATATGTTGAGATAATACGTATAATTTTAGCAGGTGATAGAGTCAATTATGAAAGTGAGATATACAAACTCAAGAACTTCCGTCTCTCCTTTAAACCTGTCAGGAAAAGCATACCAATTTTCATAGCTGCTATGGGAGAGAAAAATATAGCTCTCACCGGAGAGATTGCGGACGGGTGGATACCGTTTTTAGTACCGCCTGCATATTTAGAAAATGGTAGAAAGATTCTTGAGGGGGGAATGTATGAGGCTGACAATAGTTCTCATAAAATTGAGATAGCCCCCTATATTCCGGCAGCCGTTTCTGAAGATGAGGACCTGGCTATGAATACAATTAAAGAATATATAGCCTACTATATAGGCGGTATGGGTACATTTTATCATCAGGCAATGGTCAGATATGGCTTTGAGGCAGAGGCTGATAAAACAGCTGCTGCTTGGAGCAAGGGAGATAAGAGTGGAGCTATAGGGAGCGTTACACAAGACATGGTAGATGCCATATCCATCTGCGGCAGCTCAGGTGCTGGCAGAGCCAAGATTGCTCAATATTATGAAGACGGCGCAGATATACCTGTTATCCTGTTTCCTCCCAAATCTTCGCGCGATTTAGTAAGAGAAACAATGGAAGCTCTAGCTCCCGGTAATTGACATTAAACTAATTTTTTGTGAATATTAGCTCTGAGTTATAAAGGAATTGAAATATGAAAATAGTTGTTACAGGCGGTGCAGGATTTATAGGCTCCTGGGTAGCTGATGCTTTCTTGGAAGAAGGCCATGAAGTTTTAATAATCGACGATCTCTCTACCGGTGTAGAGGAGAACCTTCCCACTGCAGCTCAATTTATAAAGTGCGATATCAGAGACTTTGAAAATTTGAATAAGATCATATCTGATTTCAGGCCGGATGTGATAGATCATCATGCTGCTCAAATAGATGTAAGAAAGTCGGTTGATGATCCAATGCACGATGCCGGGATTAATATAATCGGTACGCTAAACTTAATTGAATCAGCCCTGGAGCATGACATAAGTAAATTTATCTTTGCGTCAACCGGCGGGGCTATATACGGCGAGCCCGAAATAATACCTGCTGATGAGAACACAGAACCGTGCCCTATATCTCCCTACGGCACTTCTAAATACGCTGTTGAGAAATACCTTGGTTACTATAATTATGTCCACGGCTTGGATTATGTTGCTCTCAGGTATGCAAATGTTTACGGACCTCGTCAAAACCCTCATGGGGAGGCTGGAGTTATTGCAATATTTTGCAACCGTATTCTCTCTAATTCCCCTTGCACAATTTTTGGTGACGGAAGCCAGACAAGGGACTATGTGTACGTAGGAGATGTAGCAAGGGCCAATATCTTGAGCTTAAGCGCTCCTGTAGGAAGCTACAATATCGGAACAGGGGTTGAAACATCGGTTAATGATCTGATATCAGAGTTGCAAAAGTCCTCAGGCAGAGACTTTGAGGTTATACATGGGGATGAAAGACCTGGAGAGGTGCAGAGTATAAGTCTCAAGGTTACAGTGGCTGAAGAAACCTTTGGGTGGAGTCCTTCTGTGGATCTTGCAGAGGGGATGAAGATGACCTGGGATTGGTTCAATAAAGATTCAAATAGTTAGCGTTGAATAATGAATGAGAATGATTAAATTGCTTAACAAGGTTCATTGGGTATCATTAGTTCTCCCGGAGGTGTTGTAATGACCAAAAAAGAAGAAATTCTATATGACGTAAGAATAGCCGAGCGTAATATCCGAGATGGAGAGATTTCTAAAAAAGAATATGAAAATCATCTCAAAAACCTTCCAGATGTTGAAGAAAAAGGCGAGCCATTGATCATTGAGGAAGACGAAGTTGAGGCAGAAGCTGAAGCAGTAGCTGAAACTGAAGCTGAAGTTGATCAAGAAGAAGAGGAAGAGACTGAATGAAATGGGATTATAAAGTTGTCTCGATAGATTTGCTTTTTCAAAGCGCCAATGATCACGATATTGCGGTATCAAAAGAAGCTGCTAATGCCAGGCGAAGCAGCGTGGGGCAGGGGATAGAAAATGCACTTAAAGAGCTTGGCAAGGATTCGTGGGAGCTTGTGTCCATAACCGGAGAGTATGGGATTTTTAAGAAGCCCGCGACCTAGATTTCAGTATTTTATTCCCATTCTATAGTACTCGGCGGTTTAGTGGATATGTCATATACCACACGATTTATTCCCTTCACTTCGTTTATAATTCTTACCGAAGTACTCTCCAGCACATCATAAGGTATGCGGGACCACTTAGCTGTCATTCCATCTAGGCTTGTTACCGCTCTTAGTGCAATTACATCCTCATAAGTTCTCTCATCACCCATGACACCGACAGTTTTAACGGGAAGATATACACAAAATGCCTGCCAGATATCATCATAAATCCCCGCTTTTTTGATCTCGTCTATGAAAATATGATCAGCTAGCCTTAGGATCTCAACTCTTTGCTCGGTTATGTCACCCATGATTCGGATACCGAGTCCCGGCCCAGGAAACGGATGGCGGTTAAGTATGTTCTCGGGCACGCCTAGCTCGAATCCGACTGCCCTCACTTCATCCTTGAAAAGCTCTCTTAAGGGCTCGACTAGCTTTAGCTTCATTTTTTCAGGAAGCCCTCCAACATTGTGGTGAGATTTAATAGTAGCCGATGGTCCCTTAACGCTTACACTTTCTATAACATCGGGGTATAGGGTTCCCTGAGCGAGGAATTCAGCGCCGCTTATCTTCGATGCCTCTTCATCGAAAACATTAATGAACTCTTCCCCTATTATTTTCCTTTTCTTCTCAGGGTCGGTAACGCCTTTTAATTTATTGTAAAACCTTTGGGTTGCATCCACATGTATTAAGTTAAGACCCATATCTCTAAAAGACTCTACTACCTCTTGGGCTTCGTTGAGTCTCATGAGTCCTGTGTCAACGAAAATGCAGTAGAGATTGTCCAAGATGGCTCTTTGAATAATTACTGCTGCAACTGCTGAATCCACTCCTCCGGAAAGGCCGCATATTACTTTTGATGAGCCTACTTTTTCCCTGATTTCTTTTATCGTTGTATCGGCAAACGATTTAGACGTCCATGTGTTTTTGCATCCTGCTATATTGAACATGAAATTAGATAATATTTCCCGTCCGAATTTGGTATGGACTACCTCGGGGTGAAACTGTGTGCAGTATGTTTTGATTTGCTCATTTTTTACAGCGGCATGTGGAGAGTTGCCGCTTGCTCCGATAGAAGTAAATCCCTCAGGCAGCTCCAGAACCCTATCGCCATGCGACATCCATATGTCACTTCCATTTGGAATTCCTTCAAAAAGATCTGAGTTGTCAATGATTTGGAGTTTAGCCGGGCCGAATTCGCGCTTGTCGGATTTTTCGACGACGCCTCCCAGCAGATGAACTGTAATTTGCATCCCATAGCAAATACCTAATATCGGAATACCAAGTTTAAATATCTCCGGATCAATTGTGGGGGAGCCGTCATCCCATACACTTGCCGGTCCCCCTGAGAATATGATAGCTTTAGGCGAGTCTTTCTTTATCTCTTCAACTGAGATATTAAACGGCCTTATTTCAGAATAGACTCCGAGCTCGCGTGTTCTTCTTGCTATAAGCTGTGTGTACTGGGAACCGAAATCAAGAACAAGTATCTTATCGTGCATTTTTTTAGAGTAAAGTTTTTGTTATAAACAAATCGGGTAAAAATGAAGCGTCTAAAATCACTCAATTCTGTAATTTGGCGCTTCTTTAGTAATAATTACGTCATGTACATGGCCTTCTCTAAGACCGGCATTTGTAACTTTAATAAATTTTGCCTTGGTTTTTAATTCACCTATTGTTTTGCACCCCGTGTATCCCATTCCGGCCCTTAACCCGCCGATCAGCTGATATATAACCCCGCCTATAGGACCCCTGATAGGAATTCTTCCTTCAATCCCTTCAGGTACCAATTTAGCATCTATCATTTCATCGCCAATGTTCTGCGCATATCTATCCTTGCTTCCCTTCTTCATTGCCTCTATTGAGCCCATGCCGCGGTATACTTTATAAGTCCTTCCCTGAAACAGTATTACTTCTCCGGGCGCTTCATCTGTTCCCGCAAACATATTACCTATCATTACTGAGCTTGCACCAGCCGCAATAGCCTTTGCAACATCGCCTGAATATTTAATACCACCGTCTGCTATCATTGGAACATTTTGTTTGCTGGCAACTTTTGCAGCATTCTGAATTGCGGATATCTGAGGAACGCCAATACCTGCGATTACTCTAGTTGTGCATATTGATCCGGGACCAACACCTACTTTGATGGCATCTGCTCCAGCTTTTATTAAAGCTTTTGCCCCGTCTCCGGTTCCTATGTTGCCGGCTATCACTTCAATTCCTTTGAAGTTTGATTTGGTGTTTTTGATCGTGTCAATCACTCTCTTTGAGTGGCCGTGTGCTGTATCAATAACAATTACGTCACAACCAACTTTGAGCAATGAATCTATTCTTTCCTCTGTATCTGCTCCCACTCCAACCGCAGCTCCGCACCTTAGTCTTCCCATTGAGTCTTTGGATGCGGTAGGATATTTCTCGATCTTTTCAATATCTTTCATTGTAATAAGACCGCGAAGCTTAAACTCATCGTTAACCACCGGGAGCTTTTCAATTCTGAATTTATGCAGAAGCTCTTTAGCTTCTTCCAGATTTGTTCCGTCTTTCACTGTGACCAGCTTCTTTTTTGGGGTCATTATTTGCTTTACTTTATAGTCCAGGTTTTTCTCAAACCTCAAATCTCTAAAAGTTACTATTCCTAAAAGAGTTTCATCATCCTTGGTAACGGGGAGTCCTGTTATGTTTTGATTGAGCATGATATCGAGAGCTTCTTGTACCGTGTGGTTAGGGCGGACGGTAAGAGGGTTTACTATCATGCCGCTTTCATATTTTTTAACTTTTTTAACCTCGGCAGTTTGCTCAGCTATGCTGAGGTTCCTATGCACTATTCCAATACCGCCTTCTTGAGCTAGCGCGATAGCTGTTCGGGACTCAGTGATCGTGTCCATTGCAGCACTTAGAACAGGGATATTAAGTTTTATGTTCGGGGTTAGTTGCGTAGATATATCAACATCGTTGGGCAAAATCTCGGAATAATCTGGTAGTAGAAGAACATCATCGAATGTGAGGCATTCTAGAACTTCTTTGTTACTCATTACGAATTATCCTTTTTTTGCTCGTTTTGCTCTTGTAGCAGTTGTTTTTGTTGTAGTTTTTTTAGATTTAGTTGCTTTACTTGTGCTTGTTTTAGATGCTGCTGTTTTAGGAGCTGTTTTTGTTTTTGTAGTGGCAGCTTCTTTAGGAGCAGGCGTTTTTTTAGCTGCAGCAGGTTCTTTGGCGGCAGTAGCCCTCTTTTTGGGTTCTTTAGGAGCTGCAGCTTTCTTCGCATCAGCTACGGCAATTAACCTTGCGGGGGTTTTAACTATTTCAATTATTTTCTTCCTCATCTCAGGTAGCGTTACGCCAAGCTCTATTTCTATTTCCTGCTCCTTTTCTCCTAAATTTATAAATACCGGCAGCACTCCAACATAGGTCTTTGAGTCAACCCTCTCAAACCCGAGTGCTTTCAGTAGTTTTTTAGGAAGAGTCGGAAACTCCAAAGTAGCAATCTCTGCCGTTTCTTGAGGCAAGAGGCCATCCTGGCTAACGCTAATTTTAAGAAGGGTGGATTTCATATT
>JABAOE010010041.1_pt2 | contig 10648 bp, 12 predicted proteins | sample 7062141 | NCBI WGS metagenome assembly JABAOE01 (sample SAMN14538627, study PRJNA623070) | marine sediment metagenome | biome: marine biome [ENVO:00000428]; feature: marine pelagic biome [ENVO:01000023]; material: deep marine sediment [ENVO:00002113] | place: India: Gulf of Khambhat ...
GTGCTCGGCTCCGGCGGGACCTCTTGGACCTGGAACTGGATCGCCACGCCGAGCGGGACCCCGCTGGGGTACTTCGAACCGGGCCACTACCTCATCACCGCCGAGGTGGATCAGACCTTCTCGGGTCAGGATTGCACCGGCGTCGACACGGTCCGTGTCGAGGTAAGGGAGTGATCGCGCTTCCTCGGGCGCGCGCCCACGAGGACGTCTAGTGCAGGAAGGTGTCCGGCGAGCGGATCGCGAGCGGGGCTCGGCGCTGGTGATCGCGCTGCTGGTGACGGTCGTCCTCGCGCTGCTGGGAATCTCCTTTCTCTTGATGGCCGAAACCGAGAACCGTATCGCGCAGAACGAGCGGCTCTCGGCCCAGGCTTACTTCGCCGGCCAGTCCACCCTACGCGTGGTCAAGAGCTGGTTCGATTCCCCGGCCGGCGGTGTGGCCGTGCCGGCGCTCGCCGATGTCGACCGGACCCGGCGCAGGATCATCGACGAGACGGATCCCTACGATCCCAACGACGTGACGAACGCCGACGGGACCCTCGGCTCGGCGCCCTACTACAAGCAGGGTGTGGACCTCGATGGCGACACGCTCGACGACATCTTCGATCGACCCTATCGCGTCGGCGCGCTGCACCAGTTTCTCGGCACCGAGGACGGGCCGGACATCGTGATCGACGAGGCGGACTCGACGTCCGCAGTCTACCTCCGGGCGTTGGAGCAAACGCTGCTCCCGGGCTACCCCGGAAACAACCTGGCCTTCCGCATCGCTCGTATCGATCTGTTCGCGCCACCGTACGCCCGCGTGGCCGGCGGCGGTTGGGGGCGCTACGGTCTGGCCACCGTACGGGTCCTGGTGCGGCTGCTCAACACGGCCACCGGACGCGTTGCGGCCGAACGCGAGGTCACGGCAATGCTCGGGGAGGTGCCGTACTGGGGCGCCTACGGTCCGCTGCATTCCTGTGCCGAACTGACGCTGACCGGCACACCGATGACGGTTCACTGGGGCGCCGTGACGGCGGTCGAGTCGATGCGGTTGCCCGCGACGATCGGCGATCTCCCGTCCGGTCTTCCCCGTGAGCTCCCGGTCGTGCCTCGCGCCGACGCTCTGTTGTCGACGTTGAGCTGGGCCGACTGGACCACCGAGGTCGCCGGTCAAGCGGCCGAGGATCCGTGGGTACGGTTCCTCCCGGCACTCAATCTCGTCGCACCCGCGGTGCCGACCGACCCGCACCCCTACCCGTCTCCGTGGGGCGGCTGGACCTCCGGGGACCCGCCACCGGGACCGTGTTGCGATGTCTACTCCCACGTGTTCCAGGATCAGCTCCTCGTCGGATGCCCGTACTACGACTACGACGACTGGAAGGCGGTGGCGACCTCCGGCGAACGCGGTGTCCACTACTTCTCCTGGGACGGGACCCGCTTCGTGGAGGACGGCGTGGGTGCCGCCGGGACGCTTCAGGCGTTGACGGACGGCCGCGAGGGGATCTTCTTCTTCGACACGACGGACGGGCTCGCACCGCACGACGACGACCTGAACGGGGCGATGGACAACCTGACCCCGGCGATCACGATCACCGGCGGCTGGGACTTCCGCGGGGTGCTCTACGCCAACGCCGTGAGTTTCGGTTTCAACGCGGCGACGGGAGTCGACCGGCAGATCCGCGCCCCCGGTGAGCCGTTCCTCGACGCCGACTCCGACGGAGCCTTTGACGCCGGGGAGTCGTTCGTGAATCTCGACTACCCGACGACGTCCGGGACCGCGTTCGACGCGCCCACGATCCTCGATGCCGGCATCAGGGACGACCGCGGCCCGGCGATCACGATGCCGGTGTCGATGCACGGGCTGCTGATCAACCAAGGCGCTTTCGAGGCGACCGGGACGGGGACGGTCTACGGTAGCGTCGTCGCGGTCGGTGGGGTCACCCAGGTGGTCGCCGACGGATCTCAGCCGACCCCTCGGCTGATCTTCGACGCCTCGATCCTCGACGGCTTCCCGCCCGTCGGGTGGGATCTCCCCCGGGTCACGGTGACCGGCTGGGTCACCGAAAGAGAATAAACGGGCGGTTTTTTGGCCCCCGACGTGACCTCTCCAGCACCAGGCTCTAGATTCGCGGCAGGAGGTGACGCCATGCGTTTCCGGATTCTCGGCCTGCTGTTCGTCCTCTGCGTCTCGACCGCAATTGCCGGCCAGACCAAGGACTCCGACCCCAAGAAGAAACCGAAACCGAAGGCCGACGAAGAAGAGGCGCTGACGTTCACGACCGCGGACCTGGAGCGCAAGTACGGCAAGTCCAAACGGGCCAAGGCGGAGACCTCCGCCGCCAAGTCGGCCGGTAAGGGCCGTCAACAATCGGACGCGCAGGCCGCGCCGAGCCCCGATGCCGAGGCCGGCTCCGAGCCTGCGGCCAAGCCGAAGCCCGCGTCGGACCCGCTGGCGCAGCTCCAGGCGAGCCAGCAGGCTCAGCGGGACACGGAGCAACGCCGAGCCGAAGCTCGAAAAAAAGTGACCGCGGCGCAGCAAAAAGTCACCGAGATCGAAAAGCGCCTGGCCAAGCTGCGCAACCCGCTGCTCGGCAGCGCGAAGCCCGCCGACGACGACAAAGGAGCCTGGGAGGGTAAGAACCAGGCCGAGCGGTTACGTCTGACCGAAGAGAGCCTCGCCGCCGCTCAAGAGGACCTGGCCGCGGCCCGGAAGGAGCTGGCCGAGATCCGTTAGCCAGTCTTGACAGTCCACCGGGCCGCTCCTAGACTCTCGCCGGTTCATCCCGCTGGAGGACCCGATGGACGGCGCGAGCTTGACCGGACGCGATCTGATCTCCCTGCTGGATTTCACTCCCGACGAGTTGCAGCGAATCCTGTCGCTGGCCGAGGACGTCAAGGCGAATCCCGCCAAGTACCGTGACGCGCTGGCCGGGCGCACGCTGTTCATGTACTTCGAGAAGCCGTCGCTGCGCACCCGCGTGACCTTCGAGGCGGGCATGACGCAGCTCGGCGGCCACGCGATCTACTACACGGCCGCCGACGGGAAGATCGGCGTGCGCGAGTCGGTCGAGGACGTCGCGCGAAACCTCGAGCGCTGGGTCGACGCGGCCATGTGCCGGACGTTCAGCCACCGTCTCGTCGAGGATCTGGCCAAGTTCAGCGCGGTTCCGATCATCAACGGGCTCACCGACCTGCTCCATCCCTGTCAGGGCCTGGCGGACTACCTCACGTTGAAAGAGGTGCGTTCCGAGCTGAAGGGTGCCCGCCTGGCCTACCTCGGCGACGGGAACAACGTGGCCCACTCGCTCATGTACGGCGGGGCGCGGCTCGGTGTTGACGTGATCATCGTCACTCCCGAGGGTTACGAGGTCGATGCCGATGTCCTCGCGCGTGCGCGCGCCGCCGCGGGTGAAACCGGAGCGACGATCGAGTGCGGTACCGACCCCGCGATGCTCGAAGGCGCCGATGCGGTGTACACGGATGTGTGGGCCTCGATGGGGCAGGAAGAAGAGGCTGCCGGACGGGACGCCGTCTTCCGGCCATACCAGGTCAACGCCGCGATGATGGCTCGTGCGGGCAGCGGTGCGGTCTTCATGCATTGCTTGCCGATGCACCGGGGGGACGAGGTGACCGACGAGGTGGCCGACTCCGAGAGCTCGGTGGTCTACCAACAGGCCGAGAACCGGCTGCATGCCCAGAAGGCGGTCATGCTGGCGCTGATGCGCCGCGCTTGATCGCCGTGTGAGCGGCGACCACCCCGCCCGTCATCGTCGACCACTCGCAGGCGGCGAACCCGGATTCACGGATCCGACCCGCCAGCTCGGCGGCAGCGGGGAACTCGCCGATCGTCCGGGCCAGGTAACCGTAGGGTCCGCTGCGGCCGGAGATCCCGTCGCCGAGCCGCGGCAGGATGCGGCCGAGGTAAAAACGGTAGAGACCCGAAAGCACGGGCGCGGTGGGGCGGCTGAACTCGAGCACCACGAGCTTGCCCCCCGGGCGCAGCACGCGAAGCATCTCCCCGAAGCCACGGCCCAGATCGGCCAGATTCCTCACCCCGAAAGCCACGGCGACGGCGTCGAAGCTCGCCTCGGGAAACGGCAGCTCGAGGCCGTCGGCCTCGACCCGGAGGACGCGCTCCGACAGGTCGAGCCGCTGCAGCTTCGGCGCCGCGGCTTGCAACATCGCGTGGCTGAAATCGCAACAGACCACGCGGCCGGCACGCCGGCTGCGGATCAGCTCGATCGAGAGGTCTCCCGTGCCGCCACAAAGATCCAGCACCCTCGCCCGGGTGTTCTCCTCGAGCCTGGCCAGGGCTCGCCGTCGCCAGCTGCGGTCCAGATTGGCCGAGAGCAAGTGGTTCAAGAGGTCGTAGCGCGGCGCGACGCCGTCGAACATCTGACGGACGCGTCGGGGTTCCTTGTTCTCTGAGGGCAAAACCGGCTTTTCCTCCTGCGAGCGCGCACGCCCGTCGGCGGGGGATAGTTATAGCAAGCCGCCGTCCGGTTGCCTTGACAACCCTCGGAGCGGGTGCTACAAAGCGCTTTTCTTTCAAGGGTTTTCGAGCGCTCGAGGTTTCCGAGGGTACTCGTAGTGAAGACGTACGTCCCAAAACAAGAAACGATCCAGCGTGACTGGTGGCTCATCGACGCCCAGGGTCTGACCCTGGGCCGGTTGGCGACCGAGGTCGCGCTGCGGCTGCGCGGCAAGCACAAGCCCGCGTTCACGCCGCACCTCGACACCGGCGACCACGTCATCGTCGTGAATGCCGAGAAGGTCGCGCTGAGTGGTCGCAAGCTCGACACGAAAATGTATCGTCGCCACAGCGGCTACCCCGGTGGTCTGCGCGAGCTTCCGGCCGGCAAAGTGCTGGCGACGCAACCCGTGCGCCTCGTCGAGTCGGCCGTGCGCGGGATGTTGCCCAAGGGCTCCCTGGGCCGCCGGATGGCGCGCAAGCTCAAGGTCTACGCGGGCTCCGATCATCCGCATCAGGCACAGCAGCCGCAACCGCTCGAACTTCCCGGCGCCAAGCGCGACCGTTAGGAGATCCCGTCGTTGAGTGATCCACTCCAGAGTTACGGCACCGGCCGCCGCAAGACCGCATCCGCGCGGGTTTATCTGCGGCCCGGTACCGGCAAGTTCACCGTCAACAAACGCCCCTTCGAAACTTACTTCCCCAACGACATGGTCAAGATGATCATCCGCCAGCCGCTCGTGTTGACCGAGACCGAGAACTCGTTCGACGTGATCGTCAACGTCTCGGGTGGCGGGTACACCGGACAGGCGGGCGCGTTGCGTCACGGGATCGCACGGGCGCTGGTGCAGCATAACCCGGAGTTGCGCTCCACCTTGAAAGAAGCGGGCTTCCTCACGCGTGATCCGCGTGAGGTCGAAAGAAAGAAATACGGTCAACCGGGAGCGCGCAAGCGGTTCCAGTTCTCGAAACGTTAAGGGATCGATTCGAAACGGTCTTCGCGTAGGAATCAGGAGGAGTCGTTGGTTTCCGTCAAGATGAAAGAGTTGCTCCAAGCCGGGGTGCACTTCGGGCACCAGACCCGGCGCTGGAACCCGAAGATGAAGCCGTACATCTTCGGGGCGCGCAACGGCATCTACATCATCGACCTCCAGAAGACTTCGCAGCGGCTCCGGGATGCGCTGACCTTCGTTTCGCGCGTCGCGTCGCGCGGCGGATCGGTCCTGTTCGTGGGGACCAAGCGCCAGGCTCAAGAAGTCGTTGTCGAAGAGGCCAAGCGCAGCGGCCAGCACTACATCGATCAGCGCTGGCTCGGCGGCACGCTGACCAATTTCGCGACGATCCGGCGCAGCATCAACCGACTCAAGACGCTCGACGGGATGACCGAGGACGAATCGGCCAAGCTGACCAAGAAGGAACGCTCCAAGGTCGACAAGGAACGCGGGCGTCTGGAAAAGACGCTGGCCGGGATCAAGAACATGGAGCGCTTGCCTCAAGCCGTCTTCGTGGTGGATCCGCAAAAAGAGCGCATCGCGGTCGCCGAGGCGAACAAGCTCGGGATCCCCGTGATCGCGGTCGTCGACACGAATTGCGACCCGGACCCGATCGATTATCCGATTCCCGGCAATGACGATGCGATCCGCGCGATCAAGCTGTTCGCGGGAGCGTTTGCGGACGCCATCATCGAAGGCAACGCAGCTTGGGAGACGGCTCCCAAGACGAGTGCCCGCGCTCAGGAAGCCCAGGCGGGTCCCGCGGCCCCGCAATCCATCGGCGACCGGGTTCGCGCGCGTGAGGCACGGCGTCTGCGCGCGCGCAAGCAGGTGCGTCCGCGCGCGGGTGAGGAAGGCGCCACGGAGGCGGCCGTCCCCGCCGGAGCGGACAACACGACGGCCAAGGAGTAGGCCGGCGTTCACAACGAAGTTTGGAAGCCCCGCCGTGAATGCGCCGGGGCTTTTTGATGCCGGTTCGACGACCGGCAGGAGTTCGATGCAATGACGATCACAGCTGGAATGGTGAAAGAGCTCCGCGAGAAGACCGGGGTCGGCATGATGAAGTGCAAGCAGGCGCTTCAGGAAGTCAACGGGGACGTCGGCGCAGCCGAGAAGTTGCTACGCAAGCAGGGCGAGGCCGCGGCCGCGAAGAAGGCCGACCGGGCGACGGGTGAGGGCATCGTCTCCTCGTACATCCACACCGGCGGCAAGATCGGTGTCCTCATCGAGGTCAACTGCGAGACCGATTTCGCGGCGCGCAGCGACGACTTCCAGGGGCTGGTTCGTGACCTCGCGATGCACGTCGCGGCGGCCGCACCGCGTTTCGTGAAACGTGACGAGGTGACCGAAGCGGACCTCGAGGAGGAGCGCGAGATCGCCCGCGACCAGGCGCTTCGCGCCGGCAAGCCGGAGGCGATCGTCGACAAGATCGTCGACGGCAAGATGGAGAAGTTCTACGCGCAGCACTGCTTGCTCGAGCAGCCGTTCGTCAAGGACCCCGACAAGACGATCGGCGAGTTGATGCACGAGGCCGTCGGCCGCATCGGCGAGAACATGCATGTCAAGCGCTTCACGCGTTACGTGTTGGGCGAGGACAACTGAACGCCGTCTGAACGATCGGAGGCGTGATGGCCGAAGTCAGATTCAAGCGCGTCCTGCTCAAGCTCTCGGGCGAGGCCCTGATGGGCGAACAGGACTTCGGTATCTGCCCGCAGATGATCGGGCGCGTCTCCGACGAATTGGTCGAAACGCACAAACTCGGTGTGGAACTGGCCCTCGTCGTCGGTGGGGGTAACTTCTTCCGCGGGGCCCGCGCGGCCGGCGAGAACATGGACCGCGTCAGTGCCGACCATATGGGCATGCTTTCCACCCTCATCAACTCGTTGGCGCTGCAAGACGCCCTCGAGCGGCGTGGACTCGACACCCGTGTGCTCTCGGCGTTGGAAATCCGCCAGGTGGCGGAGCCGTTCTTGCGGCGGCGGGCGCTTCGACACCTGGAAAAAGGCCGGGCGATCATCCTCGCCGCGGGGACGGGGAACCCGTACTTCACGACGGACAGCGCTGCGGCGCTGCGCGCGATGGAGGTCCGTGCCGAGGTCCTGCTCAAGGCCACCAAGGTCGATGGGGTCTACTCCGCGGACCCGGAGACGAATCCGGACGCCGAGTTGATCAAGAAGGTGGGTTATCTTGAGGTGCTCGAGCGCGGGTTGCGCGTGATGGATTCCACCGCAATCTCGCTCTGTATGGACAACAGAATGCCGATCGCCGTGTTCAACATGCGCACGCCGGGTAACCTGAAGAGGATCATGCTGGGCGAAGAAGTCGGCTCGATGGTTTCGGAGTAAAGGCATGCCGCAAGAAGAAGTGCTGAACCGCGCGGGCCAACGGATGGATGCGACCGTGGAAGATACGCGTCAGAAGCTCGCCACCGTGCGCACCGGGCGGGCCACCATCGGGATCCTGGACGGGATCACGGTCGAGTACTACGGCACACCGACCCCGCTCAACCAAGTCGCCAAGCTGTCGGTGCCCGAAGCCAACCTCATCGTGGCTCAACCTTTCGACCAGTCGATCCTGGGCGACATGGAGCGCGCGATCATGGCCTCGGACCTCGGGCTCAACCCATCGAACGACGGCAAGCTCGTGCGGATTCCGATCCCGCCGCTGACCGAGGAGCGCCGCAAGGAGCTCGGCAAGAAGGTGCGCCAGCTGGGAGAGGACGCCAAGACCGCGGTGCGTCAGATCCGCCGAGATGCCAACGAGGAGCTCAAGAAGCTCGAGAAGGACAGCGCCATTTCCGAGGATGACTCGCGACGGTCGCAGGACGAGGTGCAGAAGGTGACCGACGCGCACACCAAGCGGATCGACGAGCTGGTCGCCAACAAGGAAAAGGAACTCACCGAGATCTAGTGTCCCAGGCAACCCCAGCGGATTTCACCGGCATCGTCGTCGCGGCCGGTCGCGCGGAACGCTTCGGCGGGCCGCTTCCCAAACAGTTCCTCACGATCAGCGGCCGCTGGGTGGTCGAGCACAGCGTCGATGCGCTGGCCGGCCACGATGCGGTCGCCTCCGTCGTCGTCGTCCTTGCGAAAGAGCACGTGGGTGGCGAGTTCGGCGACCGTCTCCGCGCCCATCCGCGGGTCTCCGCCGTCGTGGAGGGGGGCGCTACACGGTCCGAGTCCGTGGCCGCCGGTCTTGCTGCCGCTGACCCGGCGCGCCGGTTCGTGCTGGTCCATGATGCGGCCCGCCCGTTGATCTCGGCAGCCGTGGTCGAGCGTGTGATCGAGGCGACGAGAGCACACGGCGCGGCGATTCCCGCTCTCGGCCCGCCCGACACCGTCAAGAGCGTCACGGCGGATGGTGAGATCGAAGCGACTCTCGATCGGGCGGCGTTGCGGCTGGCCCAGACCCCGCAGGGGTCGGTCCGAACGCGGTTGGTCGAAGCGCTGACCGCCTTCGGTCCCGGGGTGCCGACCGACGAAGCCGCCGCGCTCGAGCAAGCGGGGCACCGCGTCGTCACGGTCGACGGCGACCCGGAAAACATCAAGATCACGTGCGCCGCCGATTTCGAGGTCGTCAGGCGCGGTCTGGAGGGACCCGTGGACCTGCGTGTGGGCAGCGGCTTTGACATCCACCGGATCGATGCCTCGCGCCCGTTGGTGCTGGGTGGCGTCCGGTTCGAGAACGAGCCGGGGTTGGCCGGTCATTCGGATGCCGATGTGCTCTTGCATGCCGCGATGGACGCCGTTCTCGGTGCGGCAGGTGAGGGGGATATCGGCCGGCTGTTTCCGCCCGACGACGACCGCTGGGCGGGCGCCGACAGCTATGTCCTGGCGGAAACTGTCAGCCGCAAGATCAACGGGGCCGGGTTCTACGTGGTCAACCTCGACCTGACCCTGCTCGCCGAGCGGCCCAAGATCGGCCCGCGGTCGGGAGAGATCCGGGCCCGTGTCGCCGCAGCTTTCGGCATCGATCCCGGCCGCGTCGGCCTGAAGGCCACGACGCTCGAGAAGCTCGGCAGCCTCGGCCGCCACGAGGGGATCGCCTGCCAAGCCGTGGCGCTGCTGTCGCGCGGCGGTCCATGAGGCGCGACCGGAGCGCGGGCGAGGAGGATCGGACCGTCTACGGCGTCCATCCGGTTCTCGAGCTCGTCGAGAAGAAGCCGCACGAGGTCGTGCGGATCTGGGTCGCTCGCGAAGATGATCGCAAGCTCGGACGGCTGCTGCGCACGGCCCGGCAGGCCGGGATTCCGGTCAGCCGACTGCCGAGAAACGCACTGACGCGGAGACTTCCGCGGGGTGTCAATCACCAGGGGGTGGCGGCGCTTTCGGCGGCGAGCCCCTACGTCCCCTTGGAGCAGGTCGAACGGGCGGCGGAGGGCGGGGCGAGACTTCTCATCTTGGTCGATGGGGTCCAGGATCCGGGCAATCTGGGAGCCATCCTGCGCACGTCCGCCGCCGCCGGGGTCGACGGCGTCGTCCTGGCATCCGAGGGAACGGCGGGCCTGACGCCGGCCGCGGTTCGGGCTTCCGCGGGGACGGCGACGGGTCTCGCGGTGGCGAGAACCGCCAAACCGGGGCGGTTCATCAGGAAAATGGCGGAAAAGGGCTTCCGAACGGTTGCGCTGGACCCTCACGGCGAGGTTTCTTGGGATGCCGCACCGCTCGACGGGCCGCTGATCCTGGTGGCGGGCGGTGAGGAGCGGGGGCTGCGACCGTCGGTTCTCCAGGAGTGCAACCAAACCGTGGCGATCCCGTTGGCCGAGGGGATCGATTCCCTGAATGTCGCCGTGGCCACGGGTGTGCTACTTTTTGAAGCCGTGAGGCGTCGGCGGCGCCCTTGAAAGCTCGGAAATCCGCTGTTAACATCTGCCGTTTGGGCGCTGTGCTGGCGTAGCTCAGTTGGTAGAGCAGCGGTTTTGTAAACCGCCGGTCGGGGGTTCAAGTCCCTTCGCCAGCTCCATCTTTTTCTTGGAGCTGGCTGCGGGCCTGTCTGGCCGACGGAATGGTAATGAGATGACCACGGGGTAGGTTTCGGCGGCGTGGAGGGGTGCCCGAGTGGTTAAAGGGAGCAGACTGTAAATCTGCCGGCCTTAGGCCTACGAAGGTTCGAATCCTTCTCCCTCCACCATTTACGGCGAACGAGAGAACGGAACAACGTGAAACGGGTGCGGGAATAGCTCAGTTGGTAGAGCATCAGCCTTCCA
>JABAOE010012050.1_pt3 | contig 10648 bp, 18 predicted proteins | sample 7062141 | NCBI WGS metagenome assembly JABAOE01 (sample SAMN14538627, study PRJNA623070) | marine sediment metagenome | biome: marine biome [ENVO:00000428]; feature: marine pelagic biome [ENVO:01000023]; material: deep marine sediment [ENVO:00002113] | place: India: Gulf of Khambhat ...
CTCATTGTAAACAGCGCGGTGTTCTGGTTGGTTAAATCCCAGGAGCTTAATACGATTGTCTATTATTTTATGGATACCGCCCGTTATCCTCGAGAGATTTATCATGGGCTAGGAAAAGCTTTTTTTACCTTCATTATCCCAAGCAGTCTGATTGCCACCACTCCCGCTTCTATTTTAGCCGGACGTTTTAATCCGGATTTGGTTTTCCTCTCCTTGATGGTTGCAGGGGTGTTCGTGGTGACGGGCTTTTTTGTATGGAATATGAGTCTAAAGCGGTACAGCTCTGCCAGTAGTTGAATGAAAACCCGGGATCAAAAATGCCTGTGATTGAAGTCAAAAACCTTTGTAAGTCCTTTGAGATCTATAAAAAAGAGCCTGGTCTCACGGGATCGATTAAGGGGTTATTTTTACGGGAAACCTTTGAAAAGAAAGCAGTGGAGGATGTCTCCTTTTCACTTGAAGAAGGGGAATTGGTGGGGTTTTTAGGGCCGAACGGTGCGGGTAAAACCACGCTTTTAAAAATGCTTTCAGGAATTCTCTACCCCACCTCTGGGAGCGTTCGTGTTCTGGGGTACATCCCCTGGAATAGAAACCGGGAATATCAGCGTCAATTTTCCATTGTAATGGGCCAAAAAAATCAGCTTTGGTGGGATTTACCCGCACGAGAATCCTTTTCCTTGAACCGTGATATTTACCAGGTGGATCAGAAAACCTTTGAAAGAACCCTTGCGGAATTGGTGGAACTGCTGGCTCTTTCGGATTTGTTGGATATACAGGTTCGCCAGCTTTCTTTGGGGCAGCGGATGAAATGTGAATTGGTGGCGGCTCTCCTACACCAGCCCCGGGTACTTTTTCTAGATGAACCAACCATTGGGTTGGATGTTATCTCTCAGGAGAAGATCAGAGAATTCATCATGGCGTATAATCAAAAGAAGAAGACAACGGTTTTACTCACCAGTCACTATATGAGGGATGTAGAGAGGCTTTGCAAGCGTGTGGTGGTTATTAATTTTGGAAGTATTGTGTATGACGGGTCATTGACCGATTTGGCCGACCGGTTTGTAGACCACAAAGTGATAAAAATTCAATTCGCTGATCCCATTCAACAGGATGGTTTCTCTCGTTATGGGGAAGTTGTGGAGTATGATCCCCATCGCATCATTTTAAAGGTGAAAAAGGGTGAGGTGGCGAAGGCGACCCATCATCTTTTAGGAAACCATCCCATTGAGGACCTCTCCATCGAAGAGGTGGAGATTGAGGAAGTCATCGGCAAGATTTTTGAAGAGAGAGTTTAGGGAGAAATCGGTCTATTTCATTGACTTGAAATCTGTGTTGCCAAAGCCAAACTTATTTTGAGAGCTGTTCAATTTAGGTATCAAGAGTTTTTTTATCCTTGTCGTTTATATTGAGAAGTGAAATTCCCGTTCCTGGAACCTCCGACCAGCCTTTTTTCGGTATATCATGGGTTCAGGCCATAGTTCCCTTAATTTTGAGGGTCATTTGAAGCTCTCCCAGCTCGAGCGAAAGCTTTACCTCAGAATGAATCGGAAGGGGATACTTTGTTTCAATCAATATTCCTCCACGACTGATATTTTGGCATAGGTTGAAAAGAACATATCCTTTGTGGTGTATTTAACCTTGAGGTTAATATCATAGCGGGGGTCCAGTCTTTGCTCTTTTCCGGCAACATTATCCATTTCCATCTCCTACAGTGATTATCCGCAATCTAAAAATTTCCGGTTATCAATAGGGAAATATACAGAACCCTTTTGTTTGGTTTTTTGAGATAGGATATTTGACCCATGAATAACATGGGAGGCTATATTGAGTTTTTAATTTTTGAGTAGATTACAAAACTTAGCTCATAAGATTGAATAAAAATATACACAGATTAAAAAATACGTAACTCTTTTAAGTGAATAGAAATCACTTATTTGTTTATTTTGACTTTTAAAGGAGTTTAAAATGGAGCATGGCCAATTTCCACAAGAGCAAACAAATGAAGGTGAATTTAAGCGGCAGAAGGACGCTTTTCAGAATTGGATTACCGAGGATGCCAGTTCGATGTTTCCTGCGGCCAAGGGCCGGTATCATCTGTATGTTTCCTGGGCCTGTCCATGGGCCCATCGCACGATCATCATGCGAAGATTAAAAGGACTCGAGGGTGTGATCGGGATGACTGCTGTGGATCCGATAAGGGATGAGCGAGGATGGGCATTTCGTGAAGGCCCTGGTCACTCTCTGGATCCCGTTAACCAATTTAAATTTTTGAGTGAAGCCTACCGGGCCACGGATCCAAATTACCAAGGACGTGTTACCGTTCCTGTTCTCTGGGATAGCCAAACCCAACGTATCGTGAGCAACTCTGATGATGATATTATGCGGATGTTTAACAGTGCCTTTAACCGTTTTACCTCTGTCCATTTGGACTTCTACCCCAAAGACCTTCAAAATGAGATTGAAAGACTCAACGGTTATATTTATGAAAATGTGAATGATGGGGTGTACCGGGCCGGTTTTGCCACCTCACAAAAAGCCTATGAGGAAGCGGTGAAACGTCTCTTTGATGCCCTGGATTTGCTGGAAAAACGCTTGGCTGATCAGCCTTACCTTTTGGGTTCACGTATTGTGGAGACCGATTGGCGTTTGTTTGTGACCCTTATTCGATTCGATGCCGTCTACCATGGCCACTTTAAGTGCAACCTGCGTAGAATTGTGGATTATCCGAACCTTTTCGGGTATCTCAAAGACCTTTATCAGTTTGACAGAATTTCTGAGACGGTGAATTTTGACCACATTAAACGCCACTATTATGTTACCCATGATGAGATCAACCCTTCCCGAATAGTACCTCTGGGGCCCATTCAAGATCTCAATTCTAATCCCGGGAGAGGTTACCTGAAAATGGAGCATCTGGACCATTAACTGGGAAAAGTCAAGACATGGTATGTTTTGACTAAGATGGAAGGGAATATGGAAACATGATTCATAAAATCGCCTTAAATAGAACCAAAGGAAATTAAAGCTTTAATTTTATCGTTGGAGGTAAAAATGGGAGAAATGAAGAAAGAACAGGTTTTTTTGGACGTGGCCTCTGATTTTGTGAAATTTTACGCCATTATGGGCCACTGTTTGCAAAATATCATGAACGAGGAAGTTTCGGGAGCCACTTCATCAGGTGAAGGAACAGTTTCAAAAGGCTCAAGAGGTTCTTTTACACCGCCTCAGTGGAAACCCTGTGGTTAGGAAAAAGGTGGAGGATGATTATCGTCTGACCTTAAAACTTCTTCAAGATCACGCAAATCCGGATTTCGATCAGGCAAAAAAAGAAGAGACAAAAGAAGAGAGCCTCAGACTTCACTATTACGCAAGGGAGAGGTCTGCATCACTTAGCGATCTTTTAGCTGTCTTAAGAGGTCTATAAGGACCAAAAAAAATGGGCTTAATAAACCCAGCGTTTCTTTTCGCGTTTAAGAATTAGCTTTCCATGATTTCAAGCCCGGCATGAAACTCTTTTTCACATTGGGTGCATTGTATACAATCTCTCTCCACCGCTGGGCCTTCAATATTGATACCCATTCCCCCCCAGTCGGTACAGCGATAAAGGTAGACCACTTCATCATCCAGCGTCTCAAGCCGGCTCTCCCTGAAACAGTACACCGGTTTCTCATTCAGTAACCCGAGTGTCGCTCCCTTATGCTCCATGGGCAAAGCGATATAATAATGTGGGGCGTAATCTCTCAGAGCATCCAGGGTAGAGAGCATATCCCTAAAGAGTTTTCCGCTTTTTCCTTCATATATGTCATCTTCTTTTAGGACGATTTTTGTTGGTCCCATTCTTCGGCCTCCACTTTGTGAAACCCTTCTTTCAAAGCACCTAAAATTTGGGAACATTAATGTTTAGTAGGCTATTGGAAAAATTGAGTAAAAAATAAGACCCTTAACCTTTCCACCCTCCTTTAACCTAAGGGTAAGGTTACGTTTTTTCCTTTCCATTTTCAAAAGATGACAATTTTTTTTTAGGAGGGGGTCATTTTTTGATTTATTTTTTGATTTCAGATCTATATTATTCAACTAAATTTTGCCGGTCTTTTATTACTGATTGCCTTAAGAGGAGGTTTGAAATGGAAATGGAAAAAGTTCTTTTGACAGTTCAGGATTTGCTTACCAAATTTGGTTTCAAAATCATTGCTGCCATTGCAGTACTGATCATCGGGAAATGGGTTTCGGGTTTTGCCAGCAAAGGCATTCGGAAAGTCATGACGAAGCGGAACATCGATCCCACGATCTCGGCCTTTGTCAGCAACCTGAGCTACATCGCCTTAATGACTTTTGTGATTCTAGCCGCTCTTGGGCAGCTTGGAATACAAACCACCTCTTTTATAGCGATCATTGGTGCGGCAGGCCTGGCGATTGGTTTTGCCCTTCAAGGCTCCCTTTCTAATTTTGCGGCCGGCTTTCTGATGATCATTTTCCGTCCTTTTAAAGTAGGTGATTTTATTGAGGGTGGAGGCGCTATGGGAACAGTTGAGGAAATCCAGGTTTTTACCACAACCTTGAAAACCCCTGACAATAAAACCGTTATAATTCCAAACGCAAAAATAACGGCGGACAATATTACAAATTTTTCGGCAAAAGAGATACGTCGCGTGGACCTTNNCAGCTACATTGATAACATTGATAAGGTAAAATCAGTGATCTCAGATGAGTTGTCTAAAGACGAAAGAATTTTAAAAGATCCAGCGCCCACCATTGGTCTGATCGAGCTAGCAGACAGTAGCGTGAACTTTGTTGTTCGCCCCTGGGTAAGCTCTGGGGATTATTGGAATGTCTTATTCGATACGAATGAGAATATGAAAAAGCGATTCGATTCCGAGGGAATCAACATCCCCTTTCCCCAGAGGGATGTTCATGTATACGAACACAAGGTGTGAACCTTCATTACACCGCAACGAAGTATATGAGGAGAGCTGAGAAATAACAGTGGGTAGGTTTCTCGGGATTATTGAGGAGAATTTCCAACGCAAGGAAAAGCTTTGGGATGAAGTGTAAATAATTCAAAATTATTTGTTTTTTTTATTTGAAATTTGCAGAAGAGTTGGAAGTATTATTTCCAGATGAGGCCACATCAATGGGAGAATCGATTGTGATGAGCAAGACTTTTTCCCGGCAGTGTTCATGAGTCTCAATTTCAAGTTTACCGGCTATTTTCTTCATCAAGGGAAAAAGTATTTTTTGAAACTCAGGTAAGATCTCCTCCGCTAACTTTTCATTTACCTCTTTGATGAGCTTTTTTACTGGTTCCTGACTGATTAAATTAATCTCCGAGAAAACAAACATATTTTCAATTCGTATCAAGAGGAGATCTTCTTGTATGGCGGTTTTGACCTGAAAAGGTTTAAACCCATCTCCTTTTCAAAAAAGCCCGAAAACCCTCTTGAAATTTTGTTCTAAAGTTCTTTAATTTTAAAGCGATGGTTTTTTCCAAATCCACCGGAGCGATCCAATCAGGCCGTCTCCAAGCACCCCTGGTAAAAGCCTTTTTTGCGGGAGGGCATTTCCCAGGAAGCCATTCCATCATCTTAAAAACCAGCGCACCATTTGATGAACTGATCATTTATTTGCTCCATGATCTGAATTGGATTTAGCGTCTGAATCCATTGCTTCAAGGTCCATACTGCAATTTTTTCTTTTGGGAAGAGAGTGAAGGATGGGTCTTTGGGGGGATCGTTTGATTCGGGATTCTCGCGGATTCCCAGGGTTTTTATAATACGGTCCCAAAGCAAAGGGATAAAATCGGTTTTATTACCCGATTGCGCAGGCGGTGGAATATCTTGAGGGTATTGAAATAAAATCTTTTTGTTTCTTTTTTTCCATTGGAATATGGATTCTGGGATGGGATCAATTTTATAAACCAAAGGGAGTTTGGGTATTTCAGGGGATTCGCTTATTTTTTGCCAAATTTAAGCGTTTGGCAGGTCATCTCAGACCCTCAGTTTTTTTGTGGGTTTTTAAAATGGAGGCTTCGGTGACCTTTCCTTGCCGATAGAGGCTGCGATAAGATTTATTTTTAGGATAACCCGGGGTCGTCGAGAGGTTAACATAAAATATTGGAAAGTTTTTGCTCTAGGTTTTCGTTCAGTGTAAAAATAATATCCCGTTCCACAGTCTTAGCGCTGATATCGGCATGGAGGTTAAGAACCCTGACAGGAACAAGTTTTTCAATGGTTTCGACCAATCAGCCCCTTGCTTGTTTGAGTAAATTGGGGAGGATTCTTTACATCAGTTCGTTTCCCTAGGGTTTTTGGCCAATTGCTGCTCCGCTTCGGTCGGGCCCCCCTTCAGCCGAACCAAAATCATATCATCAAGGATGTAGGGTTTGGTTTCAAAGGGACACCTTTACATGTATTCCTTTTCAAACTGAACCATGGCATTGCTGACCTCAGTCTCCACTTAGCCCTTTTTCTTTGTCAATTTCATAAGCGCGGTTACTTGTGGGTTTGAGTTTAAAATGGGTTAAAAATCAAGTTGATTTATCTAAAATTGGAAAGAAATTCAATACGATTTGTATTTCAGGTAACCCGCTTGATTTGGGTTCCTATGCTCTCTATAATGAGAGCCTTTTATAAGACTGAAGAGGAGGAATGGTGCGTGGCATTAACCTTTGGGTTCCTTTTTTCATTTTGGGTATTATTGTCCGGACATTTTGATCCCGTGCATTTATTCTTGGGCCTTGTTTGTTCCTATGGGGTTGCCTATTTATCACATGATTTATTGTTTTCTAAAATTGGTTCAAAAAGTTTTTTCAAGCAAACGTTTCAGTTTTTAAAGTATCTTCCTTGGTTTTTATATCAAGTCGTCCTTGCCAATCTGGATGTAGCCTATCGGACGCTTCACCCCAAAATGCCCATTCAACCCACCCTGGTGAAAGCGAAAACACGTTTAAAAACCGAAATGGGAAAAGTGACTTTAGCCAATTCCATCACCTTGACCCCTGGAACGGTTACCATCGATGTAGATGAAAAAGGCCAATTTATGATTCACGCCATCACCGAATATGATGCGAAAGCCTTTGAAGAAATGGAAGAGCGTATCAAACTCATTGAAGAGGAATAAAGCACAATGTTTCAGGTCGCCGCAATTTTTGTTGTGATTGCTATTTTGGTGGTTCTTTACCGTGCTCTTTTGGGACCCACCGTTTTTGATCGTATTTTATCCACCAATATCATCGGAACCAAAACTGTTGTTCTCCTGGCTTTAATCGGTTTTATTTATGAGCGTCCTCATTTTTTGGATATTGCCTTACTTTATGCCCTCATTAATTTCGTGGCGACAGTGGCCATATTGAAGTATATCCAGAGAGGAAGACTGGATTAATGGAATTCCGGATCCTTTTATCGGGTGTTTTTCTGTTCATTGGGTGTTTTTTTATTTTGGTGGCTTCCGTAGGAATTATTCGTTTCCCTGATTTTTTTTCCCGAATCCATCCTGCGGGAAAATCGGATACCCTGGGACAGGCCTTTATTTTATTCGGATTATTTGTTTATGAGGGCTTCTCGTTTGAAACCGTAAAGCTTTGGATGATTATTCTCTTTGTGATCATTGCCAACCCAACCGCTACCCATGCGGTAACAAAGGCCGCCTATTTGGCGGGTTTAAAACCCTTGTTGGTTCCCTCTGAAAAGCCATTTTCCGAATCGGATTCTTCGAAGAAGGAACACTCTGAGGCTTCCACCCCAAACGGGGATCCCGCTTCATGATCGATATTCTCCTATTATTGATTTTGGTCATTTGTGCCATTGGCGCTGTTCAGATGAAAGATCTTCTGGGGGCCACCATGATATTAGGAATTTACAGTTTGATCATGGCATTGGTTTGGACCCGATTGAATGCAGTGGATGTGGCTTTTACAGAGGCATCGGTAGGTGCGGGGATTACAACCGTTCTTTTAATTGCTGCCTTAAGCCGAACCAAGCGAAAAGAGGAAGAATGATATTCCAATCAGAAAATGTCCGAGATCAACCCAGTAGGCCTCGATCGGGGGGAAGGTTTTTTAACTTCCTTTCTCTTTTGATCGTTTTGATCACCGGAGGGGTTTTGGTTTATGGAACATTGGATATGCCGGGTTTTGGTGATCCCAATGCGCCTGCCAATCTTCATGTGGCTCCCCGATATATTGAGCAGGGGTTCGAGGAGACAGGGGTGGAAAACATGGTGACCGGCATATTGGCCAGCTATCGTGGGTATGACACACTGGGGGAAACCGTGGTCATCTTTACCGCGGGTCTTTCTGTGATTTTATTATTAAGGAGAACAAAACAGGATGGATAAGGAAAATATTATTGTTCGTTTTGTTTCCGGAAAGTTTATTCCTTTCATTCAGCTTTTCGGTTTGTACGTGATAATGCATGGGGAAGTGGGTCCGGGGGGCGGCTTTCAAGGGGGAGTGATTTTGGGGGCAAGCATGATTTTGTATGGATTGGTTTTTGGCTATGATGCGGTACGCAAGAAATTCTCACAAAAAGTGGGGGATGTTTTTAGCAGCGTCGGGGTCTTGCTCTTTGCGGGAATCGGATTATTGACCCTCATGATTGGAGGTCACTATTTGGAGTACCGGGTTCTACCGTTGGGTTCCCCGCAATTTTCAAGCCACATCGGAATTTTGGGAATTGAAATCGGTGTGGGGATTACCGTGGCCTCTGTGATGACCATTTTGTTTTTTGAAATGGCGAGAAAGAAATCTTAATGGAGTTTATTTTGGCAAAATACAACTACTGGATTTATATTCTGCTCATGATGATTGGATTTTACGCCATGATTGCCAAAAAAAATCTGATCAAAAAAATTATCGGGATGAATATTTTTCAAACTGCTGTTTTTTTGTTTTACATTTCCATTTCAAAGGTAAAAGGGGGTANNATCCTGTGGGAGCATGCCCCCCAATATGATAACCCCTTACCCCATGTTCTGATTCTTACCGCCATTGTGGTATCTGTCAGCACCACTGCCGTTGCCCTGGGACTGATTTCCCGGATTTACGAATCCTATGGGCATATTGAAGAAGATAAAATTTTAAGCCTCCAAAAAAAATAACCATGTCCCAGCACCTTCCCATTATACCGATCATTTTGCCTCTTTTTGCAGCGGCTTTGATTCCCCTTTTCGGAAGAATCAGAGAGCAATATGGATGGTTTATTGCCGTTGGGACCACAGGTTTTTCATTTTTGGTTTCCAGCTGGCTCCTTTCCCAAGTGATGTCCCAAGGACGCCTGAGGTATTTCCTTGGAAATTGGGAGCCTCCTTGGGGAATCGAGTATGTGGTGGACTATCTCAGTGGCTTTGTCTTGGTCATTGTGTCTTTCATGGCCTTTGTGGTTACGGTTTATTCCTGGAAAAGTGTTGAAAGAGAAATACCTAAAGAAAAAATAGCCCTCTTTTATGCGGTTTTTATGCTTTTGGTCACCGGCCTTCTCGGAATTGTCATCACCGGAGATATTTTTAACCTTTATGTCTTCTTGGAAATTTCCGCCCTCAGTGGGTATGTGCTCATTGCCATGGGGAAAAAAAGAGAGGCCCTCATGGCCAGTTATAATTATCTGATTCTTGGGACCATCGGGGCGACTTTTATTTTATTGGGCATCGGATATCTTTACATGGTAACCGGGTCTTTAAATATGGCAGACCTGGGAAACCTCCTGCCTCAATTGTACGAAAGCAAGGTGGTTTTGACGGGGTTTGCGTTTTTAATGGTCGGGCTGTTTATCAAGGTTGCACTTTTTCCCTTTCATATCTGGCTGCCCAATGCCTATACTCATGCTCCCTCGGTGGTAGGAACCTTTATGGCTGCAACCGCTACAAAGGTTTCGGTCTATGCTTTGGTACGCATTATGTTTACGGTTTTCTCTCCCCAATTTGATTTTAAAATCGTTCCCGTTGCGGAAATTTTATTTTATCTTGGAATCGCTGCTTTGGTGGTGGGACCGGTCATGGCCATCAGCCAGACGGATATCCGGAGAATGTTGGCTTATTCCAGCGTGGGGCAAATCGGTTATATTGTTCTAGGGGTTTCGCTGGGAAATCAAACGGGAATGGTGGGAGGGCTGATTCACTTATTAAATCATGCTTTGATGAAGGGTGGTCTGTTTTTGGTTGTTGGTGTCATCATTTACAAAACCGGTATTACCCAAATTTCCGAGTTGAAAGGCATGGGAAAGCGTTTGCCGTTTAGCATGGCGGCTTTTACATTAAGTGCTTTATCCATGATTGGGGTTCCACTAACCGTGGGGTTTGTCAGTAAATGGTACTTGGGAATTGGCGCCCTTCAAGCCGGAAAGTGGATAGCGGTTCCTATCATCTTATTTAGCTCCTTGCTGACGGCTATTTATTTTTGGAGAATCATTGAAAATGTCTACTTTAAAAAAGCGCAAGTAGAAAACGAAGCCCAAAAAAGGGAACCAGAAGATGTTCCGGCTGGAATGATGGTTCCCACATTAGGGGTGGCCTCATTGTGTCTGGTTTTTGGTGTCCTCGCTTATATTCCGGTTTCCATTGCAGATTTAGCAGCACGAATGCTCTTGGGAAGCACCTAATATGGTTGAATCTTCCATTCCCTTTTATACCCTTCTGATTTCACTCATTGCCATTCCCT
>JABAOE010000318.1_pt6 | contig 10645 bp, 9 predicted proteins | sample 7062141 | NCBI WGS metagenome assembly JABAOE01 (sample SAMN14538627, study PRJNA623070) | marine sediment metagenome | biome: marine biome [ENVO:00000428]; feature: marine pelagic biome [ENVO:01000023]; material: deep marine sediment [ENVO:00002113] | place: India: Gulf of Khambhat ...
TCCGGGCTCAACGCCGACATCCACGCCAGCGACGAGTATCGCGCGCACCTGGTCACGGTAATGGCCAAGCGGGCTGTCGCGGCAGCCATCGGCTGATGGGCCAGCGGCCGGCGCGCCGGGCCTCGTCGATGCCGGACGCGCCGCGGTTTCTGCCTTGCCTCTCGTCATGATGGCCTGCCGCCGGCGGGGTATCATTTATCGATGATGCTGCCGAGCAACGTCGAGGAAACCCATGCCCTGCTCAGGCGCGGTGACTACGTGGCGGACCGCAGCCTGGCGACGGCGGTGTTTCTCTCCCTGACGCTTCACCGGCCGCTGTTCGTCGAAGGCGAAGCGGGGGTCGGCAAGACCGAGATCGCCAAGGTGCTGGCGGCGACGCTCGGGCGGCGTCTCCTGCGCCTGCAGTGCTACGAGGGCCTCGACGTGGCATCGGCAGTCTACGAGTGGAACTACGCGCGCCAGATGATCGAGATTCGGCTCGCCGAGGCCGAGGGGCGCACCAGCCGCGAGCGACTCGGCGAGGACGTGTTCTCGCGGCGTTTCGTTATCGAGCGTCCGCTGCTGCAGGCGCTCGAGCCTCATGACGGAGGTCCGCCGGTGCTGCTCATCGACGAGCTGGATCGGGCCGACGAGCCCTTCGAGGCATACCTCCTCGAGCTGCTCTCCGACTACCAGATCACCATCCCCGAGATCGGTCCCATTCGCGCGCAGCAGCCACCGCTCACGGTGATTACCTCGAACCGCACGCGTGAGATTCACGACGCCCTCAAGCGCCGCTGCTTCTACTACTGGATCGACTATCCGAGCGCCGAGCGCGAGCGCGAGATCGTCGCGCTCAAGGCGCCGGACGCCGACGCCGCGCTGAGACGCCAGGTGGTCGCGTTCGTGCAGCGCTTGCGCGGGATGGATCTGTTCAAGCTGCCGGGCATCGCCGAGACCATCGACTGGGCGCAGGCGCTGACGCAGCTCGACGTGATCGAACTCGACGCTACGCTCATCGATGACACCCTGGGCGCGTTGCTCAAGTACCAGGACGATATCGCCCGGGTGCGCGGCAGCGAGGCGGCGCGCATCCTCGACGAGATCAACGCCGCCCTCGCGGCGGAGCGCGCCGGTGACTGAATCCGGCGCGTCCGGTTCCCAGGGCGGTCGGCTGCTCGCGAACATCGTGCATTTCGCGCGGGTGCTGAGGACCGCGGGCGTACCCATCGGCCCGGGCACGGTCATCGATGCCGTCAACGCGGTGCGCGCCGTGGGCATCGATGACCCCGAGGACTTCTACTGGACCCTGCACGCGGTGTTCGTGAATCGATCCCGTCATCGCGAGCTCTTCGACCAGGCTTTCCATGTCCTCTGGCGCGATCCGCGGCTGATCGAACGCATGCTGTCGATGAGCCTGCCGGGCTTCGTGTCGCCGCCCGGCGCGCCGGCGCAGGCTCTGCGCCGACGCCTCGGCGAAGCGCTCGCGGGGAGCGGAGCGGGCGGCAGCCGTCGGCACCCGACGGCCGCCCGCACGCAGAGCGATGCGGCCTTCAGCTGGTCGGCGCGCGAGGTCCTGCAGCACAAGGACTTCGAGCAGATGAGCAGCGACGAGATTGCGCGCGCCAAGTCGGCGGTCTCGCGTATGCGTCTGCTGCTCGCGCGGGCGCCGACGCGCCGCTATCGCCGCCATCGGCTCGGCAGCCGGGTCGACATGCGTGCCAGCCTGCGCAGCGCGCTGCGCTGCGGCCCCGGCATCATCCCGCTCGAGCGCCGTCGCCGCCGGATGCAGCCGCCGCCGCTCGTGATCCTCTGCGACATCTCCGGATCCATGAGCCGCTATTCGCGCATGTTGTTGCATTTTGCCCACACGTTAACGGCAGATCGCGGCAAAGTATCGTCATTTGTCTTTGCCACCCGACTCACCAACGTGACCCGCTATCTGCGCGAGAGGGACGTGGATGCCGCCCTCGAGCGCATCTCCGAGGCGGTCTTCGACTGGAGCGGCGGCACCCGCATCGGCCGCTGTCTGGAGGCCTTCAACCGCCTCTGGTCACGCCGGGTGCTGGCCCAGGGCGCCGTCATACTGCTCATTACCGACGGCCTCGACAGGGACGCGGGCGAGGGGCTCGCCGCTCAGGTCGAGCGCCTGCACAAGTCCTGCCGGCGCCTGATATGGTTGAATCCGCTGCTCCGCTACGAGGATTTCGAGCCTCGTTCGCTCGGCGTGCGCGCCATCCTGCCGCACGTGGACGATTTTCGCAGCGTTCACAATCTGCGCAGCCTCGAGGAGCTGGCCGCGGTGCTCGCCCGGGTCGGTGCCCGTCACGAGGAGGGAGTGTCCCAATGGCTGAAGCCGAGACCCTGAGCGGCGGCGTCGAGGACGTCCTCGAGACGGCCGCACGCTGGCGGGCGCAGGGTCGTCGCGTCGCCATCGCCACCGTGGTCGAGACCTGGGGCTCGTCGCCCCGGCCGGTGGGCAGCCAGCTGCTGGTCGACGAGAACGGCGAATTCCTCGGATCGGTTTCCGGCGGATGCATCGAAAGCGCCGTCATCGGCGAGGCGCTGGAGGTCATCGCGAGCGGCGCGCCCCGGCTTCTCGATTTCGGCGTCAGCAACGAGAAGGCCTGGGAGCTCGGTCTGAGCTGCGGCGGCAAGGTGCAAGTGTACGTGGAGGCGCTCGAGCCATGAGACGCGACGTCTTCGAGCGGCTGATGGCGGCGCGCGCGGACAAGCGCCCCGTGGCGCTGGTGACCGATTTGCCGGCCGGATATCAGAGCCTGGTGTTTGCTGACGAAGTCGATGCCAACGGCCCCGCCGCCGACGTCGTCGCCGCCGCTCGCGCGGCGCTGCAGTCCGGGATCAGCGGCATTTTCGAGCGCAGCGACGGCACGCGCGCGTTTCTGCACGTGTTCAACCCTCCGTTGCGTCTGTTCCTGGTCGGCGCCGTGCACATCACCCAGGCGCTGGCGCCCATGGCGAGCATGCTCGGCTACGGCGTGACGGTCATCGACCCGCGCCGCGCCTTCACGACACCGGCGCGCTTCAGCGACGTGCGCGTCATGGAGCGCTGGCCCGACGCGGCGCTGGCCGACGAGCGTCTGGATGCGCGCAGTGCCGTAGTCACGCTCACCCACGATCCCAAGCTCGACGATCCGGCGCTGGCGTCGGCGCTGCGCTCCGAGGCGTTCTATATCGGCTGCCTCGGCAGCCGCCGCACCCACGCCCGACGCCTGGAGCGTCTGCGCGCGGCCGGCTTCGACGACGCCGCCCTCGCGCGGCTCCACGGTCCGGTGGGTCTGGACATCGGTGCGCGATCGCCCGGTGAGATCGCCACCTCGATCCTGGCGCAGATGACGGCGATTCTGCGCCGCGGCGCGGCGCCATGAGGTTCGGCGCCGTTGCCGTCGACGCGTGCGCCGGCGCGATTCTGGCCCACGGCCTGCGGGTCACCGACGCCGTCTTCAAGAAGGGCCGGATCTTGAGCGCCGCGGACGTGGCGGCGCTCAAAGACGCCGGCTACGCCCAGGTGGTGGTGGCGCGGCTCGAGGCCGACGACGTGGGCGAGGACGAGGCCGCCGCCAGGCTCGCATCGGCGCTGGCCGGCGACGGTGTCAGCGCCGCTGCCGCCTTCACCGGCCGCTGCAACCTGTTCGCCCGGGCTGACGGGCTGGTGGTCGTCGATGCCGCACGGCTGGACGCCATGAACCGCGTCGACGAGGCCATGACCGTGGCAAGCCTGCCGGCCTTTGCCCGGGTCTCTCGGGGCCAGCTGCTGGCAACCGTCAAGATCATCCCTTTCGCGGTGCACCGCGCGTGCCTCACGCAAGCCGAGTCGATCCTGGCGGGCGAGCAGGCGGCGCTGCGGATGGCGGCGTTTCGGCCCCTGCAGGTGGCCTTGGTGCAGACGCGGCTTGCGGGCAGCCGGGACGCGGTGCTGGACAAGACGGCACGGGTCATCGGCAGGCGCCTCGAGAGCCTCGGCAGCCGCCTGCGCTCGGAAAAACGCTGCGAGCACAGCGAGCGAGCGCTCACCGGCGTGCTCGGCGAGGTGCTCGCGGCGGCACCGCAGATGGTGCTCATCGTCGGCGCATCGGCGATTGTCGACCGCCGCGACGTGGTGCCGGCGGCCATCGCCGCCGCCGGCGGTGCCGTCGACCACTTCGGCATGCCCGTCGACCCCGGCAACCTGCTGCTGCTCGCCCGCCACCACGGGACCCCCGTGCTGGGCCTGCCGGGCTGCGCACGCTCACCGAAGTACAACGGCTTCGACCAGGTCCTCGAGCGCCTGCTGGCGGGACTGCCGGTGGCTGCCTCCGACATCATGGGCATGGGCGTTGGCGGGCTGCTCACCGAGACCCACGAGCGCGCCCAGCCGCGCTTGTCGACACCGGGCGCGTCTTCGTCGGCGCGCCGGCCGCGCGTCGCCGCGCTGGTGCTGGCGGCAGGCCGCTCCCGGCGCATGGGCACGCGCAACAAGCTGCTGGCCGTCGTCGACGGCGTGCCCATGGTGGCGCGGGTCGTCGATGCCGCGCTGGCCAGCGTCGATGCCGGCGTCTACGTGGTCACCGGACACGAGCACGAGCAGGTGGCCGGCGTGCTCGCCGGGCGCAAGGTGCGGCTGGTGCACAACCCCGACTACGCCGAGGGGCTGAGCACCTCGCTTCGCGCCGGGCTGGCGGCGCTCGGAGAGGATGTGGACGCGGTGCTGGTGTGCCTCGGTGACATGCCCCGGGTGAGTCCGGCCCACATGCACAAGCTCATCGCCGCCTTCGATCCGAACCAGGGCAGAGCCATCTGCGTTCCCATGTGGCAGGGCCGGCGCGGTCACCCGGTTCTCTGGGCACGCCAGTTCTTTGCCGAGATGCGCGCCATCAAGGGCGACGTGGGCGCGCGCCACCTGCTCGGCGAGTACGCCGACCTGACCTGTGAGGTCCCGGTTGCCGATGACGGTGTGCTCGTCGACGTGGATTCGCCCGAGGCGCTGCGGGCGCTCACCGGCGGGCGCTGAAGCGCACCGGCCGGCACGGTCGCGTCCGCCGAGGCGGCCCGCGCGCCGCGGTCGCCGGGAGTCGACTTCAGCCGCCGGGATTGGACGCCGCGCTTGGCGGCCGCCCTTCGATGCTCTCGATGAGCATGGAGACGAGCCGTCCCTCGCCGTCCCGGTGCTCGAGCTTCACCGGCAGGAAGCCGAGCGACGGCGCGCACCACAGCGTTGCCTCACGATCGTCCTGGTGACGTGAGCGCCGCACCTTCACGGTCTCGAGAGTGCCCAGCGCAGTGACCAGAGTCTCGCGGCCGACGGCGCGCAGCGCGTAGCGCTTGAGGTGGCCGCCGTCGGCCACCGCGTACTGCATCAGCCGTTTGCCGTCGGCGAGATCGCGCATCAGCACGAGCAGATAGCTGAGCTTGTCGAGTGTCCCCACCGGGACCGCCATGCGCCAGGTGTGCTCTTCGACGGTGTTGAGCGCGACGCCGTCGCTCCAGTCGAAGCTGACCTCCACATGGCGGGCGGCGTTCGCGTCGCGACGATTGTAACGGTAAACGCGGGGACGAAAGGAATCGCCGTAAATTTCCGCCTCGCTGCGCTCGGTGATGTAGACGTTGCGGACGAGCGCGCCGGCGCCGGCGGTCTCGCTGCGCGATTCCCACACGAACCGATCGTTTTCCGTAGGGATCAGACGCCATTCGGTCCTGCCGACGGTCGTGCCGAAAGCTTTCAGCACGAACGACGCGACGAACCCGTCGACCTGCATCGGCGCAGCCGCGGCATGCCCGCACGCAAGCATCCAAGCCAGGACGACGGCGGCACGCATCATGCCAGTGGCTCCGGCGCGAGTGCCGGCCGCAACACGGACGGCCGCAAAGCAGCGATGCATTCCATGGACCTCTGCTCTCAAGTATACGTTCTTCGCGGCCGTGCGCCGCGCCGGCTTTGCGCTCATCGGCTTGTGATAATATCGCGGGCCGTGTTGCTGTTCCGCGGCGCTCTTTGCCTGCACGGCGCACAGGCTGCGGGGATGAGGGGGGGGAACGGCCGGCGTGGTCAGACAGCTCTACAGCGCGCTTCACTATCTGGCACTGCCGTATATCTTCCTGCGCATGATGTGGCGCGGCCACCGCGACCCGGGTTACTGGGAGCGCTGGGGCGAGCGCTTCGGGCGCATCCCGCCGCTGGCGGCCGGGCCGAGGACGCTCTGGGTGCATGCCGTTTCGGTCGGCGAGGTGCAGGCAGCGGTGCCGCTGGTCAGGGCGCTGCGCGCGCAGGACGCCGATGTGCGCATCGTCGTCACCACCACCACGCCCACCGGCCGGGAACGCGTCCGCCAGGCGCTCGGCAATGCCGTTATTCACCGCTACACGCCCTATGATCTGCCCGGAGCCGTGCGCCGGTTTCTCGAACGCGCTGGCCCGGATCTGGTCATCATCATGGAAACGGAGCTGTGGCCGAACATCCTGCATCACTGTGCAAGGCGGGGCGTGCCGGTTCTTCTTGCCAATGCGCGCCTTTCGGAGCAGTCAGCGTCGAGCTACCGGCGGGTGGCGGTGACAACACGCCGCATGCTCGCCACCATCACCTGTATCGCCGCCCAGACACGCGACGATGCGGCGCGCCTGGTATCTCTGGGCGCGCCGCCCGAGCGCGTTCACGTCACCGGGAACACGAAGTTCGACGTGAAGCTGCCGGCGAGCCTCGCTGAAGAGGCGCAGGTGTTGCGGCGCTGCTTTGGCGTCGATCGCGGCGTGTGGATCGCGGCGAGCACCCACGACGGAGAGGAGCAGCAGGTGCTGCAGGCCTTCGACGAGGTGCTCGAGGCGGTGCCCGACAGCCTTCTGGTGCTGGTGCCGCGTCACCCCGAGCGTTCCCAGTCGGTGGCTGCGCTGGCGAGGCGCTTCGGGCATGTCACGGTGATGCGATCCGAGTCTCCGTCCACATGTGCCGGTGCCGGCGTTTTCATCGGCGACACCATGGGCGAGCTGCCGCTCTTCTACGCGGCCTCCGACGTGGCTTTCGTGGGCGGCAGCCTGGTGCCCGAAGGCGGACACAACATGCTCGAACCGGCGGCTCTCGGCATTCCGGTGCTGTTCGGTCCACACGTGCACGACGTCGCCGAGATCAGCGAGCGGCTCGCCGAAGCCGGCGCCGGCAGGCGCGTCGCGGACAAGCGGGCGCTCGCATCGGCGGTGGTCGAATACCTGCACGATGCTAATCTTCGTCATGTGGCCGGTCAGCGGGGGCGCGAGTTCGTGGAGCAGAATCGGGGGGCGCTCGGGCTGGTCATGGCGCTGATTGACCAGCTGATTACACCGGCGACGGCGCAGCCGGCGGAATCGCCCTCGTGACTCTGGGCGGGTTCGGGCCTCGCCTTCGCCGCATCCTGATCGTCGCCGCGGACGATGCGCGCGGCCGGCGCCTGGCGAGCCTGATCGAATCCGAAGGCCTGGAACCCGTCATCGCCGCAGCGGCGGACGAGGCCGACGCAAACCCTCCCGATGGCGATTTCGCCGCCGTCGTCGTCGACGAGCGTTGTCTCGAGTCCGCGGCCGGCGAGCTCGTCAAGACTCTGCGCCGACGCGATCCCGAGCTTCGCGTCGTGGTCGACACGAGTAACGGATTTCCCGGCGTCACGACGAGCTCGAGCGCCCTGGACGAATGCGCGCCGGTCCTCGAGGCGGGCGATACCCTGGAGCTGCTGTTGTGCGTGCAGCGCGCAGTACGGGCCCGCTACGAGGAACGCCTGCAGCGGGTCGAGGAGCAGCTCGCGCACGTCAGCGCCGCCAGCAGCGACGGCATGCTCGTCATCGACCCACTTCGCGAAAGGATCGTGGCCGCCAATCCACGGGTGGCGCGGTTGCTGGAGTACGCCCCCGGCGAGCTAGTCCAGCTGCCCGCGGTGCGGGTGCTGCCGGATGCCATGGCGGGGCTGCGGCGGCTGGTGAGTGCCAAGCGCAGCGGCGGTCGCGCCCATACGCTCGAGCTCGATTGCCGCACCAGGGGCGGGATGGCAGTGCCGGTGGAGATGAGCGCCTCGGTGCTGAGGGCGGGTGGCCAGCCGCTCATCCTGGTGCTGCTGCGCGATCTCAGAGACAGCCGTCATGCCCAGCGGGCGCTCACCGAGAGCGAGGAAAGACTTCGCGCGGTGTTCGATCACTCGCCGGTGACCATCGACCTCAAGGACACCGAGGGTCGATATCTTCTGGTCAACAGAAATTACGCTGCCCAGCACGACGAGACCGTCGAGGCGATATCCGGGGTGCGCACCACCGACGTCTATCCGCGCGAGGCGGCCGAGGCGATCCGGGCACACGAGCTGGCGGTGCTCGACTGGGGCAAGGCCATCGAGCGCGAGTACCGAATCCGGCGCAATGGTGCCGAACGCACCCAGCTCGTGGTCAAGTTTCCGATACGCGACGCGGAAGGCGAGATCGCCGGAATAGGCGGCATTGGAACCGATATCACGGAGCGAAAACGCGCCGAAGCGGCGCTCGCGCTGAGCGAGGAGCGCTTCCAGGGTTTGTACGACAATTCCCCGGACATGTATTTCACAGTGGTCGCGGACGGTACCGTCACCTCGGTCAATCAGTTTGGCGCCGAGTATCTCGGTTACAGCAAGGACGCTTTGATCGGGAAACCGTTCTGGACGTTGATCCATTCAGAGGACTTGTCTTTGGTCCAGGGCCAGATCGGAAGTGCTTTCGAAAATCGCGCGATCGAGACCGAGCTCGAATTCCGGATGATTCGGCAGGACGAGTCGGTGCTGTGGGTGCAGGAGCGCGTTCGATTACTTGCGAAGACATCGAGTGCGCCGGCGGAGCTGCGGGTTGTGTGCCGCGATGTCACCGAGGCGCACAACCTTTCCGAGGAATTGACCTATCAGGCGTCCCACGATTCGCTCACCGGTCTGGTCAATCGCCGCGAGCTGGAGAACCGACTTGCGCGGGTCCTGGAGACGGCGCGCACAGACGGCTCGCACCACGCGCTTTGCTACCTGGATCTCGACCAGTTCAAAGTCATCAACGACACCTGTGGGCACGTTGCGGGGGACGAGCTGCTGAGGCAGCTTGCGGAGGTTTTGCGCACGAAGGTCAGACGACGGGATACGCTCGCGCGCCTGGGCGGGGACGAGTTCGGCGTGCTGATGGAGCACTGCGCGCTGCGCCAGGCGCAGCGGGTCGCCAACACGCTTCGTAAGTGCGTCGAAGAATTTCGTTTCAGCTGGGAGAACAAGACGTTCAGCGTCGGTGTGAGCATCGGTCTGGTTCCGGTGACCTCGGATAGCGAGAGCGTCGCGGGGACATTGAGCGCCGCGGACACCGCCTGCTACGTCGCCAAGGACCAGGGGCGCAACCGCATCCACGTGTATCATCCCGAAGATATCGAGCTCGCCCGCCGCCACGGCGAGATGCAGTGGGTAGCGCGTATCAACCAGGCTCTCGAGGAAGACCGCTTCTGCCTGAGCGTGCAGCCGATTCGGCCTCTCTCGGAATTGAGCCGGGAGGGCTCGGACGTGATGCCGGGGGGCGACGGGCAGGGTTATTTCGAGCTGCTGCTGCGCATGCGCGATGCCAACGGACGTCTGGTGCCTCCGGGAGCCTTTCTGCCGGCCGCGGAGCGCTACAGCCTTTCTGTGCGGCTCGATCGCTGGGTGGTCGAGAAGATCTTCTCGTGGCTCGACGCGCATCCCGAGCAGCTTCGGCGCCTCGCCATGTGCTCTATCAATCTTTCCGGTCACTCGATCGCCGACGAGGAGTTCCTGCAGTTCGTGATTTCGAGTCTCGACAGAACCAATGTTCCGGCCGAGAAGCTCTGCTTCGAGATCACCGAGACAGCGGCCATCACCAACCTGGTCAGCGCGACGCGTTTCATCACGGCTTTGAAGGGATGGGGCTGCCACTTCGCACTCGATGATTTCGGCAGCGGTCTCTCGTCCTTTGCCTATTTGAAGCAGCTCGCAGTCGACTTTCTGAAAATCGACGGCGTGTTCGTGAAAGACGTCGTCGACGATCCGATCAATCTGGCCATGGTGAAATCCATCAACGATATCGGCAAAGTCATGGGTAAACGCACAATCGCGGAGTTCGTGGAGAGCGACGGCATCCTCGAGAAGCTCCGCGAGGTCGGCGTCGACTACGCTCAGGGCTATCGCATCGGCAGGCCGAAACCTCTCGAGCGTTTGTTGACGGCCGAGCCGACGGAAATCCCGGCGCGTGAGCCGTTACGCCCTGCCGCTCGGTGAGCAATCATGAAAAGGCTCGTACTACTGCGGCACGGAGAGAGCACCTGGAACCGGGAGAACCGCTTCACGGGCTGGACCGACGTCGATCTCACCGAGCAGGGCATCGCCGAGGCGCGCCGCGCTGGCCGCGATTTGAAGGAGCAGGGATTCGTTTTCGACGTCGCGTACACGTCGGTTCTGAAGCGCGCCATTCGGACCCTGTGGATCGTGCTCGACGAGCTCGATCTGATGTGGATTCCCGTGCATCGCTCCTGGCGATTGAATGAACGTCATTACGGCGCGCTGCAGGGACTCAACAAGGCCGAGACGGCCGCCGAGTATGGGGAGCAGCAGGTTCTCCTGTGGCGACGAAGCTACGACACGCCGCCGCCGAGGCTCGATGAGGACGACGCGCGTTTTCCTGGAAGCGATCCCCGTTACGCCGATCT
>JABAOE010001669.1_pt2 | contig 10642 bp, 8 predicted proteins | sample 7062141 | NCBI WGS metagenome assembly JABAOE01 (sample SAMN14538627, study PRJNA623070) | marine sediment metagenome | biome: marine biome [ENVO:00000428]; feature: marine pelagic biome [ENVO:01000023]; material: deep marine sediment [ENVO:00002113] | place: India: Gulf of Khambhat ...
AGCGTGGTCGCGCCGACGCAGTGCAGCTCGCCGCGTGCCAGCGCGGGTTTCAGCATGTTGCCGGCGTCCATTGCGCCCTCGGCCTTGCCCGCGCCTACCATGGTATGCAGTTCGTCAATGAACAGGATGATTCTCCCTTCCTGCTTCGCCAGGTCATTCAGGACTGCCTTGAGCCGCTCCTCGAATTCACCGCGAAACTTGGCGCCGGCGATCAGGGCACCCATGTCGAGCGACAGGATACGTTTGTCGCGCAGTCCTTCCGGAATTTCGTTGTTGACGATTCGCTGCGCCAGGCCTTCGACGATAGCTGTCTTGCCGACGCCCGGCTCGCCGATAAGCACCGGGTTGTTTTTCGTGCGCCGCTGCAAGATCTGGATGGTGCGACGTATCTCGTCGTCACGACCAATGATCGGATCGAGCTTCCCCTGCTCGGCACGTTGCGTGAGATCGATCGTGTATTTTTCGAGCGCCTGCCGGGTGTCCTCCGCGTTCGGGTCGTCGACTTGCTGGCCGCCGCGCAGCTCGTCGATCGCCTGGGCGACAGCACCTTTTACGGCACCGGCCTGCTCCAGCATCGGCGCTATCGGCGATTTGGCGTCGAGTGCAGCGAGCACGAACAGCTCGCTCGATATGTACTGGTCTTCGCGCTCCTGTGCCAGCTTGTCGGTAAGGTTCAAAAGCTTCGACAGATCGTTACCGATGTGTACTTCGCCGCCGGCGCCCTCGACCTTCGGCAGGCGATCGAGCGCGTCGCCGAGCTGCGATCGCAGCAGATTTACGTTCGCACCGGCCTTGGTCAGCAAGCCCCGTACCGTGCTGCCCTGTTGATCCAGGAGCGCTACCATCACGTGAGCGGGCTCGATGAACTGGTGGTCGAGCCCCACGGCGAGCGATTGCGCCTCGGCCAGCGCCATCTGGAATTTGCTTGTCAGTTTGTCCATTCGCATATGGAATTCCCTGGAATCAGCGGTCAGAGCGCGCTATGACCCCGTAGATTGAGCCGTATCAGTACATTTCAAGCATTCGAAGGGCCCTCTCAGGGGCGGCGGAAGACGAAACTCGCCATGCGCCCGCAGGCGCCATCCCTGCGGTAGGAAAAGAATCGCTCTGGCTCCCTGACCGTGCAGTATTCGCCACCGCTGATCTGCCCGATGCCTAGTTTCCCGAGACGCAGGCGAGCGAGGGCGTAGAGATCGGCCTGCCAGCGCTTGCGCGCATTCGTCACGAAACAACTTTCAGCGGCTGCATCATCGTCGAGAAAAGCCTGACGTACCTCATCGCCCACTTCGAATGCCGGCTGCGATATGGCTGGGCCGAGCCACACGATGAGATCGCACGGATCGGCCGACATGGCGCGCACTGTCGCCTCGAGTACGCCCCCTGCCAGACCGCGCCAGCCGGCGTGTGCTACAGCGAGTTCCGCGCCATCGGCAGACGCGAGAATGACGGGCAGGCAATCAGCCGTCAGCACCGCGCAAACGACGCCGGGCTGCCGCGTGATCGCGGCGTCCGCTTCCGCCGGCTCTTTTGCCGGCGGTTCAATAACGACGCGGGTACCGTGAACCTGCCGCAGCCACCGCGGCTCGGACGGCAGTTCGCAGTAAGCGCGGAAGCGCTTCCGGTTTTCATCGACAGCGCTCGCATCGTCACCACTTCTTGCACCCAGATTCAGGGAACGGTAACTACCTTTCGAGACTCCGCCGTGCCTCAAGCTCGTACCAGCAACAACCCCTTCCGCTGCGGTCCAGTTGGCGGGGATCCACATCTCGGTCACCGTGACTGCCTCATCTCGAGATCATCCGCGAGGGCTTCAATCAGCTCCGCGAAATCGGCCGGCGCCTCTACTCGCAGATCGATTTGCTGACCCGTTGCCGGGTGCGCGAAGCTGATTCTTTCGGCATGCAGCGCCTGGCGCCTGAATTGCCGCAGTGTTTCGGTGAGCCTGTCCGATGCGCCGGCGGGAATCGCAAGCCGGCCGCCATAGGTCTGGTCCCCGACCAAGGCGTGACGTTTGTAGGCGAAATGCACCCTGATCTGGTGGGTGCGGCCGGTTTCGAGTTGCACCCGTATATAAGTATGTGCGGCATAACGCTCAATGACGCGATAGTGCGTCACCGCGGGTTTGCCGTCCTGCTTAACGCTCATCTTCAAACGATCGACCGGGTGGCGGCCGATCGGTTCGTCGATCGAACCGCCTCCGGTGAGCACTCCCGTGCATACAGCCAGGTAATGGCGCGAGATTTCCCTGGCGGCCAGCGCGCGCGTCAGTTCTGTGTGCGCCTCGAGCGTCTTGCCGACAAGAATGAGTCCGCTCGTATCCTTGTCCAGTCGATGGATAATGCCGGCGCGCGGCAATCGATCCAGCTCGGGCGCGTGGTGCAACAGGCCGTTCATGAGCGTGCCGCGTGGATTCCCCGCGCCCGGATGTACCACGAGCCCGGCGGGTTTGTTGATGACGAGACAGTGCTCGTCCTCGAAAATTATGTCGAGATCCAGCGCCTCGGGATCGCTCTCGAGCAAGGTTTCGGGCTGCGGCGTGAGCAACACGCTCTCGCCGCCGCTGACCGCATCGCGCGGCCGCATCGCGCGATCGTCGACGGTGATGAATCCCTTGAGCAGCCAGTTCTTCAGGCGGCTCCTCGAATACTCGGGAAACATCCTCGCCAGCGCCTGGTCCAAACGCTGACCGGACAGCTCCGCCGGGACAGTTTTTTGCCGGGTTTCCGTCATTGCCTGCAAGCTTTTGCCAATCCGGGAAATCAGGAGTTTACGGTATACTTGCCGGCCGGGTGGGGCCAGGCCGGTCCACAGATAGGGAATTTCCGTCCTGCCGACGTGGGAACGATGATTTCGGGTCATTCAGAAACGATGCAACGAATTCTTACAATTGTAATGCTGCTTGCGCTAACGCTCATTGCGGCCTGCGCGAACAACGAGGAATACGATCTCGCCAGGGACATCAAGGACACATATATCGAGGCGCAGGAAGCCGTCGACGTTGGTAATTATCGCAAGGCGATAGCGTATTTCGAGGCATTGCAGGCACGATTTCCGTTCAGCGATTTTGCGACGCAAATTCAACTCGAGCTGACCTACGCTTATTACATGGATAACCGCCCAGAGCAGGCAATCGACGCGGCCGACACATTTATTCGGGAAAACCCTACCCACGAGCGCATCGACTATGCAATTTACATCAAGGCACTAGCGCACTTTGAACGTGAACAGGGAAGGCTCGAGCGACTGTTTCGCAAGGACATCGACAAGCGACCGCCAAAGGATGGTGAGCTGGCGTTCTCTTTGCTCAGCAGACTGGTTGAACGTTATCCGGCCAGTCCCTATGCAGCCGACGCACAGCAGCGCATGATCTACCTGAAGAATCGCCTTGCCGCTTATGAAAACGTCGTTGCACGCTTTTACCTGGAACGGGAAGCGTATGTGGCTGCACTCAACAGGGCTAAAACGGCGCTCGAGCTGTATCACGGCGCCGACAGCGGCGAAGAGTCGCTGCAAATCATGATCGAGGCCTACGAAGGCCTTGGAATGAAGCAACTGGCCGACGATACCCGCCGCGTGCTGCAGAAGAACTTTTCCGACGAGCCAGTCGTGCAGAACGATTGATTACTCTGGAAAGGTATAGCTCGAGGTGATTGGGTACCTCCAGTCCCTTCCGAATGCTCTTCTGCTGATACGTATCCCCGGAGGCGCCTGCCGCCGCTTGTACTCGTTGCGCTTGACCATTTCGAGCACGCGCACGACAACTTCGCGCTCGAATCCTCTCTCCACGATTTCGTTGACGGACAGGTCCTCCTCGATGAATGCCTCGAGAATCGGGTCAAGAATTTCGTAAGCCGGCAGAAAATCGCTGTCTTTCTGGTGCGGTCTTAATTCCGCCGACGGGGCGCGGGTAATGATTCTCTCCGGTATCACTTCGCTGATCGAATTGCGGTAACGGGCAAGCTGGTAAACGAGTGACTTGCTGCAGTCCTTGATCGGCGCAAAGCCTCCCGCCATGTCGCCATACAAAGTCGCATAACCAACGGCCATCTCGCTCTTGTTGCCCGTGGTCAGCAGCATGCGTCCGGTCTTGTTCGAAATTGCCATCAGCAGGAGGCCGCGGATGCGCGCCTGTATATTCTCTTCGGTGACATCGAAGTCGCGCCCCTCGAAGATCGGATCGAGTTGTTTCAGAATCGTTTCGTAAATCGGCTCAATGGGGATTACGTCGTAGCGCACCTTGTTAATACGGGATTGTTTCGCCGCATCTTCCTGGCTCATCGTGCTGGTAAACCGAAACGGCATCATCACCGTGCGCACCCGATCCGCGCCGAGTGCGTCACACGCGACCGCGAGCACCAGCGCCGAATCAATGCCGCCCGAAAGACCCAGAACAACTCCGGGAAACTGGTGCTTGCCGACGTAATCGCGGGTCCCGCAGACCAGCGCCTCGTAAACGCTCTGCTCTTTCGGCAACAACGGTGTGACTTCTGCCGACTTCGGCACGATGCCGGCACCACCTGCAAGCAGTTCGAGGCGGTACAGATCCTCTGTGAATGCCGGGGCGCGAAATACGACCTCGCCGTCGGCATCCATGGCGAAGGAGCCGCCGTCGAAAACCAGTTCGTCCTGGCCACCGACCATGTTGAGATAAACGGCGGGAATGCCAATCTCCTGCACTCTCTTGCGGACGACTTCTTCCCTGTGCGACTGGCTGGAAAGATCGTAGGGCGAGCCGTTGATCGCGATCAGAACTTCGGCGCCGGCAGCGCGACTTGCTGCCGGGGGGCTACTTGCCCACACGTCTTCGCAAATATTAAGACCGACGCGAATGCCGTTGAGCGTAAAAACAGAGGCTGCGGTGCCCGCCTTGAAATACCGTACTTCGTCGAAGACGCTGTAGTTCGGCAGCATCTGCTTGCGGTAATGTGCAAGGATTTTGCCATCCTTGAAAACCACGCAGGCATTGAAAATCTTGTCGTCGCTGTAGTCCGGAAAGCCCAAAAGCACGGCAACGTCGCGGACCGAATCGCGAATCGTCTCGACCGCTTCCTCGACGCGACGCCGGAGGCCGGAGTGGAACAGGAGATCCTCGGGCGGATAGCCACAGATACTCAGTTCGGGAAAGACGACCAGGTCGGCCAGTAATTCTTCACGCGCCCGCGTGGTGTAATCCAGGATTTTCCGGGTATTGCCGGCCACATCACCGACCATGAGGTCAAGCTGTGCCAGCGCGACGGTAATTTTGTCAGTCATTGCGGTATCGCAATCTTCCCGGATTGCGGCGCCGCCTGCGGCGCCGCCTATGTTAGCAATTCGAGCGTCTAGTTATCCGTGAGAACCTCGAGCATCTTGCTGCCGAGTTCGGCCGGCGAGCGCACCGTGGCCACACCCGCCGCGTCGAGCGCCTTGTACTTGTCGGCGGCGGTTCCCTTGCCGCCCGAGATGATGGCGCCGGCGTGGCCCATGCGTTTGCCCGGCGGCGCGGTTACACCCGCGATATAGGCGACGACCGGTTTCGTGACCTCGGATTGAATAAACTCTGCGGCCGCCTCCTCGTCGCTGCCGCCGATTTCACCGACCATGACGACGCCTTCCGTATCCGGATCCTCCTGGAACAGTTTCAGGCAATCGATGAAATCCATGCCGCGGACCGGGTCGCCGCCGATTCCGATACAGGTGCTTTGTCCGAGGCCGTTCTGCGTGGTCTGGTACACGGCCTCGTAGGTCAGCGTACCGGACCGGGATATCACGCCGATGCGTCCTTTCTGGTGAATGAAGCCGGGCATGATGCCGATCTTGCACTCGTCCGGCGTAATGATCCCCGGGCAGTTGGGGCCAATCAGGCGGCAGCCGTTGCTGTGAATCGCCGCCTTGACGTTGACCATGTCCAGAACCGGGATTCCTTCAGTGATACAAACGATGAGCCCGACGCCCGATTCCGCGGCCTCGCGGATCGCGCTGGCCGCGTGTCGCGCCGGCACGTACATCATGCTGACCTCGGCGCCGGACTGCTCCACCGCCTCGCGCATCGTGTTGAAGACCGGCACACCAAAGATTTCCTCGCCGCCGCGCCCTGGCGTCACTCCGGCGACGACCTTCGTGCCGTATTCAATACATTGTTCGGTGTGGAACGCGCCCTGGTTGCCGGTTATTCCCTGGCAAACGACCTTGCTGTCTTTGTCGATCAGTATGCTCATCGCCGTGCTTTCCGCAAATTCAAGCTGCTGCGAAAGCGACCGCTTTCTGCGCCGCATCCGTGAGATCTTCCGCCGCGATGATGTCGAGACCGGACTCCGCCAGGAGCGTACGTCCCTTGATCACGTTCGTTCCTTCCAGACGCACCACCACCGGAACGCGAACCCCGACTTCCTTGACAGCGCTGATGATCCCCTGGGCGATCAGATCGCAGCGGACGATGCCGCCGAAGATATTGACCAGGATCGCCCTGACATTTTGATTGGACAGGATCAGCTTGAATGCGGCGGCAACCCTCTCGCTGGTCGCGCCGCCGCCGACATCGAGAAAATTTGCCGGTTCGCCACCGTGCAGTTTGATGAGGTCCATGGTCGCCATGGCGAGCCCTGCGCCATTGACCATACACGCGATGTCACCCTCCAGGGCGACGTAGTTGAGGTTGTATTTCGAGGCCTCGCGTTCACGCTCGTCCTCCTGGCGTCGATCGCGCAGCTCTGCCAGCCGCTCCTGGCGAAACAGGGCGTTATCGTCGATGTTGATTTTCGCGTCCAGGGCGAGCACGTCACCGCTGCCGGTTATGATGAGCGGATTGACCTCGACCAGGCTCGCGTCGCATTCAATGAACAGGCGGTACATGCGCTGGATGAGATCGGTAAACTGCGTGCATTGTTTTTCGTCGAGATCCAGTCCCGTTGCCAGTTTCCGGGCCTGCGCCTCCTCGACACCTTGCTCCGGCGAAATCGCCGCCGTAAGAATTTTTTCAGGCGTCTCGGCCGCGACCTGCTCGATGTCCATGCCGCCGGCTGCGGAGGCGATGAACGACACTTTGCTGACGACGCGATCGACCAGCATGCTCAGGTACAACTCCTGCTCGATAGTGGAGCCTGCCTCCACGTAGACCACGTCGACCGGCAGGCCCTCGGGTCCCGACTGGTGCGTCACCAGCATCGTGCCCAGCAATGCGCCGGCAAATTCGTATACTTCCTCAGCGGAACGGGCGAGCTTTACGCCACCGGCCTTGCCGCGGCCGCCGGCGTGGACCTGCGCTTTCACGACCCACAGCTCGCCACCGAGCTTGATGGCCGCCTCTCGAGCCGCTTCCGCGGTCTCTGCGGGAATACCGTCGGGAACCGGAATACCGTACTCAGTAAACAGTTTTTTTGACTGGTATTCGTGAAGATTCATTACTTGTGTTTAACGGGCCCTGGTCAAAACCCGGCGTATTTTGGAGCAAAGCCAGTGCATACGCAAAATATTCCGGTTGAACGGGAGTTCTGCGCAGCGGGAGTATCCGCAGCGAGAAAGTGCCGCAGCCGGGACAGTTTTTCGATCTTTCGCGGTGCATAGTCGTCCTACGCAACGAGCAAGATCGGAAGCATGGACCGCTGTGATGCTTGCGCAGCAGGAACACCTTCTGCTGCGCAGATCCCCGGCCTATGGACTACAATCGGCGCTGGCCGGAGATTTCCGGCTGTTTCTCGGAGAGCAATGACTCAGGCACTCACAGATACCAGGTCACTACGCAGCGAGCTACCGCTGCTGCGCAGCATTGACGAGTCGGATCTCACCTGGCGGGTACTGGGAACACTGAACGTCTTCCGGTTGTTCGTCGCCGTGACGCTGCTCGGCCTGTTTTTCGCCGGTGGAGACCCACGGTTTTTCGGCGAGCGTTACCCGGCACTGTTTTCAGCGACCGCCGCCGGCTATCTCGTATTTTCGATCGTATCCGGGTTCGCGATCCGCTTTCGCTGGGTGACCGCCGAGCCGCAGATCCTGACCCAGATCGCGGCCGACATCATGGCGATAACGATCCTGATGCACTCGAGCGGCGGCATCTCCAGCGGGCTCGGCGGCCTGCTGGTCGTATTCGTCGGTGCCGGGCACCTGGTTCTGCCGCTGCACGTGCCGGCATTCTTCGCCGCTCTCGCCACGCTGGCCGTGCTCGGCGAACAATTCTTTTCGCAGATGGGTGGGGTCAGCGATACGAGCAACTACTCGGCAGCCGGCGTACTCGGCGCGATCATATTCGCTATTTCCATGGCGGCACGGCCGCTCGCGCGCCGCATCCAGTTCACCGAGGAACTTGCCAGGCAACGTGGCGTCGACCTCGCAAACCTGTCCGAACTCAACGAGTACATCGTGCAGCATTTGCGGGAAAGCATCGTCGTGATCGACGCCGAGGACAGGATACGCCTGATCAACGGCTCCGCTGCGCAGCTGCTGGCCGCTCCCCAAGACTGTAACGGCATGCTGCTCAGGGAGGCGTCGGAAGAGCTCGCCGATCACGTCATCGAGTGGCGCAGCCAGGCGGCGGAATCCCCACACATCGAATTCACATTGGTCGCCGCCGAAGACAGCCCGCGCATCAAGGTGCACCTGGCCCCCCTGGGCAAGAGCGAAGAACGCGACGGCCCGATTCTGGTGTTCCTCGAAGACGCGAGCGTGCTGAACGAGCGGGTGCAGCAGTCGAAACTCGCCTCGCTCGGCCGGCTGAGCGCCAGCATTGCACACGAGATCCGCAACCCGGTGGGGGCGATGAGTCATGCGGGGCAGCTGCTGGCCGAATCAGAGGAAATCTCGGACGAAGACTTGCGACTGACCGATATCATTCGCACCCACGCCGAACGCGTGAGTCACATCATCGAAAACGTGCTGCAGCTCTCGCGCCGTGAGTCCAGCCGGCCGGAGCAATTCGAACTCGAGCCCTGGCTCCGGGATTTCGCCGCCGAATTCTCGCGCACGCTCGAATTGCAGGAGAGCGAACTGAACGTTGTGGATGTCGCGGAGCATCTGGAGATCCGCATGGACCCCAGCCACCTGCGCCAGGTCATGTGGAATCTGTGCGATAACGCGGTCAAATATGCCAGCGAAACCGGCGGCATCCTGGTCGAGTTGCGGGCCGGCTACACGCAACGCACGAGCCAGCCGTATCTCGAGGTTCTTGATCGGGGTCACGGNNGACCGTCGATAAAATATTCGAACCGTTCTACACGGACCGCAGTGGGGGCACGGGATTGGGACTCTATATTTCCCGGGAGTTGTGCGAACTGAACCGGGCGACTCTCGTTTTTCAGCCGCGCGAAGGCGGCGGCAGCATTTTCAGGATCGTATTTGCCGATCCGGCGCGCTGGGAAGGTGTAATTGGCTAATGAGCAAGCCCCTGGCACTTGTAATCGACGATGAGCCCGACATTCGTGAGCTCTTGTCGCTCACGCTCGGGCGCATGGATATCGAGACGGCCGTCGCAGGCGACGTCGAAAGCGCGAAAGCGCAACTGACCGACAAGAGATTCGATATCTGCCTCACGGACATGCGCTTGCCGGACGGCGACGGGCTGGAGCTTGTCGAATGGATGCAAAAGCACTCCAGCGGGGTCCCGGTAGCGGTGATAACCGCGCACGGCAATGTGGAAACCGCCGTGCAGGCTCTGAAGCTCGGCGCGTTCGATTTCATAGCCAAGCCGCTCGATCTAAATAACCTGCGGAATATCGTGCGCAATGCGCTGAAGCTCGATCGTGAAAAAGCCAACGAAGCGGCACAGCTGCTGGGCGACTCTCCGGCGATGCGCGAGCTCAGGGACCTTGTCGACCGGGTTGCACGAAGCCAGGCGCCGGTCCACATTTCCGGCGACTCGGGCACCGGCAAGGAGCTGGTCGCAAGACTGATCCACGATACCGGCCCTCGCGGCGACGGGCCGTTCGTTGCGGTGAACTGCGGCGCGATACCGGCCGAGCTCATGGAGAGCGAATTCTTCGGGCACAAAAGAGGTTCGTTCACCGGTGCCGTGCGGGACAAGGTCGGACTCGTGCAGACGGCGGATTCGGGCACGCTGTTTCTCGACGAGATAGCCGACCTGCCCCTCGCCATGCAGGTCAAGCTCCTGCGGGTCATCCAGGAGCAGACGATTCGGCCGGTGGGGTCCGCGGAGGAGCAGTCCGTCGACGTCCGAATCGTCTCCGCGACCCACAAGAATCTGTCCGAGCTCGTGCAGAGCGGCGATTTTCGCGAAGACCTCTACTACCGCATCAACGTCATCGAATTGCACGTGCCGTCTTTACGCGAGCGGGGAAACGACGTCTATTTGCTCGCGGATCACATCCTGAAGCGCCTCGGTTCATCGATCGACGCGCTGGATGCGAGCGCGCGCGAGGCGCTGGGGAAATATCACTTTCCCGGCAACGTCAGGGAACTCGAAAACTTGCTCGAACGCGCAGTCACGCTGTGCGCTTCCGGCAGCATTTCCGCGTCGGACCTGGCGCTGAAGCCGGGCGGCACGCTCAACGACGACGGTGTCGCGCCGCCGGCGACCAACCTGGGCGACCAGGTCGAAGACGTGCAGCGCCAGGCGATCATCGATGCGCTGGAGAAGACGCGCTATAACCGGACGGCGGCGGCGAAGCTTCTGGGCCTGACGTTTCGCCAGCTCAGGTATCGCATCAAGAAACTC
>JABAOE010018398.1_pt2 | contig 10635 bp, 8 predicted proteins | sample 7062141 | NCBI WGS metagenome assembly JABAOE01 (sample SAMN14538627, study PRJNA623070) | marine sediment metagenome | biome: marine biome [ENVO:00000428]; feature: marine pelagic biome [ENVO:01000023]; material: deep marine sediment [ENVO:00002113] | place: India: Gulf of Khambhat ...
CGACTCCTCGGCGGCCACGACGAGCGCTGGAGCCGGACCGTTCAGCGCCGCCGCGAGCTGAAGCAACAGCGTCGACTTCCCCACCCCCGGCTCGCCGCCGAGGACGACGGCGGCCCCGGGGACGAGTCCGCCACCGAGCACCCGGTCGACCTCGCCGGTGCCGACTCCCAGCCTGACGACCGGCAAGCCGGCTGCAGCCTCGGCAACGGGGACGATGGCCGGCGAAGCGCCGGACGCGCCGGCGACCTCGCGCAGGCCACCCTGGCGGCACTGCGGGCAGAAGCCCATCCATTTCGCCGTCTCGTACCCGCAGGCCGCGCAGCCGTACACCATGTCAACACGGTACGGGCGGGGTGTGACGAGAACGGATCAGTCCCGTAGGTACCGGCGAATCGCCCGGTAGAGCACATACACGGCTAGGCCCAGCAGCACGAGCCCGCCGACGATGTTCGCCGCGCTCCAGCCCTCGACCTCGCGTACCGCGGCGATCACCACCATCCGTGGCACAATAGCGCCGCCCCGTGGAGGTCGACCGCGAGGCCTGTGCAGCCAGCGCGAGGGACATGGACGACCGCAACGACGAGATGTTCAACGACCTCTTCGAGCCGTTCGAGCTCGACGAAGGGCCCCCACCACCGGACGAGACGGCGGCGCCGGAACCGGAGCCGGAGGCGGTCGTTCGCGTCGACGAAGCCTCCACCGACGTGGTGTCGTGTCCGTCGTGTGGCACGTCCAACCCCGCCACGAACCGCCACTGTGAGGCTTGCGGCGCCCGCCTCTCCACCGAGCCGCTTCCGGTGGCGCCCCTCCCGATGCAGGGGGCGAGCCCAGGCGCCAGGGCGCTCACCGTGCTCGCTGCGGTCGTCCTCGTGGTTGCCGTTGCCGTCCTCATCAGGAACCTCACGACCGGTGACGACGACGGGCAGACGACGGCGCCGACGACGACGGCGGCCACGACGACGACCGTGGCCTTCGAGGAGCTCGTGCCGACGTCGGTGAGCGCCTCCTCCGAGCTGGGCGACTCATTCGCGGCCGAGAACCTGCTCGACAACAACCCTGACACCGAGTGGCAGGACCTCAACCAGCGGGGCAACGGCGCCGAGCTCACGTTCACGTTCGCCCAGCCGATGCGGATCGTGAGCATCGAGATCGTGAACCTGGCCGACGAGGACCGCTTCAAGCGCAACTACCGCATCAAGGGCTACGTCATCGACGTCGACGACCTCGCGATCCAGATCTCCGGCGAGCTCGACGACGACAACGACCCGCAGCGGATCAACATCGGCACCGTGTCGACGACACGGCTCACCCTCGAAGTGCGGACGACCTACCCGGCTCAAGCCGTTGGCGATCAGCCGCCGTTCACCGAGCTCGCCCTCGCCGACGTCCGCTTCTTCGGCTCTCCGGCCAACTGAGGCGCGGAGCGACGGCTCTTATTGCTTCACATACGGCTGGCCATCGGCGGCGGGCGGCCGAGTCTTGCCGACGACGCCGGCAACCACGATGATCGTTGCGATGTAGGGGATCATCAGCAGGAACTCTGAGGGAATCGGCGTCCCCAGGATCGCTACCTTCTGCTGCAGCGCCCTGGAGAAGCCGAAGACGAGACCGGCGGCCATGGCACCGGTCGGCATCCACTTGCCGAAGATCATGGCGGCCAGGCCGATGAAGCCGATCCCACCGGTCATGTTCTCCTCGAACCGTGACACCTGGGCGAGCGACAGGAAGGCGCCGCCGAACCCGGCGATGATGCCGCCGTAGATCACGTTTCGGTAGCGGGTGCGGAACACGTTGATGCCCACCGTGTCCGCCGCTTTGGGGTGCTCTCCGACCGAACGCGACCGCAGCCCCCAGCGCGTCGAGAAGAGCCCGAAATGGAGCGCAGCGACCAGGATGAACGTGCCGTACACGAAGAAGGTGNNCACCGAGCGGGACCGGAGACCCCAGCGGGTGTAGAACAGGCCGAGGTGGATGCCTATCACGATGATGAACATCCCGTAGACGAAGAAGGTGTGGTCGAACAGCATCGGCCCGATCACCGGGATGTCGGCCAGCAGAGGGATACGGATCGCCGAGACTATGTCCGGGGCATTCAGGTCCTGCGACTCCGACAACACACGGCTCGCCATGAACGACGTGAAGCCGAGGGCGAAGATGTTGATGACCACGCCGGCAATGATCTGGTCCACCTGGAAGCGTATCGCCATCCACGCCAGGAAGGCGCCGAGCAGCGCCCCCGTCGCCAGCGCACCGAGCACGCCGATGTAGGTGCCGAACGCGCTCGACAGGATCACCGCGACGAACGCCGCACCGAGCAGCTGGCCCTCGATGCCGATGTTGATGACGCCGACCCGCTCGCCCAGGAGACCGCAGAGGGCGCCGAGGGTCACCACCACCGAGAGCACCACGGTCGAGCGCAACATGCCGACCATCGAGAACGACCCACCGGCGGCTGCCCACGCTAGAAACGCGAGGGAGAACATCGCCATGCCGATCGCCAGGATGAAGTTGGTCCGGCTGAGGTTCTTGCGCCGCAGCCGCAGGCCGCCCAGGACGATGAGGCCGAGTCCGAGGGCGACGCTCAGGAAGCGGGTGTTGACAACCCAGGCGAGGTCCTCGAAGCGGTCACCCTGGAGCGAGAGGTTGAACGTCGCGTCCAGCGCTCCGTCGACGTTGAGCCCAAAGGCCCAGATGACGTAGAGACCGAGCGTGACAAGGACCCAGCCGACGACGGTGGCCCGGCGTTCCTCCGGTGTCGCCCGGACGTGGAGATCGGCGTCTGTTGCGGGAGGCGTTGCCGTAGCGGTCATCCGCCCCACCCCCTCGTGATCTGCGTCAGCTCGAGCTCGGACGGCTTGACCCGGAAGATGGCCCTCACCAGCGCGGGTGCGGCGATGAAGACCACGATGAGCGCCTGCATCACGACCACGAGGTCGAGCGGCACCTGGGCAAAGCCCTGCATGTTCCGCCCTCCGGCCTTGAGCGCTCCGAAGAGCAGCCCGGCCCAGAGAACGCCGATCGGGTGCGACCTCCCCAATAACGCCAGTGTGATGGCATCGAACCCGATGAACCCGGCGAAGTCCGGGCTGGCCTGGTACGGCGGCAGGCCGATGGTCATCGTCGCGCCGGCAACGCCGGCGAGTGCGCCGCAGATCGCCATGACGGCCGTGTACAGAAACCCGACCCGCATGCCGGCGTACTCAGCCGCATCGGGGTTGAACCCGGCAGCCCGGAATTCGAACCCGAGCGTCGAGCGGAACAGGAGCCACTGCACGAAGAACACGGCGGCGATGGCGAGGAGCAGCCCGAGGGACACCCGGCACCCCAGACCACCGCACCGGTCCAGGAAGGACCCACGGGGTATGAGCGGGAGTAGCTGCGCGGTCTCCCTGACGGGAGCCGAGATTGGGTTGGTGGCGCCCGGCTCCTGGAAGATCGACGTCTTCATCGCCCACAGCACGAAGAACGCGGCCACGAAGTTCAACATGATCGTCGTGATCACCTCGTGCGCCCCCGTCTTGGCCCGCAGGTAGCCGGCGAGCCCGCCCCAGATGGCGCCACCGACGATGGCAGCCAGGATCGCCACCGGGATGTGGATGATGGTCGGCATGCTGAGGTGGATGCCCACCCACAGCGCCGCGGCGCCGCCCATGAACATCTGGCCCCGCGCCCCGATGTTGAACAGTCCGGCTCGGAAGCCGAGGGCGACGGCGAGGCCGGCGAGGATCAGCGGCGTCGAGTTGAACAGGGTCTCCGACCACGCCCTGACCCCCCAGAAGGCGCCTCTGAACAGCGACTCATAGGCGGTGCCCACGCCGGAGACCATGTCGCCCAGGGCCTCCCCAGGCTTGGACCCGAGCTTGCGCAGCGCATCGAGGTCGGTGAAGGCGATGATGAACGCCCCGACCACCAGCGCTGCTACCAGAGCGAGGGAGGGGATCAGGAGAGCCTGACCCAGCCTGGTGCCGACTCCGGTGATCCGGTCGAACCACTCCGGCGCGGATCCGGAAGGAGGTGTGGCGTCGGTCTCGGGAGGCACGTCCATCGTGTCGGTCATGCGTCCGCCTTCGATCCGAGCATGGCCAGGCCGATCTCGGTCGGCGTGGCGTCCGGCCCGAACTCCTCGGCGACCTTGCCCTGGTACATAACGAGGATCCGGTCGCTCAGAGCCATCACCTCGTCGAGCTCCGACGACACGATGAGCACTGCTGCCCCTTCATCACGTTCCTGGACTATGCGCTGATGGATGAACTCGATCGAACCGACGTCGACACCGCGCGTGGGCTGCGAAGCCACCACGAGCTTGACGTCGCGATTGAGCTCGCGGGCCACGATGACCTTCTGCTGGTTCCCTCCCGAGAGCGACGAAACCGGGATGCCGACGCCCGGGGTACGAACGTCGTACTCCTCGACGAGCTGCACCGCGCTCGCGTTGGCGATGTCCCAGTTCATCCGGATCCCCTTGGAGAAGGGCGGTCCGTAGTACGAGTCGAGCACCATGTTCTCTGCCACGGTGAAGTCGAGCACCAGACCGCTCACCTGCCGATCTTCGGGCACGTGGGCTACCTCCATCGCATGGATCTGGCGCGGCGAGCTCTCGGTGATGTCCGTATCGCCCACACGCACGATGCCCGACAGCGAGGGCCGCAGCCCCATTATCGAGTCGACGAGCTCGGTCTGGCCGTTTCCCTGGACGCCGGCGATGCCGACGATCTCGCCGGCCCGGACCGAGAAGGTCATCCCGTCGACCGCCGTCTGGTCACGGTCGTCGAGCACGACGAGATCCCGGACCTCGAGGACGGCGTCCGCGGGCTGCGACTCCTCCTTCTGCACAACCAGCTCGACCGGGCGGCCCACCATGAGCTCGGCCAGCTTCTTCTCGTCGACGTCCTTCGGCAACACTTCGGCGACCGACTTGCCGTCGCGCATCACGACGATGCGGTCGGCGATCTCGAGCGCCTCCTTCAGCTTGTGGCTGATGAAGATGATGCCCCGGCCGTCCTCTTGCAGCCCCTGGACGATGCCGAAGAACTCCTCGACCTCCTGTGGCGTGAGCACGGCGGTGGGCTCGTCGAACACCAGGTACTTGGCGTCCCGGTTGAGCACCTTGATGATCTCGACGCGTTGCTGGACACCCACCGGGATGTCCTCGACGAGGGCGTCGGGGTCGACCTCCAGGTTGTAGCGCTCGGAGATCTCCCGCACGGTCTTGTCGGCTCGCCTGCGATCGAGCCAGCCGAGGCGCTCCGTCGGCTCGACGCCGAGGACCACGTTCTCGGCGACGGTGAACACCGGGACCAGCATGAAGTGCTGGTGGACCATGCCGATGCCGGCGCCGATGGCGTCGTCGGAATTGGCGATCTGGGTGGGTTTGCCGCCGATGCGGATCTCGCCGGTGTCGGCCTCGTAGAAGCCGTAGAGGATCGACATCAGCGTCGATTTGCCGGCGCCGTTCTCGCCGACAATGCCGTGGATCGTGCCCTTGCCAACGACCATGTTGATGTCGCGGTTGGCATGAACCGGCCCGAAGCGCTTGTCGATGCCGATCAGTTCAATCGCCGGCGGCGGCACGCCGGTATTTGGCGGGTCAGACGGTGACATGGCCTTGTCGGTCAAGCGGCGGCTTCCCGGTCACGTTGAGCGATCGATGGACAGCGGCGGCGGCACACGAGGCGCCGCCGCCCGGCTCAGGCCGTGCCGTCAGGACACCGGGCAGGTGTCGTCGGACATGTAATCGTGCACTTGGATCTCGCCGGAAATGATCTTTTGCGAGGCCTCGTCGAGGGCAGCCTTCATGTCATCGCTGACAAGGCTTTTGTTGTTGTCGTCGAGCGCCCAGCCGACGCCGTCCTCCGCCAGGCCGAGAACGTCGAAGCCGGCCGTCCAGCTGTCAGTCCGGACATCGTCGAAAGCCTTGAAAACGGCATTGTCGACGCGCTTGAGCATGGAGGTCAGGACGGATCCCGGATGCAGGCTGTTCTGGTTGGAATCGACGCCGATACCGAGCTTGCCGGCGTCGGCGGCGGCCTGCAGGACGCCGAGGCCGGTGCCGCCGGCGGCGTGATAGACCACGTCGGCGCCGCGGTCGAACTGGCTCTTGGCCAGCTCGCCGCCCTTGACCGGATCGTTCCAGGCCGCCCGCGTCGTGCCGGTCATGTTCTGGTAGATCTCCGCATCGGGGTCGATGGCCCTGACGCCCTGAACGTAGCCGCAGGCGAATCTGCGGATCAGCGGGATATCCATCCCGCCGACGAAGCCGACCTTGCCGGTTTTGGAGGCCATGGCCGCCAGCATGCCAACCAGATAGGAGCCTTCATGCTCCTTGAAGACGATGGACTGCACATTGGGCAGGTCGACGACCATGTCGACAATGGCGAATTTTGTGTCGGGAAACTCCTTGGCGACCTTTTCCAGGGCCTGGGCCTGGGAAAAGCCGATGGCGACGACCGGATTGTGGCCGCGGCGGGCGAAATTGCGCAGCGCCTGCTCGCGCTGGGAATCGTTCTGGATCTCAAAATCGCGATAGTCCATTCCCGATTCGCTCTTGAAGCGCTCGGCGCCGGCATAGGCGGCCTCGTTGAAGCTCTTGTCGAACTTGCCGCCAAGGTCATAGACCACGGCGGGCTTGACCTCCTGGGCGGCCACCTGAGCGGCGAACAACATTGCCGCAGCCGCGGCGAGCCATTTCAAATGCATCATTTGCTCCCTGCTTATCGTTGCTGCCTGTCGACATCCCCGTTTGGACAGCCGAACGGCAAAATCGGGCCGGTTGCGGCGATGCCGCGGCAGCCGCCCGTCTGCCGGCAGATTGGCATGGCTTAAGCGGCGATGCATCTTTTTTGTCAGCCCCGCGACAACCGGGTCGCGAGCGGCGCGCGACAGCGTTATGATGACACAGGCATGGAAAAATCGCCGATCTGTCCCGCCGCCGAGCATTGCCCCGAACGCCATGGCCAGCCCCTCCGCCAGCATCGATCCGATATTCTTTCCCGTTGTCATCGGCGATATCGGCGGTACCCGTTGCCGGTTTGCGCTGCTCAGCGACGCGCATGCGGAACCGACGGTGTTCGATGCGGTCGCCACCGGCGACTATCCCGACCTGCAAGACGCCGTGGAGGATGTCGTGCTGGCGGCGACAAGCGTCATGCCGCGCTCAGCGGTGCTGGCGGTGGCCGGGCCGATCGGCGGCGATGCCGTTCAGCTGACCAATGCCGACTGGACGATCCGGCCGCGCGAGCTGATGGTCGGCACCGGCATCGATGACGTCGTGCTGCTTAATGATTTTGAGGCGCTGGCATTGACGCTGCCTTCGCTTGCCGCGGACGACGTGACGACAATCGGCGGCGGCACGGCGGCCGAATTCGGCTCGAAGGTCGTGCTTGGCCCGGGAACCGGCCTTGGCGTCGCCGGTCTCGTGCATGCCGCAAATCTGTGGATTCCGGTGCCCGGCGAAGGCGGCCACATCGCGCTGGGCCCCGCGCAGGTCGACGAATTCGCCCTGTGGCCACACCTGGAAGCGGAGAGCGGCCGGATATCGGCGGAGACGATCCTGTCGGGGCGCGGACTGGTCCGCCTTTACCGCGCCGTTTGCGCGGTAGACGGCAGCGTGCCGGTCCACGGCAGCCCACAGGCCCTGACCGATGCGGCCCTTGCCGGATCGGATGCGATCGCTGAGCAAACCACCGAGCTTTACGCCCGGCTGCTTGGCCGCGTCGCCGGCGATCTGGCGCTGATCTTCATGGCCACCGGCGGCGTCTATATCGGCGGCGGAATCGCGCCGAAAATCCTCTCCGTCCTGGCAAGCGGCGGCTTCCGCCAGGCCTTTGAGGACAAGGCGCCGCATCAGGCGGTCATGGCGGCGATGCCGACGTCGATCATCACCACAGGCCAGCCGGCGCTGCAGGGCCTTGCCGCCTTCGCCAGGACACCCGGCCGTTTCGGCGTGGCGCTCGACTCCCGCCGCTGGCGGGCGGCGGCAGACGGAGATCGGCTTATTCAGACGCCGTAATAAGCCCGGTACCATTCGACAAAACGCCGAACGCCCTCTTCCAGCGGCGTTTTGGGCGAAAAGCCGTGGTCGCGGGCGATCGCGTCGATATCGGCGCAGGTCTCCTCGACATCGCCGGGCTGGCGCGGCAGATCCTCCACTTTCGCCGTGACGCCGGTGGTGGCCTCAATCAGGCCGATCAGGCGGTTGACCTCGACCGGCCGGTTGTTGCCGATATTGTAGATGCAATGCGGCTCTCCACCATCGGCGGTGGCAGGTTTGTCGAGGGTGGCTACGACGCCTTCGATGATGTCGTCGATATAGGTGAAATCGCGGCGCAGGACACCGCCGCCGAAAACCGGCAAGGCATCGCCGGCGAGTATCTTCTCGGTGAATATCCACATGGCCATGTCCGGCCGGCCCCACGGCCCGTAAACGGTGAAGAACCTGAGGCCGGTCAGCGGCAGGCGGTAGAGATGGGCATAGGCCTGGCTCATCAGCTCACCGGCGCGCTTGGTGGCAGCATAGAGCGATACCGGGCGGTCGACCCGGTCGGTTTCGGAAAACGGCACCTTGGTGTTGCCGCCGTAAACGGAACTGGAGGAGGCATAGGTCATCGCCTCAAGGCCGTCGCTGGCGCGCGCCAGCTCCAGCATGTTGAGATGGCCGGCAAGGTTGGAGCGCTCATAGGCGCCTGGATTTTCAAGCGAATAGCGCACGCCGGCCTGGGCCGCCATATGGGCGATCCTGCGCAGTTTCGTGCCGGCAAGCGCCGCCGCCATGGCCGCCGCATCGGCGATGTCGACCCTGGCGAACGAAAAGGCGTCGCCGAATTTTTGCAGCTCGGCGAGCCGCGCCTGTTTGAGCTCGACAGAATAATAGGCGTTGAGATCGTCAATGCCGAGAACCGGCTCGCCGCGCGCCAGAAGCGCCCGCGCCAGGTGATAGCCGATGAAGCCGGCCGCGCCGGTGACCAGAGTCGTCATGGATACTCCAACTTTCAGCGAAACTGCGACACATGCAATGCGCCGGCGTCGCCGTCTTGGCAAGCCCGGCGGCGGCCTATTGGTATGGCCGGCCGCGAAAAGCTAGGCCAGCTCGATGCACGGCCCACCGGCGGCGGTGGCGTCGGCGACGTCGTGGGTGACCAGGAGCACCGGTAAGCCGCGCTGGCGCGCCTCGGCAAAGACGAGGTCGCGCACCTGGCCGCGGCGCGCCGCGTCGAGCTTGGAAAACGGCTCGTCAAGCAGCAGCGCTTCGGGCTTCGACAGCAATGTGCGCATCAGCGCCACGCGCGCCCGCTGGCCGCCGGACAGCGTCGCCGGGTCGCGATTGTAGAAGCCGTCCATGCCGACATGGCGCAATGCCGCCTCAACGGCCCGGCGGCGCGCCGCACGGCCATGGATCGCCGGCGTCAGGCCAAACATCAGGTTGCCACCGACAGACAGATGCGGAAACAGCAGCGGGTCCTGGAACAACAGGCCCATGCCGCGCCGCTCCGGCGGCAAGCCGGTAACGTCGCGGCCGTTGAGCCGGATGGCGCCGGTCGCGGCAAAGACCGGATCGAGGAAGCCGGCGACATAGGCCAGCAGGGTCGATTTGCCGGAGCCGGACGGCCCCATGACGGTGAGGATTTCGCCCGGCGGAATATGCGCATCGACGGCGACCAGACGATCACTGTGCAGGGCGATCTCAAGCCGTTCCAGGGACAGGCCCCTGCTTGCGTCCGTGTCGTTCATGCCGCCCCGATCGGTCATGCCGCCGGCCGCATGGCCCGGCGGTCGCGGAAGAGCAAGGCCGGAATCGCCAGCGCCAGGGCAAAGCCGGCAAATGGCAGAAGCGCCTGCAACAGGGCGGTTGCGCCGATGAGGCGGCGGTTGCCGCCGGCGGCCAGCGCCACGGCCTCGGTGGTGATCGTCGGCCAGCGGCCGGCGCCGATCAAAAGCGTCGGCAGGTAAAGGCCGATGGATACGGCAAAGCCGACGGCGGCGGCAGTCAGCACCGGACGCAGCAGCATCGGCAGGCGGGTGCGCCAGAAGACGGCATCGGGGCCATGCCGCAGCGCCCGCGCCATGAGGCCATAACGGCGGTCCCAGGCGCGCCACGGATCGGCCAGCGACAGCAGCACATAGGGAAAGACGAAGACGAGATGAACCAGGACCAGCGCGACCAGCCGGCCGTCCAGATAGGCCCATGTGAAGACCAAATTGAGGCCGAGGAGAAAGGCGATCTGCGGCACCAGCAGCGGCAGATAAAGGGCCACCAGCGCGCGAACCGTCGGTGTGACGCCGGCGCGGGCCTCGTATTCCAGGGCGCCAACGGCGATCGCCGTTGCGGTGATGCTGGCGGTTACACCGATAATGACGGCATTGGCGAGCGGCGACACCATGCCCGGTAGCGAGCGCATCCAAACCTTGAGACTGTAACCCTCGGGCATGAAATCGGGATAGCGCCACGGGCCGGCAACCGACCACAGCGCCAGAAGCCCGATGCCGGCCAGCACGACAAAGACGGATACCGACATCAGCGTGACGGCAAGGTGGCGCCAGACCCGGTCATCCCTGCCGCGCCATCCGGTCCCCTGAAGGCGCATGCACAGCCGTGCCATGAGCTTCTCGCCCAAGACCCAAACGAGCAGGGCAAGTCCG
>JABAOE010006855.1_pt1 | contig 10634 bp, 9 predicted proteins | sample 7062141 | NCBI WGS metagenome assembly JABAOE01 (sample SAMN14538627, study PRJNA623070) | marine sediment metagenome | biome: marine biome [ENVO:00000428]; feature: marine pelagic biome [ENVO:01000023]; material: deep marine sediment [ENVO:00002113] | place: India: Gulf of Khambhat ...
TGCTCTGGGCCGATCTGAGCAACGCCTATGTGTGGAGCGTGCTGGCGATCGGCGCCGGTTTCGGGCTGATCGGATTCTATGATGATTATCTGAAAGTCACGCGTGCCAGTCATGCCGGCTTTTCCGGCGCGACGCGGCTGGCGCTGGAATTTGTCCTGGCCGGGATTGTTGTCGTCTTCATGATGTATACCGGCGAAGTGCCTTATTCGTCATCCCTGGCCATTCCGTTCTTCAAGGATTTTCTCATCGATCTGGGCTTCTTTTTTGTGTTGTTCGGCGCATTCGTGATCGTCGGCGCCGGCAATTCTGTCAATCTGACGGACGGGCTCGACGGGCTCGCCATCGTTCCGGTGATGATCGCCGCGGCGTCCTTCGGGCTGATCGCCTATCTGGTCGGCAATGCGGTGTTTGCCGACTATCTGCAGATTCACAATGTCAAGGGAACCGGCGAACTGGCAGTGCTCAGCGGCGCCCTGATCGGCGCCGGGCTCGGCTTTTTATGGTTCAATGCACCACCGGCGATGGTCTTCATGGGCGACACCGGCTCGCTGTCGCTGGGCGGCATGCTTGGAGCGATCGCCGTGGCGACGAAGCATGAAATCGTGCTGGCGATTATCGGCGGCATCTTTGTCATGGAGGCGCTGTCGGTGATAATCCAGGTCGCTTCGTTCAAACTGACCGGCCGGCGGGTTTTCCGCATGGCGCCGATCCATCACCATTTTGAACAGCTCGGCTGGACTGAGCCGCAGGTCGTGATCCGCTTCTGGATCGTTGCCGTCGTGCTTGCGTTGATTGGCCTATCGACCCTCAAACTGAGGTAGCGCCATGGCCGTCGCGCTGAGCCATTTGAAGCACCGCAGCATCGCCGTTTTCGGCCTGGCCCGGTCCGGGCTGGCGACGATTGGCGCGGCGCGGCGCGGCGGCGTGGCCGAAATCTGGGCCTGGGACGACAGGCCGGCACCGCGCGGCGACGCGGCAGCGGCCGGCGCGACGATCGCCGAGCCGGGCGACTGGCCGTGGCGCGATGTCGCCTGCCTTGTGCTGGCGCCCGGCGTGCCGCTGACCCATCCTGAGCCGCATCCGGTCGTCGGACTGGCGCGGGCGGCCGGCGTTGAAATCGTTTGCGACATAGAGCTGCTGTTCCGCCAGGCCGACGGCGCGGCGAAATTCATCGCCGTCACCGGCACCAACGGCAAGTCGACCGCCACGGCGCTGATCGGCCATATCCTGAATGCTGCAGGCCTGGATGCCCAGGTCGGCGGCAATATCGGCCGGGCGGCGCTCGACCTCAAACCGCCGGGATCCGGCCTTGTCTATGTGCTGGAACTGTCGTCCTACCAGCTCGACCTGACGCGGCGTTTGCGGCCCGACATCGCCGTCTGGCTCAATCTGACGGCAGACCATCTCGACCGGCACGGTGACATGGCCGGCTATCAGAGTGCAAAGGAAAAGATCTTCGCCAATATGGGTGCCGACGACCATGTGGTGATCGGCATTGACGACGCCATATCGAAAAGTCTCGCCGTCAGGCTGGGCGCTGCGCAAGGCGGACCGGCCGTGACGACGGTTTCCGTCGGCCGGCAGCCGGACAGCGACATCTTTGTCGATGCGCGCGGGGTCCTTTGCGAACGGGGCGGGGCGAGCCTGGAGCTTTCCGGCCTCACCCATCTGCGTGGTATCCATAACTGGCAGAACGCCGCCTGCGCCTGGGGGACGGTGCGTCGTCTGGGATTGGCGCCCGATGCCGTGGCGGCGGCGTTGGCGACGTTTCCGGGGCTGGCGCACCGGATGGAAATCGTCGCGCAGCGCGGTCGGGTGCTCTTCGTCAACGATTCCAAGGCGACCAATGCGGACGCGGCGGCACGGGCGCTTGCCACATTCGATCCGGTCTACTGGATTGCCGGCGGGCAGGCCAAGGCCGGCGGCATCGAAACGCTGGCGGACTATTTTCCCAGGATCGCCAAAGCCTATCTGATCGGCGAAGCGGCAGACGCCTTTTCGGCGACGCTGGCGCGGCGGGTGCCGCATATGCTGGCCGGCGATCTGGCTGCCGCCGTGCGGCTGGCCGCCGCCGATGCGGCGCTCGATGGCGCCGACGAACCGGTGGTTCTGTTGTCGCCGGCCTGCGCCTCGTTCGATCAGTTCACAGATTTCGAAGCCCGCGGCGATGCCTTCCGGCAAGCTGTGGCGGAAATTCAACCCTCTTTCGACAAAGCTCACGCAAGCAAGGAAGCGCTCGCATGATCTCTCGCGCCAATCGCTCGCCGCTGGCCGAATGGTGGTGGACCGTCGACCGGGTACTTGTCGGTCTGGTCATTCTCCTGCTGTTGACCGGCCTGGTCTTCTCGTTCGCCGCCAGCCCACCGGTGGCGGAGCGGATCGGTCTGGCGCCGATGCATTTCGTTCTGCGTCACGCCATGTTCGTGCCGATGGCGGCGGCGGTGATGATCGGATTTTCGTTCCTGACACCGCGCCAGGTGCGCCGCGCCGCGCTGATCATGCTGGTCGCCAGCCTGATCCTGATGGTGCTGGTCCTGTTCGTCGGCGCCGAAGTCAAGGGGTCGCGGCGCTGGCTCTATATCGCCGGCTTTTCGCTGCAGCCCTCCGAATTCCTCAAGCCGGCCTTCATCGTCATCACCGCCTGGCTGTTCGCGGAAGGCACCAGGCGACCGGAAGTGCCGGGCCGCCTGCTTGCGGTCGTTTTGCTGCTCATCGTCACGGCGCTGTTGATCGCCGAGCCCGATCTCGGCCAGACCATGCTGGTCTTCGCTGTGTGGGGCGCATTGTTCTTTCTTGCAGGCGTCTCACCGATCATCGTTGCCGGGCTGGCGGTGACCTCGATCGCCGGACTGTTCATGGCTTATCGCATCTATCCGCATGTGGCGGCGCGGATCGACCGGTTTATCGACCCGTCCAGCGGCGACACCTATCAGGTCGATACGGCGCTCAAATCGTTCCAGCGCGGTGGCTGGTCCGGCACCGGGCCGGGTGAAGGCGTCATGAAACGGGTGCTGCCCGATTCCCACACCGATTTCGTCTTCGCCGTAGTGGCGGAGGAGTTCGGCATCGTCGTGTGCCTGATCCTGGTGCTGATCTTTGCGGTGATCGTCATGCGTGGCCTGATGCTGGCGCTCAAGCGCAAGAACACCTTTGAGCGGCTGGCCATTGCCGGCCTGGTCACCCAGATCGGCGCGCAGGCCTTCATCAATATGGGCGTCAACCTGCAGCTTCTGCCGGCCAAGGGCATGACGCTGCCGTTCATTTCCTATGGTGGATCGGCACTGCTGGCGGCGGCGATTACTGTCGGCTTCGTGCTGGCCCTGTCGCGGCAGCATGCCGGACAGCGGGTCACGGTTCTGCCGCGGGCGGCGGCGGCCGGTCAGACCTGAGCGGCCTTGGCGGCTGTAATATGGCGAAAACCGCTTTGCTTGTCGCCGGCGGCACCGGCGGCCATCTGTTTCCCGCACTTGCTTTGCGCAGCGAACTGGCGGAACGCGGCTGGTCCGTCCATATGGCAAGCGACGAGCGCGCCGGCCGGTTCTTGGCCGACATCCCGTCCGACTTTCGCCATGTCATCGCCTCCGCCACATTTGCCGGCCGCAGTCCGCTGGCGGTGCTGAAAACCGTGGTGACGCTGAGCCGCGGGCTGATCGCGGCGCGGCGGCTCCTCAAAGAGATCCGGCCAGCCGTCGTCGTCGGCTTTGGCGGCTATCCGACGCTGCCGCCGGTGATCGCCGCCAGGCTCGCAGGTATCCCGGCCATCGTGCAGGAGCAGAACGCCGTTGTCGGCCGCGCCAATCGCCTGCTGATGCGACTTGGCGCGCATCTGGCCACGGGATTTGAACATGCCATCGGCAGTGCCGGCGCCCGCGCCAGGACGCATGTCGGAAATCCGGTGCGCCCGGCGGTTATCGCCGCAGCACAGCGGCCCTATCAGGCGCCAGCGGCGGGTGAAGCCTTCCGGCTGCTGGTGTTTGGCGGCAGCCAGGGGGCGCGCGCCTTTTCCGATCTGCTGCCGGCGGCGGTCGCCGCACTGGCGCCGCATCTGCGCGCCCGCCTGGCCATCGTCCAGCAATGCCGCGAGGAGGATATGGCGCGCACCCGGGCCGCCTATGACGATCTCGGCATTGCCGCGCAGCTGGCGACATTCTTTGACGATATGGCGGAGCGGATCGCCGCCGGGCATCTGGTGATCAGCCGGGCCGGTGCCTCCACGGTGACGGAACTGGCGGTGATCGGCCGGCCGGCCATATTGGTGCCGTATCCGTATGCGCTCGACCACGACCAGGCGGAAAACGCCCGCGCTCTGGCGACTGTCGGCGGCGGCTGGCTGATGGCGGAGGCCGATCTGACGCCGGAAAAGCTGGCGGCCCGGCTTGCCGAACTGATGACTGAACCGGCGCAGCTTATCCGGGCGGCGAAGGCGGCGCGGGCGCTCGGCGCACCGCAGGCGGTTGCGCGGCTCGCCGATCTCGTGGAAAAGGCCGCTGGCGGGCGCTGACGGTGTCGGCGTCCGGCCGCCGCAGACTGAACCGTTTCAGGAGAGCCAATCGATGAAAATGCCGCGCGACATCGGTCCGATTCATTTCGTCGGCATCGGCGGCATTGGCATGAGCGGCATCGCCGAAGTGCTGGCCAACCAGAATTATCGCGTCCAGGGCTCCGATATCGCCGATAGCCCCAACGTCCAGCGGCTGCGCGACAAGGGCATCGCCGTTTCAATCGGCCATGATCCGGACAATCTCGGCGATGCGGCCGTCGTCGTCGTGTCTTCGGCGATTGAGCCCGACAACGCCGAACTCAAGGCGGCGCGCAGCCGCCGCCTGCCCGTCGTGCGGCGGGCTGAGATGCTGGCCGAGCTGATGCGCCTGAAATCGTCGATCGCCGTCGGCGGCACGCACGGCAAGACGACGACGACCTCGCTGGTCGCCGCCCTGCTGGATGCCGGCGGCCTCGATCCGACGGTGATCAATGGCGGCATCATCAATGCCTATGGCACCAATGCGCGCCTGGGCGCGGGCGATTGGATGGTCGTCGAGGCCGACGAATCGGACGGCACCTTCGTCAAGCTGCCGGCCGATATCGCCATGGTCACCAATATCGATCCGGAGCATCTGGAACATTACGGCTCGTTTGAAAGGCTGCGCGAGGCATTCGTCGATTTTGTGGAAAATGTGCCGTTCTACGGATTCGCAGTCATGTGTCTCGACCACCCGGAGGTGCAGGCGCTTGTGGCGCGCATTGAGGACCGGCGGCTGATCACCTATGGCCGCAATCCGCAGGCCGAAGTGCGCTTCCGCGACGTCGTCTACAATTCCGGCAAGGCGCGTTTTTCCGTCGATTTCCACGATCGCGTAAGCGGTGACAGGCAGACGCTGGAAGACCTGGTGCTGCCGATGCCGGGCGAGCACAATGTCTCAAACGCGGTGGCGGCGATCGCCGTGGCCCATGCGCTGGGCATCGATGATGCGGCAATCCGCAAGGGGCTTGCAGATTTCGGCGGCGTCAAGCGACGTTTCACCCGGGTCGGCAACTGGAACGGTGCGGAGATCTATGACGATTACGGCCACCATCCGGTGGAGATCGCCGCCGTGCTGAGGGCGGCGCGCCAGAAACTTGACGGCGAGGGGGCTCGCGGCAAAGTGATCGCCGTCGTCCAGCCGCACCGCTACACCCGCCTCGCCGACCTGTTCGACGACTTCTGCACCTGCTTCAACGACGCCGACACGGTGATCGTTGCCGATGTCTATGCGGCCGGCGAGACGCCGATTGCCGGCATCGACAAGGAGCATCTGGTTGACGGGCTGCGCTCCGGCGGCCACCGCGACGCAAGACGGCTGATGGCGGCGGACGATCTAGCGGCGATGATCGCCGAGCTTGCCGCGCCGGGCGACATGATCATCTGCCTAGGCGCCGGCTCAATCACCGCCTGGGCGCAAGCGCTGCCGGAGGCGCTGGCGGCGCTGGGCGAGGCATGACCGAGGACAGTGGCAGGACGCCGGGGGCTATGCTTCTGGCCAACCTTGCCGGCCGGCTCGCCGGCTTCCGCGGCAGGCTGCAGGCCGACGCGCCGCTGGCACAGGTCGTCTGGTTCCGCGCCGGCGGCCCGGCCGACATTCTCGCCCTGCCGGCGGACGCCGACGATCTCGTCTTTTTGATGCGCGCCTTGCCGGAGGAGGTGCCGGTGACGGTGATCGGCCTTGGCTCCAACCTGCTGGTGCGCGACGGCGGCGTGGCCGGCGTCGTGGTGCGGCTGTCGGCCAGGGGGTTCGGGCAGGTGACGATTGAGGCCGGCAACCGCATCCGCGCCGGCGCGGCGCTGGCCGACCGGCGGCTGGCGGCGGAGGCGCTTGCCGCCGGCATCGGCGGCTTCGCCTTCTATCACGGCATCCCCGGCGGACTGGGCGGCGCGCTCAGAATGAATGCCGGGGCTAACGGGGTTGAGACCCGTGAGCGGGTGGTGGAGGTGACGGCCATCGACCGCAGCGGCGAGCGGCATGTCCTGAGCAATGCGGCAATGGGCTATTCCTACCGGCACAGCGACGCGCCGGCGGACCTGATTTTCGTGGAGGCCGTGTTTGACGGCGAAACGGCGGACCCCGACACCATTGCGGCGCAGATGGAGGCGGTGCAGAGCCACCGCGAAACGGCGCAGCCGGTCAAGAGCCGCACCGGCGGCTCGACCTTCAAGAACCCGGATCCTGAATCATCGGGGGGCGCCAAGGCCTGGCAACTGATCGACAAAGCCGGTTGCCGCGGCCTGACGATTGGCGGCGCCCAGGTTTCCGAACTGCACTGCAATTTCCTGATCAATACCGGCAACGCCACCGGGCACGACCTTGAAACGCTTGGCGAAACCGTGCGGGCGCGGGTGCTGGAAACATCCGGCGTGCGACTCGACTGGGAGATCAAGCGCATCGGCCGTTTCCAAAAAGGCAAGTCGGTAGAGCCTTTTATGGGCTGTGGCTAATATTCAAGTTTATTTTTAGTCGCCAGCGGTTAATCAAAGTTAACGTTTCATTACCATCTGGGCGGCCAATTTCAGCTGTGAAGTACAAGTGATTCGCCAATGCGGGGGCTGGCGCGAATTTTAGGTGGAGGCTTTGGAGGGGACGTGGCCAAGCATGTCGCGGTTCTGATGGGCGGATGGTCGGCAGAACGCCCGGTCAGCCTCGACTCCGGCGCCGCCTGCGCCGACGGGCTGGAGGATGCCGGCTACCGGGTGTCGCGCATCGATGTTGCGCGCGACATCGCCCAGGTGCTTGCCGCACAGAAGCCGGATGTCGCCTTCAACGCCCTGCATGGGCCCTATGGCGAGGACGGCACCATTCAGGGCGTGCTGGAAATCCTCGATATTCCCTATACCCATTCCGGCGTCCTTGCCTCGGCGCTGGCTATGAACAAGGACAAGGCCAAGGCGGTCGCCGCGGCCAGCGGTGTTTCTGTCGCTGAGCACCGGATCGTCACGCGCCGGCAGGCCGCGAAGCGCCACGTCCTGCCGCCGCCCTATGTGATCAAGCCGATCGCCCAAGGATCGTCGTTTGGCGTGCTGATCGTCGATGAAGGTCAGAGCCATCCGCCGCAATCGCTGCTCAGCGAAGACTGGGCCTTTGGCGAAAACGTCATGGTCGAACGCTTTGTCGCCGGCCTTGAACTGACCTGTGCGGTGATGGGACCGCCGGGCGAGGAGGAGGCGCTGGCGGTGACGGAAATTGTGCCCGTTGGCACTGCCTTCTACGATTATGAGGCAAAGTACGCCGACGGTGGTTCGGAACACATCCTTCCGGCACGAATTAAACCAAATATTTACCAAAAAGTCCGCACGCTCGCGCTTGAGGCGCATCGGGCCATTGGCTGCCGTGGAGTATCGCGTTCCGACTTCCGATTTGACGAGCAAAATACCGGGGAACTCGTCTGGCTGGAGGTCAATACGCAGCCGGGCATGACGCGCACTTCGCTAGTTCCGGAACTGGCGGCCCATGCCGGCCGCAGCTTTACAGAACTGGTGACCTGGATGGTGGAGGACGCATCGTGCCGACGTTAGGCGCTTTGGGATGGATGACCGGGGCAAGGATCCGCGGCCTGCGCGCCGGACTGTCCCGGTTTGCCGGTCTGTCGCGACCGATGATCCCGCGCCGGGTGCGGCGCCTTGCCGAAAAGATCGAGCTGACGCGCGGCGGTCGTACCGGCCATTTCGCCGCAGCCGGCTTTCTCGGAGCGGCGGTCGTCTACGGGCTTGTCGCCGGCGGTCACGTGGCACGGCTTGCCGATGCCGCGCTGTCGGCGATCGGACTGGGAATTGAAACCGTTACCGTCACCGGCAATGCCGAAACGACGCAGTTTGCGGTCCTGGAAAAGCTTGAACTTGATACCGGTGCGTCGCTGCCCGGCTTTGATGCCCGAGCGGCACGGCTGCGGATAGCGCAATTGCCGTGGATATCCGACGTCACGATACGCAAGACCTATCCCGACGTTCTGACGGTGTCGCTGAGCGAAAAGCAGCCTTTCGCGCTGTGGCAGCGCGACGATGCCATTGCCGTCATCGACCGCGACGGCGAGATCATCGTCGCCTTCGACGATCCGCGCTTTTCCGGCCTGCCGCTGCTGGTCGGCGCCGGTGCCAATGAGCGGGCCGCCGATTTCCTGCACAATCTTGCCGCCTTTAGCGGCATCGCCGACCGTCTGCAGGCGGCCGTCCTCGTCGCCGAGCGGCGCTGGAACCTGGTTCTGGGCAACAGCATTACCGTCAAGCTGCCGGAGAGCAATCCGTTCGCGGCGGTGGCGGAACTGATGGTGCTCGATGAAAGCGAGGGCCTGCTGTCGCGGGCCGTCAGCGTCATCGATCTTCGCATCGCAGACCGCATCACGATACAGACTGCGCCGCAAGTCGATTCCGGCGATGACGGGCGCAAGGCCGCGCCGCTGCCGCAGGCCAGGCTGGGAGCGCCCACATGAGCGGCTTCAATGCACGCAACCTGGCCGGCGTTTCGCGGGTCAAGCCGCTGTCGGGCCGCCGCCCGAGCCTGATCTCCGTTCTCGACATCGGTTCGACGAAGATCTGCTGTTTGATCGCCCGGTCGCGACCGCGCGACGGCGAGGCGCTGCGCCGGCGTACCCATTCCGTTGAGGTGATCGGCTTCGGCTCGACCCGTTCGCGCGGCGTCAAATCGGGCGTCGTCGTCGATCTGGTGGAAGCCGAGCAGGCCATCCGGCTGGCCGTCGATGCGGCCGAACGCATGGCGCAGGTCACCATCAGCAGCCTGATCGTCAATGTCACCTGTGGCCGGCTGCGTTCTGAAACCTTCTCCGCCAGCGTCGATCTCGCCGGCGAGATGGTCGTGCAGGCCGATATCCAGCGGGTGCTGGCCAGCGGCGGCGCGCAATCGGCCAGCAACGGCCGGCTGATCGTCCATTCGCTGCCGATCGGCTATGCACTGGACAGTCATCGCGGCGTCGCCGATCCGACCGGCATGGTCGGCTCGCAATTGGGCGTCGACATGCATACCGTCAGCGTCGACGAGGCGCTTTTGTGCAATCTGGAGCTGGCGGTTAATCGCTGCCATCTGGAAGTGGAAACGGTGGTCGCGACGCCCTATGCGGCGGGGCTGGCGGCACTTGTCGACGACGAAGCGGAACTGGGTGTCGCCTGTGTCGATCTGGGCGGCGGCACGACATCGCTTTCCATCTTCCACGACGGGCAATTCGTGCATGCCGACGCCATCGCCATCGGCGGTCATCACGTGACTCTCGACATCGCCCGCGGTCTGTCGACGCGGCTGGCCGACGCGGAGCGGATCAAGACCCGGCATGGCTCGGCGCTGCCGTCAGTCGCCGATGACAAGGATATTTTGACGATCCCGTCGGTCGGCGACGACGAACGCGACATCCCCAACAGCGTGCCGCGCGCCGCGCTGACCCGGATCATCCGGCCGCGGATTGAGGAAACGCTGGAAATGGTGCGCGACATGATCGCCCGCTCCGGCTTTGCCGATGAAGTCGGCAAACGGGTCGTGCTGACCGGCGGCGCCAGCCAGCTGACGGGAATCGGCGAAACGGCGCGGCGCATCCTGAGCCGTAATGTGCGGCTCGGCCGGCCATTGGGCATAGCCGGACTGCCGGAGGCTGCCAGGGGGGCGGCCTTCGCGGCGGCGGTCGGGTTGATCATCTATCCGCAGGTTGCGCGGATCGAACAGTTTCAGACGCGCTCCCCGGTGCGCCTGCAAATGACCGGTACCGATGGGTACATCGCCCGCATGGGGCGATGGATCAGGGACAGTTTTTGAGGACGCTAGATGCGAGGACCAGGGCAGGCGCAAATCCGCGAACTGCCGGAAATGCGGCGAGAGGACACAAAATGAGCATCAATCTGCAAACGCCAAACATCACCGAACTGAAGCCCAGAATCACCGTTTTTGGTGTCGGCGGCGGCGGCGGCAACGCCGTCAACAACATGATCGAGGCCGGCCTGCAGGGCGTCGAATTCGTGGTCGCCAATACCGACGCGCAGGCGCTGACGATGTCGAAGGCCGAACGGCTGATCCAGATGGGCGTGGCCGTGACGGAAGGTTTGGGTGCGGGATCGCAGCCGGAAATCGGCCGGGCGGCGGCAGAGGAGACGATTGACGAGATCAATG
>JABAOE010018948.1_pt2 | contig 10625 bp, 11 predicted proteins | sample 7062141 | NCBI WGS metagenome assembly JABAOE01 (sample SAMN14538627, study PRJNA623070) | marine sediment metagenome | biome: marine biome [ENVO:00000428]; feature: marine pelagic biome [ENVO:01000023]; material: deep marine sediment [ENVO:00002113] | place: India: Gulf of Khambhat ...
CCGTTTGACCGCTTCGGTACCCCACCGTGCGGTCGGCTCAGGGCGAAGTCCCTGCATCCGGCCGACCCTCACAAGCGTTTCGCCGTGCCCCCCTCCTGTCGGTGCACGGCGAAGGAGCTGACGGAGGGACTCGAACCCACAACCTGCCGCTTACAAGGCGGCTGCTCTACCAGTTGAGCTACGTCAGCAAGATACAGAGCTTTTTAGTTTAGCCCGCCCTTCCGGGGGTGTCAACGCCGATTTCCTCGCGTTTCCAGCGTGTTCCAGACGGCCCGTCCTCCAGGACGATCCCACGCTCGGCGAGCTCGTCTCGGATCGCGTCGGCGGCGCCCCAATCCCGCTCCTCCCTGGCCCGCGCCCGGGCCTCGAGCCGCTCCAGGACCCAGCTTTCCAGCTCCGAGTCCACCTCTCGATCCCGCCGCCCTATCTCGAGGACTCCCAGCACCTCGTCGATCGACCTCAGCGCGTTCTGAGCCTCGGAACGCTCAGCCTCCAGAATGGCCGGAGCCGTGTCCAGCACTGCATTGCAACGGTTCAAGAAGCCGAAAAGAGCGGCGAAGCCCTCCGACACGTTGAGGTCGTCGTCCATCGCACGGGTGAACGCTTCGATCGCCTCCTCGGAGATCCTGCGAAGCGATGTCGGGGAGGCGTCTTCGCTCGCCGGATGAGTGGCGAGACGGTCTTCGAGCGTGAGTAGGCGTCGGACCGCCCTCATCGACGCCTCCAGACCGTCCCTCGTGAAGTTGAGCTCGGTCCGATACTGCGCCGAGAGTAGTTGGTGGCGGATCGCCGCGGGCGAGACTCCCTCGTCCAGCAGGTCCCGCACACTGACGAAGTTCCCCAGGGACTTCGACATCTTTCGGCCGTCCACCAGCAGGTGCTTCGCATGCACCCACTGTCGCACGAACGGTTTGCCGGTCGCTCCCTCCGATTGCGCGATCTCACCCTCGTGGTGCGGGAAGATCAGGTCCTCGCCCCCGAGGTGTAGGTCGAGGGTTTCGCCCACCTCGGACAGCGCCATGACCGAGCACTCCAGGTGCCAGCCAGGGCGTCCCCGACCCCACGGGGCGTCCCAGGCCGCTTCCACCTCCTCGTCCGCCTCCTTGGCGCCCTTCCAGACCGCGAAGTCTCGTGGGTCCTCCTTGCCGTAGTCATCCTCCGCCACACGCTCGCCGGTGCGTCCCTCGTCCAGATCCCTGCCGGATAGGCGTCCGTACTCGGGGAACTCCGAGATGTCGAAGAAGACCGACCCGTCCGGCGTCGTGTAGGCCAGTCCGCGATCCAGGAGCCGCTGAACCAGCTCGATCATCGGCGCGATGTACTCCGTGGCCCTCGGATACGAATCGAAGCGGCGTACGCCAAGCGTGTCGGCCTCATCCATCATCGTGTCGAGGTAGGGCGCGGTGTGCTCGCCAAGGCTGATCCCGGCCGCCCGCGCCGCTTCGATCGTCTTATCATCCACATCCGTGAAGTTCATGACGAAACGCACACCGAATCCGCGCCATTCGAGGTATCGGTGGACAAGATCGTAGAACAGGAACGTGCGGAAATTGCCGATGTGCGCCGGACCGTACAGGGTGGGCCCACACCCGTAGATCCCGACCCGAGCGGGGTCCACCGGTACAAAGGATTCGACCTTCCGGGAGAGCGTGTTGAAGAGACGAAGGCCCATCGTATTCAGCGAATCAGTCGGATCTCGTCCACACGCCAATCGCCCCCGTTCCGAACGAGTCCGAGGAACAGGGTGCGTCGAACCTGATCCGAAGTGCCCGCAGCGCGTCCAGACCAGAGCACCTCGGCGAAGCCGCGATCCGGGGACCCGTCCACATTCGAGGCCCGGCTCAGAAGCGTCCGGTCCTGTTCGAAACCGCGCAGAAACTCCCTCAGGGAGGCCACGGCCTGTCTCGGAGAGATCCCCGCGTGGGCAGGTCCGTCGAGCTGCAGCCGGATTCCCGTCGGTACGAACAGGCCAGAAAGCTCCCCGAAAGCGCCGTCCGCGACGGCTCTCGCGAAGCCCAAGGAGACGGCCTCGAGCTCGTTCGTGGCGACCTCGATCGTGTCGGCAGCCGCGGAGTTCGCCTCCGTGCCGGTCGACTCGGCAAGCCCGGCGCCCGCCGCTGGTGCCGCTGCGAGGAGCGCCGCGAGAGCACCGGCTGCGAACCAGGATTGGTCGCTCATGCCCCCGCCAACTCCGCCGTGACTCGCTCGAAGGCGGCTCCTGGGTCGACCGCCCGCGTCACGCTTCGACCGACTACGAGGACGTCGGCTCCCGCACGCGCCGCTTCCGCGGGCGTGGCCACTCCCACATGGTCGTCCGGAGTGTCCTCGGGCATACGAATCCCCGGTGTGACGATCAGGGCCTCTCGAGGCAGGGCCTGCCGAAGGAGGCCAGCCTCCATCGCGGATGCCACGACTCCGTGTGCGCCGGATTCGATCGCGAGACGCGCAAGTCGAACCACCTGCTCGTCCCGGTCCACTTCGGCTTCTCCTCGTTGGGCCCCCGGCTCGGTGCCCCCTTCGGTGCCCACCAGAGAGGTGAGGAGCGTAACGGCAATCACGCGGGTCGGCCATCCCTCGACGGCCGCTCGTGCAGCCTCGATCATGCGCGGACCCCCTTGAGCATGCACGGTGAGCAGCTCCGCGTTCAGCTGGCTCGCGGCGCGCGTGGCCGCGGCAACGGTATTCGGGATGTCGTGTAGCTTGAGATCGAGGAACACCCGGCGACCCCGCGAATGAAGCTCGCTCACGATGGAAGGTCCAGCCCGCACGAAGAGCTCGAGTCCCACTTTGAAGAACCTCGCCCTCGGCGGGAGTCGATCGATCAGCTGCCAGGCTGCCTCCCGGCTCGACACGTCGAGCGCGATGACGACTTCAGCCACGCAGCGCGCTCTCGAGGTCGGTCTCGGCCGCGGGTCTCGGCGGGACCGGCGGCGGCCCCGGAGAGAGCTTCCTCCGGATCTCTCCAACGTTTCGGATGCCTCGTGAATCCCCGAATCGGCGCAGGTCGTGCACTACCCGTTGCGCAGTCCTTGGATCCCAGAACGAGGCCGTTCCGATCTGAACGAGGGACGCTCCAGCCAGCAGATATTCGACCGCGTCGCTTGCGCGTCCGATTCCACCCACTCCAATCAGGGGCAGCTCGGTGAGACGAGCGGCGGTCGACACGGCGTGCAGACCTACCGCCTTCAACGCGGGCCCACTGACCCCGCCCGCTCCGGCGCCTAAGGCCGGGACACCCGATTCGGGATCGAGGATCAGCCCGGGAAGCGTGTTCACCAGCGTGAGCGCATTCGCCCCGGCTTCCTGCGCGGCTCGCACCACCGGACCCAGATCGGGCGTNNTAGGGGCCTCTGTGTCGTCGCCCTGACGCCCGCTACGACTTCACGAAGCGCATCCGGATCCAGAGCGAACGGCATCCCACTCCTTCTTGCGTCGTTGGGACAAGAGAGATTCAGCTCGTAGCCCACGAATCCGGGGCCGTCGTCGAGAATCTGGACGACTTCCCGGTACTCCGCCGTCGTGTGGCCCGCGACGCTCACGAATACTCGCGTGCGAGAGAGGGTCGCATCGAGCCAGGGAAGCTTTTCACGGCGAACGATGCGAGCACCGGGATTCGCCAGGCCCACCGAGTTGATCATTCCAGCCGGGAACTCGGCCACGCGAGGAGCGGGGTTGCCACGCCGCGGCTCGAGCGTGACCGACTTGGTGACCAGGCCGCCCAAGTCCTCGATGTCGGTCACCCCGAGGACCTCGGCACCGAATCCACAGGTTCCCGATGCAAGGAGGACGGGGTTCTGGAATCGAATTCCGACGAACTCGACGCCGAGATCCATCCGTCAGTCAGCCCCGTTCGGTTCGTACCGCTCCAGGAAGCGGCGCAGAGCGCGTGCGATTGCCCTGCCGGCGTCCCGATGGAACTCGTCGCGCGAGAGTAGCCGTTCCTCCTCCGGGTTGGTCAGAAATCCGACCTCCACGAGTACGGACGGCATGAGCGTATTCGTGATCACGGCGAGGGGCGCTTGCTTCACCCCCCGGTCGGGCCCCGGGTGGAACTCGCTGAGGTCTCGCTGTACCTCTTCGGCCAACAGTGCAGACCAGGTCTGATGATCGAAGGCGCGAAGATCGCTCAAGATCGCCGCCAGCATGGGGTCGGGCGGCGCCAAATCGCCGCCGCTCCGCGACAATGGAGCGTTCTCCGCCGTCGCCACGCGCCGCTCGTGCTCGGTCCGGGCCTCGGACAAGAAGTACGTCTCGAATCCCCGCACGCCTTCCCTGCCGTCGAGCGCGTTGGCGTGGATCGAAACGAAGACGCCCCGGCGATCCTCCTTCCAGCTCGTCGCCCAATCGCCCCGCGTCCAGATTCCCACCTCCACGTCGCGGTCTCGGGTCAGCCGGACTTCGACCCCCGGATCCATCGAGAGCTCCCGCGCCAGCGCGAGGGCGATCCCGAGCGCCACATCCTTCTCTCGGACTCCGGTGAGCCCAACGGTCCCCGGATCGTCTCCTCCGTGCCCGGGGTCGATGATCACGACCGTTTCGGCCCGGCCCACACCGCCCAGGGACCATGCTGGCGGGCCCAGAGGCGGCCCCGGTCGGTTCGTCTCGAGTCCGCCTTGGCCCGCCGGATTAGGGGGGCTGATCCCGGCGTCCGAGATCGGGGCGCCTTGGCCTGGCTGCTCGTCGAGCCGTGCGCCCTCCGCCAGGAGCAGGTATTGCTCCTCGTCGAACTCGTAGGCGTCCGGCAGTAGACCCGGGAAGAGATCGACGACCAGCTGCAGCGGCACGAAGAGCACGTCCTCTGTCCAGTACGGCGCGTCGACCATTTGGATCAGCTGGTCGTCCCAGACCAGGAAGGGCGAACCCCCGCGCACCCGAAGCTCCAGGCCCGTCCGGTGGCTCAGGACGCCCTCCTGCGATGCAGGGTCGCCGTTCACGGTCCATCCCAGCCGTGCCAGGCTAGGGGTGGGGATGGCGGGGTATCCCCTCGACGCGTCGACCGGAAGCAGCGACTCCTCTCCGGGCAGGCGCACGGAGATCGATTCGGGAGCCTGTGCCTCCAGGGGCTCGACCGCGAGACAGAGGCCCAACACGCCAACCAGGCCTCCCAAAGCGGAGCGCGTGAATCGCTCAAGCACGAGCGTCAGTCCCCGCGCATCGCACGGCGCGCCTCCCTCTCCTGCGTCCGGCGCTTCAGCTTTTCTCGCTTGTCGTGAATCTGCTTTCCTCGTGCGAGGGCCAGCGTCGTCTTCACGTAATCTCCGCTGAAGTACAGATCGAGCGGCACGAGTGTCAGGCCCTTCTCTTCTACGGCGCCGATCAGCCTGCGAATCTCATGGCCATGGAGAAGCAGCTTCCGCGGACGCTCGGGATCCTGATTCCATCGGTTGGCGGAATCGTAAGGCGAGATGTGGAGGTTGTAGAGCCATACTTCCCCTCCCACGACCCGGGCGAACGCATCCTTGAAGGAAACCTTGCCTTCCCTCAGAGACTTAACCTCCGGCCCGGCGAGCACCAGGCCCGCTTCCCACCGGTCGACGACGTGGTACTGACGGCGAGCCTTCCGGTTCGTGGCGATGATCCGGCGGCCTCCGACGCCTTCGGCCATGCGGCTCAGAAGATGAGGACGGGCGTTCCTACATCGACCCGGTGATAGAGCTCTCGGGCCGCTTCGTTGGTGAGCCGGATGCACCCGTGAGACACTCTCCGGGCGTCCGGATCGGGCTCCAGCAGGAGATCGGGCCGATTGGTTCCATGAATCGCGATCCCGTCTCCGAGGAAGAGCGCGGAGGTCCCTAGGGTGCCCGCGACACGGGCTCGTTGCGCCGGTGGGGGGATGGGCAGGTTCTGCTCGATGTAGTACCAATCCGGAGCGATCCAGACGGGATCCTTCTCTCGCCGCAGAACGCGAAACATGCCGACCGGGGTCGTGAAGGTCCACGACCGTCCCTGGCCCTCCAGCTGGAAGCCGTGACCCGTGCCTGCGGGCGCCGACCAAACCACCTCCGTCCCCTCCATGACCATCACGCGGCTCTCGGCGATATGGACGATCACGTAGGGACCGTCGTGATTCACCAGCGGACGCTCCAGGCTCAAGTTCCGTTCCAGAGCGCTCGAGGCGAAGACCACTCCTTCGCTCCCGTTCAGAAAGCCAGGAATGTTACCGTTTCCACCGAACGGCGCGATCGACTGCCCTTCGGCCGGAACGGGCAGGAGCGCAATCAGGAGCATTAGGACGCCACTGACCCCAGCGCCGACGCCCTTTGGTCCGTCGGAAACCTTTACGGCATGTCCCATTCGCTCACTCCTCCTCACCTCATGCACCCTTGCCACCTGCCCTCCGAGGATGAACACCGCCGAACTGTAATAGATCCAGAAGAAAAGTATCACGGCAACCCCGACCCCTCCGAAGAGGTTCGAGTAGTTCGCAACGGAGGTGACGTACCAAGCGAACGCTCCCTTGAGCAATTCATATGCCACAGCCGTAAAAGTCGCGCCGATGGCGGAGCTGCGAAAGGGTATCTTCCTGGCGGGCAGGTACCAGTACAGCAGGAAGAAGAGAACCCAAGCGGAAGCGAAGGATACCGACTGTCCGACCGCGATCTGGAAAGCGGCGGAAGCGGCTCGACCCATGCCGAGAAGCTCGACGCCGACCGCCTGTATGGCTTCCACTCCGAAGGTGATGCCGACGTTCAGCAGGAGCAGCAGCCCCCCGAGGAGCACCACCCAGATGTCGAAGAGCTTTCCCTGCACGATGCCGCGATCCGTATCCAGCTCGAAGACCTCGCGGAGCACGACCCGCAGCGTCGCGACCAGGCGCGTCGAGATCCAGAGGAGAATGATCCCACCCGCCAGCGAGAACGGCGCTCGCTCCTCTATGAGTCTCTCCAACACCTGCCTCACCGCATCGACGAGCTCGACGTCCCCCTCTATGACTGGAAGGTAGGAGACCAGTAGATCCAGTAGCGCAGCCGGCGGCTCCCCTACACGTGCGCTCAGAACGAACCCCGCGATACCGGCCACGAGGAGCAAGAGCGGGATCACCGCGACGAGCACGTTGAACGTGATCGCTCCGGCCCAGAAGAACAGGTCGCTCTTGAGCACTACGGCCCCGAGCGCCTTGAGGAACGCGAAGAATCCCTCAGGAAACCGCCGGTTGGGACGGTCCTCTGGCACCCCCCCGCTTTGGTCGGGGGTCAGACTTCCTCCTCCTCCTCTTCTCGAGCCGTTTGGCGCGCAGCGTCGACTCCAGCCCGATACGCAGCCTTCGATCTCTCGATTCGGCCTTCCAGCTCGGTCCTGGCCTCCTGCGTAGCGACGCGACCGGACTCGACGGCCTCACGAATCGCATCGACTCGCTGCATGACCTCGACCCGCGCTTGCTCGAGGCGCTCCTCGAGCTGCTGCTGCACTTCTCGGACTCGCTGCTCGGCGGTGTCCTTGAGCCGCGTCGCCCTATCCTTGATCTCCCGCTGGGTTTCCTCCCCCGTTCGCGGCGCCAGCAACAACGCGACTCCCGCTCCAAGGGCCGCCCCGATGAGAAAGGCGCCGACACCGCCACTCTCGCGTTCAACTACGATATAGGGAATCTCGTCACGGTCTCTCATGCCAGGTCCTCGATTCGCTCGATTGGGATGGTGCCGTACCCGTCCCTCGGACGGCCGGGTCAGGCTGGGAATACAGGGCTTCGAACACGGAGTTCCTTGAAATGGCCCCCATTGTAGAAGGATGAGATCGCAGGACCTCACCTATCGGCCTCGGCCGGCTTGTCAGTCCTTGCCCGCCGGCTCCCGGATCTCGACCGTGAGGCCATCGTATGCCGCGTAGATCCCTGGAGGCAAGCGGCTGGCCAGGTCTCGATGCGATACCCGATGGGTGAGGTGTGTCAGAAAGGTCCTCTCCGCACCCAGCCGCTCAGCGGTGTCTATGGCCTCTTCGACATTGAAGTGAGTCGGGTGTGGGTTTCCCCACCAGAGCGCGTTTAGGACGAGCACTTCCACTCCCGACAGGGCTTCCACGGTTCTCGGCGGCAGCTGCTTCGCGTCCGTCACATATCCCAGGCCCCCAACTCGAAAGCCGAGCACCCTCATCGATCCGTGGGGCACTTCGACAGGCAGGAACTGTCTGCCCGCAACGGTCTCCGACTGGTTCGGGCTCAGGACGTGAAGCGAGATCTGTGGCTTCGACGAGCCGACGTCCGGACGCACGTTCGGGTCGAAGATGTAGTCGAAGCGTCGGGTCAGAATCGCACACGAGTCCTGCGATGCATACGCCGGAACGTCACGGCGACTCCGAATCGAAAAGATCCGCAGGTCGTCGATCCCGTGAAGGTGATCGGCGTGCAGGTGCGTGAACCAAACGGCGTCGATCCTGTCCACGCGTTCCCGCACGAGCTGCAATCGAAGCTCGGGCGGGGTGTCGACCAGGACGGATGCCCCGTCGTCCCAGGAGACGAGTGCCGAATGGCGGGTGCGCTTGTCGCGGGGATCGTCCGAGGAGCACACCTCGCACCGGCAGCCCACGACCGGAACGCCGAACGAGGTGCCGGTGCCCAGAAAGGTCAGTTTCACGCCACGTTCCTGCCTCGTCGGCCAAAGCTCCGCCCGTTGTCGCCGATCCCGACGATCAGAGGCGCTCCACCCGGAGGGTGTTGGTCGTGCCGGGCTGGTGGAAGGGAACGCCCGCCGTAACCACGATGCACTGTCCCGCCGAACCCATCCCCGACTCGAGAATCGCCCTCTTTCCGAAGTCCGTCAGCGACTTGTAGGTCACCCGCTCCTTCGGGGCCAGCACGGGCCGGACTCCCCAGACGACGGAAAGCTGCCGTAATGTCCGAGGGTCTGTCGTGACCGCGAAGATGGGCACCGGCGGGCGGTGGGATGAGACGAGCCTCGCCGAGAACCCACTGGAGGTCAGCACGAGCACCGCCGGAGCGCGCAGGTGACGCACGGCATCAACGGTTGAGAGCGCGATGGCGTGCTCAGTGGGAGAAGCCCCCTTGCGATCCTCCGGGGTCGGGCTTCCCAGGTACCTCGGTCCCGCCTGGAGAACACCGCTCCCCTCGATCTCGCCCACGATCCTCGCCATGGCATCCAGCGCGAGAAGAGGGTGCCTGCCCATGGCGGTCTCGCCCGAAAGCATCACCGCGTCCGTTCCGTCCAGCACCGCGTTCGCGACGTCGGAGGCCTCGGCCCGGGTCGGGCGGGAGTGCTCGATCATGGACTCGAGCATCTGCGTCGCGGTGATGACCGGACGCCCGTGGAAGTTCGCCTTCTGGATGATCTGCTTCTGCGCTAGGGGCACCTGCTCGAAGGGAAGCTCCACCCCCAGGTCTCCTCGGGCGATCATGACCATGTCCGATTCGTCTAGGAGCTCGTCTATGGCCGCCAAGGCGCGCGCCATCTCGATCTTCGCGACGACCAGGGCTCGACCTCCGACCCTCGACTTCAGCTCTGCCACGTCGGACTGAGAGCGAACGAAGGACATCCCGATGTACTCGACACCCAGCTTCAGCGCGAAGTCGAGGTCCTCGAGGTCCTTCGAGGTCAGGCTGGAGGTCGACAGTTGGCCCGATGGGATGTTGATTCCCTGGCCGCTCCTGACGACGCCGCCTCGGCGCACCGTGAACGTCANNTCGATCAGCCCGTCGTCGATGGCCACGAGGGTTCCCTCTTCGACGTCTCGTGAGACTCCCTCGTAGGTGGTCGGGATCTGACCCTGCCGAGCATGCTCCTCGAAGGCCATCTCGATCCGGTCCCCGGGAACCACCTCGAAGGGCTTCGACAGCTCTCCCACGCGGATCTTGGGCCCGCAAAGGTCGGCGAGCACCGCGATCGGTCGATCGACGGCATCCGCAGCCGCCCGAACCGATTCGATCATCCTCCGGTGCACGTCGTGCCGACCGTGAGCCATGTTCAGCCGCGCAACGTCCATGCCTCCGCCGACGAGGGCAGCGACTACCTCCGGGTCGGAGGTGGCGGGTCCGAGTGTGCAGACGACCTTGGTTCTGAGCACGTGACCGAGTAAGGCCGGACGACATGTTGGCGAGCTCGAGCTTCGAAGTTGGCCGCCCGCGCCAATGCGGGCAAGCGCCCCGTAACGCCCATATTTCGAGGAACTACGGGAGTTTATCGGTGTAACCGGATTACTGTCGGGCCGTCTTCGGCTGGGCACTCCATCGGCATCGGGACTCGGAGCCCTGGCCGCGAGACTCAACATCTGGAGGACAATTCAACACTCGGATGGACATCCGATATGTAGATGACGGCGAGAGCCTGGATGCGCTTCGGACGATTCTCGGAATCGCAGACAAGGTGGCTTTGGACTGCGAAGCCGCTGGCTACCATCGATATTCCGACAAACTCTGCCTGGTTCAGCTGACGACGCAGAGCGCGACTTACCTGCTCGACCCCTTCGACATCGACCCCGAGCCGGTTCTGCGCCCGGCTTTGGAGGACGCGGCGGTCGAGGTGGTCATGCACGGAGCCGACTTCGACATCCGGCTGCTCGACCGCGACTTGGGAATTGCGGTCACTGGGCTCTTCGACACTCAGATCGCGGCATCCCTATTGGGCGAAGAGACCCTGGGCCTGTCTTCACTGTTGGAGAACCGACTGGGAGTCCGGCTC
>JABAOE010024641.1_pt1 | contig 10624 bp, 13 predicted proteins | sample 7062141 | NCBI WGS metagenome assembly JABAOE01 (sample SAMN14538627, study PRJNA623070) | marine sediment metagenome | biome: marine biome [ENVO:00000428]; feature: marine pelagic biome [ENVO:01000023]; material: deep marine sediment [ENVO:00002113] | place: India: Gulf of Khambhat ...
CAGGCAGGCCCTCCCTCGCCGGAGGAGTTCGAGCACCTCGTGGCGGTCGGTCAGAAGTACGGACTGGAGCTTCGCCCGCCCGCCTGAGGGCCTCGGGCTTCGGGGGGAGCGGCTTAAAGTGCTGCGCTGGCATCTTGGCCGGGCAATCTTAGGGATTGCTGGGATCTCCCTTCTCTTGCCGTCGGGCGCGTACGCCCAAGCACGCTTCCCCCGTGCCAATGGCGCGTCCCTGACCGGCGTCGAGACGTTCAACCCCGTCTTCGAGGCGGCAATCTGGGCGAATGTCCAACGAGACCAGGAGGAGTTCCAAGACGCGGGGCAGGCGGCGTTTGAGCTGGTGCTGGAGCGCGACGGCGTTACGGTGGACGCAGATGCCCCCAACTTCTTGATCTGCTCCGTNNGGGCAGGCGGCGTTCGAGCTGGTGCTGCGGCGCGAGGGCATTACGGTAGACGAAGATGCCCCGAACTTCCTGATATGCTCCGTCGGGGTGGCGGAAGGCCGCGATGGGCTGATGACGGTCCACATGAGCGTCGAGTACTTCGAATACGAACCCGACGGAGTGCAGAGACTCCTTTGGGAGACCAGCGGAATGGCCACGGCGGGCCAAGGGGCCTTCAGCGTCGAGCGCGTGGCCGAAACCTGCGCCGCCTACTTCACCGACGAGTGGCTCCAGTGGAACCCCCGCTGAGACCGTCGCGCTATGGCCTCACTGGGTCGTGCCCATGGAATTCTGGTCCACAGCTTCTTCGAGGCATCCAGGAAGGTGCTGAAGGACCGAGCACGATGCGATTGCGCATCCAGCCGGTACCGAACCGAGAGAGATGACGCGGATGCTCACAGCATATCTGCTGGGAATGCTGACGTTCGCAGGCCCGCTTCCATTGGAGCCGTCACAGGAAAGCCCGCTTCACGTGGCTGCGGAAGCGGGTGACATGGAAACGGTGAGCTCGCTCATCGTCGAAGGCGCAGACGTGGACGAGGAGCGCGATGATGGCGCGACGGCCCTGATGCTCGCGTCGGCGGCCGGGCACCAGGAGATCGTCGGCCTGCTCGTGTCACGGGGAGCCGACGTGTCCGTGAGGCACAACGTCGGCGTGACGGCCCTGTTCCTCGCCGCTCAGAATGGGCACAGGGAGATCACGAGCCTGCTTCTGGCGAGCGGTGCAGAACCGAACGTGCAGCGCAGCGATGGGGCGACGGCTCTGTTTCAGGCGTCGGAGAATGGGTTTCGGGAGATCGTGAGCCTACTTCTAGCCGGCGGCGCGGACGTGAACGCAAAGCAGTTCATCGGGGCCACAGCGTTGAGCCAGGCCGCGCAGAACGGCTACGCGGACATCGTCGGCCTTCTGTTGGAGAGCGGGGCGGATGTGAACACCCAGCGCAACGACGGCGTGACGCCACTGTTCCTCGCCGCGCTCCAGGGGCACACCGAGATCGTCAACCTGCTGCTCACGCACGGGGCAGACGTCGACGTGGAGGTCAACGACGGCATGACCGCGATTCTCATCGCCCAGCAGCAAGGTCACGAGGAGATCGTCGAAGCGCTGCGAAATGCTCGGGAGCGCTAGTGGGGTCGAGTGGGGTCCGACCCCTTGCGCCCGCACCTGGGTACAGGGCTCGGAATGCCTCCATGGACGAGCAAAGGCAGTATTCAACCGGTCAGATCGCCGAGGCGGCAGGGGTGGGGCCTGAAACGCTTCGGTACTACGAGCTTCAGGGATTGCTCCCCGAAGCCCCGAGATCAGAGCTCTCCACGCAATGCGAGCTTTCTCTTCAACGCCTGCGGAGGGCCTGCGATCGAGCTGAGCCAACCTCCAGCTGTCCGATTCTCGACGCGCTGAAAGAGTCAGATGCCTAAGGAAGATCCAGCTCTCACCGTCGAGCTCGTCTACTTCGATGGATGCCCCAACGCTGATCGGGCTCGATCGAACATCGTCGAGGCCCTACGAGAGATTGGGCGGGAGGCTCAATGGGAGGAATGGGATCTGCTCGCAGACGACATCCCGTCACGGTACCGATCGTCCGTCTCCGACCGTACTGATCGATGGCCGGGACGTTTCAGGAGGGACGATCGGCACCATTGGGATCTCGTGTCGGGCTGAGGGTGCCCCCACCACCGATCAGATCGTCCGGCTCCTCTCGCCCAGCATCACATAGGAGGGAAGCATGCGGAACGACGATAGGCCAGAGTTGGAGGAGTACTGCAGCTCGCTCGATTCAGCGCTGCCCAGGTTCACCCAAGAAGGGCAGCGCGACGCGAAGGAGTTGGTTGACAGACCTCCGACTGATGAGTATTGAAAGCGCGCCGAGTCCTTGGGTGAGGACCAACCGAAAGCGGAGACAATCACGGAGGTACGGATGAGTTCCATCAAGGAGGTTGGAGCGCAGTTCCTCGATGCGTGTGATACAGGAAAAGGCTGGGACGTGTGCAAACAGTTCTGCCACCCAGACGCGAGTTTTTCGGCTCAGGCAGGTGCCCTGGCCGACATCGACACGCTTGAATCGTATACCGAGTGGGCGAAGTGGCTGCTCACCCCGATGCCGGATGCCCGCTACGAGTTGCGTTCGCTCGCGGCTGACGAGGAGCGCAACAAGGTGCTGGCCTTCGCCGTATTCCACGGCACGAATACCGGTGAGGGCGGACCTGTGCCACCAACGGGGAACAGCTTGGCGACCGACTACGTCTACGTCATGGATTTCGAGGGCAATCGGATTCGGCACGTGACCAAGATCTGGAATGACGGGGTCAGCCTCCAGCAGCTTGGGTGGGTGTAGGGACCTCTCTTCGCTGAACTGGGCCAGAGTTGAAGGAATTCAGCTAGAAGGTAATGATGTCCTTCTGCAGCGTTCGGGGCGTAGGTTTGCATGCCCCGCCAGGAGAGATGAGGCTCCAGGGACTCGTAGGAGATCCCCTTACACGGATTTCGGGCAATCTGGCGGCTTGCACCTCCAAGGTGAAAACACGACCTCCCTCCTGAGAGGGATCGTCGGTCGGCTCAGTTGCTAACCTCCTTGAACCTTTTGAAGGATTCTCCGTTATCCGCCGAACTAGAAGTATTCGAGCAGATAACGGAAGATCCTTCAGATCCTTCAGTCGCCAGTTGATCCGGTTGCCGAGGAGAACGCTACCAGAGCGACTGCAGAATCTCTCCGCCATGCAGGGTCACTGGATCGGAACCGTTCATCAGCTCGACCATTGCCATGAAGTCAGCCCACGACGCTTGCGCTTGTTGCCAGTGGTCCTCGATGCCCGCGTCCGACTCATAGATCTCGTTTAGGACGTAGCGAGTGTTACCGGTAGCCTCAGACGATGGATCGAGCGGATTCGCTCGTTCAGCTCCCTTGGAGAAATTGTAGCTGAGCAGCGCCTTAGCACCCTCACGGTGGTGCGTCCCAGCCATCCATGAGCCATGGCTGGCGACCAGTCGGTCCGCTTCGGAGACCTTGTCTGGGGTCACGACGAAAGTGATCAGGAGCTGGACCTTTCCCTGGTTTGCCATTTCTGCTGTCTCTCCCTCGGACCGTCGGTGTGCGAGGACGCGCGGTTCAATGATTGCGTCCAGCCAACGTGCTCTCCTTCCCCTACGACTGGCAAGCCNNACTCGTTATGGCTCAGTTGCCGACTTCACCCACGATGCGGTCGATCTCGGTTCTGAAGCTCGGGGCGAACTGATCTCGCCACTCCTCCACCGGAAGCTGCTTTTCTCGATCGAGCCGATCGCGCACCATAGCCGCTCGTCGTTCTTTGATGGCCCGGCGATGTGACTCCAATGGCCCTCCGGCGGTCCCAGAGATATCCTCCGGATGTCTCGTTCCTTCTCGACCACATCAGGAGCACGCCCGCGTGAACAAGCTCACTATGGAGTTCATCGGGACCTTCTTCCTCGTCTTCACCGTCGGGATGACGGTCATCGAGCCCGGGGCCGGAGCCATGGCGCCGCTGGCCATCGGCTCGGTCCTAATGGTGATGGTTTACGCCGGGGGGCACATATCAGGCGGACACTACAACCCGGCCGTGACCCTGGCTGTGCTCGTAAGGGGGAAAACCACTACAGCCGAAGCCGCCGGTTACTGGGTCACCCAGATCGTCGCCGGCGTGGTTGCCGCGCTGGCGGTGGGATTCCTGAAGGCTGGCGCCACCGTGGCTCCGATGGACCATAACGTCATGGCATCCCTCGTAGCCGAGTTCTTGTTCACCTTCGCCCTTTGTTTCGTGGTGCTTTCGTCGGCAACCGCGAAAGCGACTGAAGGGAACTCCTACTATGGTCTTGCCATCGGGTTCACGGTGTTGGTGGGGGCGTATGCCGTGGGAGGGATCTCGGGAGGGGCCTTCAACCCGGCGGTGGCGTTCGGCATCTCCACCATGGGGCTGTCGGCCTGGGGCTCCATATGGATCTACCTGGTAGCGGGCGTCTTGGGTGGAGCTGTGGCTGGCGTAGCCTTCAACGGCCTCGTTTCCGAAGAGGCTTGACGGACAGGCCCTCCATCACCTCGATGATCTCGTCTGCCACGAGGCCGTGTGCTTCCCTATGGACTCGGTGGGCCGCGTCCGCATTCGGGGCTCTGACTAGGCACATCACTGTGCCTTCGTCCTCGTTGTACCAGTACTTGAGGTACTCCACGCCGTGTTCAGCCTGCGCGGCCAGATCCTTCTGGTGCGCTTCCGCTACCGCCTCTGTAGTCAGTCCTTTGAGGTTTCGATGGATGTCCATGAAAAGGGGGCACGACAACCTCCTTCCTCCGAATAGCCCGACTCTTCTGACGGAGAATCAACCTCGATGGTTGGCCGGTGATCCAGCCGGACTCGCCGGGCCGTCTCACCGATTCATGCTGTAGAGACCGATGTCCGTGCTGCCGGTACCGCTACAGCCAGTCGGTCCGTAGCGGAGCCACTTCTGGACCCGCTCTCCGGTGCTCACTTCGCCAGTGTAGAGGTTTCCTTGGGAATCCACGGCGATCGTGTGTACCCAATGGAACTCGCCGATCTGTTTCCCCGAGCGACCGATCCGGTCCAGCTCCTGCATGTTCTCCCGATTGATGATGTAGACCGTGCCGTTTGCGAGATCGCCGACGTAGAGGCAGGTCTGCCCTGGATCGGTCGAGAAGGCGGCGGTCCCCGATGTACCACTCGCGGTGTGCGGGGCAATGTAGATATCCGCTACGAATCCGCACACGCCAGGCTCTGCATTGGGGTTGCTGCACGGCCCACCCACCTCGGCGGTATTGAAGACCTGAACTCGGTTGTTGCCTCGGTCGCAAGCGTAGAGCAAGCCGTCGACGGCCAGCTTCGCACAGTGTAAGGGGCTACGGAAGAACATCGGCGTCATGTTCCCGGCCGCGAAGTCCTGCGCCCATGGGCCCACGTCGGTATCCGACACGACCGCGCTCGGATCGTCCTCGACCGGGTTCTGCCCGTACGCACCGAAATGGCCCACGTACATCCCCGTCTCTGCATCCGCGACCAGGATCCGCCTGTTGCCGTATCCATCGGAGATGTAGAGGAGATTGGTCTCCGGATCGACGGTCATCTCCGAGACCAGATAGGGCTGGGGAGTGCCGTTCGGCCCCCCGTCGATCGCATTGCTGTCCGGCCCCTCCCTCCCGGCTTGTCCGATCTGCAGCACGAACTCACCGTCCGCGGTGAACTTGAGAACGTGTGAGTCGTCGCCGTGAGTAGCCGCCCATGGAAACGTTTGGAGCCCCGGCTGCTGCTGCTGAACTCCATTGTTCTGTCCGTTTCCAGAGACCCAGACGAAGTCGTTGTGATCGACGAAGATCCCATGCTCTCGTGCTGGCCAGTAGCAGCCGTCCGCCTCCCGACAATTCTCTTCCAGGAACCCGGGATCGGACGGACCTCCCCAGGCGTCGACAAGATTGCCCTCCGGATCGAATCTGAGTACGGAAGGGGCCGGCACACAGCACCCAGAGGTTTGGTCCGCATATGGCCTCGGATGCCCGAGCCCGCTGATGGGGGTGCCATCCTCTCTCGTCGCGACTCGGGGCAGCGCGGCTGCGGCACTACTATCCAGCGCTCGTGGGCGATGATAGACCCAGATATTGTCGTTCGTGTCTACCGCGATACCGCCAACTGCGCCGATCCGCCAGTTGTTGGGTAGGGGTTTGGGCCAAGGGTCCGTTACGAAGCTTGGCGCGGTTGCCGTAGCCGGAACCCTCGACGGGTTGCGCTCCGCGAGCCTCTCGATCGCCCCCACCTGATCCAGAGCCGCCCCAGCCGCGGACTCACCCTGGGTCGTTCCGCTCTCTGCCGTACCGGAACATCCGGCAACACCGACCGCGAAGAGCAGGCTGCAGACTACGGTCCAATTCAAGTTTCTCATGACGATACGCCTGGTTGTGGGCCCGAAAGGTCGGGCTGTCGCGATTTGTTCGAGAACGCCCCTAAATCTGGAATGACCGCTCCAAGGTTGATGAGTGCGACCCCGACGCACGCCACAGCTGCCGCGATTCGTTGATCCGGCATCCCCGCCTCCCTACGAGAAGTCAACTGGTCCAGTCAGAGCTCCCCACCGCAGCCGGGGCTGAAGCACCGCGGCTCTCAGAACTCGCCAGCCCAGAAGCCGATGACCTGTTAAGCGCCTGGTCCCACGCAGTCAAGCGCCCCTTGGTCTGGTCGTAGGTCGAGCCCTCTCTACTGCGACGCGCGCACCCTTACGTAGCCGTTCGTCCAACAGTACTCAGCCGGGTCGAACTCGGCCACTGCGGGTCCCTGGTGGGTGAACCAGGTCACCCCCGCATCAACCGGCTCCCTCTCCCAATCCGGGTCCAGTCGATCCGCGACCGACACAGTTAGGCTCAGCGCCTCTCCCACCCTGCCCTCGAGCTCGACGGGATTCTCGATGCTTCCCGTCGCCGACCGGTCACGCACGTCCGTTCTTGGATCTCCCGGAAACGACATCGGGCCCCAGAGCTCGGACCGTCCTCTTCGAACTTGAGTACGGGAGGGTACGAACCCATCCCCATGGGCAGGTACCCGAGTCGGTAGGTCCCCGATATCGTCCAACCCGGTACGGAGTGCGTCTCGCCACCCGTTCGGAGGGTCCAGACGACCCGCCCTCGCGATTCAGCGAAGTCTCCCGGCACCGTGACCGTGAAGACGCCGGCTCCGCGCCCAGGCGGGAAGATGGTGGGCTGCCGCCCATCGTACTCACCCGGCTCGATGAAATTGTCCTCCCCCACAGGCAGAAAAACGACCTCGTTTCGATTTCGGTCGTGGAATCCGAAGGAGAGGGTGTAGGTGCCGTCAGGGTTCTCGTACCAGCCCTCGAAGAAGTGGGTCCCACGCCTTAGATTGCCGATGGCAGGTCCATGCCCTCCCCCAGCGACGCAACGCCAAGACAGGAGGAGTTCGGCCGTGAAGAGATTCCCGAGGTCTCAGTGGTGGCTCAGGAACGCGTGCTTGGTCTCGGCCGCAGTAGCCATCGTTCTTCCTCCGGCGGCGGCATCCCAGCAGGTTCAGTTAATCGCCGGTGGCGACACCGAATGGTCCCGGCTGCCCTACCGGCCTTCAGTCGCCTACGTACACGATGACGGAGGCTTCCGTGTCCCGTACCTGAGGCTCGAGGAGAACCTCGACAGGATCAGCGAACGAATCGGACCGGTGGAGCTCGACGTGACGTACGCCGAGCAACATTACCTGACGATTCAGCACGATCTCGAGTTTGCGACCGAAGAGGAGGAATGGCGCCACTCGTTCCAGCGCAGCAGGGATCTGATCCATGGCGCCGATATCGCGTTCATAAACCTGGAGATGCCAATCTCGGATCGGGCCCAAGTGCAGCAGACCTCGTCGGTGGGCGCGGTCGGCTACGCCTTCGCGTTGGCTTGGGCGGGCCTCGACGTGATCTCGATAGCCAACAACCGCATGTTGGACGCCGAGACGATCGGGCTCCTCGACACTAGGGAAGCCCTTTCGCGCGCAGGCATCGGTGTGGTCGGCGGTGGGCGGGATCTGGAGGAGGCCCGTCTACCCTATGTCGTCGAGCGCAACGGATTGAAGGTGGCGTTCCTCGCCTACTCCTCGGGAGTCAGCTGGTTCGGAGTGGACGGGTTCGCCCGCCCGGACGGGGCGGGGGTCATGGCCATGGACCCGCTCCTGATAAAAGAGGACATCCAGCGAGTGCGTGACGAGGTGGATTTCGTGGCCCTTTCCCTCCACTGGGGGACCGGATCCCGCGAGCCTCCCCAGGACATTCCCGCACCGGCGCGGGAATTCGCGCACGAACTGATCGACGCTGGCGCCGACATCATCATCGGTCACGGGTGCCACTGCTCCAAGGGAGTCGAGGTGTACGAGGGGGGAGTCATTCTCTATCAAATAGCCAACTACGCCTTTGGCCACAGTCACGACTACTTCGAGGACTACTACCTATCGCGCTTGACGCTCGAGAGGGGCGCGATTTCGCAGGTCGAACTCATCCCCATGGCTGGGGTCGGACTCGACGTGGTGCAGCCCTATCGCATCCGAGGTGAACGCGCCCAGAGGCTGCTGAACAGGATTGAGGATCTCAGCGCGCGGTTGGATACGGAGTTGACAATCGATGGTGACATCGGGGTGATTCGGCCGGGTCCGTTGCGGACTACAGTCATAGGACCATAGAACGTCAGCACGCGTCTCGGCGCGGCAGACGGCCAGGCGCCTCTGCGCTCGAAACATGCGCATCGTAGGGGTACTCTGAATCCGGGAGTGTGAGAGTCGGCGAGAGTGGTGGTGGATGTTTCCCGGCACGCCGAACCTCTACCGGTCCATCACCGCCAGGCCGTAGGGATCGTTCCCGACCCCCGTAACCGTGCCGACGACGCGGTGGGTGCTCAGGTCGATCACGTATACGTACCCGAGCTCCTCCGAGAACGGGGGCGTCGAGGGGCCCGCGCTGATGACGGCGTACCGGCCATCCGAGGTGACGGCGGAGCCTTTGGGGCGGGCCGGCAGCCCATCTGCACGGACCAGCGGGATGCGAGCAATCTCAGGGTCTGGAAGCCCGGCGAGCGCCCTCTCGAGACTTACGATGGACACGTTGTCGGCCCTGAAATTGGGCACTACGATCTGACTCCCATCGGGTGACACCGAAGGAATGAACGGACGGGTGGGTTCCTCCGGATCGTCCGTTCCCACCAGGACGCGTGCCACCTCGGCATCCTCGGCACCGATGCGCGCTCGGTCCACGTCGATGATCGAGATCGTGTTCCCCTCGACTCCAGTCTGCTGGCTCTCGCGGTTCGCGGCGATGATGTGACGCCCGTCCGGGGTGTTCGCGATCCCCCACGGCCCGGTCTGGGTGGGGATTCGGTGGATCTCGGCGAGGCGGTCCCCCTCCAGAGCGCGCGCGAGATCGATCACGGAGACGTCTCCCGTGCCGCCGTTTGCGGTGAAGACGTACGCTCGTCCGTCACTCCCCAAACCGAGGGCCAGGCCGTTGTTGTCGGGGAAGCAGCCCCAGCTGGGATCGGGTGAGAGCACCGCACGCCCGGCGGGCGGTCCGTGAGGAGAGGTGAACGGCACCGGATACTCCGGACAGTCGAAGCCGGGGTCCCCCATTGGAAGCTCAACGGCTCCCCTGAGGCTCCCGGTCCGCCGGTCCACGAAGGTGACCCGGTTTCCGCCATCCTCGGTCAGGTTGTTCTCGGCGTTCGAGAGGATGAATAGCTCCGGCGTGAGCAAGATCCCCACCACGCCGAAGCCACCCGAGTCCACGTGCCGGAGGAGCGCGTTGGCGGTCCGGTCATTCTCGGGCCTGAGCATCTCATCGACGTCTAGCAGGGCGATCTGACCCCGGCCCCCGTGCTGCGTGAACTCCGCGTTGTCGATCGCGCCGTGGTGATTCACGATGTATGCCACCTCGCCGTCCTCGCTGACGGCGAGGTTGGCGGGGTCCCCCAGCAACTGCCCGTCTAGCCGGTCCAATGCCACTTGGTTCCGCGTCAGAATGGCGTTCGGAGTGATGTCGTTCGTGGGGTCGAGGGCGTCTTCAATAGGGATGACGTACACGTACGGGAGGCGCCGTCCGGTCGCGAGAATGTACGTCTCCGGGTCGGTCGCCTCCGGCGGGGCACACGCCGCCAAGAGGGGTGACAGCAAGATGGCGGCTCTGAGGGGTGGCCATCGGAGCGCATCCATGCCAGTTCCTCGGGACGAACACATGGGTCTCAGTTTCCTGGGACAGGCAGCTCGCTCGTCCAGTTGGTGATGGTCACGAGGCGGTCGATCGGTGCCTGCTCTGCGGTAGGCACATAGAGAATGCGCCCATCGGGCGCAACATCGATGTCACGCCCCGCCCGTGAGATGAACCTTGGAGCCCTCATCAATACCTGAGGGCTGAAGTCGGGGGGCTCGGCAACCATGAACCGGATCGGGTCCGGATATTGGTACCAATAGAGGCGTCCGCTGTCGTGCGTCCAAGCGGGTGAGAACCCAGAACCTACCAGCTGGCCGTCGCCCACATGCCCTTCTGCGAACGGGGCTACGAAGATCTGGTACTGGTCTCCCTGAACGTGGGACCATGCGAGCCAGCTCCCGTCGGGTGACAACCGGGAGACACCTGCGGTTGGTTCGTCGTGAACCCTACTCGCGCTATCGGCGACCAAGTCGTAGAGCCAAATTCCCGG
>JABAOE010007931.1_pt2 | contig 10621 bp, 9 predicted proteins | sample 7062141 | NCBI WGS metagenome assembly JABAOE01 (sample SAMN14538627, study PRJNA623070) | marine sediment metagenome | biome: marine biome [ENVO:00000428]; feature: marine pelagic biome [ENVO:01000023]; material: deep marine sediment [ENVO:00002113] | place: India: Gulf of Khambhat ...
CAACAGCCGTGCCGATCGCCTTGACCTGGCGGGCCGTCAGGGGCAGCGGCTTGCGGCGCGCGGCGAGCGCCGACAGCAACGCCTTGATGTCGCGGCCGCGGTCGCCCGGCAGCTGGTGGAACAGGGTCACATGCGCCGGCACGAGATTGCGCTCAGGCGGATAATGCCGCCGCCGCAATTCGTCGAACAAGGCGAATGAGCGGTCGTCCAGCTTCAGCGTCAGGACGAAGGGCGGTTCGCGTTTGAAGGCAACGGTCATGGTCAATACCGCCGACAGGACGGCAAGAACAATGGCAAAAGCAATGGCGCCGAGCGCCGTTCGACAGGCCGAGACGACTACAGACCCAAGGCAAGCCGGTCCCAGCCGGCCAGCGCCTCCACCGTCGCCGGCACGTCGGCCAGTCGGCGGATGACGGTGAGCGCACCGGCTTCCATCAGCGCCTCGCCATGGCCCGGCCAGCTGTGCGAGGCGCCGATGAAGCCGATGACTGCCATGCCGGCGGCAACGGCGCCGGTCACGCCGTGAACGGAATCCTCCACCACCAGCGTCTCCTCGACGGCGACGTCGAGCTCCTGTGCGGCATGCAGAAATACGTCCGGCGCCGGTTTTTCGCGGCCGTCGCGAACCTCGCGGGCGGAAAAGATAAAGGGCCGGAACCGGTCATAGAGGCCGGTCCGGTCCAGCGTGATCCTGAGGCGCTCCATGCCGGAATTGGAGCAGACGCAGCGCGCCGCATCGAGCCGGTCGAGCATCTCACCGGCACCGGCGACGGCTTCCACCTCGCGCGCCAGCCGCCGGTCGATCTCCGATTCTGAGCGGGCGCGAATCTCAGCGGGAACGGCGCGGCCCATCTCCGCCCCGGCGGCGGCGAATATCTGCTCGCCGCTGGAGCCGGCGAAACGCACGGCGACCTCCTCGGCGGTGATCGGATAGCCGGCCTCCGTCAGAAGCCCGGCATCGACCCGGGCGGCGATGATTTCAGAATCGACGAGCACGCCGTCGCAGTCGAAAATAACCAGCATTTGGCTCCCGATGGATTTTTGGCCCGGCAGTATGACAGGCCGGCCCGTTTCAAATAGCGGTCTTGGCGCTGTCACGGCAAGCGGCGCTTGCCGCTTTTCAGGGCGGCATATAGTGTGCGGGCAGCGATGGCCAGGAGCCAGTCAATTTGCGTTACATATCAACACGCGGCGGAGCCCCGGCGGTCGGGTTCCGTGATGTCGTTCTGACCGGACTTGCACCCGATGGCGGGCTTTACCTGCCTGAGCGATGGCCGGCTCTTTCGACCGGGCAGATCGCCGGTCTCGCCGGCAAGCCCTACGCGGAAATCGCCGCGGCGATCATTGGCCGCTTCACCGGCGAGGAGATCGCCGGCCCGGTGCTCAAGACACTGGCCGACGATGCCTATGCGACCTTCCGGCACAAGGCGGTCACACCGCTCGTCCAGATCGACACGAACCACTTCCTGCTGGAGCTGTTTCACGGACCGACGCTCGCTTTCAAGGACCTTGCCATGCAGTTTTTGGCGCGGCTGATGGATCACGTGCTGGCCGAAAAGAATGCGCGGGCGACGATCATCGGCGCGACATCAGGCGATACCGGCGGCGCCGCGATCGAAGCCTTCGGCGGCCGCCAGCGGGTCGATATCGCCATCCTGTTTCCCGACGGCCGCGTCTCGGCGGTGCAGCGCCGGCAGATGACGACGGTGCGCCAGGCCAATGTCCAGGCAATCGCCATTGAAGGGACGTTCGACGACGCGCAGGCCCTGGTCAAATCGATGTTTGCAGACGAGGCGTTTCGCCGCCGGGTGGCACTGGCTGCCGTCAATTCGATCAACTGGGGCCGGATCGTCGCCCAGATCGTCTATTATTTCGCCGCCGGGGTGGCGCTCGGCGCGCCGCATCGGGCGGTGGCGTTTACCGTGCCGACCGGCAATTTCGGCAATATCTTCGCCGGCTATGCGGCGGCGCAAATGGGGCTGCCGATCGAACGGCTGGTGATCGCCACCAACCCCAACGACATTTTGCACCGCACGCTGACCACCGGTCGCTACGAGGTGCGCGGCGTTACCGCGACCTCCTCGCCGTCGATGGATATCCAGGTCTCGTCGAATTTCGAGCGACTGCTGTTTGAGGCAACCGGCCGCGACGCCGCCACCGTGCGCGGCGCCATGGCCAGCCTGGCGCAATCGGGCGCTTTTTCAATCGATGCCGAAAGCCATCGGCGCATCACAGCGCTTTTCGCCTCCGGGTCGTGCGATGAGACCGGGACGGCTGCGACAATAAGACGGTTGCTCGACGAGACCGGCATTCTCGTCGATCCGCATACCGCAGTCGGCGTCGCCGTTGCCGAACGGCAGGCGGCCGACGGCACGCCGATGGTGACGCTGGCGACGGCCCATCCGGCGAAATTTCCTGACGCGGTTAAAGCCGCTGCAGGCGTTTATGCCGAGCTGCCTGAGTGGACCGGGGATCTGATGGATCGCGAAGAGGTCTACAGCGTGCTGCCGGCCGATCTGGCGGCCGTCGAGCAGGCGGTCGAAGCGGGCTCGCGTGCGGTTCACCCGGCCTGATGCGGAGCCGATCGATGCAACCGGGAACCCTGCCGCTGACGACGATGCGAACCGGCGCCGCCGTTGATGGTAGCGAGGTGCGGCTCACCAGGCTGGACAGCGGCCTGACGATCGCCACGCAGGCAATGCCGCATCTGGAAAGCGTCGCGCTGGGCGTGTGGGTGGGCGTGGGATCGCGCAACGAATCAGCCAGCGAGCACGGCATTTCGCATTTGCTTGAGCACATGGCCTTCAAGGGCACGGCACGGCGCAGCGCCCGCCAGATCGCGGAGGCGATCGAAGCAGTCGGCGGCGAAGTCAACGCCGCCACCAGCGTCGACAACACCGCCTATTATGTCCGCCTGTTGCAGGACGATACGGCGCTCGGCATCGATGTCCTGGGCGATATTCTCTCCCATTCGGTGTTCGACCCCGACGAACTGGAACGGGAACGGCATGTCATCATGCAGGAGATCGGCGCCGCCCTCGACACGCCGGAGGATCGGGTATTCGACAATTTCCAGTCGGCGGCCTATGGCGACCAGCCGATAGGCCGGCCGATCATGGGCACGCTGGAATCGATCCGCTCCTTCAACCGACAGAGCCTGCAGCGCTTTTTGCGCAACCATTATTGCGCGCCGCGCATGGTGCTGGCGGCGGCCGGCCATGTTGACCATGACGACATCGTCAGGCTGGCTGAGCCGGCTTTTGCCGATGTCGCCAAAAATCCGCCGCCAACGCCCGATAAAGCGCGTTTCGCCGGCGGCGAGATACTGGAAGCAAAAGCCTTGCAGGAAGCCCATATCCTGATCGGTTTCGATGCCCCGGCTTTGCTTGATCCGGACCATTATGCCGGTCGCATCCTGGCAACCATCCTCGGCGAAGGCATGGCGTCGCGGCTGTTTCAGGAAGTCCGCGAGGCGCGCGGCCTGTGCTATTCGATATCGGCGTTCCACTGGCCGTTTGAGGAAACCGGCCTGATCGGCATTCACGCGGCGACGGGAGAAGAGGATATCGCCGAACTGACGCCGGTGATCGTCGGCGAACTGGCCAAGCTGGCCGACAAAATCGAGGCCGGCGAGCTGGACCGGGCCAAGGCGCAGTTGCGGGCGACACTGCTGATGGCGCTGGAAAGCCCGGTGGCGCGCGCCGGGCAGATGGCGCGGCACATCCTGATTTACGGACGGCCGCTTTCACTTGCCGAAATCGTGGAAAAAATCGAGGCGGTGACCGCCGCCGATGTCACCGACCTGGCCGGCCGGATATTTGCCGGACCAAGCGCCCTTGCGGCGATCGGGCCGATCGCACCGTTGCCCCAACTGGGCGAGATCACCGCACAACTAAGCGGCAATCTCGGCAGCGGGAGTTAGCGACGATGGTTTTCCTTCGCGTCCCGGTCAACCAGGAGCCCGGCCCGGTCATCACCGGCGAGGGGATCACGTTGCGCACGCCGAGCCTTGCCGATTACAGCGACTGGGTGGCGGTACGCGCCGAAAGCCGCGCCTTCCTGACGCCATGGGAACCGACCTGGCCGGCCGACGATCTGACGCGCGGCGCGTTCCGCCGGCGCATCCGGCGTTACCATGCCGAGATCCGCGAGGATCACGCCTATCCCTTCTTCCTGTTCAGGCTCGACGACGGCGCCCTTGTCGGCGGATTGACATTGTCGAATGTCACCCGCGGCATGACCCAGTGCGCGACGATCGGCTACTGGATGGGCGAGGCCTATGCCGCTCGCGGCTACATGACGGCGGCGCTGAAGGCGGTCATTCCGTTCGGCTTCGACACGCTCGGCCTGCACCGGCTGGAAGCGGCCTGTCTGCCGAACAACACGCCGTCGATTCGGCTGCTGAACAATCTCGGCTTCCACAAGGAAGGGCTGGCCCGCGGGCTTGTGTGCATAAACGGCCGGTGGCGAGACCATATTGTCTTCGCCCTTCTGGCGACCGACCCGCGCCCCTGACCGCCGCCCGATCAGGCCGATTTCACGGCTCCACAATATCGCCGCTTTGCGCCGGCAATTGCGGCATTGTAAAGAACCCGCCGGCCCGCTAGAGCAATGTTAACAACGCTCTAGAGCCTGTTCAGACAATTTGCCGGGGCCAGCCTTGCACGTACGCCAGTTTTTTGCGTTCCTGATCTGCCTGGTGCTGACAGGCATCGGCGCCACGTCTGCGGCAGCACTGGAAGCCGTCTCTGTGCCGCTTGACGCTGCGACGATCGACCTGACCGGGATCGCGGAACGCTACGCCAACCAGGGCGACCATTTCCAGGTTTCCACGGCACCGGATATCGACGGCATCGTCCGGCGCATCGAAGTGCGCTCGGAAAATCGCAGCGGCACAACGGACTGGGCGGTATTCGCCCTGGCCAACCCCTCCGACGAGCAGATCGATCGACTGCTGGTTGCGCCGCGTTACCGGCTTGTCGGCTCCGGCCTGTTCTGGCCCGATCTCGGCGCCTCGCGGCTCGTCGCGGTGACGCCGAGCGAGGGCTTTGCGCCGGAGCGGCTTAAAAACAGCGATTCAGACGTTTTCCGCATAACGCTCGACCCAGGCGCAATTGTCACCTTCGTCGTTGAATTGCGGTCGCCGAACTTGCCGCAACTGCATTTGTGGGAGCCCCAGGCGTTTGAGGAAACGGTCAACAGCTACACCCTTTATCGCGGCATCGTTCTGGGCATATCCGCCCTGCTGGCGCTGTTTCTGACGGTGCTGTTCGTCGTGCGCGGCACGGCGATGTTTCCGGCGACGGCGGCGCTGGCCTGGTCGGTGCTGGCCTATATCTCCATTGATTTCGGCTTCTGGAGCCGGGTCTTCAATCTGGCGCCATCGGCGGCGCCGTCCTGGCGGGCGGCGACGGAAGTCATGCTGGCGGCGTCGCTGCTTGTTTTCCTCTACACCTATCTGCACCTCCACCGCTGGCATATCCGCTACAGTCATGTCGCGCTGATCTGGCTGGTCGGCCTGGCCGTGCTTTTCGGCGTCATCCTCATCGATCCGACAGTCGCCGCCGGCGCGGCGCGGCTGTCGCTGGCCGGCACCGCCATTGTCGGCCTGTTCATCGTCTTCTATCTGTCGCTGCACAATTATGACCGGGCCATCATGCTGATCCCGACCTGGCTGGTACTGGTCTTCTGGGTCGGCGCGGCCTGGCTGGCGATATCCGGTCAGGTCGACAACGCCACGCTGCAGCCGGCACTGGCCGGTGGCCTGGTTCTTATTGTCATGCTGGCGGCCTTTACCATCATGCAGCATGCCTTCGCCGGCGGCGCTCTGGCGCAAGGCCTGATTTCCGACGCCGAGCAGAAGGCGCTCGCCCTGGTCGGCGCCGGTCACGCAATCTGGGACTGGGACGTGGCGCGCGACAGGATCGAGGTCGGCCAAGACATAGAGGACATACTGGGACTGGAACACCGGGCGCTGGAAGGCCCGGCGCGGAACTGGCTCGACCTGCTGCATCCGGCCGACCGCGACCGCTACCGGGTTGTGCTCGATACGGTCGTCGATCAGGGGCGCGGAAAAATCGACCAGGCATTCCGGCTGCGCGCCGGTGACGGCCATTATCACTGGTTCTCGCTCAAGGCCCGGCCGATCGTGGGGACCGACGGCGAGGTCATGCGCTGCACCGGCACGATCAGCGACATCACCGACGCCAAGACGGCGACGGAGCGGCTGCTGCATGATTCGATCCACGACAATCTCACCGGCTCGCCCAACCGGCAGTTGCTGCTGGACCGGCTCGGGCAGTTGCTGGTGCAGGCAAAAAGCAGCGGCCGGCCGGCGCCGGTGCTGATCGTCGCCGATCTCGACCACTTCAAGGACGTCAACGAGGCGTTCGGCGTCTCCGTCGGCGATTCGGTGCTGCTGGCGGTTTCGCGGCGCTTGTCGCGGCTGCTACGGCCGCAGGACACGCTGGCCCGCATTCACGGGGATTCCTTTTGTATCATTCTGCAATCGGAATCGGAGCGTTCGGCCGTCGCCTCGTTTGCCGCAGAGATCCAGAAAGCGATCAAGGCGGCAATCACCATTGGCGACAACACGATCCATCTTCGCACCTCCATCGGCGTGGCCATGCCGGGCATGGCGGAGGATGCCGAAGAGCAGTTGCGGCTTGCCGAAGCCGGCGCTTTCGAAGCCAAGCGCAAGGGCGGCGACGGCGTGGTTTTCTACCGGACGGCGCTCGGCAGGTACAGCGACAGGCTGGAACTGGAAACGGCGCTCAGCGAGGCGCTGGACAATGACCTTATCGACCTTGCCTATCAGCCTATCGTGAGGCTGGCCGACAATTCGGTCGCCGGCTACGAGGCGCTGCTGCGCTGGGAGCATGCCAAGCGCGGGCCAATCCCGCCGGCGGAAATCATTCCAGTGGCGGAAAACAGCGGGCTGATCGCCCCGCTCGGCCTGTATGTGCTGGAACGGGCGGCCCGCGACCTCGCCATCTGGCAGAACGAGACGGAGGGCGAGGCGCTGCCGTTTGTTTCTATCAATGTGTCGAGCCGGCAGCTGATGCGTCACGATCTCGTCAACGACGTCAAGACGGTTCTGGCACGCAGCGGTGTTGCGCCGGAAACCCTGAAGCTGGAGATCACCGAATCGCTGGTCATGCAGAACCCGGAATTTTCCGCGCAGATGCTGTCGCGCATCAGGGATCTGGGCGCCGGCCTGTCGCTCGACGATTTCGGCACCGGTTATTCCTCGCTGTCCTATCTGCAGCGGTTCCCGTTCGATACGATCAAGATCGACCGGTCTTTCGTCAGGCGCAACGGCTCAAGCAGCAGACCGGTGATCCTGCGGTCCATCGTGGCGCTGGCCCACGATCTCGGCATGGCCGTGATTGCAGAAGGTGCGGAAAGCGAGGACGACGCGCTGGAGCTTGAGCAGATCGGCTGCGACTTCGCGCAGGGCTACGTTTTCGGCCGGCCGGCGACGGCGAGCGCGGTTCGCCAGGCGATCCGCAGCAAAGCCAATACGGCAATGATGGAAGAGCCGGCGGTTCTCGGCGTAATCAACCGCTTGAAAGGCTGACGGCTGTCATTTGCCGCACCGCGCCGGGTGCCGTGGCGCCGTCGGCCAGTCAGTTAGGCTTGTCCGGCGCTGCTGGACAGCATGCCGGGATCGACGCCGATCTTCGCCAGCGCGCGGTTATATTTGCTGTCAACGTCGTCATCGAACAAAATCGCCGAATCGGCGGGGCTGTGCAGCCAGCCATTCGCCTGGATCTCGGCTTCCAGCTGAGCCGGCGCCCAGCCGGCATAGCCGAGCGCCAGAATGGCCTCACGGGGACCTTTGCCATCGGCAATGGCGCGCAAAATATCGAGCGTCGCCGTCAGGCAGACGTTCTCGGCAATCGGCAGCGTGGCATTTTCCAGAAAATAATCGGATGAATGAAGGACAAAGCCGCGCCCGGTTTCCACCGGTCCGCCGAAATGAACCCTGATTTCCTCGATTTTCGCCGTATCGGGATCGTTGCGGTCCTTAAGTATGCCGAGCTGGGTGAGCAGATCGGAGAAAGCGATATCGGGGGCCGTCCTGTTGATGATGATGCCCATGGCGCCTTCCTGGGAATGGGCGCACACATAGACGACCGCGCGGGCGAAGCGATCGTCTGCCATGCCGGGCATGGCGATAAGAAGATGGCCGTCAAGAAAAGCGCTGTCGGGACTGCTGGGCATATATATATTTTAACAACCGGGCGCCGGCTTGAACAGGCAAATGCTTCACCAATGCGACATGCCCGCGCGATCGCCAATCACATAAAAATGACGGCGATTGACCGGCGGGCGTAGGAGGCGTTTGCGTCTTGGCGCTATGATGAGGCCATGAGACCGACGGTTTTCGGCTTTCTTATCGCCGGCGCGTATTGCGGCCTGGCCGGCCAATCAGCGGCCCTTGCGGCGCAGTCGCAGTGGGATATCGGCGATTTTCACCGCTCGCGCCTGCTGCTGGTGCGCGGCGAGGGAACGGCGCTGCAAGGTGGCCTGGAAATCGCCATGGAGGAAGGCTGGCACACCTATTGGCGGGTGCCCGGCGATGCAGGCATCCCGCCGCTGCTGGATTTCTCCGGTTCCAGCAACCTTGCCGACATCACCGTGTCATACCCGTTTCCGGAGCGCTATTATGACGAGACCGGCCTGTCGCTTGTCTATCGCAATCATGTGACCTTGCCGCTGACGATCGAGCCGGTCGACCCGGATCTGCCGGTGACGCTCACGGTGAATGCCCGGTTCGGCGTGTGCGATGTCATCTGCATTCCGGCCAAGGCGAAGCTGTCGGTCACGCTGGGGCCGCAGCCCGATGACGACCCGCTGGCGCAAATCGCCATCGAACAGGCGCGGCGCAGGCTACCGGGTGCGCCGCAGGCGGGACGATTCGACGTGGAAAGCGCACGGCGTGAGGGTGACGCTCTGGAAATCGTCGTGCGGACGCCACCGGCCGATTTCATCGATCTTTTCGCCGAAGGGCCGCCGGACTGGTTTCTCGGCCAGCCATCGCTGGTCTCGCGACAGGACGGCATCGCCCGCTACCGACTGCCGCTTGACGGCATGCCGGAGGGGGAAACCATTCGTGGACGCATATTCACCTTCGTCGCCGTCGCCGACGGCAAGGCGATCGAAAAGCCCGTCCCGATCGAATAGAACCGGTTCCGGTCAGCCCTTGTCACGAGCGCCGGGCGAGGCGAGGTACGGCGCCATGCCCTGCCGCGCCAGGGCGTCGGCGCGCTCGTTGCCGTCATAGCCGGCGTGGCCCCTGAGCCAGTGCCATCTGACATCGTGGCGGCGCAGCTCGTCATCCAGCGCCATCCACAGATCGGCGTTCTTGACCGGCTTTCGGGCGGCCGTGCGCCAGCCGTTGCGTTTCCATTTGCGGATCCACTGGGTGATGCCCTGCCGCAGATATTGGGAGTCGGTATAAAGATCGACGGCGCAGGATCGCTTCAGCGCCAGCAGAGCCGCAATCGCCGCTCGCAGCTCCATGCGGTTGTTGGTCGTTTCCGGCTCGCCACCGCACAGCTCCTTTTCCCGGTCGCCATATTGCAGAAGAGCGCCCCAGCCGCCCGGCCCCGGATTGCCGGAACATGCACCGTCGGTGTAGATGACGACGCGCCCGGCCTTGTCCGCTTTGCCGGTCGTCACAGGTCGATCCCGTATTCGCGAGCATTCGTCACTTTCTGGTGAAAGCGCAGCTTGCGAACATATTCCAGCGGGTCCTTGGGCGTGACCAGCGCGCCCTCCGGCACCGTCAGCCAGTCATAAAGGCGGGTCAGCAGGAAACGCAAAGCCGCGCCGCGCGCCAGAATTGGCAGCGCGTCGCGCTCGTCCGGCGCCAGCTTTCTCACGCTTTCATAACCGGCCATCAGCGCCCGTGCCTTGGTGACATTGAAACTGTTGTCGGCCTCAAAGCACCAGGCGTTGAGGCAGACGGCGATGTCATAGGCGAGCATGTCATTGCAGGCGAAATAGAAATCGATCAGACCGGAGAGCTCGTCGTTGAGGAAAAACACATTGTCGGGAAACAGGTCGGCGTGGATGACGCCGTCGGCGAGCTGATCGGGCCAGGCGGCTTCCAGGTCATCGAGCTCAGCGTCGATATAGTTGGCAAGCCCGGCTTCGACGGTATCGGCGCGGGCGCGCGAGGCGTCGAATAGCGGCCGCCAACTTGCCAGCGACAAGGCATTGGCGCGGTGCAGCGGAAAATCGCGGCCGGCCAGGTGCATTTGTGCCATCGCCGTGCCCAGGGCCTGGCAATGGCTGGCTTTCGGGCGGCGAACCCAAATGCCCTCCAGAAAGGAGATGATCGCCGCCGGCCGGCCGGCAAGCNNCAAGCCGGTTGAGCGCCGTGCCGTCGCGACCCTTGACGGGCAGCGGACAGCGAATGCCGCGCTCCGCCAGATGGTCCATCAAGCCGATGAAGAACGGCAGATCGGCCTCCGCAACGCGTTTTTCGTAAAGCGTCAGGATGAAATAGCCCGCCTCGGTATGGAGCAGGAAGTTGGAGTTCTCAACGCCTTCCGCGATGCCCTTCAGCGCCAGCAGCCGGCCAAGATCATAGGCTTTCAGAAACTCTGTC
>JABAOE010017886.1_pt2 | contig 10610 bp, 9 predicted proteins | sample 7062141 | NCBI WGS metagenome assembly JABAOE01 (sample SAMN14538627, study PRJNA623070) | marine sediment metagenome | biome: marine biome [ENVO:00000428]; feature: marine pelagic biome [ENVO:01000023]; material: deep marine sediment [ENVO:00002113] | place: India: Gulf of Khambhat ...
GACAAGGGTCAGATATTGCGTGCCGGCCGGCACGTCGGCCGTCTCCGGCCGGTGCAGACGGTCGTGGATCTCACGCATGCGCGAGCCGCCGCCGGTGATACGGTAATGGGCGGCCCAGCCATAGCCGGGGCGGCGCAGCAGGCGCGGAAGATAGTCCCCGTGCAGCCAGTCGAGATAATCCTCGTTGCCCGATTCCGGCAGGTCGTACCAGGTCGCCCAGATTCCGTCATCCATCGCCAGCCCCTCCAAAGTCTGTCGTGTGGTGGACGTCCACCACCGGGGTGTCAATGCTGGCAGAGCGCAGATTGTCCCGCGCTTTGCCGCTCACAGCCCGGCGACAGCCAGCGCGGCGGCCAGGTCGTCCAGTTGCGCGGCGAGCTCCCGGGCGATGGGAATGCCGTTGGCGGCATAGTCTTGGCGTGTTCTGGCCAGGCGCTCGCCGGGCAGCCGGATTTCGGAAAAGCCCGGCAGTCTGGCCGATCCCTTCATCTCAGCCCAGATCTCGTCGACATGGCGCTTGAATTGCTCCACATCGGCGAAGGCGGCGATATTGAGGGCGATGACGAAGTGACCGGTATTGGTGACGGTTTTGGAATCGGCGTTGAAGTCGATCACGTCCTTGCCGAATGCCGCGCCGTTCAGGGTTCCGGCCAGGAGGCCGAAGATCAGCGCCAGCCCATAGCCCTTCGGGCCGCCGATGGGCAGCAAAAAGCCTTCGCCGGCGCGTCTGGGGTCGGTCAGCGGATTGCCCTTGCGATCGATCATCCAGCCCTCCGGCATGGTTTCGCCGCGCAACGCCTTGGTCTTGACCTTGCCATAGGCGGCGACCGTCGTCGCCATGTCGAGCACGATCGGCGGGTTCTGCCCGGAGGGAACGGCGACGGCAATCGGATTGGTGCTCAAGAGCATGTCCGTGCCACCCCATGGCGGCAGGTGGTTGGCGCTGCCGACGGCGACGTAGAGCCCGATCATGTCGTGGGCGAGCGGCAGCATGGCATAGGCGCCGGCGGCGCCGGCNNGCGATGCCGGGCCGGCATGATTGCTGTGGTGAGCGCCGACCCAGGCGACGCCGGTTGTCGCGGCCTTCTCCACCGCCAGCTCGGCGGCGCGGCTCATCACCAGATGACCCAGCGCATTGTCGCCATCCAGCACCGCCATGGCGGCGCGCTCTTTTTCCACCGAAACGGCCGGACGGGTGTTGATGCCGCCGGCCTGAATGCGCTTGACATATTGCGGCAGCCGGAAAACGCCGTGGCCGTCGGCGCCGATCAGATCGGCCTCCGCCATCAGCGCCGCGACCTCGGCGGCATCGCCGGCCGGCACGCCGCAGGCCACAAGGGCCCGCGCAATAAAGGCTTCAAGATCGGCCTTGCCGACGCGCCTTCCTGCCATGCCGTCCGCCTTTGTCGTGTTCGCCATCACACCGCTTGGCGATCGTTTGCGCTCGGAAAATCAGGCACGGACAAATCGCTGTTGCGCGCGCCGGGACTTGTGCTAGGCCAACGATAGTCAGGCCGGGACACGCAGACAATGGAAAACGCCGTCATCACCAAATATCAGATCGTCAACGGCTTTCGCCGCGGCAACGGCGTGCTGACGCGGCTGCTGGTCGGCAAGGACAATGCCGAAAGCACGATTTTCACCTCCGGCACGACGGTCTTTCCGGCCGGCACCGGCGCGCCAATGCACAGCCACAATTGCAGCGAGCAGGTGACGATCCTGGAGGGCGAGGCGGAAGTCACCGTTGACGGTGACTCAACGGTTCTGGCGCGCTATGACACGACGTTCATTCCGGCCGAAAAACCGCATCGCTTCGTCAATATCGGTGACGGCGACCTGACGATCCTGTGGATCTATGGCGCCCGCGATGTGACGCGGACATTCACCGAGACCGGCGAAACGGTGGCCCATCTGGCCGCCGGCGACCAGGTGTGAAGCGGGGATCGGACCGCCAGCATTTGCCAGACGAATCGGGATGCCGTCGGGAGCGCCATGGAAGAGATCACGCTTGTCGTCAACGGAGCGACACACCGCATCACCGCCGACCCGGCAGCGCCGCTCCTGTTCGTGCTTCGCAACAGCCTCGGCCTGACCGGCGCCAAGCTGGGCTGCGGGCTGGAGCAGTGCGGCGCCTGCGCGGTGCTGGTCGATGGAGTGTCGACGCTGTGCTGCGCCGTGGCCGCCGGCGATTTCCAGGGCAAGGAGATCGTCACCGTTGAAGGCCTGGCCGGTGACGGCGACGGCAATGACGTACAGCGCGCCTTCGTCGCCGCCGGCGCGGCGCAATGTGGCTATTGCACGCCGGGCCTGGTCATCGCCGCCACGGCGCTGTTGCGCAAGTCGCCGAGACCCGACGACGCCGAGATTCGCGAAGCGCTGCTGCCGCATCTGTGCCGCTGCGGATCGCAGCCGCGCATCCTGCGCGCCCTCAAGCAACTGACCGGCGGGAGCTGAGCCGATGGCGTCCAATCCGAGCCTGGCGGCCAGCCCCGACGTCGATGACTGGATCGCCATCGATGGCGACGGCCGGGTCCGTGTGCGCTCCGGCAAGGTCGATTTCGGCCAGCGTATCTCCACCGCCATCGCCGTCATCGCGGCGGAAGAGCTGGGGGTGCAGGCGGCCGATGTCGTCGTGGAGGCGCGGCAGACCGGTGTGACGCCGAATGAAGGGGTCACGGCCGGCAGCAATTCCATTCAGCAATCGGGTGCTGCGGTGCGCCGGGCCGCGGCGACGGCACGACGGTATCTGCTCAACCAGGCGGCCCGACAACTGGCAACGGATGTGGCAGCCCTGACATTGGATGACGGCCTGATCCGCGATGCGACAACCAACAAGACCGTCAGCCTCAAGGAGTTGGCCGGCGGCAAACGCTTCGGCATCCCGGTCGACGCCGACGCGGAACTGAAGGCGCCCGACAGCTACCGGCAGATCGGCCAAGCGGCGACGCCACGCGATGCGGCGGGTCAGGTCAGCGGACGGACCGTTTTCATTCACGACATGGTCATGGACGGCATGTGGCACGCCCGGGTCGTGCGGCCGCCGCACTGCAAGGCGCGGCTGGGCGCGCTGGATGCGACCGTCTGTGAAAGACTGAAGGCGCAAGGCCTGGCCGTGGTGCGCGACGGCAGCTTCCTTGCCGTTGCCGGAGCCGATGAATTCGCCGTCATCAAGGCGTCGGAGAGCCTCGCTGCCCGCGCCTCCTGGGATGGCGGCGCCGGCCTCGACGAGACCGACATCTTCACGGCGCTGACGGCCAATGAGCGGCTGAGCTTCCCCGTGATTGCCGGCACGCCGCAAGACGCGCCCGTCCCGGAGCCTGCCGAACCGCCGGCAGACGCCGTGACGACCCACGCCGCCCGCTTCGAACGCCCCTATCAGATGCACGGCTCCATCGGCCCGTCGGCGGCGATGGCCATCATGGAGGCCGGCCGGATCACCTTGTGGACGCACAGCCAGGGCATCTATCCGCTGCGCGACACCATCGCGGAGGCGCTTGCCATGCCGGCCGGCGCCATCACCGTCCACCATGCGCTCGGGTCAGGCTGCTATGGCCATAACGGCGCCGATGACGCGGCCTTCGAAGCGGTGCTGGTGGCCCGGGCCTTGCCGGGCCGGCCGATCCTGCTGAAGTGGACCCGCGAGGACGAACACGCCTGGGAGCCCTATGGATCGGCGATGGCCGTGGAACTTCGCGCCAGCCTTAATGCGGCCGGCCGGATCATCGCCTGGTCCGGCGACGCCTATAGCGACACCCATTCGGGGCGACCGCGGCAGGGGCCGGAGGGGGCCGGTCCGGCGCGGCTCCTGGCAAACCGGTTCCGCGAAAAAGCCTTGGCGCCGTGGCTGCCGAGGCCCAATTTCGGCAATCACGGCGGCCTGCACCGAAATCTCGACCCCTATTACACATTTACCGACCGCCGGCTGGTCAAGCATCTGGTCCGGGATTTGCCGCATCGCACTTCGTCGCTGCGCTGTCTGGGTGCTGTCGCCAATATCTTCGCGCTGGAGAGCTTCATGGACGAACTGGCCGGGGCGGCCGGCGTGGACGCCGTGCAGTTCCGGCTTAATCATCTGGACGACGCGCGCGCCACGGCCGTCCTGGAAGCGGCAGCGAACGGTATCGGCTGGCGCAAAACGGAGCTGGCGGACGGACATGGACAGGGCATCGCCTTCGCCCGCTACAAAAACGCCCAGACCTACGCCGCCATTGCCGTGGAAGTGGCCGTGGACGATGCGGCGAACGTGCATCTTCACCGGGTTTTCATCGCCGCCGATTCCGGCGAGGTGATCGACCCTGACGGCCTGAAAGCGCAGTTGGAAGGCGGCTTCATGCAGGCCGCCAGCTGGGCGCTCTACGAGCAGGTGATCCATGACCGCGACGGCATCGCCAGCCGCGACTGGGAGACCTATCCGATCCTGAAATTCGACAATGTGCCGGAGATCGAGGTTGAGCTCCTCGACCGGCCTGGCGAAACGTCGCTCGGCGCGGGCGAGGCGGCGAGCGGTCCCTCGGTGGCGGCCATCGCCAACGCCATTTGCGACGCGACGACGCTGCGCTTGCGCCGCATGCCGTTCAATCCGGACGCCCTAAGGGTCGCCGCCATGGCCGATGACGGCTGAGCCGGGCGCCGCGGCGGCGCAATGATGGGAAGATCGACCGCGAACCGCGATCGGACGCCTGACAATTCGCACATCTNNCACACCTGCGGCGCAAAGGGGCCGGCGGCCGATCACGCTAAACGGCCGACTGCCTCAAACGGCTCCAAGACACTGACCGTCGACATCCACTGCCACTGTCAGTGCTATCCGGTGAGCGAGATGATGCGGGCGGAAGCGGAGCGGGCCGGTCACGCCGCTCTGGCCTTCGGCAATCAACTGACCAAATCGGTCAATGAAAAGCAATTGATCGACATAAGACCGAAGATGCAGTCGCTGGAGGAGCGGCTGGCCGACATGGACCGCATGGGCGTCGACGTGCAGGCCATCACCGTGCCGCCCTACCAGTATTACTACTGGGCCGAGCCGGAGCTCGGGCGCCAAGCCGCCCGCCAGCTCAACGACCATCTCGCCGAGACCGCCGGCAAAGAGCCGGAGCGGCTGGTCGCCATGGGCACGGTGCCGCTGCAGAACACGGAAATGGCGGTGGCCGAACTGCAGCGATGCATCGGCGAGCTCGGCATGCGCGGCGTGGAGATTTCCACCCATGTCGGCGACGAGGAGCTGTCGTCGCCCAGGCTGGAGCCGTTCTTCGCCAAGGCTGAGGAACTGGACACGCTGATCTTCATCCATCCCATGGGCTTCAGCCATGGCGACCGCTTCACCGAGCATTATTTCATCAACCTGATCGGCCATCCGGTGGAATCGACGCTGGCGATCGGCCACCTGATCTTCGGCGGCGTTCTCGACCGCTATCCCGGCCTGAAGATCTGCGTCGCCCATGGCGGCGGCTATGTTCCGGCCTATGCCGGGCGCATGGACCACGGCTACCAGGCGCGTCCCGACTGCCGCGAGATCATCACGTCGCCGCCCAGCACCTATCTCGGCAAATTCTATTTCGACACAATGGTCTTTGAACCCGACCAGCTGGCCTTCCTGATCAAAAAATACGGCGCCGATCACATTCTGCTGGGCACCGATTACCCTTATGACATGGGCGAGGACGATCCGCTCGGCCTGGTCGCCCGGGTGGAGGGGCTGGATGCGGATGAGCGCTCGGCCATTTGCGGCCTGAACGCGGCCCGGCTTTTAAAGCTGATCGACTGAACCCGGCGTCGGCAATCCGGCGTCGGGACGGTTTCCCGGCTTCTCAGCTACTCCGGTCGTCCGAGACCCGCCATTTCTTCCAGAACGGCGCAGACCACGGCCGTGTCCTGGGCGCCCCGACCCTGGCCGAGCGCGGCGGAATAGAGCGGCGCGGTGGCGGAAAAAAGCGGCGTCGGACAGCCGAGCGCACGCGCGAAGTCGGCGATCACGGTCATGTCCTTTTGCCAGATATCGACCTTCATGGTGGCGTCGTCATACTGGCGGCTCGTCATCAGCGGCCCGCGGATTTCCAGCATGCGCGAATTGCCGGCGCCGTCGGTCAGCACCTGCAAGGCAGTGTCGGCGTCCAGGCCGGCCTTGCGGGCCAGCACCAGCGCCTCGGCGGCGGCGACATTGTGCACGGCGACCAGCAGGTTGGCGGCAAATTTCATGGCGCTGCCATTGCCGAAGGCACCGAGATAATATTGCGCGCGGGAGAACGCTTTAAGGACGGGAAGGCAGGCCTCATAGGCGGCCTGGTCGCCGCTGCCGAGAACCACCAGATCGCCGCTGGCCGCCTGGGCGCCGGTGCCGCTCAGCGGACAGTCGAGCAGCGCCGTGCCGGCGTCGCGCAGACGGTCGCGGGCGCGCTGCTTGTCGGCGACCGGCAGGGTGCTGGTCTCAATCACCGTGCGCCCGCCGCCGGCGGCAAGAATGCCGTCGGCGCCTTGCACGGCCTCGTTGAGGGCGGCGACGCTGGGCAGCGAGGTGACGACGACCTCGCATTGGCCGGCGACCTGCCCGGCCGAGGCTGCGGTTCGGCCGCCCAGACCGCGGAGCGCCTCGACCCTGCCAGGCACGATATCGAAGCCGACGACCGGCAGGCCGGCCTTCAACAGATTGGCGGATATGGCCGATCCCATAATCCCCAGACCGATCATTCCCACAGCGTTTTCCGACATGTTCCTGCTCCTTGCCGTGCGGCCTAAATTCGCTGGACAGGCGCAACGATTTCCCGCCGGCCTCCGCCGCCGCCCAGACCACATTGAAGCGCCGGCGTCGCGCCGTGTCACGTCGACATTGCAACGGCTTGCCACCTGCCGCAAAGACCAGCGCGAGGTGCTGCATAAGCGCGCAGCCGCCGCTCGGCAACGTGACAATCCCGGCCGGATACCCTACGGTAGCCGGCAAGGTCAGGTCGCCGGGTCCGCATTGGCGTCGGGGAGGAACAACAACGATTTCCGACATTGGCGGCCGGGCAACCGGTGCCGATCTGGCGCATGAGGGGGTGTTCGTTGAACCGGGTCACGCCAGCCATGGCGCTCGCCGCAGTGGCCGCGAAGCCGCAGCCGCCGATCGGGCGCGTCGCATTGCCGCCGCGCGACACAAAGACGGTCGCCTGAGGGCGGCGATGGAATACTGGATCGTTCAGAGTTTCAACGCCATTTCGTTCGGCGCACTTTTGTTCCTGCTGGCCAGCGGCCTTTCCCTGATCTTCGGCGTGATGAACATCGTCAACGTCTCGCATGGCTCCTATTTCATGCTCGGCGGCTATATCGGCTATTCCGTGCTCGCCAAAACCGGCAGCTTCATCCTGGCCGCCATCGTCGGGGCGGCGGTCATCGCCTTTATCGGTGTCGGCATGCACTACCTGTTCCTGCGCAAATATTTCACGCACTTCCCGCAGGTGCTGATGACCATGGGATTCGCGCTGATCTTCCGCGATCTGGCGCTCTTGATCTGGGGCGGCGACCCGCTTTATCTCGCCGCCCCGGCGCTGCTTCGCGGATCGTTCCAGATCGGCGAGCTGACCTTGCCGGTCTATCGCGGCTTCGTCATCGTCGTCGCCATCGTGGTGGCCATCGCGCTGTGGCTGTTCAATGAAAAGACCAGCCTGGGGGCGCAGATCCGCGCCACGGTGGACGACCACGAGATGGCGCAGGGGATCGGCATCAACGTGCAGTTCGTGTCGTCGTTCATGTTCGGGCTGGGCGCCTTCCTGGCCGCCTTCGGGGGCGTCATCGGCGCGCCGTTCCTGGGCGTCTATGCGGGCATCGATTTCGATATCCTGCCGCTCGCCTTCGTCGTCGTCATCGTCGGCGGCATGGGCAGCCTGAAGGGCGCCGCCGTCGGCAGCCTGCTGGTCGGCATCGTCGACACTTTCGGCAAGGCGCTGGTCCCCGACCTTTCCTACTTCACGCTGTTCTTGCCGATGGCCGTGGTGCTGGCCATCAAGCCGAGCGGGCTTTTCGGACGGGCATGAGGGCGGGCTGATGACCACCGACAGGAAACGGCTCTTGTGGTTTTGCGGCATCGCGCTTGTACTGGCCGCCGCGCCGCCGCTCCTTTCCACCTACTGGCTGAGCATCCTCACCCTGATCCTGATCTTCGGCATCCTGGCCATGAGCCTCGACATCCTGATGGGCTATACCGGCCTGCCGTCGTTCGGCCATGCCGCCTTTTTCGGTCTTGCCGCCTATACGGTCGCCATATTGAGCACCCGCTACCAGGTGGGCTTCTGGGGCTGCGTGGTCAGCGCCGTTGTTCTGTCGACCGTCGTTGCGGCGATTTTCGGGCTGCTGGTGGCGCATACCAAGGGGGTCTATTTCCTGATGATCACCCTGGCGCTGAGCATGATCGTCTGGGGGCTGGCCTTCCGGTGGGTCGACATGACCTCTGGCGACAACGGCATTGCCGGCATCCCGCGGCCGGATTTCGGCCCGACGGTCTCCATGTGGGACGAGGCGACCTTCTACTATTTCGTGCTGGGCGTCTATGTCGCCGTGTTCGCGCTCATCTACCTGTTCATCAGCTCGCCGTTCGGCCACAGCCTGAGGGGAATCCGCGAAAGCGAATCGCGCATGAAGGTGCTGGGCTACAACACCTGGCTGCACAAATATCTGAGCTATGTGGTGGCCGGGATGTTCGCCAGCTTCTCCGGCATATTGTGGGCCTATTACAACGGCTTCGTCAGCCCCTCCGACCTGGAGATCACGGCCTCGTTCGAGGCTTTCCTGATGGTCATTATGGGCGGTCCGGGAACGCTGGTCGGCCCGGCGCTGGGGGCCGGCATCATCATCTTCCTGCAAAACTTCCTCAGCGCCTTTACCGAGCGCTGGCTGCTGTTTATCGGCGCCATCTACATCCTGACAATCATTTATCTGCCCGGCGGCATCATGCGATTGAATTTCGGCTGGCTGAAAAGGCGCGACGGCGGCTAGGCGGCCGCCAGGCGCGGCCGTTCCGCCGGTTGGCGGCGGCATAGTGAAGGGAATCGCCATTCGAACTGAGGGATGAGGCCAGCTCAATCGACCATAACAAAGACAGTGGAGGAAAATCATGAACAGACGAATGCTGCTTTCCGTCATCGCCTTGTCGGTCGCCGGCATGGCAGCCGCGGCAAGCCCCGCATCGGCGCAGGACAAGGGGCCGATCAAGATCGGCTTCTTCGCGCCGCTTAGCGGATTTGCCGCGCAAACCGGCAAGGACATGCTGTCGGGCCTGGAATTTTATTTGAAACAGCAGGGCGGCTCGGTCGCCGGGCGTCAGATCGAGCTGATCACCGAAGACACCGAAGCCAAGCCGGCGGTAGCCCTGACAAAAGTGCGTAAACTGGTGGAAAAGGACGGTGTCCATATCCTTATGGGCGGACTGATGGCGTCCACGGGCTACGCCCTGCAACCCTATGTCGATGGCAAGCAGATCCCGACCCTCTATCCGGTGATGGCGCCCGACGATCTCACGCAGCGCAAACGCGCCAAGTGGATCGTGCGCACCGGCTGGGCAAGCAGCCAGCCGTCGCATCCCTTCGGAGAATTCGCCTACAACGAACTGGGATTGCGCAAGATCGTCACCATCGGCTTCGACTATGCCTTCGGCTGGGAAGTCGTCGGCGGCTTCCAGAAAACCTTCGAAGACGCCGGCGGCAAGGTCATCCAGAAGATCTGGGTGCCCGTCGGCAACCGCGACTACGCGCCGTTCCTGCCGCAGATCGACCAGGATGCGGACGCCGTGTTCGCGCTGCTGTTCGGCGCCGGCGCGCTGCAATTCGTCAAGCAGTTCGAGGAATTCGGCCTGAAGGACAAATTTGTGCTCCTGGGCGGCGGCACGACCACCGACGAGCACGTGCTGCCGTCGATGGGCGACGAGGCCATCGGCATCATAACCGCGCTGCACTACAGCGCCGCCATCGACACACCGGTGAACAAGGCTTTCACGGGCCCGTATCGGGAATTCGCCGGCAAGAGCGCGTCCTATTACAGCGAGGCGCTTTACACTGGCGGCCGCTGGGCGATCGAGGCCATGAAGTCGATCGACGGCAATGTGGAGGACAGGACGGCGTTGCTGATAGCGTTGCAGAAGCAGCAGCTTTCGGACGTGCCAAGGGGGCCGCTAAAGATCGACGATTACGGCAACCCGATCGAGAACGTCTATATCCGCAAGGTGGAGAAGGTCGAAGGCGAGCTGCAGAACACCGTCATCAAGACCTATCCGGACGTATCGCAGTTCTGGACCTATGGCGCGGAGACATTTCTCAAGCAACCCGTCTACGACCGGAGCTTTCCGCCGCTGCAGCCATAGGCGCCCCGCCGGTATGAGACTGTCGGGCGGCGGCAAGCGCAAGTGTGCAGGCCGCTGCCCGGCCCAGCGGGAGACAACGGCGCGTTTTCTCCTGCCTACTGAACTCACGTCCCGCCGACCCCTAAGATNNACGAACAAAGCGGGCGATAGAGGCGTGGATAATTCGGACTGCCTTGTCCTGCGGGACCTGACGAAGAATTTCGGCGGCCTGCTGGCCATCGACAATGTCAGCTTTAGTGTGAAGGTCGGGGAAAGGCGCGCCATCATCGGGCCGAACGGCGCCGGC
>JABAOE010055481.1_pt1 | contig 10606 bp, 12 predicted proteins | sample 7062141 | NCBI WGS metagenome assembly JABAOE01 (sample SAMN14538627, study PRJNA623070) | marine sediment metagenome | biome: marine biome [ENVO:00000428]; feature: marine pelagic biome [ENVO:01000023]; material: deep marine sediment [ENVO:00002113] | place: India: Gulf of Khambhat ...
ACGGATAAGCGCATCGGCAAGGTGCTCGACGTCATCGACGCGCGTGGCCTCTTCGAGTCCACTCTGTTCGTGATCACGACCGACCACGGCATGGCGCCGATCGACACCGAACTCTCGGCCAACCAGGTGCAGGCCGTGCTCGACGCCGGCCTGCGCGCCGTCGTCCACGCGCCGCTCGTCTACTTGCTCGACATGGACGTGACGATCGAGCACGCGAAGGACGGCCGTACGGCTACGATCACCGTCGTCGAGAACGACCCGACGGAGTCCGGTTTCGAGGAAAGGCCGCCGGTCGCCGGGGCGAAGGTCGAGGTGATCGGCCACAAGGGGAAGATCGTCTCGCAGGCGACGACCGATGACTTCGGCGTCTGCGGCGTGCCGCTACCGGTGGACGAAGACCCGGAGCACATCGTCGTCGGCATCCACCACGAGAAGTTCAACGAGCGCCACCTCCGCCTCGACGGCTCGAACGTCGTCGAAGACGTGCGGAAGAGGCTTTACGGATAGGAGCGCCCCATGTCAGACGAGATCTCCGCAGCATTTCCGTTCGAGTCAAAGTACGTCGAGGTGCACGGCTCCAGGATGCACTACATCGACGTCGGCGAGGGCAAGGACGTCCTCTTCCTGCACGGCAACCCCACGTCATCGTATCTCTGGCGCAACGTCATTCCGCACGTCCAGCCGCTGGGACGCTGCGTGGCGCCGGATCTGATCGGCATGGGCAAGAGCGACCAGCCGGACCTCGAGTACTCCTTCTTCGACCACTACAAGTACATCGAAGGCTTTATCGAGTTGCTGGGCCTGAAGGACATCCTGCTGGTGATGCACGACTGGGGCGGCGCCCTCGGTCTCCGCTACGCTCACACACACCAGGACAACGTGCGCGGGCTCGTCCTCATGGAGACGATCGTGAAGACGATCTCCTGGGACGACTGGCCGGAGCAGGCGAAGGCTCCGTTCGAGGGCTTCCGAACGCCCGCCCTCGGCGAGCAGCTGATCCTGGAGAACAACGCGTTTGTCGAGCAGGTGCTGCCGGGCGCCATCCTGCGCACGCTCACGGAGGAGGAGATGAACCACTACCGTGAGCCCTACAAGACAAACAGGAGCCGTCTGCCGACCCTGCGCTGGCCGCGCGAAATCCCGATCGACGGTGAGCCGGCGGACGTCACAAAGGCCGTCGACGACTTCTCAGGGTGGCTGACGGGAACCGATCTGCCGAAGCTCTTGCTCACGGCGCAGCCCGGGGCGATCATGCGCGTCACCGGCCAGTGGTGCATCGACAACCTGCGGAACCTGACGCACGTGGACGTGGGCCCCGGCGTCCACTTCATCCAGGAGGACCGCCCGCACGAGATCGGCGAGGCGATCGGCTCCTGGATGAAGGCCGAGTCGCTCACCTAGCGCAGGCCTTGCGCGACGATGAGCAAGCTTGACCTGATCACCCACGTCTACGAATACAACGAGTGGGCGAACGACCGTTTGGTTGACGTTGCCTCCGGTCTGTCGGCGGACGAGCTCAGCGCCGCGGGAGGCGCCAGCTTCGGCAGCGTCCTTGATTCGCTGGCACACATCGCCGCTGCGCAGATCAACTGGCTGGAGCGCTGGGTGACGGGCAGCAACCGCACACCGACCCTGGATCTGCAGAAGATGCCGGATCTGGCAACGGTACGTGCTTCATTCCTCGCCTCGCATGCTGGTCTGCGAGAGTTTGTCAGCGGCTTGACGGACGTGCGAATCGAAGCGCCGCTAGAGTTCCGCGACAGCTCCGGTAGAGCGCTGGCGCGTCCGCTCTGGCAGCTGATGACGCACGTCGCCAACCACGGCACGTACCACCGCGGCGAGATCGCCATGATGCTGACAGCCGCCGGCCACTCGCCGGGCGACCTCGACTTCATCTTCTGGGAGTTCGAGCGCCACCCGCAGGCTTAGCGGCGCGGCTCCCAGCTGAAGAAACGCAGGGCGAGCGCCGTTCCGGCGACGCCCCAGGCGGTGATCACGGCCAGGTCGCCCCACTCGAAGCCGGCGCCCGTCGTGTCCGGGTGGAAGGCCGTCTGCAGGGCGGCGGCGAAGTGCTTGAGCGGGAAGACGTCGCCGACGAAGGCGAGCCACTCCGGCGGGTCCTGCAGCGGGATGAAGACGTTGGAGATAAAGAGCAGCGGCAGGATCGTGGCGTTGGTGATCGCGGGCGCGGCGTCGGCGTTCGGGATCACCGCGGTCAGCGCCAGCCCCAGCGCGCAGAACGTCACCGCTCCCAGCATCAGGGTCATCGCAAAGCCCGGGAGCGTGTTGCCGGGAACGTCCGTGCCGTAAGCGGCGGCGCCGACGCCGGTCACGATCACCACCAGCAGCAGGCTGACCAGCATCGCGTGCGCAAGGCGTCCGAAGATGTAGGCCCACGGCGGCAGCGGCGTCCCGCGCACGCGCTTGAGGATGCCGAGGTCGCGCGCGATCGTCACCATCATGCCCATGTTCGTGTAACAGGCGCTGACGACGGCCAGCGCCGCGATGCCCGGCACGTAGAACGTCGAGCCGTCGAGGTCGCGGCCGTCGATCGTCAGCTCGCTGTCGCCGAAGATCGAGTTGAAGAGCACAAGGAAGATCAGCGGCAGGAGGACCGTGAAGAACGCCGCCGCCGGGTTCCGCCAGAAGGCGCGGTTCTCGTAGCCGACCTGGCGCAGCGCCAACCTCGCGCTCATTCCGCTTCCTCTCCTGCCAGCTCCAGGTAGACGTCTTCGAGCGAAGCCGGCGTCACCGTGAGGCCTTCCAGCGGCTCGCCTCTCTGCTTCGCCCAGCCGGTAAGCTCGTGCAGGGCGGATGTTGGGTCCGTAGTTCTCAGCAGGGCGCGGCCGTTCTCGAACGTTGCGCCGGCAGCGGCCGGCGGCAGGTCGGACGTCGCTCCCGCGAAGCGAAACGAGATCACGGTCTCCGACTGGCCGGCGCGCAGCTCGTCCGGCGTGCCTGCGGCGACGATCAGGCCGTTGCGGATGATAGACACGGCGTCGGCCAGCGCCTGCGCCTCGTCCAGGTAGTGCGTGGTCAGGAGCACCGTCTTGCCCAGCGCCTTCAGGCCACGGATCATCTCCCAGGCGCCGCGCCGCGCGGCCGGGTCGAAGCCGGTGGTTGGCTCGTCGAGGAAGAGCAGCTCCGGGTCGCCGGCCAGCCCCATCGCCACGTCCAGGCGGCGCTGCTGGCCGCCGGAGAGGCGCCGCACGAGCCTTTTACGCGAGGACTCCAGCCCGACGATGCCGATCAGTTCGTCGAGCGGTCGCGGTGACGGATAGTAGCCGCGGAACTGTTCGATCGTCTCCTCCACCGTCAGGTACGGCTGGATGCTCGTGCTCTGGAGGACGATACCGATTCGCTGCTTGAAGGCGATCGCGTTGCGCGCGGGGTCCTCGTCAAGCACGCGGACACGGCCGGCGTCGGCGCGGCGGTGACCTTCGAGGATTTCGAGCGTGGTCGTCTTGCCGGCGCCGTTGGGGCCGATCAGGGCAAAGATGTCGCCCCGCCGCACCGATAGGTCGATGCCTCCAACAGCCACGACTGGCCCATACGCCTTGCGCAGGCCACGCACTTCGACGGCGAACTCACTCACGGGGACGATTGTAGCCTCAGCCCGGCCTACAGCGAACGAAGCAGGTTCGCCGTCTCGATCGCGGTCTGCATGGCGTCAGCGCCGCGGTTGCCTTTGTCGCCACCGGAGCGCGCCATTGCCTGCTCCTCGCTGTCGCAGGTCAGGACGCCGAAGATGCACGGCACGCCTGTATCGAGCGAGGCACGCTGGATCCCCGCCGCTGCTTCGCCGGCGACGTAGCGGTTGTGATCGGTCTCGTGGCGGATGACGCAGCCGAGGCAGACGACGGCGTGAAATTCGCCCGATCTGGCGAGCTTCTGGGCGACGACGGGCAGCTCGAACGAGCCGGGCACCCGGTGGACGGCCGGGTCTCTCACACCGTGCCGCTCGGCCGCCGCCAGCGCGCCCTCCAGCAAGCGAGACGTGATGTGCTCGTTGAAACGCGCCACGATCACGGCGATGCGGAGTGCCGAGCCGTCCAGGTCTGGCTCCGGGATGTCGCTGCTCAAGGTGCAGTCAGCGTAGCACAGGCTCGGCGTGAACTGCCTTGAGGAGACCCAATTCGCAGATTTGAGGGATTACATCTGCCGAACTGCGTAAATCTCCGTTGACACCTTGCAGACGGATGTCTAGAATCTTGCTCAGAACAGCGCCCCGCCCCATCGATTCGTGAAATTTAGTGAGGTTCGCCCATGAATGTTCGTTTTCGCGACGAAAATGAACCCGTCTCCCCGCGTTGGATAACCCTCGGTCAAGCCTGTAAGCTGCTCGGCGTCAACGAATCGACATTGCGGCGCTGGGCTGACGCCGGTCACGTGCGCTCTTTTCGCACGCCCGGCGGCCACCGGCGCTTCTCCGAGGAGGACCTGCGCGTCTTGATGGCGGGGCAGGTTCCCGCCTCCCGCGAGCCGTACGACTCTATCGGCAACATCGCACTCACGCGCATCCGCCGCCGTCTGCAGCGGGGACGTGGCCAGGCCGCCCACTGGTACTCTGAGCTCAACGAAGAGGAGCGCGAGAACCTGCGGCCCCTGGGCCGGCGCCTGGTTGCTCTCGTTTCGGAGTACCTCTCCGGCGGCGCCAACCGCCCGCACCTGATCGATGAGGCGCGCGGCATCGCCCGCGAGTATGGGGCGCTCCTGGTCCGCGACGGTCTCAGCCTGCGCGACGCCGTCGAGGCGTTCACCTTCTTCCGCAAGACGCTCGACGAGACCGCGATCGAAGAGGCGCAGAAGAGCGACCTCACCAGCGACAAGGCGATCGAGCTCTGGGAGCTGCTCACGAACCTGGGCGACCAGGTCCTCCTCTCTATCGCCGAGTCCTACGAGGAAGCTGAGCTGGCGGCGCCGACGGTCAAAGGCCGGCTCGCCTGATTCATGCGCTACTACCCGGTATTTCTCGACATCGCCGATAAGCCAGTCGTCGTTATCGGCGGCGGCACTATCGCTGAGCAGAAGATCGGCGGCCTGCTGGAAGCCGGCGCCAGGGTGACGATCGTGAGCCCGGAGCTGAACGAGGCTCTGACGGACCATCGCGACGCCGGCAGACTAACCCACATCGAGCGGGAGTATGAGCCCGGTGACATCGAAGGTTACGAGCTGGCGTTCGTGGCGACGGACAACCGCGCAGAGAACGAGAAGGTCTGGGCCGAGGGGCGCGAGCGCCACATCTGGGTCAACGCTGTGGACGACGTTCCCAACTGCGACTTCATCATGCCCGGCATCGTACGCAAGGGCGACCTGACGCTGGCCATTTCCACCGCTGGCAAAAGCCCGGCGATGGCCNNCGACCGCCGGCAAGAGCCCGGCGATGGCCCGCAAGATGCGCGAAGACCTGGAGACGTTCCTGAGCGAAGACGACTCGGCGCTCCTTGAGCTTGCGGCCGAGATCCGCAGGGAGACTCGCGAGCGCGGGATCGAGGTCGAGGGCTGCCCGCGCTGCCAGCGCGACAACCTCGACGTCTGGAACGCCGCTCTCGACGGCATCGTCAAGAAGATGCTCAGTGAGGGCCGCCGTGACGAGGCCAAGGCGCGCGCGCTCGATCTTCTCTTTTCGCCGTCCGGGCAGGCCGTACCTGAGCTGTCATGAGCAAGAACCTGCTGGTCACCTGCGCTGGGCTGAACCACGTCACTTCGCCTATCGAAGAACGTGAGACGCTGGCCTTCACCGGCGATGAGCTGCGGGAGCAGCTAACGCAGATCGCCGGGAGCCTGGGCGGCGCGGTGCTGCTCTCGACCTGCAACCGCACGGAGCTCTACGCCACCGTGCCGGAGGGAGAGGGCGGTGGTCTGATTCGCCTCCTGAACGGCGTGAAGAATGCGGATGTGAGCGAGAGCCACTTCTACGTGCTGCAGCACGCTGCCGCAGTGAACCACCTCCTGCGCGTGGCGAGCGGTGTCGACTCCATGGTCCTCGGCGAGTCCGAGATCCTGGGGCAGGTGCGGCAGGCGATGTCGACCGCCACCGACGCCGCTGCTCTCAACGGCACTCTCTCATACGTCTTCCACGCCGCTATTCACGCCGGGAAGCGGGCCCGCTCCGAGACGAACATCGGCCGGCACGCCATCTCCGTTGGCTCAGCGGCCGTGTCGCTCGCCCGCAAGTCGCTCGGCGACCTGACCGGGAAGACCGTCCTCGTCATCAGCGCCGGTAGCATGGGCAAGCTTTCGGCCCGCGCGCTTGCGCAGCAGACGCAGTCGCACATCCTCGTCGCCAACCGCACCCGGGAACGCGCCGCCGATCTCGCCGGTCAGCTCGGTGCGGGGGCCGAGGCAGTCGATTTCGATCACCTGCGCGATGCCCTTCTGGCCGCCGACATCGTCATCAGCGGGACGAGCGCCGAGGGCTTCATCATCGGCCCGGACCTCGTTCAGCCGGTGATGGAGAGTCGAGACAGCCGCGGTCTCCTCTTCATCGACATCGCCGTACCGCGAGACGTCGATCCGGCCGTCCGCAGCCTTTCCGGCGTTCATCTCTGCGACATCGACGACATCGAGGCCGTGACCAGCGAGGGTTGGAGCGGCCGTCGCGCCGAAGTTGAGAAGGTCGAGGCGATAGTCTCCGAAGAAGTGGCCACCTTCCAGGAATGGTGGCGCTCGCTCGACGTCGTTCCGGTGATCGCCGCACTGCGCGAGCGTGCCGAGACGATTCGCCAGCGCGAGATCAAGCGCACGCTTGGCAAGATGGACCTCGACGCCGCCGACCGCGAGCGGATCGAGGCTATGACGACAGCGATCGTCAAGAAGATGCTCGACCGGCCGATCGCACGCCTCAAGAACGGCTCCGACAAGGGGTTGTACATGGAAGCGCTGGAAGACCTCTTCGACGTTCACCCCTCGGGCTCGCGGCCGCGCAACCCGGCCGGAGGCCGCTAGCAGGCGGCCCGGGCTGTGTCCGCCCGTACCTTCACGATAGGCACCCGCGGCTCCCGCCTTGCCACCCGCCAGACCGAGATCACGCTCAGCGTGCTCTCCGCGGCTCACGCCGGCGCCCGCTTCGGGACGCGCTCGATCTCGACATCCGGCGACCGCTCGCAGCTTTCGCTCGCGGCGATCGGCGGCCGTGGCGTCTTCGTCATCGAGGTCGAGCGTGCGCTCCTGGACGGCGAGATCGACCTCGCCGTGCACAGCCTGAAGGACCTGCCGAGCGCTGAGACCGGCGGCCTGGAGATCGGCGCCTTCCTCCCGCGCGAGGACCCGCGTGACGCTCTCATCTCTAGCGATGGCTCAACGCTGGACGGGCTTCCGCCCGGCGCCGCCATTGGCACCGGCAGCCCGCGCCGCGCCGCGCAGCTTGCGGCCCTGCGGGCCGATATCCACGTGCGAGACATCCGCGGCAATGTTGATACACGAATGCGCAAAGTTGAAGCGGGCGAGTACGACGCTGTCGTGCTCGCCGCCGCTGGCCTCGCGCGCCTCGGCTGGTCGGATCGCGCCTCGCAGGTCTTCGAGCCCGAGGAGATGCTCCCGGCCGTCGGACAGGGGGCGCTGGCTCTGCAGGCACGGGTGGACGACGCTGATGCGCTGGCCCTCCTGCGTGCGGTGGACGACCGCGCCACGCGCGACGCCGTGACGGCTGAGCGGGCGTTCGAGCGGCGCCTCGGCGGCGGCTGTCACGCTGCCGTCGCCGCCTACGCCACCGTCGGCTACGGGCCGTCGCCGGAACGCGCGCCGCTGCGGCTGCGCGGCCTCGTCGGCGGCGAGGGCCGCCTTCTGCGAGGAGAGATGGAGGCCCCGGCCGGCGAAGCCGACGCGCTTGGAGTCCGTCTGGCTGAGTACCTGATCGCGCAGGGCGCCGAGGCGCTCCTCGAGGCGAACGCATGAGTTCGGGCTTCGTCTCCCTCGTCGGCGCCGGGCCCGGCGACCCCGGACTGATCACTGTCGCCGGCCTCGAGCGCATCCGCGAGGCCGATATCATCGTCTACGACCGGCTCGCCAGCGACCGCCTGCTGGACCACGCCCGGGACGGCGCCGAGCTGATCAACGTCGGCAAGATCCCCGCCCACGTCAAAGGCGCGCCCGCCGCGCCGCACGACCAGGATGCGATCAACCAGACGCTCGTCGACAAGGCCCGCGAGGGCAAGCGGGTCGTCCGGCTGAAGGGCGGCGACCCCTTCGTCTTCGGCCGCGGCGGCGAGGAGGCCGAGGCGCTGCGCGCTGCCGGCATCCCGTTTGAGATCGTTCCCGGCGTTACGTCCGCCGTCGCCGTGCCCGCTTACGCCGGAATTCCCGTCACCCACCGCGGCGTCGCCGTCAGCTTCGCTGTCATCACCGGCCACGAGGCCTGTCCCGAGCCCGGCGACGGCCGGAGCCGAGGGGATGTCGGCAAGCCTGAGTCGGCGATCGACTGGCCACACCTGGCCACTGCCGTGGACACGCTCGTGTTCCTGATGGGCGTCAAGAACCTGCCAGATATCGTCGCCAACCTCATTGCCAACGGCCGTCCCGAGGCGACTCCGGCTGCCGTCATCCGCTGGGGCACAACGCCCGAGCAGAGCACCGTCACCGGCACGCTCGCCGACATCGCCGAGCGTGTCGCGGAAGCGGGCATCACGCCGCCGGCGATCACCGTCGTTGGCGAGACGGTCAAGCTCCGGGAGACGCTGTCGTGGTTCGAGTCGCGGCCCCTCTTCGGCAAGCGCGTCCTGATCACGCGCACGCGGCGGCAGGCGAGCAGCCTGGCGCGCCTCCTCGCGGCGGCGGGCGCGATCCCGGTCGAGCTTCCCGCGATCGAGATCGAGGCGGTGGCCGATACGGCGCCGCTGTCTGCCGCCATCGGCCGCCTGCGCGAGGGCGGCTACGCCTGGTGCGGCTTCACCAGCGCCAACGCCGTCGAGCTCGCGTTCGAGCACCTGGGTGAGCGCGGCCTCGACGCGCGGGTCTTCGGCGGGACGCAGGTCTTCGCGATCGGGCCGGCGACGGCCGAGGCCCTGCGGTCTCACGGCATCAGAGCCGACGTTATCCCGGAGGAGTACGTCGCCGAGGCCGTCGTCGAGGCGTTGCGCCCGCACCTGGCCTCGGGCGACCGCGTGCTCCTGCCACGCGCAGAGTCCGCCCGCGCCGAGCTCGTGACGGGCCTCGAGTCGCTGGGCGCGGCGGTTGACGAGATCCCCGTCTACCGCGCCGCCCTTCCGGCTGAGCCCGATCCGGAGGCGCTCGCCGCCATCCGCGCGGGGCATATCGATATCGTGACGTTCACTTCGTCCTCCACCGTGCGCAACCTGCTCGCGGTCCTCGGCCCCGACGCCGGCGTCCTCATCGCCGAGGGACGCCCGCTGATCGCCTGCATCGGCCCGATCACCGCCGAGACTGCCCGAGAAAACGGCCTGACGGTGGACGTGATGGCGGAGGAGTACACTGTGGAGGGGCTTGTGGAGGCGCTTGTTAGGCACCTGCAATCTGGGGTACCGCAGTGACACATCCTGAATTGGGAGCTCTCGAAAGGCTCGATCCCAGGACGGTGTTTCGGAACGAAGCTCTGGACTTCACGCCGTGGCTAGCGGACAACTTGGAGCTATTGGGCAAGGCCCTCGGACTAGAGATAGAGCTCGTGGAACGCGAGATGCCGGTTGGACGATACAGCCTGGACGTGTATGCCAAAGAAGTAGGATCCGGCAGGTCCATGATCATCGAGAACCAATTAGAAGCAACAGATCACGGCCATCTGGGGCAACTGCTCACGTACGCGGCGGGCCTTGAAGCGGACGTGATAGTCTGGATCACGCCTGAATTTCGGGACGAGCACAGGCGCGCTCTTGACTGGCTCAACCTGAACTCTAAAGAGAACGTCTCCTTCTTTGGCATTGAGCTGGAGCTTCTTCGAATCTCCGACTCACCGCCAGCGCCCAATTTCAAGCTGGCGGCGCAACCCAGCGAGTGGCAGAGAGAGGTCTCTGCCGAAACTCGACATGAGCGGACTGAGCGCCAGCTCGCCTATCATGACTTCTTCGATGACTTCGTCCGAACGTTGAAGACGGAGCGTCCTGGTTTCACGAATATCAGTCGAATTGGCTATGACAGTTGGATTCAATTTGCCGCTGGACGAACCGGGTTTGCGTTCAGCGTTGCCTTCACTGCCGGGAACCGGTTCCGGGTCGAGCTTAGTATCGACACGNNAACAGGCTGGCTTTCCAACAACTCCATGATCGGAAGGCCGCGATCGAGCAGGAACTGAATTCAGAATTGGCGTGGGACGAAGTAGAGCACCGGCGTGCCTGCCGGATCTTCGTTGATCAACCGGGAGCGATCGATTCGAGCCCGGAATCGCTGAGTAAGTTGAAGCAGTGGGGGATGGAGAAGCTCCTGACATTCAAGGACGTGTTCGGCACTAGAATCCGCGAACTTGATTTGGAGTCCTCTGACGAAGGAGTGACCCAATGACCACCACACGCGCTACCGAAACCTTCGCCCGCTTCCGGCGCCTGCGGTCCAGCGAGGCGCTGCGCTCGCTCGTGCGGGAGACGCGGCTCTCGCCGGCAGAGTTCGTCTACCCGCTGTTCGTCACGCACGGCGAGGGCGTGCGGACGGAGATCAC
>JABAOE010025811.1_pt2 | contig 10601 bp, 15 predicted proteins | sample 7062141 | NCBI WGS metagenome assembly JABAOE01 (sample SAMN14538627, study PRJNA623070) | marine sediment metagenome | biome: marine biome [ENVO:00000428]; feature: marine pelagic biome [ENVO:01000023]; material: deep marine sediment [ENVO:00002113] | place: India: Gulf of Khambhat ...
ACTATGTCCAGGGCGGCCGCATCCTCATCAAGCACCAGGCCGTCGCCCAGCGGCTCGCCGACATGGCGATCCGCCTGGCGGCGGTACGGGCACTGCTTGAGCGCGCTGCCACGGCGGTCGACATTGGCGATCCGCAGGCCGATGTGCTGTGCAACATGGTCAAGGTGTTTGCCTCAGAAGAAGTGCTGAAGGTCTGCCAGCACGCCATGGAACTGCATGGCGGCGGCGGCGCCATGCTCGGCGTCGGCATCGAGAAGCTGCTTCGCGACGCGTCGATCTTCCTGCATATGGACGCGACCACCGACATTTCACGCTTCAAGATCGTCAAGATGATGTATCCGCAAACCGCCGGCCGCTATGCCGGCCCGGAATAGGCCGTTTGCGATCTTCGCCGGCGCGCCTGCCGGCTCCCTTACCGCTGCGCCAGGGCGGCCAGCGCCACCACTGCCAGCATGGAGATCGCCATCACCACATTGATGGCGAATTGCGTGCGCTGCCGCAGATCCAGCCGACGCACGCTGACGCCGGCGGCGAGCCACAGAAAATGAATCGGGATCCAGATGGCATTGAGGATGGCGAATTTCACAAGCGTCTCCGTCAACAGGCTTGCCGGCCAGAAGGCAAAGCCGGAAAACAGCGCCGTATTGACCGCATAGGCTTTCGGATTGATCGCCTGCAGCACAACGCCGTTGACGAAGCCCGGCGCGCGCTCGGCGTGGATGAAGGCGATCCTGCTGCCGGAAAAGGCGATCTTCAGCGCCAGATAGACGAGATAGGCGGCCGAGGCATAAACCAGCAGCGTGCGGATGGGCGAATAGGCGAGCACGGCGGCGGCGATGCCGGAGACCACGGCAAGCGCCACCAGATTGGTGCCGACGAACAGCCCGGCCACATAGCGGCCCCCCGGTCGATAGCCGAAGCCTGAGCCGACGCCGGCGGTCGACAGGACGCCCGGCCCGGGCGTGACGATCAGAAAGAAGACGGCGGCGGCAAAGGTGAGCATGAGGGTCTGTAGGGCGCATCAGCCAAACGATCAATGACAGCTGGTATCATCACTTGAGATAACCAACGCCCGGCCATAGATGTCAGGGTAATCCGGTGCCGCGACGTGAAAGACATCTCGTCAAACAGCCCTCTGCCGGGATTGACGGATTTTGACTCCGCGCGCAAAGGTGACGGCATGACGATGAGTTCGCAAAACAGCTCCGCCGGGTCCGGCCGCTCGCTTGGTCGTTCGGGGGCATTCAGTCTGCCGAACCTCCTGACCTATGGCCGCATCGCCGCCGCGCCGGCCGTCGGCGCGACCTTCTTCATCGGCGGCAATTGGGGACCGTGGATCGCCTTTGTGATCTTCGTCGCCGCCAGCATCACCGATTATTTAGACGGCTATCTGGCCCGCATCTGGAACCAGCAATCGGCGATCGGCCGCATGCTCGACCCGATTGCCGACAAGCTGCTGGTCGCCGTCGCCATTCTCGTCCTGGTCGCCGATGGCATGCTCGCCGGCTGGTCGATCTGGGCCGCCATCATTGTGCTGATGCGCGAAATCCTGGTCTCCGGCCTGCGCGAGTTCCTCGCCGAGCTGCAGGTCAGCGTGCCGGTGACCTGGCTGGCCAAATGGAAGACGGCGTTGCAGCTCGTCGCCATTGCCGCCTTGCTGATCGCCCCGGCCCTGCAGGGCGCCAAGAGCGGCTTCATCATCGATATGGGCCTGACCTTTTTCTGGGTTGCGGCAATCGTCACCCTTTACACCGGCTACGATTATTTCCGCGCCGGCCTGAAACATCTGCTGGAGGACTGAGAGCCGTGAAGCTTCGTTATTTCGCCTGGGTGCGTGAGCGCATCGGCCGCGACGAGGAGGAGATCGACCTGCCCGGCGAGATCGCCGACGTCGCCGATCTGATGACCTGGCTTGCCGGCCGCGACGAAGGCTATGCCGCCGCCTTTGCCGAGCCCACCGCCATCCGCGCTGCCCTCGACCAGACCCATGTCGACCACGACGCATCGCTTGCCGGCGCCCGCGAGGTCGCCTTCTTTCCACCCATGACCGGCGGTTGAATCAATTTATGAAGCCTTGGAATCCGAACATCCGGGTTCAGGCCGAACCCTTTGACGCCGAACACGAATCGCAGCGGCTGACGGCGGGGCGCAGCGACATCGGCGCAGTTGTCGCCTTTACCGGCCTGTGCCGCGACGAAGGCGGCCGGCTAACGGCGCTGGAGCTGGAGCATTATCCCGGCNNGAGCATTATCCAGGCATGGCCGAGGCGGAGATCGCCCGCATCGCCGGCCAGGCGGCGGAGCGCTGGCCGCTGCTGGGCCTGACTGTCATCCACCGCACCGGCAAGATCGCACCAGGCGAGCCGATCGTCCTTGTCGTCACCGCTTCCGCGCACCGCAAGGCGGCGTTTCAGGCGGCCGAATTCCTGATGGATTATCTGAAGACCAGGGCGCCGTTCTGGAAGAAGGAGCACCATGCAGACGGTGCGTCCGGCGACTGGGTCGAGGCCCGCGACACCGACGACGACGCGGCCGATCGCTGGTCGTGAGGCCGGTCGACCTAGGCCGTGGCGGCCGCCTGGGCGCCGGCCGGCATCGGCTCATTGGCCGGCGCGCCGGCCTGTGGCTGCACCGCCGCAGTATAATCGTCCATGATGGACTTGGTGATGTCGCCGGGCGCAAACCGGTAGGGGCCGATCTCAGACACCGGCGTCACCTCCGCCGCCGTGCCGGTGATGAAGCATTCCGAAAAGCCCGCCATCTCTTCCGGCATGATCCGCCGTTCAACCACCTCGTAGCCGCGCGCCCTGGCCAGATCGATCGCCACGCGTCGCGTCAGGCCGTCCAGGAAACAGTCGGCGATCGGCGTGTGGATGACGCCGTCGGCAACGAAGAAGATATTGGCGCCGGTGCATTCCGCCACCCGGCCCTGCCAGTCCAGCATCAGGGCGTCGGCATAGCCCTTGGCTTCCGCCGCATGTTTGGAGATGGTGCAGATCATGTAGAGCCCGGCCGCCTTGGAATGGACCGGCGCGGTGCGCGGGTCGGGCCGGCGGTAGTCGGCAATGTCGAGACGGATGCCCTTCAGTCGCTCCTCAGGATCGAAATAGGACGGCCATTCCCAGGCGGCGATCGCCAGGTTGATGCGGTTGTCCTGCGCCGACACGCCCATCATCTCGCTGCCGCGCCAGGCCACCGGCCGCACATAGGCATCGCAAAAGCCGTTGATCTCCAGAACCTGGCGCTTGGCCGCCTCGATCTCGTCGACCGAATAGGGAATCTTGAAATCCAGTACATTCGCCGATTTGTGCAGGCGTTCGGAATGCTCGCGGCTTTTGAAGATGACGCCGCCATAGGCGCGCTCGCCCTCAAACACGCAGCTGGCGTAATGCAGACCGTGGGTTAGCACATGAATCTTCGCATCCGCCCAGTCGACGAATTCGCCGTTGAACCAGATCTTGCCGGTCATCTGATCGAAAGGGACGCCTGCCATAGTCCTGCCCTCAGCCGCTCTGGCCACCTTGCGCGGGCCGGCAACTTCACTAAGTTCGTGCGGCATCCGCCGGCTTTCGCATCGATGCACGAACCGCGGAGAAAAATACGATCCCTGCCAATTACTTCGCCTGACCCTTCCTGAACGATACAATCTATAATAAATATGTCAACATGACTGACATAAATCCCCTTGCCGACGATGACGGCAGCGATGCTGGCGCCCGCGTCGCCGGTTCCGCACAGGCGCTTGTCGACCTGATTGAGCTTCTGTTTTTCGCCTATCGCGACTTCACCTCCGATCCCGATGCCATTCTCGTCAATTATGGCTTCGGCCGTGCCCATCACCGGGTCATCCATTTCGTCGAACGCAATCCCGGTCTCGCCGTCGCCGATCTCCTGGATATCCTGAAGATCACCAAGCAGAGCCTCGGCCGCGTCCTGAAACAGCTTATCGACGGCGGCTTCATCCGCCAGGTCACCGGGCCGCATGACCGCCGCCAGCGGCTGCTTTATGCGACCGCCGAAGGCCGGGCGCTCGCCGCCCGGCTCAGCGAGCCACAGTCTCGCCGCATACGCGCCGCATTGGCTGGGCTTAACCCCGAGGCACGGCGAACCGTGTCGCGGTTTTTATTTGCCATGATCGACCCGGCCGAGCAGCCCAAGGCGGCGCGGCTGGTCGGAAAGGAGCCCGCAGTTGAGTGAACAGGACGCCGTTCAGGATCGGGCGATCCCGGCCGACAATGCCGCGCATTTGCTTGTCGTCGATGACGACAACCGGATCCGCGATCTCCTGACCCGTTACCTCGGCTCGCACGGATTCCGCGTCACCGCCGCCGCCGATGCCGCCGACGCCCGCCGCCAGATCGCCGGCATCGCGTTCGACCTCTTGATTGTCGATGTCATGATGCCCGGCGAAAGCGGCCTTGAACTGACACGCAGCCTGCGCCAGGCCCTCGATGTGCCGATTCTGATGCTGACGGCGCGCTCCGAAACGGCGGAACGGATCGAAGGGCTGGAATCGGGCGCCGACGACTACCTGCCCAAGCCTTTCGAGCCACGCGAGCTGCTTTTGCGCATCAACAACATTCTCAAGCGCGGCAGCCTGCCGGCGGTGCCGGAGATCGAATTCGTCCGTTTCGGGCCGTTCACGTTCCACATTCCGCGCGGCGTTCTCAAGCGCGGCGACGACGTCGTCCGGCTCACCGAACGCGAGCGCGATCTCCTGCAGATCTTCGCCGGCCGCCCCGGTGAGACCGTCCAGCGCCACGAACTGCTGACGGCCACCGGTGCCGGCGGCGAGCGCACCGTCGATGTCCAGATCAATCGCCTGCGGCGCAAGATCGAGGCCGATCCGTCCAACCCCCTCCATCTGCAGACCGTGCGCGGAATTGGCTATCGGCTTCTGGTCGATTAGGCTCACGATTGACAGTTGCGATGAAATGGGCGCGCGCCTGTCTGACAGCGAAGGCAGCTCCGATGGCCCTGATGGACGAGATCGGCAACCGCTTGCGGCTTGACCGCCTGCGCCGGCACGCACCCGCCCTGGCGGGTCTGCGTCTGGCCATCGGCCCGCCTCTCAACCGGCTGGCCAGACCGGTGAGCCGGTTGATGAACGCCGCCAACCGGCGGCTGCCGAAGGGCCTTTATCCCCGCTCCATCCTGATCGTCGTGATGCCGATTGTCATTCTGCAGTCGGTCGTCGCCTATGTCTTCATGGAGCGCCACTGGCAGCGCGTCACCCAGCGTCTTTCTGCCGCCGTCACCCAGGACATCGCCGCCATCGTGGAGATGATCGAGACCTATCCGCAGGATGAGCGCTATTCGAACCTGACGCGGATCGCTGCCGAAAGCTTCGGCCTGACAATCACCGTGCTGCCGGACGGCCCTCTGCCGGCGGCCGGACGCAAGCCGTTCTTCTCGCTTCTCGACCGGGCGCTGTCTAGGCAGATTACGGAGAAGGTCGGACGCCCCTTCTGGATCGACACGGTCGGCAATTCCGATCTTGTGGAAATCCGCATCAAGCTCGACGGCAAGGTGCTGCGTGTCTTCGCCAGACGCAGCCAGGCCTATGCCTCCAACTCGCATATTTTCCTGGTCTGGATGGTCGGCACGTCGCTGGTCCTGATCGGCATCGCGCTGGCTTTTCTGCGCAACCAGATCAAGCCGATCCTGGCGCTGGCTGAGGCCGCCGATGGTTTCGGCAAAGGCCGGCAGGTGCCGCATTTCCGGCTGCGCGGCGCGCGCGAAGTGCGCCAGGCCGGCCAGGCCTTCATCGACATGCGCCGGCGCATCGAGCGGCAGATCGAACAGCGCACAGCCATGCTGTCGGGAGTCAGCCACGATCTGCGCACTGTGCTTACCCGCTTCAAGCTGGAACTGGCGCTGCTCGGCGACAATCCCGAGACCCGCGCCATGCGCGCCGATATCGATGAAATGACGCGGATGCTGGAAGACTATCTCGCCTTCGCCAAGGGCGACACTGAGGAGGTCAGCGAGCCGGTCGACATGCCGGCGCTTTTGCAGCAGCTCGCCGAGCGGGCGCGGCGCGCCGGAAACCGGGTCACCGTGGCGTTTCAGGGCGAAGAGAAGATCCAGGTGCGGCCGCTGGCCTTCCGCCGCTGCCTCGACAATCTCATCGGCAATGCCGGCAAGTTCGGCGATCGCATCGAGATCGCCGCCAATCACCAGGACGATTGGCTGACGATCGCCATCGACGATGACGGGCCGGGCATCGCGGAGAGCGAGCGCGAGGCGGTCTTCAAGCCGTTCTACCGGCTGGATGCGGCCCGCAATGTCGACGCGGGCGGCACCGGCCTCGGGCTGGCGATCGCCCGCGACATCGCCCGCAGCCACGGCGGCGACATTGCGCTGGACACCTCGCCGTTCGGCGGCCTGCGCGCCGTTATCGCCNNGACGATCAGAACATTTGGCCGCCGACCGGAACCGTCAGATCGGGGTGGATAAGCACCACCTCGCCGTCTTCGTCGGGCACGCCCAGCGTCAGAACTTCCGACATGACCGGACCGATCTGCCGTGGCGGGAAATTGACTACGGCAAGCACCTGCCGGCCGACCAGCGCGTCGGGCTGGTAATGCCGGGTGATCTGGGCGGTGGATTTCTTGACGCCGAGCTCCGGCCCGAAATCGATCATCAGCTTGATTGCCGGCTTGCGGGCTTCGGCAAACGGCGCCGCCTCCACCACCCGGCCAACGCGGATATCGACTTTCAGGAAATCGTCGAAGGCGATCACCGTCGGCTCTTCCGCCATGCCTCACCCGCCACCGCCAAAGACGCCCGGCTGCCGCGGGCCGGCGCCGTTCGCCCGTTTCGGCTTGCCGGCCGCCCCGCGCTCCTCGTGCCCTTTATGCCGCCGCCGGCGGCCGAACGGGCCGGGCACCAGACGGGCTAGCCGCTCCAGGCCAATGATGATGCGCTCGCCCTCGCGCAGCCGCCGGTCGAGTTCGGCCATGGTGCGGGCCAGACCGGGATCGTCATCCTCAAGCCAGGTCCTCAGCACCCGCGCCCAGACCAGCGCCAGGCCCTGCGCCCGCACCAGCCCGCCCGGGCCGGTCGCCGAAATCCCGGCGCCGCTCAACATCCAGGCCATGGAGCCGGCGACGATGGCGTTGAGCCGCAGCGCCAGCAGCGGATCGCGCCGCGCCGCCGCGCCGAGATTACCGATGGCTGCCCGGTAGGGCGCCAGCGCCTCAAGCCGGGCAAACAGCACATCGAACAGGCGCTCGCGCGCCGGCTCGTCGACCATGTCGGGATCGACGCCGGCAAGCACCGCCTGATCGGTGCGGCGGGCGAAATCGGCAATAACAGCAAGCCGACCGTCATAGGCGCCGCGCAACTGCGCCAGGCTGACGCCGGCGCGCGCCGCCAGGTCCTCCAGCGAGATCGTTTCCCAGTCCGCCTCCGCAGCCAGCGCCAGCACAGCCTCGATGATTGCATTGCGGGTTTTTTGCGTGACCATCGCCTAAACCCCCATATGATTGCTACCGTCCCATCATAGGACGGCAGGCCGTCTTGTTAAGCTGGCAAATGCGCGCGGCCGCGCCAGGCGGCCGGCTCAGCGGGATCGCCCCTCAGCCCAGTTCGACCGAGCGGGCCTTGGCGGCGGCGACGGCTTTTTTAAGAAGCGGCTTCAGCCCGTCATCGGCCATCAGCACCGCCAGCGCCGCCGCCGTCGTGCCGCCGGGCGAGGTGACGTTTTTCCTGAGTGTTTCGGCCGGCTCGCTCGTCGCCCCAAGCAGCGCGCCGCCGCCGACCACCGTCTGGCGGGCCAATTGTTCCGCCAGCGCCGCGTCAAGGCCGGCCGCCCGCGCGGCCGCCGCCAGGCACTCGGCCAGATAGAACACATAGGCCGGCCCGGAACCGGAGACCGCCGTCACCGCATCCATCAGCGCCTCATCGTCGATCCAGGCGACGGCGCCGGCCGCCTGCAGCAGCGCATCGACGAGCGCCCGGTCATCGGCCCTCAGCGCTTCATTGGCGACGGCGACGCTCATGCCGGCGCCGATTTGCGCCGGCGTGTTGGGCATCACCCGGACGATCGCCTGGCCTGCGGCAAAGCCGCTGGCCAGCGTCTTCATGCGGGTGCCGGCGGCAATGGAGACCACCACCGTATGCGGGCCGGCGAGCCCGGCGGCTTCCGCAAGCACGGCGTCCATGGTCTGCGGCTTGACGGCCAGCACCAGGATTTTCGCCGGCCGCTCAAGAGATCCGGCCGCTTCGGCGATTTTGGCCGCCACGCCGACGCCCAGTCGCTCAAGATCGCGCTGCCGCGCCGCTTCCAGACCCGGATCGACGACCGTCACACCGGCCGCCTCCAGGCCACGGTCCAGCCAACCCGCCAGCATGGCGCCGCCCATTTTTCCGGCGCCGATCAGAACAAGCGGTGCGGCCGCCTGCAGCATTGCCCCCCAGTCAGGCTTCGCCCCCTCGTCAGGCTTCGCCATGGGTTTCGAACAGCACCGCCGACAGCGCCGCCTCAGGCGCTTTGCCGGCCCAGATGACAAACTGGAAGGCCTGGTAATAGCGCTCGCACGATTCGACCGCCGCGGCCAGCAGCGCTTCCAGCTGGCCGGTGCTGACTTCCGCGCCTTCGGTGAGCAGCAGCGCATTGCGGTACATGATCACGCCTTCCGCCCGCCACAGGTCGAAATGGCCGAGCCACATCTGCTCATTGACCAGCGACAGCAGTTGCAGGACCTCGTTCTTTCGGCGCTCGCCGGTCTTGAAATCGAAGGCGCAGGCCAGATGCAGAGCCTCAAGATCGCCCATCCACGACAGCGAGATATTGTAGTCGCACCAGCTTCCGGCGACGGAAACGGTGATCTCGTCATCACCGGACCGGTCGAACGACCAGTCATGCGACGCGGCGATCTGCTCGATCAGGTCGACCGGGTTTCCGACAGGGACGATTTCAATGTCGATGAGGCTCATAAACGGGCCCTCGCATCTTGGAGTTTCGGGAACGCGGCGCGACAGGCAACTGGTGACTTTGCGTAGCGGCTTTGCCGATCGGTATCAGGGGCGACGATTGCCGTCACATCGGACGCTTTCGTGACAAAACGAATCTCTTGTGCGCCACCACTATAAACGAGACCGGCCGCCACAACACGAGGCGATGCGGCAAGCGCGGTTTATCCACTGTCTTGAATTCAATCCGGCGACGGCCGAAAGGCGCACCGCTCCGTTCACGTCTTGTCGGCGGTCTTGCTCGACCGGCCCTTTGAGGCGCTCTTTGCGGCGGTTGCCCGCCGTGCCGCCGGTTTCCTGGGCTTCGGCGCGGCGCCGGCCAGCTGCGCCTCAAGCGCCTCGACCCTCTTGCGAAGCGCGTCGTTTTCCTCGCGCGCCTTGACCGCCATTTCGCGAACCGCCTCAAACTCCTCGCGCTGGACGATGTCCATATCGCCGAGAAAACGCTCCATCTGGCCGCGCATGGCGGTTTCCACCTCGCGCCTGACGCCCTGCGCGACACCGGCGGCGTCGTTCATCAGCTTGGCGAATTCGTCCATGATGCGGTTGGAGGTCTGGGTCATGGCCTTGCTCCCGTCTGTTGCGCGGCCTGTTGCAGCGAAACCGCCGCGGCACTGGCTGGATATATGCGCGATAGCGGTTTGCGCAAGCGGCAAAGCCGCGCACCACGCGATAACACGGTCTGTCCGTCTTGACCGGGGTGCGAGGGTTGAGCATGGTCCGCCGCACCGTCTCAGATCCTGACACCGCTTCCCGCCATGCCGTTTCCCGACATCGACCCGATCGCCCTCCAGCTTGGTCCACTGGCCATTCGCTGGTATGGCCTGGCCTATCTGACCGGCATCCTGCTCGGCTGGTATTATGCCCGGCGGCTGGCCGGCAACGCTGCGATTTGGGGCGGCAGGCCGGCGCCGATGACCGCCGCCGACCTCGACGACTTCCTGCTGTGGGCGGCGCTCGGCATCATCGTCGGCGGCCGCATCGGCTATGCGCTGTTTTACAAGCCGGCCGTCTATCTCGCCGATCCGCTCGCCTTTTTGCGGCTTTGGGAGGGCGGCATGTCGTTTCACGGCGGCTTGCTCGGCACCATCATCGCCATGGTCTTGTTCGCCCGCCGCCGCAACATGCCGGTGCTTTCGCTGTTCGACGTCATCGCCGCCTCCGCCACGTTCGGCCTGTTCTTCGGCCGCGTCGCCAATTTCATCAATGGCGAGCTTTACGGCCGTGTCACTGATGTGCCCTGGGGCGTCGTCTTTCCCGGCGGCGGACCTGAGCCGCGCCACCCCAGCCAGCTTTACGAGGCGGCGCTGGAGGGCGTTGTGCTTTTCCTTGTTCTGCGTCTGCTCACCCACAAGATCGGCGCGTTGCGTTATCCCGGCGTCGTCGGCAGCGCCTTCATCGCCGGCTATGGCCTGGCCCGCTTCGCCGTGGAATTCTTCCGCCAGCCCGACGTCCATATCGGCTTCATCGCCGGTTTCTGGACCATGGGCATGATCCTGTCGCTGCCGATGATCGCCATCGGCGTCGCCGCCGCCGCCTGGACGTGGCGACGCGGGCCGGCCGGCTGATGACAACGCCGCTTGGCGAGAAGCTGAAAGCGATTATTGCCGCAGACGGGCCAAT
>JABAOE010011729.1_pt1 | contig 10596 bp, 15 predicted proteins | sample 7062141 | NCBI WGS metagenome assembly JABAOE01 (sample SAMN14538627, study PRJNA623070) | marine sediment metagenome | biome: marine biome [ENVO:00000428]; feature: marine pelagic biome [ENVO:01000023]; material: deep marine sediment [ENVO:00002113] | place: India: Gulf of Khambhat ...
AAGCGCCTTAAACCGCTCGGCCACCTCTCCGAATTCTATTTACTCTATCAGTCACTCGTGCCAATCACGAAATTCAGAACGGCGCTTGTGCAAGCGCGTTGACTCAACGCATCCTGCGCCTCGCCCTGCGGGCGATTTCGCTTCGCTCAATCGTCCAGAATCGCTCTAAGCTCGGCATCCTGCCTCGCTAAGAGCCCGGCCTCCGCCATCCATGGCGTCGACGTTCGCTGAGCGCAATGCATGCATTGCGCTTTTCAGCTCACCCCAGCGATTTCGTAAACCGCTCGGCGCCCTCTCCTTCTTTACGTCTCTTCTCCTTGCCTCGTGCGCAATGTCGGCGGTCTGTCGAGGCAGCCCGCACCCAGGTCCCTGGGCGGACGTGGTGATGCCTCGGGAATCACCATCTCCTTGAATTCGTCCAAGGGATCGAGATCGTTCGGGGGTACGATACGCCTGCCGCCTTCTGCATATTCGTAGAACGCAAGCTCGTCGCATTTCGGGGCACTGGCGCAGCCCGTCAGCACGCAGACGGCCGCAAGCAGCAAAAGCATGCCTGCCCTCGTCATGCCTGCCCCACTGCCGAGATGCCCGCTTTTTCCATCGCGCCCTTCATTCCCCTGTGAAACTCGTCTGCATAAATCGTTAATGGTAAGCGAATCGCCGATGAAATCAGACCCATCTCGTGGAGCGCCCACTTGACGGGTATAGGATTTGACTCGATGAACAACGCCGTGTTCAGTGGTTGCAGGCTTGCGTCGATTTTCGCGGCTGTCTCCAGGTCGCCATCAGCGACCGCCTTGCACATCTCCGCCACCTGTCTCGGTGCGACATTGCCACTCACGGTGACGACACCGTGGCCACCCAGTTTAAGGAATTCCAGCGTAGTGAAATCGTCACCGCTGAAGNNTCGGCCAACAGTGCCTGATGCTGCTTCATTCTCTCCATGTCCCCGGTCGCATCTTTTATGGCAAATATGTTCGGATGCTCTGCGAGTCGGGCCAGCGTTTCCGGGAGCAGGTCCGCCACCGTCCGTCCCGGCACGTTGTACAGCATGACCGGTTTGTCGACGGCGTCCGCGATCGCCCAGAAATGCTGGTATAGACCCTCCTGCACCGGCTTGTTGTAGTAAGGAACCACCAGGAGGTAGCCATCGATGGCCGCATCGGCGACCGCTTGCGACAGATCGATGGTCTGCCGGGTCGAATTTGAGCCGGTGCCGGCGATTAGCGGAATACGGCCGGCGACCAATTCGGCCGCTCGCCTTATCAGTTCGACGTGTTCTCCTTTCTCAAGCGTCGCGGATTCACCGGTCGTGCCGGCAATGACCAGGCCGTTCGTGCCCTCGCGGACATGGAACTCGATCAGACGCTCCAGGGCATCGAAATCGATCCGGTGCTGCTCATCGAAGGGCGTGACCAGGGCCACAATGCTGCCGTGAAACAAGGGAAATCCCCGCCAAAAATAAGGCACGCGATGTTACTGTTCTGCCCTATGACTAGCAAGGGACGGCGCAGCGCGGCATGATCGTCGGATCGAGTCCTTACGGCCTCCAGTGCCGGTGAACCCAATAACAAGGGAACTTCTAAGTAGATGAGACAACTTATTGTTTTATCAGCAGTTGGCAGCGACCGTCCCGGAGTGGTCAAGGACATCAGCGGGGCAATCCTCGACTGCGGCGGCAACATCGAGGAGAGCCGCATGGCGGCGCTCGGCGCCGAATTCGCGGTGCTCATGCTGATCTCCGGAAACTGGCACACGCTCACCAAGCTCGAGAAAGCGCTCGATGAGCTCAAGCAAAAAGACGACCTCACGATAACCATAAAGAAGACGGGTGAGCACGCCGCCCAGGACGACTGTATCCCCTACGGCGTCGATGTGATCTGCCTGGACCAGCCGGGCATCGTCTTTCACCTCTCGGAGTTCTTTGCGCTCCGTGACATCGAGATCGCCGACGTCGTCACGCGCCGATACGCGGCGGCGCATACCGGCGCGCCGATGTTTTCTGTGCAGATGACGGTCAACATCCCGGGCAACGCGCCGATTGCGCAACTTCGCGACGAGTTCCTGGACCTCTGCGAACAGCACAACCTCGACTCGATCCTCGAGCCGGTCAAATCTTGAACTGAATAAGGAGAAATCTGTGGCGGGACCCGCAATGAACCGCGTCGTGGCTGACTTCAAATGTGCCGCGACGGGTGACCAGACGGCGCAACTTAAATCACTGCGTGGCAAGAAAGTGGTGCTGTATTTCTATCCGAAGGACGCGACGCCCGGCTGCACGACCGAGGGACAGGACTTCCGCGATTTACACGCGAAATTCCGCCGGCAGAACGCCGTCATATTCGGGGTATCGCGGGACAGCATCGCCTCGCATGAGAAATTCAAGGCCAAGCACAAATTTCCGTTCGAACTGCTGTCCGACCCGGACGAAAAACTCTGCCGGCAATTCGATGTCATCAGGGAAAAGACCCTGTATGGCCGGAAATTCATGGGCGTGGAACGCAGCACCTTCCTGATCGATGAGCAAGGCAAGCTGCGCGGGGCATGGCGCAAGGTAAAGGTCAAGGGTCATGCGGCGGCTGTGTTGGAAGCGGTAAAGGGTTGTTAAGCCATAAAACGCTAATTTTCAATAACTTATGTCAAGTTTTGGCGGCAACTGGCGAAAATGCGCCGATTGCCCCGAACGACAACGGGTATCATGGGGAACGGACGTGATCGGCTCCGGTCCGACACCTTGTAAATGTGATAGCGAGCGGTCTGTGACGACAGGAATATTCAGAAAATGCACCCTCGTGGTACTGGCAGCGGGACTTACGCTCGCGGCCTTTGCCGCTGTCGCCCAGGTCAATTTGCCGGATATCGGCAGCCCCGCAGACGCCGTGCTTTCAAAAAACGACGAGGCGAGACTCGGCCGGGCGATCATGGCGCAAATCCGTCAGAGCGGCAGTGTCGTCGAAGACCCGCTGGTTACGGAGTACGTCAACGACATCGGTCATCGCGTTGCCGCGCAGGCGAATGCGGACGGCGTTTACAAATTTACCTTTTTCGTCATCGAAGACCCGGCCATCAATGCGTTTGCGTTGCCTGGCGGATTCATCGGCATACATACGGGTTTGCTGGAAGCGACGCGAAACGAAGACGAACTTGCCGGCGTCCTGGCACACGAAGTGTCGCATGTCACGCAGAGACATATCGCCCGGTCCATACACGCGAGCTCACGGCAAAGCATCTTGAGCACGGCAATCATGCTCGGCGCGATGCTTGCAGCAGCGGCGGGGGCCGACGGCGATGCGGTACAGGCCGGCATGGCAGTCGCACAGGGCACTGCAGCACAACAACAGATCAACTTCACGCGTTCGAACGAATACGAGGCGGATCGGGTCGGCATTGCCGCACTTGCCAACGCGGGCTTCGACCCACAAGGCATGGCCTCATTTTTCGAAGTCATTTCTCGTGGTGATACCCGGCCGATGGAATATCGCGCGCCGGAATTCCTGCGCACCCACCCAGTGAGCAGCGCGAGGATTGCCGAAGCGAGGAGCCGGGCTCGCAGTTATCCGCCCACGCACACCAACGATACGGTCAACTATGGCGTGGCCCGCGTGAGGGTCCTGATTGCGGCGATGGACACCTCCGAAGAAGCCGTCCGATACTTCGAGCGCGAGCCATATGAATATCAGTCGGATATCCAGCGATACGGGCGCGCGGTTGCCTACCTGAGACATGGCCGCAATGCGGATGCGACCAGGATATTCGAGGAACTCGCGAACAAGGAACCGGCAGTCATTGCCTACCACATCGGCCTCGCCGACGCGCAGCTCGCCATGGAGGCAATCGATGATTCCGTCGACACCTTCGAGCGTGCGCGTGAATTGTTTCCACGCAACGTGCCGCTCGTTATTCACTATGCAGAAGCGTTGCTGAAACTCGGGCATGCAGACAGGGCGCACGAGATCCTGCTGGATCTGCTGAATAACGTGCCGCCGACGCCCGAACAGGTCCGCCTGATTGCGCGGGCGGCAGTGGCCGCCGGTGATCTTGCCGAAGCACACTATTACATGGCCGAGTACCGCTTCATGATCGGTGATCTCGTCGGCGGTGTGAACTTCCTGCGCCAGGCTTTGCGCGTACCCGATATAGAAGAAATTCAGCGGATTCGTTTCGAAGCACGGATCGATTTCATCCGCGAATTCATGACCGAAGAGCAACTGGCACAGATGGCGAGATCTCGCTCTACGGGATAGCGGCCAAAGCAGGGCCCCCGCGGCCGAATCATCTGCTAGGATTGGGTCAACGAACAATAAAAATACAGGGACCCTCCCATGCTCTCTTACAGAATTCGTCAGTGGTTTCTTGTACTTTGCGCCGTCACCCTGACCGCACTTACGGCCTGCGCCGGCAATATTCCGGCAGCGCCCAAAGACGAGCGCGCCGAATATGACCCCTGGGAACCGCTGAATCGCCGTATCCGCAACTTCAATCAGGGCTTCGATAAAGTTACGTTCAAGCCACTGGCCAAAGGCTACGACGCGATCATGCCGGGATTTATAAAGACCGGCATTCACAATTTCTCGGTAAATCTGCTTGGCCCGCTATTCATTATCAACAATCTGCTGCAGGGTAAGCCCGGTAGCGGCGGCAAGGAGTTCGGACGTTTCCTGATCAACAGCACATTGGGAATCGGCGGACTGATTGATGTTGCGACGCGTGGCGGGATCGAAGCCAACCGCGAGTGGTGGGGTGAAACGTTTGCAGTCTGGGGCATTCCGGATGGCCCATATGTTGTGATTCCGATCCTCGGTCCCAATACGTTGAGCGGCGCATTTGCTTTACCGCTCAATTTCGCCTCGGACCCGACGTTCTACATGGATGACAGCACGGAAAAGTGGGCACTTTACGGAATCAGGGCAATCGATGCGCGGATGCAACTATTCGAGTTTGATGAGTTAGTCGAAGACGCATGCATACGATCCTTACATCAGGGTTCGCGAGGCGTACCTGCAAAAGCGGCGCTACCGCATCTATGACGGCAACCCTCCCGAGGATGAGGACTTCTACGAAGAATTCCTCGAGGAAGAGGAAGAATAAAAAATAGGGTCGAACCGCAATTTTCCTGCTAACGAGTCGGTAGAAGACCCCAGCCAAGGAAAATTGCGGTTCGACCCTATTTTTATGTGGTTGGGGCCTTGATGAAGCCGGCCCAGCGCTCGCCCCGCTTCAACAGGTGATCCACCTCGGTGGTTCTGGCGATGGCGTCGATCTTTTCCGGCATCTCGACGAAACGAATTTCACGGACCGTGTGATTCGCCCAGGTTATCCATTCCAGTAAGAGAGCAAGACCGGCAGAATCGGTTTCTGTCACACCCGACAGATCCACCTCGATGCGGGTGTGTTCTTCGAACATCGGTTCGCTGTAATAAAGTATCTGGCCGGCTGTATCGAATGTCATTCGCCCGCTCAGGGAGAACTTTCCACCGCCCAGATCTTGAAGTTGGTAATGACTCATTCTGCCACCGATGCTGTTGCCTGCTCGCCGTTGAGCCTCTTGATGACCGAACGCAGCCCGTTGGCCTGGATTTCGGCGTTGAGTTCGGTACGGAAATTCCTTACGTAGGAGATACCCTCGATCGTCACGTCAAATATCATCCAGCCGGTGTCTCTTTTGACGAGGCCGTAGTTGACCGGCACCTTGGTGCCATCATCCAGGTACACGAATGTCTTGACCGTCGTTCTCTTCTGCGTGTCATCACCTCGAAACGGCAGCATCTCGAGCCTGTCCTGATCGTAATTCAGTATGCCGTCACCGTATTTGCGCACCAGAGACCCGTAGAACGCTTCGATGAACTCGTCGCGCTCTGCATCGCTTGCGGTACGCCAGTGCCGCCCGAGCACCAGTTGTGCCGCGTAACGACGGTCGAAGCGGGGCAACAGGATCTCGTCGATGAGCGCATATAGCGCGTCCCGGTCCTGGGTGAGTTCGTCCTCTCGTCCTTGCAGCGCGGCCGCCAGCGCGTCCGCCGCACTCTGGACGACATCGTTCGGCGATTGCGCCATCGCACCACAGGACAGCAGTCCGAGTAATAATGCGAGGAATAGCTTTTTCATCAACGTATCTCCGATACTTTTTATTGTGATCCGGAATCCGATCCCTGGTTGAACAGGTATTTGCTGATCAGGTTTTCGATCACGATCGCGGATTGCGTGAACTGAATCTCGCTGCCTTCTTCGAGGTAAATGTCCGATCCGCCCGGCTGAATACCGATGTACTGGCTGCCGAGCAGCCCTGCCGTAAGAATGCTCGCGTCCGAGTCTTCCGGAATCTGGTCGTACTGCGAATCGATTATGAACGTGACTACGGCGTTCAGGGCCACCGGATCGAACTTCACGGAGGTAACACGGCCGATCGTGACCCCGGACATCGAGACCGGGGCCCTGTCGGTGAGGCTGCCGACATGTTCGAAACGCGCCGTGACGGCATACGAGTCCGTATCGGAAAAAGCATTACCCCCGGTGGTTTGCGTAATCAGGAAGAACAGGGCTGCCAGTCCCAGCAGTACAAACAGTCCCGTGCCGAGTTCTACTGATCGTGTCTGTTGCATTTTCTCACCTCAAATCACAAGCGCCGTGATCATGAAATCCAGGATCAGCACGGCAATCGCGGTTATGACCACTGTTCTTGTTGTGGCGCGGCCAACGCCTTCTGCGGTCGGGATAGCATTATAGCCTTCCCACACGGCGATCACGCTCGCGACCACCCCGAATACGCAGCTTTTGACGATGCCCTCGTTGATGTCCTCCAATTCCAGGGTCGATGCCATCTGCTGCCAGAATGCGCCGGCGTCCACGCCGAGCAGGTCGACGCCGACCATGTGCGCGCCGAACAGCCCGATCATGCTGAATACGCCGGCCAGCAGCGGCATCGCAATGACGCCGCCGAGAAACCTCGGCACGATTACGCGGCGCAGCGGATTGATCGCCATCATTTCCATCGCCGAAAGCTGATCCGTTGCCTTCATCAGCCCGATCTCCGACGCCAGGGCGGTCCCCGCGCGGCCGGCAAACAACAGCGCCGTCAGGACCGGGCCCAGTTCCTTGACCAGTGCGGCTGCGGCGACGGCACCCACCGAATCCTCCGCATTGAACCTGGCCAGGTTCGAATACCCCTGCAGGCCGAGCACGCCGCCCACGAACAGTCCGCAAACCATGATGATGACGAGCGACAGCGCGCCCGCGTTATAGACCTGGCCGACAACCAGCCCGAATTTGCGAACGAATATCGACGGCGATGCCGCAATTATTCGCAGGAAAAAGATCTGCAGTGCGCCGAAGGTGCGCAGGAATTCAATGAATGTGAACCAGATTTCGCGCAGCATTCAGCTTACTCGGCATCCCGGCCGAGAAGCTGCTCGGCATAGTTGGGTGCGGCGTAATGAAACGCGACCGGGCCGTCCGCCATGCCGTGCATGAACTGGCGCACCAGTTCGGAGCTAGTGTTACTTAGTTCGTCCGGACTACCGGATGCCGCTACCTTGCCGTCCGAAATCAGGTAGCTGCAGTCGGCGACAGTGGCTACTTCCTGCACATCGTGGCTGACCAGTATGCTGGAGATGCCAAGGGCATCATTCATCTTCCTGACGAGGCGCACGATGACGCCCATCGAGATCGGATCGAGCCCGACGAACGGTTCGTCGTAGATCAGAATGTCGGGATCCATGACCATGGCGCGTGCCAGGGCGACCCGGCGTGCCATACCACCCGATAGTTGTGAAGGCATCATGTCGGCCGCGCCGCGCAAGCCGACGGCATGCAGCTTGGTCAGAACAATGTGGCGTATGAGCCGTCGCGGCAACCGCGTATGCTCGTAAAGCGGGAAGGCGACATTGTCGAATACACTGATGTCGGTCAGCAGGGCTCCATTCTGGAACAGCATGCCGAAGCGCCGCCGCAACTCGTACAGCTCCCGGAGGCTCAAGGTCGAGATGTCGACACCACCCACGAAAATGTGTCCGCGGTCGGGGATGAGCTGGCGAGTAATCAATCCCAGCAGCGTCGTCTTGCCGGTGCCGCTCGGCCCCATGATCGCCGTCACCTGACCGCGTCTGATGTTGATATTCAGATTCTTGAATATCTGCCGCTGGCCGCGTGAATAGTCGAGATCGCGTATCTCAATCAGGTATTCGGACATATCGGTCATCTGGGTCCTTTCGTAACTTCATTTAGCTTTAACGCGGCTCGTCTCTCTCGGGCATCCATGCCCTCCGTAACGTAACTACTTTTCGTAGCTAAAGCCGCCCCCCTTATTTGCTGTTCAGGCCGCCGTTTCCATCGCGACTTCGTACTGTCCCAGATGCGCCAAACTATTGAGTTTCGCACGCTTGATCAACGCCTCCTGGCCAGCCGCGAAATTGGCTTCGGCACCACCCCAGGCGGCGAGCGCCGGCGCTTGCAGGGCGCGGCCATAGGAGAACGACAGCTCCCACGGAAGATCGCCCATCTGGTTCATCAGGCCGAGATGCTCGGTCGCCTCCTCAGCGGTCTGGCCACCCGAGAGGAACGCGATTCCCGGAACTTCAGCCGGCACGTGCGCTTTGAGGCAGCGCAGCGTCGCCTCGGCAACTTCCTGCGGGCCGGCCCGATTGCAGGCTTCGGTGCCGGAGATCACCATGTTGGGCTTTAGCACGATGCCTTCGAGTGCCACGCGGTGTGCGCGAAGTTCTTCGAAGACGGCGTCGAGCGCATTATTGGTGACTTCCTCACATCGACCGATGCTGTGATCACCGTCCATGAGCACTTCAGGCTCGACGATCGGCACGATATCGGCTTCCTGCGAGAGCGCCGCGTATCTTGCGAGTGCGTGGGCATTGGCGCGCAGGCAATAATCGGACGGAATGCCATCAGCAATCGTGATGACCGCTCGCCACTTGGCGAACCTGGCGCCGAGCTCGCGATATTCCGCGAACCGCTCGCGCAGGCCGTCGAGGCCTTCCGTGACCTTTTCGCCCGCAAAACCGGCCAGTGCCTTGGCGCCCTTGTCTACCTTGATGCCCGGTATGGCGCCGATATCGCTCAGGTATTTGGCGAACGGCATGCCATCCGCGGTGCTCTGGCGAATCGTCTCATCGAACAGGATGACCCCGCCGATGTAATCGCCGAGCCCCGGCGTCGTGAACAGCATTTCACGATAGCGGCGGCGGTTTTCCTCGGTGGATTCGGTGTCGATCGTGTCGAATCGTTTCTTGATCGTGGGCGAGCTTTCATCGGCAGCAAGAATCCCTTTGCCGTTCGCCACCATGGCGTTAGCGACGGCCTTTAATTCGTCTAAATTCATTCGCTTTTTTCTCCGGGTTTTTCTTTTCCGCACCACTTGGCCGGGTGCTTCGTATGGTCATGGTTTTGTCGAGCTAGCATAGCAAAATTCAGCGTTTGCCTGTCACCGGGAATATGTAATACCGATCACAGGGAACCTTTCGGGGGGCGCAACCCTGCGTCGCCTCCGCTGGCCAAAAAAGCTAAATAGGACTAAACTAGTCCTCTTTAAATCGATACGGAGAATTGCCGTGTTACGCATCAGTCGACTAACGGATTACGGCACCGTCGTGCTGGCCCACCTGGCCCGTGACGAGGCGGGACTCGCCAGTGCGGCGGAAGTCGCGGCGGCGACCGGCATCGCCTTGCCAACAGTAAGCAAGTTGTTGAAATCACTAGCAAAAGCCGAGATCGTGACCTCCACTCGCGGGCCCCACGGCGGCTACCAGCTGGCGCGGGACGCCCGGTCGATCAGCGCCGCCGACGTCATCGACGCGCTCGACGGCCCGGTCTCGATCACCGAATGCAGCGCGAGGGACAGCAACTGCGATATCGAGGCCCATTGCCACGTCGGCAGCGCATGGCAACGCATCAATGTCGCTATTCGACGCGCGCTGGATGAAATAAGTCTGGCCGACCTGCTGCGGGCCACGGGCCCGGTTCCCCGCTTCGAGTTTGCAGGCTTGCCGATTACCGTTGAGGTGAAGAGATAAACCAATGTCGAGCAACCAGAAAGATATCGAATCACTGGTCAGTCGCCGTTACGAACACGGTTTCGTCACGGACATCGCCGAGGAAAGCCTGCCGCCGGGGCTCGATGAAGACGTCGTGCGCGCGATTTCGGCGAAGAAGAAAGAACCGGAGTTCATGCTCGAATGGCGCCTGAAGGCCTATCGGCACTGGCTGACGATGCAGGAACCGACCTGGGCGCACGTAAACTACCCGGCGATCGATTACCAGGAAATTTCCTACTTCGCGGCGCCGAAATCCGACGATGACCGGCCGAAGAGCCTCGACGAGGTCGATCCGAAGCTCCTCGAAACGTATGAAAAGCTCGGCATCCCGCTACACGAGCGCGCCGTGCTCGCGGGCGTCGCGGTAGACGCAGTGTTCGACAGCGTATCGGTTGCGACAACGTTCAAGGAGAAACTGAATGAAGCGGGCGTGATCTTCTGCCCGTTCTCCGAGGCGGTGACGGAGCATCCCGAGCTCGTCAAGAAATACCTGGGTACGGTGGTGCCCTATCGCGACAACTTCTTCGCGACCCTGAACTCCGCCGTCTTCAGCGAT